>OEIU01002373.1_pt1 | contig 10168 bp, 8 predicted proteins | sample 1539221 | NCBI WGS metagenome assembly OEIU01 (sample SAMN03792071, study PRJEB22550) | activated sludge metagenome | feature: wastewater treatment plant; material: activated sludge; isolation source: Wastewater treatment plant of a petroleum refinery complex | place: Argentina: Zarate | collected... | reverse complement strand
GGCGGTTCTTCGTGCTCGGCCGCAGTGACCGGTCGCTGTCGCCCGCGGCGCAGGCATTTCGCGGATTCCTGTTCGAAGAGATCGAAAAGCGCAAGGGGTTCGTCGACTGACACGCGCGGACCTCGAGCGGCTGCCCCTCCGTCGTCGACGGCATCCGGGAGGTTGGATGCCACGGCGCCGTCGGAATTCTTGACACCGGAAGCGACGAGGCGGGCACGACCCGCCACCGAGGCCGCCGCCGTCGCGACGTGGTCGCGCGCTGCGGGACCACAAGTGCCTGATCCGTCAGGGATTGCCGCGCCGCGAACGCCACGATCGCGCTCCGGCCAGATGCATTGGCACGAATATTGCCCGCCGCATAGACTGGTCGCACGGCCTGGCCTGCGGTCGACCGGCTTCACCATTTCGCAAGGGCCGCACGCGAACCGAATCCGATGCCCAGTGTCCGCCGCTCGTTGCTGTTGTCGCTTGCCGACAGCTACCTGGGCCTCGTTCTCCAGCTCGCCGCGACGGTCATCGTCTCGCGCCTGCTGATGCCGGCCGAAGTGGGGGTCTTCGCGATCGCAGCCGTGTTCGCCGCTGTCGCCGGGACTGTCCGCGACTTCGGTGTCGGCGAATACCTGATCCAGGAGCGCAAGCTCTCGCGCCAGCACATCCGGGCGGCGCTTGCGCTGAACATCATCGTCTCCTGGGGAATGGCGCTGTTGCTGGTTGCCACCGCCCCGCTCGCGGCCGACTTCTATCGCGAGCCCGGCGTCGCCAGGGTGATGGCCGTGCAGGCACTGGGCCTGCTGCTCGTGCCCTTCGGCGCGGTGATCCACGCCTGGTTCCGGCGCGAGCTCGATTACCGGCCAATCGTCATCGGCAACGCGCTGTCCAACGTCGCGTCGTTCATCGCCACCGTGTCGCTCGCTCTGCTGGGCTTCGGCTACATGAGCCTCGCCTGGTCGTCATTCGTCGGCATCGTCGTCAGCGTCTCGGCGATCATCTGGCTCAGGCCGAAGGGCTTCCCCCTCATTCCGGGCACGAAGGGACTCGGCCACGCGTTCCACTTCGGCCGGTTCGCGGGTGCCGTCTACATCGTCGCGCAGATCGGCAAGGGCGCGCCGGAATTGCTGATCGGTCGCGCGCGGGGCGCCACCGACGTCGGCCTCTTCAGCCGCGCCGGCGGCCTGGTCGAGCTGTTCAACCGGCTGGCGACGCGCCCGGTGATGCAGGTCTGCATGCCCTACTTCGCACGAGCCCGGCGCGAGAGCGGCTCGGTGCTGCCGGCATACCTGAACAGCGTGTCGCTGCTCACCGCGGTCGGTTGGCCCTTCCTCGGTTGCCTCGTCGTCGTGGCTTGGGCGGCGATCCGCATCGTTTACGGCCCGAACTGGATGGCTGCCGTGCCGCTGGCGCAGGTCCTGTGCCTGGCCGGTGCAATCGAACTGCTGTTCATGCCGTCGCGCGAGGCGTTGCTCGCGTGCGGGGAAGCGCGTCGCGCCAACGCGCTGCAACTGCAGATCGTCGCGCTCCAGGTGGCGGGCCTGGCGGCCGTGTTTCCGTTCGGGCCGGCCGGCGCCTGCTGGGGACTGGCGGTCGCGGCGCTGGGCGGCGCAATGCTGTCGCAGTGGCACCTGGGCCGGCGCATCGGACTGCGCGTCGGCGAGCTGTTGCGCGCCTGCGGTCCGAGCGCAGCGCTCACCGCGCTGACGGTCGCGCCGCTGGCGATCGCATCCGGAATTCGTCCGCCGGACGAGACGAACTACATCGACTGGGCGGTGTTCGGCGCCGCGGCCGCCGCACTGTCGTGGCTTGCCGGGCTGTGGCTGCTGCGCCACCCGCTGCGCGACGAATTGCTCGCGCTGTGGCGGCGAATCGGGCGGCGCCGCCAAGTCTTGCCGTGACGCCGCCGAGGGCTCACCCCGCCTTCGGCGCGGCGACCGGCATTCCCGACGCGTCGAACATGCCCTCGAACAGCACCGAGCTCAGGTAGCGCTCGCCCGAGTCGGGCAGGATCGCCACGATGGTCTTGCCGGCGTTACCGGGCATGTGCGCGTAACGTACGGCCACTGCGGCCGCCGCGCCGCACGAGATCCCCGACAGGATGCCCTCCTCGCGCGTGAGGCGGCGCGCGTACTCGAGCGCCTCCTCGTTCGACACCTGCTCGATGGCGTCGACCAGCGACAGGTCGAGCACCTTCGGCACGAAGCCCGCGCCGAGGCCCTGGATCTTGTGCGGGCCCGGCTTCAGCGGCTCGCCGCGGCGCGTCTGCGTGAGCACCGGGCTCCCGCTCGGCTCGACCGCGACCGACTGGATCTTCCTGCCGCACGTGTTCTTGATGTAGCGCGAGATGCCGGTGATCGTGCCGCCCGTGCCGACGCCGCTCACCAGGATGTCGATCGCGCCGTCGGTGTCGTTCCAGATCTCGGGGCCGGTCGTCGCTTCGTGGATCGCCGGGTTGGCCGGATTCGTGAACTGCTGCAGCAGCACGTACTTCGGGTCGGACGCCGCGATCTCCTCGGCCTTCGCGACCGCTGCGGCAGTGCCTCCTGCGCCGTCGGTGAGCACGAGCCGCGCGCCATAGGCGAGCAGCAGCTTGCGGCGCTCCATGCTCATCGTGTCGGGCATCGTCAGCGTGATCGGAATGCCCTTCGAGGCAGCGACGAACGCCAGCGCGATGCCGGTATTGCCGCTGGTGGGTTCGACGATCTCCTTGCCGGGGCCGAGCAGCCCGCGCTTCTCGGCGTCCCAGATCATCGCGGCACCGATCCGGCACTTGACCGAGTAGGCGGGATTGCGGCCCTCGACCTTGACCAGCACCGTGGCCTTCGCGCCGTCGGTGATGCGGTTCAGGCGCACGAGCGGCGTGCGGCCGATGGACATCGCGTTGTCGGTGAACCAGGCGGGCATGGGGACTCCTCGCTTAGACGGAAACTGGCGGGGGCGGCCCGACGAGGCGGTCGCCACGCGCGTGGATGCGCCATTATCCGCCTCCTCTCGCCGGCTGCGTCGTACGCCGCGCCGCGGCGGCGCCGCTCATCGACGCGGCGCCTGCGTCATCGACACGTCAGGACGAGCCGCCTTGCAGGGCCGCTGCGCGCGCCCTCGCGCGGCAGGCCAGATAGAGCCAGCCCGACACGACGAACGGAAACGTGTAGGCGGCCACGTCGAGCGCGTGGAACACGACGTGCACCGCCGAGCCTCCGACCAGTGCGACCAGGTAGCCAGGCATCTGCGTCCTGAGTTCCTTTCCGACGAAGAACGAGAGAATCACGGCGTTGTAGCCGACGAGCCCGGCGGCCGCGGCGGACGCCGGCAAGCCGATGGCGAGCCAGGCCAGGGACAGAAGCGCGGAAGCTGCAAAGGCCACGATCGCGGGAAGCGGCATCACTATCAGGCCCGCAAGCAGCACGGCCAGCCCGACGCGGAAATCGGCGCTGAGCAATACCTGCGCGAAACTGGTGACGACGCCGTCCAGGAACCCGGACTGCGCCGGCTCGATCACCGGAAACGCCGGCAGTCTTCGCTGGAACGCGACGATCGAAGCATGCGCGGCGGCAATGTAGGGCACCGTGAAGTAGGCACGCCATCCGACCGAGTCCAGCCAGAGCGCAAGCACGGTGATCGCCGGCACGGCGACCGAAACCGTGACGACGGCCTGCAGGCCGGGGCCGAACGCCGCGAACGCAAAGCAGCCGAAAAGGAACGGATTGAACAGGTAAAGGCCCTGTTCGAAGCGCGCGCGTTCGAACCTGGGCGCGAACAGCAACGCCAGCGTGATCGCGTACACGCAAACCGCGAACATCCACGGCTGGAAGACCAGCAGCGCCGCGGCGATCGCGAGGCCCAACCAGGCGTGACCCGTGCCGTAGGCCTGGCTCAGGCCGCACGCCATGCCCTGCAACCACGAACGAAGACCCGTGCCCTTCATGCAGTGCGCTGCGCAGGCCAGGCGGGCCGCGCTACTTGACGCGCCGAATCGGCGCCTTGGCGCCCTGGGTCTGCGTCAAGTCGGGGCAGTTGCCGAGCGCCGCCACCAGCGCGTCGCGCGCGTCGACGATGCTCGAGGCCATTTCCTCGATCGAGCAGCGCCGCTCCATCGCCCGGTTGCGCATCAGGCGGAAGGCGTCCTCCTCGGACACCCCGCGCGTCTCCATCAGGAACCGCTTCGCCTGCTCGATCAGGCGCACGTTCTCCAGGCGGCTCTCGAGCTTCTGGATGCGCTTCTGCAATTCCTCTTCGGACTTGTGCTTGCTCAGCGCGAGCACGATCGAGGACAGGACGCCGAACGGCTTGACCGGCGAGAACAGCATCGCCGACGAGCTGATCTGGCAGGCCAGGCTCAGCACGGTGGGGCTCTCGTAGCCGACGACCGACACGACCACCTTTCGGCGGAACTCGCGGATCAGCGCGGTGCCGAATTTCGACACGATCTCGGGCACCACCGACAGGATCGCGACGTCGACACCTCGCAGGTTCTCCAGGGTGGGCGGCCAGTGGCACTCGCAGTGCAGGCCCAGCCGCTTGAGTTGCTGGGCAATGAGCCGGCCATCCGTGTCCTGGGGATGGAACAGGCCGATCGACATCGTCTGCAATTCGGCGATGGCGTCGCGGATTTCCATGGTGTCTCCGGGGTGCTGCTTGTGCTTCTGGTGCCGCGGCCTCTCGTGGGCCCTTCGTTCCGGTCGCGCGGGCGACTCGGAGGTCGGCCAGTCTAACTGTTTTCCCATTGCTTGCAATAGCAAGCAATGGGCGTGCCAGGAAAAAATACCTGTTCCAGTATCCGCTCGTTCGGGGCGGCCGCCGGGTTCGTGCCCCACGTTGCGCCGCGGCCGACGGGCCCGATGCACCGGCGGGGTCCGCGCCGCACCACGGAGAATCGCGGCGGCCCGCGGATCAGAGCGCGGAGATCGCGTACGACATCAGGTACGGGTCGGGCCGCACCGGCCGCTTCGACTCGCGAATGATCTCGAAGTTGCCGTCGGCCATCGAGCGACCGATGCGCGGATAGACCCAGGCGTGGTTGTTGTCGGGATCGATCCGGATCAGGCCCTGCGGTGCGGCGCACTCGCGCCCGCGCAGGCTGGGCATCAGCTTGACGGGCGCGTCGCCGTCGACCTCGACGAGCGCCGACGCGAACAGCAGGATCTCGAAATAGGCCGCCTCCCAGCACTGGTTGAGCGGCACTTCCCTGGCGTGCACCGCGAGTTCGGCCCACTGGGCACACTGCGGCTCGCCGAGCACCGTCGCGAAGAACGGCGCCGAGGTGAAGTGCCCGGCACGGGCCGAGGGCCGCATGATCGCCAGTTCCGCCTCGGTGGTCGTCAGGCTCGCGATCGGCATTGCCTCGGGCGACAGGCCGGCATCCTCGTAGGCCTCGTAGAAGTCGCGCGTCGCCTCGCCGACCACGGTCGAGAAGATGAAGTCGGGCGCGCAGGAGCGGATTTCGGCGACGATCGGCCGGAAGTCCGTCGGACCGGCGTCGAGCGGCACGTACTGCTCGCCCAGGATCTGGCCGCCGAACCCGTGCACCAGGTCCTTCATCACGCGGTTCGACTCGTACGGGTAGACGTAGTCGGAGCCGACCAGGTAGCACGACTTGCCGAAGGTCGAGAACATGAACTCGGCGAGGAAGATCACGTTCTGGTTCGGGCACGCGCCCGTGTAGACGACATTGGGCGAGAACTCGAACCCCTCGTACAGCGTCGGGTAGAACAGCAGCCGGTTGTACTTCTCGACGACCGGCAGCACCGCCTTGCGGCTGGCCGACGTGTAGCAGCCGAAGATCACGTTGACCGAGTACTCGAGGATGAGCTTCTCGCTGAGCGCCGCGAACAACCGGGAGTCGGACTGCGGATCGAAGTGATGCGGCACCAGCTCGAAGCCGGCGACCGCGAGTTCACGATTGGCCCGTTCGATCGCCAGGCGGGTCGCGTGCAGCTGGGTCTTCTCGATGACGGCCGTCGGGCCGGTTTCCGAGAACAGCAGGCCAATGTCGATCTTTCGCATCATTCGGACTCGGTCCGGATGCTTCGCACCAGGGTGACCAGGGAAGCCTGAAGTCTATCCGCTTCCGAGTGCACCACGCCGGCGCGCCCGAATATCCGCTCGCAGGCCTTCTTCCCGGCCGACCCGATCTTCAGGCAAAGCACGGCGAATCCCAGCGTACGCAACTCCTCGGTGGCGCGGCGCGCGTCCTCGACCAGGTAGTCGGGGTCGGACGCGTCGACATCGGACGGCTCGCCGTCGGTCAGCACGATCAGTAGCGTGCGCTCGGTCAGCCGTCCTGCGGCGGTCGCCATGTGCCGGATCGCCGCCCCCATCCGCGTCGACTTGTGCGCACGGATGGCGTGGATGTCCTCGGCAATTGCGGGACCCCATCGATCCGCGAGCCCCTTGTGCATGCGCACGGTCACGTGCTCGCGGGTGTCGGACTGGAAGCTGTAGACCCCGAACGGTGTTGCCTCGCCCGCCAGCAGCGTCGCAAGGTGCCTCAGCGCGCGTCGCTCGTGGTCGAGCACCGTCGAATAGGTGCCCGGAATCCGGTCGTTGGCCGACTCGGAGGCATCGAGCAGCAGCAACACGCCGAAGCGCGTGCGGAATCGCAGGCGCACCTCGTGGACGCGCTCGTCGGGCGGAATTCCGCAGGCGAGGTCGACGCTGCGCGCGATCGCGCGGTCGAGGTCGACCGCGTCGCCGGCCTCCGAAAAGTAGCGGCGCCGCCCGCGGCGGTGGCGTTCGCTGCGCCGCGACTGCTGCGACACGGCCGGCGAAAAGCGGATTCGCCCCTGCGCCTGGTCCACGCGCCGCGACACCGATTCGTGCACCACCACGTGCCCGGGCAGGTAATGCGCCTGCGCGTGATCCCACTCGTCGTAGATGAACTTGCGCTCCTGGACCGTCTCGTCGGGTGGCGGCGGGCGGTTCGGCGGCTCGCGCTGGGTCGACACCGCCTCGTGGACCTGGTCCTCGGCGCGCTTGTCCGACCAGAGCACCGAATTGTCGTCGCGATACGGGGGCCAGACCTCGTAGCGCGAGCGGTCGAACCGGTAGCGCAGCTGGCCGAGATCGTTGGCGATCGGCGAACCCGCGGCGCGGACGTCGTCGAAGGTCACGCCTGGCTCCTCGAGCCGGTCGAGCGCCAGAAGCGCCTTCTCGCAGAGCAGGTCGTCGAACAGGTTCTCGCGGCGGTTGAGCGCACAGGCGATCCTCGCGAGCGCCCCCTCGACGCCGATCAGCGCCGCCGCATACTCGGGGTCGAACTGTCGCGCGAGCACGCCGCGCACGCCGGGCAGCTCGGCACCGATGCGACGCTCGACGCGCTCGTCCTCGAGGATCGAGATCAGGGCGATCGACAGGTCCTTGAGCTTGCCGACGTCGTTGAAGAGCGTCGAATGGCGCAGGTGTCCGAGCGCGTGCGCGGCGGTCGCGACAAGCGGCGGCTCGCTCCCTGCGTGCGCGAGGCTGTCCGACATCTGCCTGTAGGTGGTGTCGCCCAGCACGAGGCCGAACGGCGTGATCGCGTAGCCGGGAGCGCCGCGGCGCGAGCGGTCGATGCCGACGGTCAGCGCCCGCGCGCGACCGCCGAGGCAGTCGAGCAGGCCCTTGAGGACCTTCTCGGGCTTCGGCGTGAAATCGTCCATCTCGACCAGCGCGGGCGTGCCGTCGATCAGGCGCGCGATTCGACCAGGGAGAGCAGTCCTCGAAGGGTCGCGCGGACGTTGGGGTCGTCGGTGATCGGGTCGATCAGAGCCGCCTCGAGCAGTTCGCGGGCGGGCTTGCCGGTGCCCACCAGCCGCGCGGCATAGATCAGCATCCGCGTGGAGACCCCTTCGAACAGGCCGTTGCCGACCAGTTCGCGGGCGCGCACGCCGAAGCGCGTGAGCGCGGCTGCGAAATCGAGGCCGCAGCCCGATTCGGTCGCGACGATGCGCGCCTCGATCTCGGGGGCCGGGTAATCGAAGTGGATCGCCACGAATCGCTGCTTGACCGACTCCTTCAGGTCACGCAGCGTCGACTGGTAGCCCGGGTTGTAGGAGGCAACCAGCATGAAGTGCTCGGGCGCGTGCAGCGTCTCGGCGGTCTTGTCGACGAAGAGGGTGCGCCGGTGGTCGGCCAGCGAGTTCAGGATCACGATCGCCTCCTGCCTCGCCTCGACGATCTCGTCGAGGTAGCAGATCCCGCCCTTGCGCACCGCCTGCGTCAGCGGTCCGTCGATCCACGGCGTCTCGGTGCCGCGCAGGATGTAGCGACCGACGAGGTCGCTGGCGCTGGTGTCCTCGTTGCACGAGACGGTCCACATGGGGACGCCGAGGCGCTCGGCCATGTGCTCGACGAAGCGCGTCTTGCCGCAGCCGGTCGGGCCCTTGATCAGCAGGGGCAACTTGCCCGAAAAGGCCCGCTCGAAGACCTCGATCTCGTTGCCGCTCGCGATGTAGTTCGAAGACACGTCATCCACCTGGGGAAGCGCGGCCGGAGGCCGTTCCGGCCGCGCGGAAGGACGGCAGGCGCCGGACACCGGCGCCTGCCCCGGGGCTCAACGATGGGTGGCAGGCTCGTTGGGGATCCCTTCGATCGGGCTGTCCTTGGTGCCCGGGGTCGAACGGGTCAGCGCCTCGACCATCTTCCGCGTGCCCTCCGGATCGCTGGTCCACTTCGAGTAGAACTCGTACGGGCAGGCGGCGACGCCGTTGACGTCTTCGCCGGAATTGATCTTGCCCGTGTACCCGCGGTGCAGCAGCTTGTACAGGTGGTTGTTGGACTGCGCGTTGCGCCGCGCGTCGCGGATCAGGCCCATCGAGAGTTCGGCGTACTGGATGCCCATCTCCTCCTCGCCGCACTCGCCGAGCGTGCGCCCGTCGAAGCCGACGATGGCCGAGTGCCCGAAGTACGAGTAGACACCGTCGAAGCCGGTCGCGTTGGACACCGCCACGTAGACGTTGTTCATCCACGCCATCGTCTTGGCGACCATGATCTGCTGTTCCTTGGCCGGGTACATGTAGCCCTGGCAGCGAACGATCAGCTCGGCGCCGCGCATCGCGCAGTCGCGCCAGATCTCGGGGTAGTTGCCGTCGTCGCAGATGATCAGGCTGACCTTCAGGCCCTTCGGACCGTCCGACACGTAGGTGCAGTTGCCCGGATACCAGCCCTCGATCGGCACCCACGGCATGATCTTGCGGTACTTCTGGACGATCTCGCCCTTGTCGTTCATCAGGATCAGCGTGTTGTACGGCGCCTTGTTCGGGTGCTGCTCGTGGCGCTCGCCGGTGAGCGAGAACACGCCCCAGACCTTGGCCTGCCGGCACGCCGCCGCGAAGATCTCGGTCTCCTCGCCGGGAACGGTCGAGGCGGTCTCGTACATCTCCTTGGCGTCGTACATGATGCCGTGGGTCGAGTACTCGGGGAAGACGACCAGGTCCATCCCCGGCAGGCCCTTCTTCATCCCGACCAGCATGTCGGCGATCTTGCGGGCATTCGCGAGCACCTCGGCCCTGGTGTGCAGGCGGGGCATCTTGTAGTTGACGACGGCAACGCCGACGCAATCCTTGCTGCTAGCAATATCTCCGTGCCTCATTTGACGCTCCTTCGTGAACTCAAACGGTTAAGAAGGCCTTCACGGCCTCGACGTCCCGGGCATCGGTGCCCGTTTCCTTCACCACCGCGCCGCGTTCCAACACGAGCATCCGGTCGGACACGGCCGTCGCGAAACTCAATACCTGCTCCGAAACCAGCATCGCGCATCCCGTCGCGCGCTTGAGCTCCCCCAGCGCGACCCCGATCTCCTTGATCAGCGACGGCTGGATGCCCTCGGTGGGCTCGTCGAGGATCAGCAGGCGCGGTCCGGTCGCCAGCGCGCGGCCGATCGCGACCATCTGCTGCTGCCCGCCCGAGAGGTTGCCCGCCTTGCGGGCGCGCATGTCCCGAAGCACCGGGAAGAGCGCGTACACCAGGTCCGGCACGCTCTTGATGCGCCGCGACTCGAGGCCGGTCAACAGGTTCTCCTCGACCGTGAGCTGCGGGAACAGCAGCCGCCCCTGCGGCACGAAGCCGATCCCCAGGCGGATACGCTCGAAAGTCGGCAGCTTCGTGATGTCGACGCCGTCGAACTCGATGCGTCCCGACGAGGCCGGCAACAGGCCGACGATCGCCTTGAGCAGCGTCGTCTTGCCCATGCCGTTGCGCC
>OEIU01002372.1_pt1 | contig 10171 bp, 12 predicted proteins | sample 1539221 | NCBI WGS metagenome assembly OEIU01 (sample SAMN03792071, study PRJEB22550) | activated sludge metagenome | feature: wastewater treatment plant; material: activated sludge; isolation source: Wastewater treatment plant of a petroleum refinery complex | place: Argentina: Zarate | collected... | reverse complement strand
TTTGACAAAGAAGCAGCATCCTGGCATAAAAAAGCTGTTATGACTTGCGGTATGCTTCGAGATATGAAAACTTTTGATCCGCAGAAAATGCTAAATAATTTAGCTGAACTTTCTTCTGAGTTAAAAGTTTTACAAAATAAATATGCTGATAATCCTCCTTCTGAATATGCAAACGATCCATTATGGAAAACTTACTTTGAAGATCTTGAAGACAATTTAGCAATCGTAAAAGAGAGAGTTGAAAAAAACCAGTATAGATTGGTACAAAATTTTTGTGGTAACTTCTGCCGTATTTTTGGAAGAATGCACAAGAACAACGGCTTGATGGACTTGACAGATTTAATGTTTTCTCTTCGAGCCGAAATTCGTGGTACAATGGATATGTATAACGCCAAAAATATTGGTGGTGCAAAAGAAAGTCTAACAATTATAAAGAACTTGTTAAATAATGTTGATGGAAAAGCAAAAGCATTTGAGAACAAAAATTTTGAAGAAGCTTATGAACCATTAAAATCCTCGGTTACAAAATGGATTGAAGCCGTAGAAAAAAATGACTCTAAATCTGTTATGGAAAACTTTAACTTGTTTATGAATGCTTTTCCAAAACCGTATGGGATGACATTATAAATCTTACAGATTGCTTCATCCCGATAAATCGGGATTCGCAATGACAAGTCGATCGTCATTGCGAGGAATGAAATGACGAAGCAATCTAAACAATCGTAAATTTTAGGAGAAGCAAATATGGCAAAAGATTTATCAAACCAGCTTTGGCACGGAATACCAAGGAAAGAAATTCCCTGGTATCCAACCATTACTGCTGAAAAATGTATTGGATGTGAACTCTGCTACATTAGCTGTGGACGCGAAGTTTTTGAATATGATGAATCAACACGCAAAGCTGTTGTAGAAAGAAATTATAATTGTATGGTTGGATGTTCAACTTGCTCAACTGTCTGTCCAACCGAAGCAATAACTTTTCCCGGACGTGATCTTATATGGAAATTTGAAAAAGAGTATAAGATATTTAAAGAAGTAAGAAAAGAAGGAAAAGAAAAACGTGAGAAGAAAAAAGTTCAGGAAGACAGAGTCAGACTTGAATCGCAGATTTCAAAAATATCATCCCGGGTTAAATTTGAATTAGCCGGACAATTTGGAGCAAAAGAATTACCAAAACATTTAAAATCACTTATTGCAAATCGTCCTTATGATGTAGTAAATTTTCAGATGCAAGTACCAACAATGAAAGGTGCCGATGAGGGTGCCCCTTGTTATTCTTCGTTTGAGGTTACTTCAACAGAGCAAGCAGACATATCTACTTTTGCTGATGAGGTAAGGAATTTTATTAAGGAAAAAGGTGTTGTTCTGGTTAGTGAAACTAAATTGTAAAAATAAATTAGTAAGATTACTCCATCCGTCAGCTGACGGATTCTCAATGACAAGTCGATCGTCATTGCGAGGAATGAAATGACGAAGCAATCTATATTATAAATTAAACTAAAAGTAAGAAGGAATATATGGCAACACAAAAAAGAGAAATGAAAGTATTAATTACCGGCGAAAGTGAAAATCCAACTAAGATGAATCTCCAAGCCGGTAAATTCAAATTAATTATAGACGAACCAAAAGGAATGGGCGGCACAGATGAAGGTCCATCGCCGATTCAGGTTTTGTTGATGTCCCTTGCCGGATGTTTGAATGTAACAGGACACGAAATTGCACGACAAAAAGGATTGACTCTGAACAGTATGAAAGTAAAGATCGAAGGAGTTATGAATCCTTGTACTTTTCTTGGCTGCTCGTTTGAAGAGCGTGCGGGATTTCAAAATATTGTTGTTACGGTTAACGCGGATATGCCCGGCGCAACTGATGAAGAAAAAGAAGAATGGTTGAGGGAAACAGAAAGCCGCTGTCCTGTTACAGATAATATAAAAGCGGATACAACGATTACAGTAATAAATGAATAAGGATAATTTATGAACTGGTTAAATAATCTTGAACAAGCAAAAGAAGAATCATTAAAATCTCACAAACCAATTCTTCTTCAATTTGAAATGGATAATTGCGGTGGTTGTAAAAAAATGAATGCAACAACTTACAAAGATCAGAATGTAATTGATGAAATGAACGAATGGTTTGTTCTGCTAAAACAAGATTTAATTAAAGACAGGGAAATCAGAAAATTATTAGGTGCATACTGGACTCCGGCTTTTTATTTTCTTGATCAGAATGGAAATTCGTTTTACCATTTTAATGGTTATCTGCCGGCAGATGAATTTAGGGCAATGTTAAGATTAGGAATTGCCGAAACAATTATGCCTCGCGGAAGGTATGATGATATTATCAAAATCATTGATAAAGATATTGATGATTTAGTTAAAACATCTTTTTATCCAAAACTTTTGGTTGCAAGAGAAACAGCTCGTTACATCAAAATAAAGGATAACTCACAGTTAAGAAAAACATTAAAGGAAATACAGAATACTCATCCTCAATCAACAGAAGCAAAAATGTATTTCTGGGATGAATAATAAATTATAATAATTTCCGGTGGTTCTCTGTGCTTTCTCAGATTTTCTCCGTGTAACGAAAAAAAGTTACACAGGGAACTACAGAAATAAAAAGAGTACTATAGAGAAAAATAAAGGAAAGAATCAAATGAAATTAAAACTTGAGTTTCAATATTTTGAAGGATGTCCGAATCATACCAAAATGCAGAATAATATTTCAGAAGCAATCAAAGGTTTGGAAGATAAAATTGAGTTGCATAAAATATTAGTCGAGGACGAGGCAACAGCCAAGCAAGTTGGATTTCGTGGTTCACCAACTTTGCTAATTAATGGTGAAGATATTGAGGGAGTTTCAGTTCCTGCAGAGCCATCCTTAGCTTGTAGATTTTATATTGGCGGTGTACCCAATTCAGATAAAATAAGAGAAATGATTATTCAAAAAATTAATAAGGAGAATAAGTAATATGATTTCAATAAAAGTCCTTGGTCCGGGTTGTTCTAAATGCAGAACACTTGAATCAAAGGTTAGAAATATTGTAAGCACAAATAATATTGAAGCAGATATTATCAAAGTTGAAGACATAAATGAAATGATGAACTATGGAATAATGATGACGCCTGCTCTGGTTGTAAATGAACAAGTTAAAAGCTTTGGTATTGTACCTAAAGATGATGTAATTCTTAAATGGTTAAAGGAGGCATAAATGAAATTATTATCAATTATCGGTTTAATTGCTGCTGTAATTGTATATATTTCTTTCAGCACAAATGGGAATAATAAAAATAATAACAGTGAAAATATTATTAATCAAACTAACACTGCTAAAGTAACTTTTATAGAACTCGGTTCTGTTAACTGCATTCCTTGCAAACAAATGCAACCGGTTATGAAAGCAATCGAGGCAAAATATGGCGGACAGGTGAAAGTTATTTTTTATGATGTTTGGACTAACGAACAAAGACCTTATGCTGAAAAATACGGGATCAAATTAATCCCAACTCAGGTTTTTCTTGATGAGAATGGAAAAGAATTTCATCGCCACGAAGGATTTTATCCCGAAGCAGAGATAGATAAAATTTTACAGGGCAAAGGCTTAACAGTAAAGAAGAAATAGATCGATTGTCTAATTGTCTAATTGTTGAATTGCTAAATTGTTCAATTGCTGAAGATCTGTACAGGTTCAAGCAATTTGATAATCAACAATTTTAAAGTAAAACAGTTAAACAATTAAACAATTTAACAGTTAAAAGGATTTTATGATTGAAGATATTTTTACAGCATTAAGCACAGCACTTTACGATAATTTTTGGATTGCACTTCTCGCATCTTTAGGATGGGGTGTGTTATCGATACTTTTATCGCCCTGTCATCTTTCAAGCATTCCATTAATAATTGGTTACTTAAATTCTCAAGGAAAGATTTCGATAAAAAGGACTTTCTATATCTCATTAATTTTTGCAGTTGGAATTTTAATTACGATTGCTGCAATTGGAATAATCACTGCATCACTTGGAAGATTAATGGGTGATGTTGGCGCAGTAGGAAATTATCTTGTTGCAGGGATATTTTTTCTTGTTGGTCTTTATCTTCTGGATATTATTAAGATTGATTGGAATACAATTGGTTTACATCAAACAAAATCCAAGGGTCTGCTAGCAGCATTGATTTTAGGACTTCTGTTCGGAATTGCTCTTGGTCCTTGCACGTTTGCATATATGGCTCCCGTACTTGGAATTGTTTTTCAGACAGCACAAACAAACTTCGCATCGGCATCAATGTTATTACTGGCTTTTGGTATCGGGCATTGTTCTGTAATTGTTGGAGCAGGAACTTTATCTAAAAAAGTTCAACAATATTTAAACTGGTCTGAAGAGTCAAAAATAATTTTATGGATAAAAAGAATTTGCGGAATTTTGGTAATTTTGGGCGGTGTTTATTTAATCTTAAACGTATAATAGAAAATGGAAGAGCAAAAAACAGACACGATATTAAATTCATTAGCTGAAGGTGTGATAACAGTTGATAAAGAATTTAAAATTACTTTTATCAACGAAGCCGCCAGTTTAATGACCGGTTTTCAAAAGGATGAAGTAATTGGAAAGATTTGCAAAAATGTTTTTAAGTCTGAATACTGTTCTGAAAATTGCCCCATAGCAAGAATATTAAAATTTGGTAAAAGTATATTTGATTACGATAGTCAGATTGAATGTAAAAATTCAACTCCCATTCCAATAAGATTAAATGCGGCTTTGTTAAAAGATGAAAAGGATAATCCTGCAGGCGGCGTAATAACATTCAGGGATCTATCAATCCTGAGAAAGATTGAAGGAATGCTTAAACAGGAATCTAATTTTCACGGAATGATTTCTAATTCAAAAAGCATGAAAGAAATCTTTACACTTATCGAACAAATATCCGACTCTGACGCACCTGTTTTAATAACGGGGGAAACCGGTACCGGAAAAGAACTTATTGCAAATGCCATTCAAACTTTAAGTAAGAGAAGTAAAAATAAATATGTAAAAGTAAACTGCTCTGTTATTCCGGATAACCTTTTGGCAAGCGAATTATTTGGGCATGCTAAAGGTGCATTTACTGATGCACAAAAAGAGAGAGTAGGACGATTTGAACTTGCTGATGGCGGTACGATTTTTTTAGATGAAATTGGTGAGATGCCGCTTTCAATGCAGCCGCAGATTTTACGCGTTGTGCAGGACGGAACATTTGAACGTCTTGGTGAATCAATTACAAAATCTGTTGATGTTAGAATTATTACGGCAACAAATACAATTTTAGAAAAGGCAATAGCAGAAGGAAAATTCAGGGAAGATTTATTCTATCGCTTAAATGTTATCCACATCAATCTGCCTCCTTTAAGAAAACGTTTAGATGATATTACACTTCTTGCAAATCACTTCTTAAAAAAGTTTTCGATCATTTATAAAAAAAACATTCCCTTTATTGAAGATGAATGTATTGAACATCTAACCAGATGGCACTGGCCCGGCAATATTCGTGAACTTGAAAATGCTATCGAGTATGCAGTGATTAGAAACAAACCTGAGAAGAGTTTGTGCATTTGTGCCTTTCCGGCAAAGATTAGAGAAAATATTTTTTGCAGTCAAAAAAATAATGTTATACCCGATGCACAAGTTCCGTTTGAAAATACTTCTCTGCTCGAATTACTCAATCAGCACAAATGGAACAAAACAAAGGTTGCCCAGATTTTGGGCGTTGACAGAACAACTCTTTGGCGCAAGCTAAAAGCTATGGGTATAAATTAAATCTAACGTTACGCTCAACGAATTGTTGCAAATCTCTTAACCTCTTAACATTAAATATCTTATAAAGTTTTTGCACTAACCGTTGCAATGTTTTTGCAACAGTTGCCCATCATTACAATTCATAAATCCATTTTTTCATAGGCAAGCATTTTGCATTAGTTAAAGCACTATGAGTGAAATGTTAGGTAATCATTACTTTTTATCAAGAAATTTTACGCAGGCAATTGATGCTTATACCAGAGCATTTGGTAATGACTATCCTGCTAATGTTTTAAAGAAATTAATTATCTGCCATATCACTCAGGGGAATCTTACTACAGCACAAAATTATTTAATAAAATTAATTAAAGAATATCCACTGACAATTATCAATAAAGATATTAAAGATGAAGATTGTCCCTGTCCGGAGCTTATAAAATCATTGGAAAATAATTTTAATCCACCCAAATCTTCGGATGATATTATAAATCTGGGAATGCTTTGGCTTTACTGTGATATCGAAGTCTCTTTAAAATATTTTGAAGAGGCACAAAAAATCGAGACGGAAAATAAATTTCTTAATAATGTAATCGGACTAATTAATAAACATATCTTAATTAATAAAAAAGGTTAGACAAATGAAAAAACTAATTACTGTTCTTTTTGTTTTTTGTTTTACAACTGCCGTTTTTTCGCAGGCATTTTTTAGTACCAGTCTGCACGCAACCAGACAAGGTAAAGTTACAGCTTACGCCAAAGAAAATGGTGGTATGGAATTAATTACTAATATTCCAATGACAGATCTTGCCTGTCTAAAATGTCACTCAACCACCGAGAAATATCCTGATGGAACAGACATTAATTCCGCTACATATACACCAAGTTGTAATGATTGCCATAATTTTGCAGCAGGCAGCACGGTTGCACAACAAACTTGTTATAACTGCCATAATAGACAGGTGTATGAACGACAAATGTACCCCGATTCAACAGCAACGGGAGACGTTCATCGTAAAGCTGGTTTGACTTGCATGTCCTGCCATAAAAAAGATGAAATGCACGGAGATGGTACTGCATATGCTTCCTGGCTTGATCCAGGCTCTTCAAAAACTAGTTGTGTTGACTGTCATCCATTAAGTGGATTATCATCAAATGCCTCACATGATACTCATGCAAAAACCGGCAAAGTAGATTGTTTAGCTTGCCACACAACTTCGATCGTCTCTTGCACCAATTGCCATTTTGAAACGTTACTTGCTACTGGCAAAAACAGACCATTGAAAAAAATTAAAGGATTTGAACTGCTTATAAAACGAAACGGAAAAGTTACAACCGGAACATTTATGACTTATACTTACAATGGTAAAACAGATGTTATCATTGCTCCGTTCCGAAGCCATCTAATTCAGAAAAATGCAAGAACCTGCACCGATTGCCATGTAAATATGGGAGGCAGCGTTGCCGCAATTAACGAATATAACGCAAGCCAAAAAATTACAATGACAAAGTGGGATGAGACCAATAAGACATTGATTACTCCGGTTGGTGTTGTTCCAATTCCATCCGACTGGAAAACATCGCTTAAATTTGATTTTGCTACTTATGATGGTGATGTTATGAATCTCACTTCCGATCCAACAAAATGGCGTTACATCACTTCTGATGTTGATAACATTCATATGTACTATGCTGAACCATTGGATGATGCAACACTAACAAAACTTGGTTTTACAACTTTACCAACTGTACCTGTTGAGCTATCGTCATTTACTGCAACTGTTAATTCTAATAAGGTTTTGTTGGAATGGACAACTGCTACAGAAACAAATAACAGTGGATTTGAAATTCAGAAAAAATTAGCTGGTGATTTTGTAACAGTTGGTTTTGTTAAAGGAAATGGCACCACTACAGAAATGCACAATTATAGTTTTGCAGATAAGTCGGAAAGAGGCGGTAAATATCTTTATCGCTTGAAACAAATTAACTTTAACGGCACTTATGAATTTTCAAAAGAAATTGAAGTGACTGTTGTATTTGGAATGAATTATACTTTAAATCAGAATTATCCTAATCCATTTAATCCAACAACAAAAATCAGTTACTCAATTCCGCAATCCGGTTTTGTTCAACTTAATGTTTATGATGCTTTAGGAAATATTGTAAAGACATTAGTTAATGAATCAAAAGATGCGGGATATTATGATGTTGAATTTAATGCTTCAGGATTAACAAGCGGAATTTATTTCTATCAAATAAAATCCGGTAATTTTTCTGAAACCAAAAAACTTGTGATAATGAAATAGGTAAATTAAATAAATTGACGCCCCTATAAGGTGCTATCCGGAATCTGTAAATCTTCATTCGGGTAGCACTTTTTTTTGCCTGTCTGATATCACAAAAAAATAAAATAATCTTGTTGCAACCGTTGCATCTGCATCATCTTGTTGCAAAAATCAATAACATCTAAATAATAAAGTAGTTAAGAACAAATCTAAGCTGAATCCTACAACAAATCGTTGAACCACCCCCTCAAATAATTGCCTCAATTAAAGAATTATTTCGGCAGGATAATTGCATCAAATCAATTGTTATGAGTGAAATGTTAGGCAATCATTACTTCCAATTAAAAAATTATTTGCTTGCTGAGCATACTTACGAAAAACTATCCTCTAAAGAATTATCAGAGCCAAAAATCTTAAAAAGATTAATTATCTGTTATACCCAAACCTACAAACTTGAAAAAGCATTAAAACTATTTCTTCAATTAATTGAAAATGATATAAACACAATTATAAGAACTAAACAGGACGAGGAATTTTGCCCTTGCAATGAATTGATTTCCCAAATTGAAAAGGGTGATTTCAAATATGAAAATAAATTCCAGACCTATATAGCATTAGGGATTTTGTGGATGTACTGCAACTACAAAACGTCATTAACTTACTTCAAAATGGCAATCAATGAAGTTCCAGCAAACCTGCTAATTAAAAAAGCAATAACTGTAATTGAAAATTATTCTAATCAAATAAGTATTAAATCAAATTAAAATGAATGGAGTAAAAATTATGAACAAGAACGTTACCCGAAAAGATTTTCTTTTGAATGCATCGAAAGCTGCAGTGGGAATGACTGCAGTTGCCGGGATATCAAGTCTGGTTACTACAGCCAGCACCCAAGCAAAAACAATGGTTACACCTTGGCCCTGGCCTTACCAACAGCTTGATCCTGAAGCAGTAAGAATTCAAGCTCATTACCTATATTGGAATGATAAAGATTGTTGTGCCGGAACTTTTGGTGCAATCACTACAGCACTTGCAAATACAGTTGGTGATCCATGGACAAATCTGCCGATGGAAGTTATGCTTTACGGAAGAGGCGGAGGAAATGCCTGGGGTGTTTTATGCGGTTGTTTGAACGGCGGAGCTGCATTGATTAGTTTGGTAACTTCAAAAGCAGCATCTGGTCCACTAATTTCAGAACTTTGGGGCTGGTACGAACAAGCTGAACTTCCAACTGCTCAGGCAAATCAGGTTGCATTAAATGGGCAATATCTTGTGCACAAATACGATCAGGATTTACCCCGGAATGTTTCAGGAAGCCCGCTTTGTCACGCATCAGTTACGGAGTGGTGTATCGTTGCGCAGAAAAAAGTTTCTGATACTGAAAGAAAAGAAAGATGTGCCCGCATAACTGGTGATGTAGCTGCTAAAACTGTTGAACTGCTAAATGCCTATTTTGCCGGTACATTTGCTCCAACTTATACTGATCCTGCTACTGTTACAGCATGCTTATCTTGTCACGGAAGCGCAGTTTTTAATAATGTTATGACAAAATTGGAATGCACACCTTGTCATCAAACAGCTCATGCTTCACAAACAAGAGTAGAAGATGTTGGCGGTCAGGCAAGTTCTTTTGTTCTTAGTCAGAATTATCCTAATCCATTCAATCCATCCACAACATTAAGATTTTCGCTTCCGCAAACTGAAAAAGTTAAGTTAGAGGTTTATGATATACAGGGAAATCTTATTAAAAGTCTTGTTGATTATGAATTATATCAACCCGGCAATTATGAAGTAACCTGGGATGGAAGCGATAACCGCGGAAACCGAGTTGCAAGTGGAATTTATTTTGCAAAAATGCAAGCTGGAAAATTTGCACAAACCAAAAAAATGAATCTTGTGAAATAATAATTTGCATATCTTTTTTCAGAGTGCTATCCGGAATCTGTAAATCTTTATTCGGGTAGCACTTTTTTTATTTAACCTCTTTCTTTTAAAGCCAGATCGTGTTCTTTATGAACACTGGAAAATCATTTTTTTATACTATTTTTATCCTGGCTAAATTCTTTAGTTATTAACTGAAGTTACGCAAAATGAATTTTAAGCTCTTATATTGTC
>OEIU01002371.1_pt1 | contig 10174 bp, 6 predicted proteins | sample 1539221 | NCBI WGS metagenome assembly OEIU01 (sample SAMN03792071, study PRJEB22550) | activated sludge metagenome | feature: wastewater treatment plant; material: activated sludge; isolation source: Wastewater treatment plant of a petroleum refinery complex | place: Argentina: Zarate | collected... | reverse complement strand
TCGTCTTGGCCAGCTCCGGTCCCGGGGCCGGATAGGCGATCGTGCCGCGGCTCGTGTAGTGCTCCTTCGCCGCCGGCGATTCGGCGAACTCCAGCGCCGCGCGCGCGAGCTTCTCGACGATCTCCGCCGGCGTGCCGGCAGGCGCGAACAGCGCCGTCCAGCTCATCAGCGTGACCCCCGGAATCCCGGCCTCGGCCAGCGTGGGCACGTCGGGGAGCGCCGCCAGCCGCGACGGGCCGACGACGGCGAGCCCCCGCAGCCGGCCGGCCTGCACCAGCGGCGCGGCGGTCGAGACCTCGATCACGCTGTAGTCGATCATGCCGCCGACCAGGTCCTGAACCATGTTCGCGGTGGCCTTGTACGGCACGTCCACCGTTCGCACCTTGGCGGCCTCGTGGATCGCCGCGAGGAACAGCCGGTAGCCGGAGGTTCCCGACCCTGCATTGAGCGTGCCCGGTTTCGCGCGTGCGGCGGCCATCAGCCCGTCCAGGCTGCGGTACGGCGAGGTCGCGGGAACCACCACCACGTTGGGGATCGCCGACAGCCGCGCGATCGGCACGAAGTCCTTCTGCGGGGCATACGGCAGGCTCTTGAACAGCACCGGGTTGGCCGACATCGTGCTCGACACACCGTACAGCAGCGTGTAGCCGTCCGGCGCGGATTTCGCCACGTGCTCGGCCGCGATGATGGTGTTGGCCCCGGGCCGGTTCTCCACGACGAAGCTCTGTCCGAGCTTCTGGGTCAGGTGCGTGGCCAGCCGTCGGCTGTAGTCGTCGACACCGGTGCCCGCGCTGGACACCGAGACCACGCGCACGGCGCGCTCCGGGTAGCCCTGTGCCGCCGCGGGCGCCGCCGCCAGCAGGCCGGCGCACATGCCTGTGAACATCGCCAGACGCCGGGCGCCCCGCAGATCGAAAATCGCCATTCTCGTCTCCCTTCGTTGTCTGCCAGCCCCGTGGCGCCCGGTTCGAGGGCGGGCCGGCACACCTGAGGGGTGCCGGCCGGGCCGGGGCCCATGCTAGGGAGATCGTGCGGGTCTCACCACTGCCCGTTTCGGGCAGGGGGTGTTCCGGACGTCGACGCTCAGCGCGAAGCTAGTCGACCAGCGCTTCGCAGAATCTGCGGATCCGCTCGCATCCTTCGACGAGCTGGTGGGTGGCCGCTGCATACGACAGACGGAAGTAGGGCCCGAGGCCGAATGCGGAGCCCGCCACCAGGGCGACCCCTTCCTTCTCCACGAGCTGGCCGACGAAGTCGACGTCGCTGCGGATCTCCACCCCGTCGGCAGTCCGTTTTCCGATCGCTCCGTGGCAACCGGCGAAGACATAGAAGGCACCCTCGGGAACGCGGCATGTCAGGCCCGGCACCGCCGCCAGCATCCGCACCACGCGATCGCGGCGTTCCTGGAACAGCGCGCGCTGCGCGCGCAATGAGTCCTGGGGTCCGTCCAGCGCCTCGACGGCCGCCCACTGCGCGATCGAGCAGGCCCCGGTCGTGATCTGGCTCTGGATCGTGTCCATCGCGTCGATCAGCGACGACGGGCCCGCTCCATAGCCGATGCGCCAGCCGGTCATCGCGTAGGCCTTCGACACGCCGTTGACCGTCAGCGTGCGGTCGAACAGTTCCGGTTCGACTTGCGCCGCCGTGGTGAACTCGAATCCACCGTATGTCATGTGCTCGTAGATGTCGTCGGCCATGACCCAGACGTGAGGGTGCCGGACGAGCACGTCGGTCAGAGCTTTCAGCTCGGCGCGACTGTAGGCGGCGCCGGAGGGATTGGAAGGCGAGTTCAGCACCAGCCATTTGGTGCGTGGCCCGATCGCGGCTTCGAGCGCCGACGGATCGAGCTTGAAGCCGCTGCCTGCGTCGGTGTGCAGCAGCACCGGCCTGCCGCCGCAGAGCGATACCAGTTCCGGGTAGGACACCCAGTACGGCGCCGGAACGATCACTTCGTCGCCCGGATCGATGGTGGCCAGAAAGGCGTTTGCGATCACCTGCTTGCCGCCGTTCGAGACGATCGTCTGCGCCGGCTCGTAGTCGAGCCCGTTCTCGCGCCGGAACTTGCGCGACACCGCCTCGCGCAACTGCGGCAGACCGGCCACCGGTGTGTACTTGGTCTCGCCCCGTCGCATCGCCCGGGCGGCCGCCTCCTTGATGTGTTCCGGCGTGTCGAAGTCGGGCTGGCCCGCGTTCAGCGCGATCACCTCGATGCCGCGTGCCCTCAGCTCGCGCACCCGGTGGCCGGTGGCCAATGTCGCGGAGGGCCTGATCCGTTGCACGGAGGCGGACAGGAAGCTCATCGCTTCTCCTCCTCGAAGCGCGCCTTGGTCCGCGCCGAAGGCGGATAGAGGCCGTCGAGCGATGCCCCGCCCCTGACCTGGTCGAGCACCCATCGCTCGAAGGCTTCCTTGTCGCCCGCCTGCGCGCAGACATCGGCGGCCAGCGCCCGGGGAATCACGATCGCACCGTCCTCATCAGCCACGATGAGGTCGCCGGGCCACACCGCGACGCCTCCGCACCCGACCACCGTCTGCGCTTCCACGTAATGCAGCGCGGACAGCGACGGCGGCGCGGCGGCGCCCTGCGCCCAGACCGGAAACCCCAGGTCCCGCAACGCGCCCCGGTCACGCACCGCGCCGTCGGTGACCAGCCCGGCGACCTTGCGAAACTGCATGCGCGCGCACAGGATGTCGCCCATGACGCCGGCCCGGCGCAGTCCCATCGCATCGGCGACGACCACGCAGCCTTCGTTCATCGTCTCCACCGCCTTGCGCGAGGAAACGGGGCCCGCGAGCGACTCCGCGGTCGTCATGTCCTCGCGCGCCGGCACGTAGCGCAGGGTGAAGGCCGGGCCGGCGATCGGGCGCTGGCCGGGCTGCAGGGGAACGGGCCCGTCCATCCAGACATGGTGCAGGCCGCGCTGGCGCAGGATGGTGGCGAGCGTTCCGGTCGGTATCGCCGACAGCCGGGCACAGAGTTGCGTCGTATCGGTCATGGGGACCACTCCGAGGCGCCGCGCTACGCGCTGGCCGCGAGGTTCAGATCGACGACGAGCCTGGCCCAGGCGCTGTAGGTCTTGGCCACCTGCACGCCGGTGGCCCCCAGCAGCGACTCCTGGATCACGACATCCATCGAAACCAGCTTGTCGCGCACCGCGGGCATCGCCAGAACCCTGGCGAAGGCGCCCGCCAGCTTTTCGGCGACCGGCTTCGGAAGCTCGGCCGGCGCGAACAGTCCGATGAAGCCGGTCCAGCCGAACGCCTTCGGATAGCCGAGCTCGAGAAAGGTCGGCACGCCGGGCAGCGACGGGATCCGCGTATCGCTCAGCGACGCGAGCGCGCGGATCCTGCCCGACCTGATGTGCGGCGACAGGGTCGACATCGTGCCCATCGCACACTGCACCCGGTCTCCCAGCAGATCGATCACCATCGGCCCCTCTCCGCGATAGGGCACGTGAACCATGTTCAGCTTGTTCACGTCGGAGAAGAGCTGCTGGAATGCATGGCTGGTCGTGCCGGGGGAGTACGACCCGTAGCTCAGGCTCTTGCCCTTGCACCAGGCCACGAACTCAGTCAACGTCGTGGCCGGCACGGAGGTCGAGATGACGAGCGGCATCGCGGTGGTGCCCAGACCGCCGATCGGCGTGAAGCCCTTGATCGGGTCGTACAGGTTCTGCTGACTCACCAGCGGTGCCTGCACCAGGCTGGAGCTGTTGAACAGCAAGGTGTAGCCGTCCGCCGGCGCGCGCGATACCTCGGCGGATCCGATCATGCCGCCGGCCCCGGCCTTGTTGTCGACCACGATGTTCTGGCCGAGCAGCGTTCGCATGTTGTCGGCAATCAAGCGGCCCATGACATCGACCGCACCGCCGGCCGGAAACGGGACGACCATGCGGATCGGACGATCCGGATAGGCGGCGCGGGCGCTGCCCGTGGCGGCTGCGAGGGCCACTGCCGTGGCGGTCTGCGAGATGAAGTCGCGGCGATTCATGTGTGAAGTCTCCTGGTCGGGTGGGATCTGGGGCGGGTCACCGATATCCGTAGTCGCGGCGGGCCGCCTCCGGCGACACCAGCCCGGCGGAAAGGTCGCGCGCCACCTGTTCGCGGGAGCGCGACCGCGCATCGCCGATGCCGGCGCCGCCCGGTGTCTTCACGACGATGCGCTGACCGGGCGCGATCTCCTGCAGCCCCTTGCCCGCCAGCGGCCGCCCATCGGCCAGGCCGATGTATCCGGCGGCGCCATCGCTGCCGCCGTCGCGACCCCGGGGCGGGTAGGCGATCCGATCGAAGATCGCGTTGATGCGGAACGGCGCATCCTCCGTGTTCTGCAGTTCGATGATCTGCCCGAGTCCGCCCCGGGTGCGCCCCGCCCCGCCGCTGTCCGGGCGCAGCTCCTTGCGCCAGACGACGATGGGCGTGCGGCCTTCGAATATCTCGATGGACGTGCCCTGCACGCCGCTCGGGAACGCGGTGGCCGACAGGCCGTCCTGATGCGGCCGGGCACCGGTGCCGCCGTTGGTGGTGACCGCCAGCGCGAACGGCTGCCCGGCGAGAGGGCCGTTCCTGCGCAGGCCGCGACACGAGATGTTCCAGATGCAGGACGTGCCTTCCGCGGGCACGCGATCGGGAATGGCCTGGCTCAGGCAGCCGAAGATCGTATCGGGCAGCATCTGCCCGATGATGTGACGCGCGGCGACCGGCAACGGGCGGGCGGGATTGACGATGCTGCCTTCGGGGAAGCTGAACGAGAACGGCGACAAGGAGCCGGAGTTGTTCGGGACCTCGGGTGCGACCACGCATGCCAGGCCGAACATGGCGTAAGCCGCCGCATACGATCGGGGCACGTTGATGCCCTGCTTCACGGCGGGCGAGCTGCCGGCGAAATCGACATGGACGTGCCCGGCGCCGATGCTCAGGCTGGCGCACAAGATCAGCGGTGCATCGTAGCCGTCGATCGTCATCGTGTGCCGCCAGGTACCCTTCGGCAGCCCGCGGATCGCGTTCAGCACCGCCTCGCGGGAACGCGACAGCATGTGCGATCCCAGCTCCTCCAGGTCGTGCAGGCCGAACTCGGCGAACAGTTCCTGCAGCCGGCGGACTCCGACGTCGTTGCAGGCCGCCAGCGAGTAGGTGTCGCCGGTGGCGTCGGCGGGCAGGCGGCTGTTGGCCGCGATCACCGAGAGCAGCGTCTCGTTCATCCGCCCCTGGTCGACCAGCTTCAGCATCGGAACCGACAGGCCCTCGGCGAAGACATCGGGCGCGTCGGGCCCGGTGCCGAGTCCGCCCACGTCGGTGATGTGACTGGTGCAGCAGAAGAACGCGACCAGTCGGCCGGCGACGAAACAGGGCGTGAAGACGACGAAATCGTTCAGATGCCCGGTGCCCATCCACGGGTCGTTCGTGATGAACGCGTCCCCCGGCTGCATCGTCTCGGGTGCGAAGTGCCGGATGAAGTGCCCGGCCGATTCCGCCATCGCGTTGACGTGGCCCGGAGTGCCGGTCACCGCCTGGGCCAGCATGCGGCCGCGAAGGTCGAAGACGCCGACGGACAGGTCGCCCGTCTCCCTGACGATCGGGCTGAACGCGGTGCGCTTGAGAATCTGCGCCTGCTCTTCGACCAGCGCCAGCAACCGGTCCCACAGCACCTGCAGCAGAACGACATCCGGTGCGGTGCTCATGCCGAGGGCTCCGTGGTCGGCTCGGGCTTGCGATCCAGCACGATGCAGCCCCGGCCGTCGATGTGAGCATCGAACTGCGCCGTCACATAGGTCGACGTCTCGGCTTCGGTCACGATCGCCGGGCCGCTGAAGGACGCGCCGGATCGCAGGCGGGCACGCTGGAAGACCGGCACCTCGACCCGCCTTCTGCCGTCGAAGATCGTCCGGATGCCGGCGTGCGCGGCCGGATGAGACGGGGGACTGCCGGCGGCTGGCGGCGGCGCGGCGGCGGGCGTGGACAGCAGGATCGACCAGTTCAGCACTTCGACCGCGGCGTCCGGGATCGGCCGGCCGAACTGCCGGGTGTATTCCCGCTCGAATTCGGCGCGCAGCCACCCGGCATCCTCAGCGGTCAGCGGCCGCAGGGGCATCGCGATCTCCAGCTCGCTGCCTTGCCCGACGTAGCGCATGTGGGCCGAACGCTGCTGAATCACCTGCGCCCCGCCGGCAGCCGGCAGCACCACCGCCTTCGCCTCCTCTTCCAGCGCGCTCAGCAGGCGGTTGACGCGATCGGCATCGAACACCGACAGCGGCGTGTGGAGCGTGCGGATCACTTCGAACGCGATCGGCGCGGCCAGGAAACCCACCGCCGACCCGACGCCGGCATCGGGCGGCACGACCAGTCGCCGCACGCCGACCTTCTCGGCGACCCGCGCCGCATGCAGCGGCGCCGCGCCGCCGAATGCGATCATCGTGAAGTCCGCGAGGGACAGCCCCTGCTCGACGGCGTGCACACGGGCGGCGGCCGCCATGTTCTCGCAGACCAGTTCATGGACCGCGTGCGCCGCGCGCTCCGGGTCGGGCGACACTGCGGCAGCCAGCACATCGAGCAGCGCGCGGCGCGCACCGTCGGGATCCAGCCTCATCTTCCCGCCGGCGAAATCGGCCGGATCCAGCAATCCCAGCACCAGCCCGGCATCCGTGACCGTCGGCCGGGTACCGCCCCGCCCGTAACAGGCCGGCCCCGGTTCCGAGCCTGCACTGTGCGGCCCGTTGGTCGCGCGCCCGAGAACGTCGATGGCGGCGATCGAACCTCCCCCAGCGCCGATCTCGACCATCTCGGTGACCGGTATGCGGACCGGCAGTCCGCTGCCCTTCCGGAAGCGCCGGGTGCGGTCGACCTCGAACGTCCTGCCCTTGGTGGGAGCCCCGTCGCGCACCAGGCAGATCTTGGCCGTCGTGCCGCCCATGTCGAACGACAGCACCCGGTCCGCGCGCCGCTGCTGCGCCTCGCGCGCCGCATAGATCGCGCCGCCGGCCGGCCCGGATTCGACCAGCCGCACCGGGTAGCGACGAGCGCTGTCCAGCGTCGTCAGCGCGCCACTGGACGTGACCAGATACAGCACGCCGCGAAAGCCTCGCGCCGCCAGGTCATCGGCCATGGCGCCCAGGTAGCGGTCGATCTGCGGCTGCACATAGGCATTGGCCACGGTGGTGGACGTCCGCTCGTACTCCCGGATCTCGGGACAGACCTGGCTGGACAGCGAGACCGGAACGGCAGGCAGTGCCTTGCGGACCGCCGCGGCCACCTGTTCTTCGTGCGCGGGATCGACGTACGAATGAAGCAGCGCGACCGCCACGCTTTCGATCTCCAGCCGCCGGATCTCGGCCACGACCCGTTCCAGCGCACGCGCATCCAGCGGCCGCAGCACATTGCCGTGCGCATCGATCCGTTCCGGCACCACGAAGCGCAGCTCGCGAGGCACCAGCGGCACGGCCTTCTCGATGGTCAGGTCGTACTGGTCGAACCGGCCCTCGGTGCCGATCTCCAGCACGTCCCGGAATCCCTCGGTCGCGATCAGCGCGGTACGGGCGCCCCGTCGCTCGAGGATGGCGTTGGTCGCCAGCGTCGTGCCGTGCACGAACACGTCGATGTCGCGGAAGGACAGCCCGGCTTCGGCCAGGATTTCCCGCATCCCGTCGATCAATCCGTGCTGGGGCGCAGCCGGCGTGGTCAGCACCTTGCGGGCGAAGCGTCGCCCGCCCGCGTCCAGTACGAGATCGGTGAACGTGCCACCGATGTCGGCAGCCAGGCATGTCCTTCGGGATACGGTGCTCGGGTTCATGGGTTCAGGAAGACATGACGCGCCGGCCGGCGCGGATCCATTCGTCGATGACGAGCCGCGACAGCGCCAGCAGGTGCTGCACGGTTTCGCCGACGTCCGATGCCAGGCGCCAGGCAGCGCCCATCTGCATGTCGTCGAGCGGCGGGTTCGACTCGCGGCGACAGAATTCCGCCACGCGGGAATGCGAATCGACCACTGCCGAAGGGACGACCGTCAGCCAATCGCCTTCGGCGACGAGATTCAACCGATTGCCGGGCCCGCTGCAGATGTCGACGCGGCGCGGCTGGATGTTGGCGGCGCGAAACCAGCCCACCACGGCCCGGTGCACGAACGAGCCCTGCGCATCGGTCAGGATCGGGAATCGCGACACGCCAGCCGGCGTGATGACGTCCGGCACGCCCGTCGTCCGCGGGCCGGCGACCCACTCCAGCCCGGCGTCGTACAGATGGCAATAGCCGAGGGCATTGTCCTCGATGCGATCGATGACGAATCCCAGATCGAGGTTGCCGGACTTCAGGTGATCCCGGATGTGATCCGTCTGCTCGACCACCAGCTCGATCTCCACGCCCGGCAGACGTTCGTAGCAGGTGCGCAGCAAGGCAGGAAGCCAGGTCGAAGCGACGCCATGGTTGGCGCCGAGGCGGACCGTGCCATAGATCGGGCGGGCGTCGTTGGCATGCCGCTTCATCCGCTCGGCCATCTCGACCATCGCCTCCGCCAGCCGGAGGATTTCACGTCCCTGCGGCGATACCCGGATCGGCCGCTTGTCGCGCGCCAGCAGCTCGATGCCGAGAAACTCTTCGAGCTCGCGCAGACGGGCCGACGCCGCCGGCTGCGAGCTGCCCAACTGATCGGCGGCCTTTCGCACGCTGGCGAGCCGGCAGGTCCAGATAAGCGTTTCGAGTTGTCGAAGATTCATCACCACACCTCCATGCTGGGGGTGCGCCGACGATCAGGCACCCTTTATCCAGATTTTGGATTGTGTGGCGATCCGTATTTCGACTGGCGATGCCGCCGGCCGACTCGATCCGAGATCCGCAAAACCACGGCGGCCCAAGCGACGCGACACCAGCCTCGATCTCGCGTCCGGCGACGGCTAAAGCAACGCCGCGGTAGCCTCACGCGCTGCGCGATACTCATCTTCGATCTGCGCCACCAACTCGGTCACCGGCGTCACCGCGCCCACCGCCGACACGGTGTGCCCGGCGCTCCACACATCGACCCAGCGCTGCGGCCGCGGCGCCTGCTTGAACTTCGCATCGAGCAGCTCGCGCGAGCGTTCGGCCGAGATCGGCCCTTCGATCTCCTTCGGATCGAGCCCGGCCTTCACGACCGACGGGCGCAGCATGTTGGTGTCCAGCCCGGTGAACGCGCGGGTCAGCATCACATCGTCGAGACGGCTGTCGACCAGCATCGCCTTGTAGGCGTCGGCGGCCATGCTCTCGGGCGTCGCGATGAAGCGCGTGCCCATCATGCCGAGGTCGCAGCCCAGCGTCTGCGCCGCCCACAGCGCCGCGCCGTCGGAGATGCCGCCCGACAGCACCAGCGGGCCGTCGTAGAACGCGCGGATCGCGCGGGCGAACGACAGGCCGTTGACCCAGCCGGTCTGCCCGCCGGCCCCGGCCGACAGCAGCACCAGGCCGTCGGCGCCGACCTCCAGCGCCTTCTCGGCATGGCGCACCGATGCCACGTCGGTGAACACGCGGCAGCCGACGTCGTGCAGCGGCGCGATGATCCGCTCCGGGGAGCCGACGCTGGCGATCACCATCGGCACCTTGTGGCGGATCAGCACCCCCAGGTCCTCGGCGAGCTGAGCCGGGTCGCTGCGCATGATGATGTTGGGGCACACCGGCGCGGTCGGTCCCTCGACCCGCGCGCAATCCTGCTCGACCCGCGTCAGCCAGGCATCCAGGCCCTCGGTGGTGCGGGCATTGACGGTCGGGAAGGCGCCGATCACGCCGTTGCAGCAGGCGGCCGACACCAGGTCGGGCCCGGACACGCGCAGCATCGGCGCGGCGATCAGCGGCAGCCGCAGCCGGGAGGAGATCGAGGGATCGAGACTCATGAGGCAACATGCTCCTTCAAGGGGGGCCAGGCGGATGCTGCCGGCGCGATCCACCTGCGTGACCGGCCACACCGAAACCTGGATCAGGTCGACCCGCTCGGGACCGGCCACGTATTGAGCCACGGAACCGCGCAGCGCGCTCGTGATCGAGGCGCGGTTGGCGCCGACCCGGAATGCGCGAAAAGATCTCGAGAAGCACATCATCCGCCGGCCGGGCCGCCCGGTCCGCCGTGTGGCCGCCGGGCGGCGTCCGCTTGACGGCCCGCGGCGGATCGCATCTACTTTTTGCTTGCAGACCCCCGGCGACGTGATCCGATCATGCGCGAC
>OEIU01002370.1_pt1 | contig 10180 bp, 11 predicted proteins | sample 1539221 | NCBI WGS metagenome assembly OEIU01 (sample SAMN03792071, study PRJEB22550) | activated sludge metagenome | feature: wastewater treatment plant; material: activated sludge; isolation source: Wastewater treatment plant of a petroleum refinery complex | place: Argentina: Zarate | collected... | reverse complement strand
TGCCGGACAGCGCGCCGTCCCGGTCGACATCGTGCCGGTCGAATCCGCGCTGCGCCCCGAGGAACGCTCGGCGCGCTATCGCCACAACGGCGCGGTGGTCTGGCTGACCGGCCTGCCGGGCGCCGGAAAATCCACGCTCGCGCGGGCGCTGGAGCGCCGCCTGTTCTCGCGCGGCGGTTCGCCGATCCTGCTCGATGGCGACACGCTGCGCGCGGGTCTCAATGGTGATCTCGGTTTTTCGGCAAAGGACCGCACGGAGAACATCCGCCGGCTGGCTGAAGTTGCAACCCATCTGGCGCGAAACGGGCACATCGCGGTGGTCGCCGCGGTATCGCCGTCGGCGGAAGATCGCGCCGCCGCACGCCGCATCGCCGACGCCTCGTTCCGCGAGATCTATGTCGCAACGCCCGCCGAGGTCTGCGAGAGCCGAGATCCCAAGGGCCACTACGCCAAGGCGCGCGCCGGCACGCTGGTGGCGTTCACCGGGATCGGCAATGACTACCAGCCGCCGGTCCAGGCCGAACTGAGCATCGACACCTCGGGCAAATCGGTCTCCGATGCGACCGACCAGATCGAGCGGATGCTGGCGGAAACCGGCATTCTGTTCGACGAACTGGTCGATCTGGCGGCGAATATCTAACGGCTGTCAGTAGGATGGGTTGAGCCCTTCGCGAAACCCATCATCTTCGCAGACCACGACTGGCATCGTTTGCGGAGTTACAGCAGCAACCTTCCGACTGGGTGCGCCCTCGCGTTGAGTGATGGGTTTTACGAAGAGTTCAACTCCATCACGGAAGGTAATTTTTACTAATCTGCGGATATTCCGGGAATACATTCTGCGCGTGCTCATGCAAGATCACGCGATCGAAATGCCGCTCAACCAGCCGAATATCCGTTCCAATGCCACAGAAGAGGACCGTGACGAAGTCGTCATGCGTTAGAAGCGTCTTTCGTGCACGACGCTGGTCCCGGAAGCATGCGGCCCGCGGTTGATAGGCCTCTGCTTGCCCAATCGACAAAGGCTCACGGTTGCGCTTCATTTCGATGTGCAATGCGATTTTCCTCCCCGCCGAGTTCCGCAAAAAGAATATCGCGTCAATTTCCATGGAGACCGACTTGTCGATGCGGCAATCGCAGGATTGGCAAGGCTCATACCAATAATTCGACCAGAACGGGCAGGTCATGGAGTCGGTCGGATCTCGCTTTTTCCATTGCTCCTGCCACAGCGGCTCAGCATCTGCATAAGCCTGGGCATATTTCGTCCCGTCCAATAGGAACATGCGCGACGTAGCCTCATCCCTCACCCCGCGAGCAATTGCAGCCAGATAAGGTTGAGCAGCCAACTGGTAGCGGCAGGTGCCATGATCGTAGAATTCTGGCATCTGACATTCCTCCCTTTTGCTAACACGCCGCCTTGAAGTTGTGAGCGTTGCGCGACTAGTCGAAGCGGCCCGCAAGCGCAACGGATGGCTCAACCGCTTGCGAGCCAGTCGCATTGCTCCATGGATCAGTCTCGCTCGCCAAACTTGCCATTGTGCACGGCCGCATCGCCCGCCCAATCCTCCGGATAGATCCCAAGCTTCACCATGCGATGGAACGACGAAAACGGCCAGTCCCGCACGCGTGTTACGAGCCCATGTTTAACCGGGTTGATGTGGATGTAATCGACGTGACGCGCAAAATCGTCCTCATCGCGGATCGTATGTTCCCAGTAGCGCCGTTGCCAAATGCCGCGTTCGCCTCTGGCGGCACGGCTTTCGGATATTCGTTCGCCGGAAGGAAGACTGTGCGAAAACGTCGACTTGATAAGCTGCCAGCGCGTGGCGAAATCCGCATCACCTTCCGGTAGCGTCCAGACGGCGTGGAGGTGATCCGGCAAAACGATCATCGCATCGATCGTGAATGGATGCCGGTGTCGCACCTTTCGAAACGCGTTGCGTAATTCTTCGATATGCTCCGTTAGCAGTTGCAGCCTTCGTTCCGCCAGATTGACGGTGAAGAAGAAGCTACCTCCGGTGATGAAGTTACGACGATAGCTGGTCATGCGGCGCGCGGAAGGATGGGTTTCGCAAAGGGCTCAACCCATCCTACAAGCCATCTCGCGCCCGCAACAAGCACGGTCGGCAGGGTGGGTTGAGCCCCTGAAGAAGCCCGTCAGCTTCGCAAACCGGCGGCAACCTGATCCCACAACTGGCCCTCTGATTGTGGGCCTTAGGAGCGACGGGTTTCGCAAAGAGTTCAACCCATCCTACTTTCTGGCGGCCAATATCTAGATCTAGCCCTTTTGGGGCCTTCTCATCGACCCGGCTTTAGGGCTAAAAGGGCGGCCAACGTCGCCCTTTTTGGCGCGTTTTTTGCTGCTTTTGGCCAGAAGGCAGCCTGTAACCGCCATTTCTCTTGAGAAAGCCCATCATGAAGCGTGTCGATGCCCACGGACTGAAGATCGCCCCTGTCCTGTTCGATTTCATCGCCAAGGAGGCGGCCCCCAAGAGCGGGATCGCGCCTGACGCGTTCTGGGCAGGCGTGGCGGCCATCATCAAAAAGCTGGGGCCGAAGAATCGCGAGCTGCTCGCCTTCCGCGACGCGCTGCAGAACAAGATCGACGACTGGCATCGCGCCAACAAGGGCAAGGCATTCGACGTCAACGCCTATACCGCCTTCCTCAAGGAGATCGGCTATCTCCTGCCGGAGCCGGCGACCCACAAGGTCGAGACATCAAATGTCGACGAGGAAATCGGCAAGATCTGCGGGCCGCAGCTCGTCGTTCCCCTGACCAACGCCCGCTACGCGCTGAACGCGGCGAATGCGCGCTGGGGCTCGCTCTATGATGCGTTCTACGGCACCGACGCGATCCCGCACGATCCGGGCGAGAGCGGCACGGGCTTCAACAAGGCGCGCGGCGACAAGGTGATCGCCAAGGCAAAAGCCTTCCTCGACGCGGCCGTACCGCTCGCGACCGGCAGCCACACCGACGTGACGTCGTACAGCGTGATCGCCGGCCAGCTCGCGGTGAAGCTGAAGAGCGGCAACGCTACCGCGCTGAAGACGGCTGCGCAGTTCGCCGGCTACCAGGGCGATGCCGCGCAGCCTTCCGCGATCCTGCTGGTCAACAACGGCATGCATATCGAGGTGAAGATCGACCACAGCAACGTGATCGGCAAGGACGATCCCGCCGGCGTCGCCGACATGATCCTGGAATCGGCGGTCTCCACCATTCTCGACATGGAAGATTCGGTCGCCGCCGTCGATGCCGAGGACAAGGTGCTGGTCTATCGCAACACGCTCGGCCTGATGGACGGCACGCTGTCGGCCGATTTCGAAAAGGGCGGCAAGACGCTGAAGCGTTCGCTCAACCCTGACCGCGTCTACAAGACGCCTGACGGCAAGGATCTCACGCTGCACGGCCGCAGCCTGCTGTTGATGCGCAATGTCGGCCACCACATGTTCACCGACGCCGTGCTCGACGAGAGGGGCGAGGAGATTCCGGAAGGCCTGCTCGATGCCGCCGTCGCCGGCCTGCTCGCGATCCACGACCTCAAGGGTTCTTCGAAAACCAAAAACAGCCGCACCGGCTCGATCTACATCGTCAAGCCGAAGATGCACGGCCCTGACGAGGTGGCGCTGACCTGCGAACTGTTCAGCGACGTGGAAAAGCTGCTCGGCCTGCCCGAGAACACCATGAAGGTCGGCATCATGGACGAGGAGCGCCGCACCACGGTCAACCTCAAGGCCTGCATCCAGAATGCGTCGAAGCGCATCTGCTTCATCAACACCGGCTTCCTCGACCGCACCGGCGACGAGATCCACACTTCGATGGAAGCCGGCCCGATGATCCGCAAAAACGACATGAAGGCGCAGCCCTGGATCAAGGCCTATGAAGACTGGAACGTCGACATGGGCCTGATCGACGGCCTGCCCGGCCATGCCCAGATCGGCAAGGGCATGTGGGCGGCGCCGGACAAGATGGCGGACATGCTGACCCAGAAGCTCGGCCATCCGCAGGCCGGCGCGACCACCGCATGGGTGCCCTCGCCGACCGCCGCGACGCTGCACGCGCTGCATTATCACCAGGTCAACGTGATCGCGCGCCAGCAGGAACTCACCAGGGGCGGCCAGCGCGCAAAACTCTCCGACATCCTCACCATCCCGGTGTCGCAATCGAACTGGGCGCCCGATGACGTCAAGCAGGAGATCGACAACAACTGCCAGGGCATCCTCGGCTATGTCGTGCGCTGGATCGACCAGGGCGTCGGCTGTTCCAAGGTGCCTGATATCCACGACGTCGGCCTGATGGAAGACCGCGCCACCTTGCGCATCTCCAGCCAGCATCTGGCGAACTGGCTGGCGCATGGCGTCGTCAGCAGGGACCAGGTGATGGAATCGCTGAAGCGCATGGCCGTCGTGGTCGACAAGCAGAACGCCGGCGATCCGCTCTACAAGCCGATGGCGCCTTCGTTCGACGGCGTTGCGTTCCGGGCCGCCTGCGACCTCATCTTCAAGGGCCGCGAGCAGCCGAACGGCTACACCGAATTCATCCTCACCGCGCGCCGCCGCGAAGCCAAGGCGGCGGGCTGATCACATCATCACGGTCACGATGCCGCATCGCTAATCGAGGAACACCTGAGCTTGTTGTCCGTTGATTGTCATCCCAACATTGAAGGAGATGGCGATGGACTGGAACAGGGTTGAAGGTAACTGGAAGCAGTTCAAGGGCTCGGCGAAGGAAAAGTGGGGCAAGCTCACCGATGACGATCTCAACGTCATCGAGGGCCGCCGCGAGCAGCTTGAGGGCAAGCTGCAGGAACGCTACGGCTTCGCCAAGGACCAGATCCGCAAGGACGTGGACGACTGGTTCGGAACCCTGAAATAATCAAGCAAGCGAAAGCCCCGGCCGAAAAACCGGGGCTTTTCGTTGCGCCGGCTAGATCGAGATGTATCGGAGCAGCGAGATCACGCCGAGGATGATCACCACGACGCGCGCGATCTGCTTGGCGCGGCCGTCGAGCGGCAGCAGGTTGACCAGATAGAGGACGAGGATAACGACCAAAAACGTGATGAGTATGCTGACGAGCATGCGGTTCCCCCTTTGGGCATTTGGCTGGAAATGCGCTGGTAGCGATTTGTTAACGTGAACGCCGGCAGGGGGTTCCCGCATGCGGAACTTCAAGCCCTTTGGCGAAAAAGCCAATCATTTCAAATCAATCCCGTAGTATTACGCGGTTCCCGCTTGGATAAGTATTTACGCTTTTCCCGCCAAATGGCCGCGAAGCCTCTGGGGAAGCTCATGTTGAATCGTCTGACCGTATCCGCGCTATTGAAAATCGTCATCCTGGCCACGTCGTTCAGCGTTGTGGTCGGATTCTCGCTCAATGCCTGGGATTCCTGGGGCCGCTTGCAGGCGGCAAGCCGCATTGCGGTCATCGGCGATGCCTCCGCGAACATCTTCAAGGCGATGCACAATCTGCGCACCGACCGCTCGACGACCACGCGGCTGCTGAATTCCGATGCGCCGATGGACGCCGACATCGAGAAATACCTGCGCAACATCCGCGACACCGAGATGCCGGCGATGGGCAAGGCGCTCGGCCTGCTCGGCGGCGTGCAATTCGCGCAAGGGCAGACGCTCGTGCCGGAATTCGACAAGCTCTACAAGACGATGGGCACCCTGCAGAGGGAATTCTGGGAGGCCGTGGCCCAGCCGAAGGCCTCGCGCCGCCCGACGCTCGTCAAGGATTACACGGACGCGGCGAACGGGATGCTGGAGGTGCTCGAAAAGCTTTCCGGCGCGCTTGCCGCCGCCGTCAACCACCAGGACGCGACGATCGACCAGTTGCTGGCGATCAAGCAGATCGCCTGGCTGTTGCGCAACACCGCGGGTGAAGCCTCGCTGATCGTTTCGACCGGGCTCAGCGCCGGCAAGGTTTCGCCGGAGACGCAGAGCCAGCAGCTTGGCAATCAGGTCACCGCGTTCCTCGGCAAGATCCGCGCAGCTTAGACGGCTCTCACTCCCGCGCCACGACCGGCGCGCGGGCGTATTTGGCGCGGATCTTTTCGGACACCGGGGAGAAATTCAGCTCGGCGCCGCGTTTGTCGGCGCTGCGGCCGGCGACCTGCAGGCCGTTCTCGCCGGCGACGATGTCGCCCTTGCGCAACGTCGGGTCATCCTCGATCTTGACCGGGGCAAGCCCGATCTGGTCCTTGCCGTTGCAGGTGCAGCCGCTGACCAGTTCGTTGCGGTAGCGGAACGCGTTCGGCAGATCCGAATAGGATTTTCCGTTGTCGGCGGTCGCGTCGTCGATCGTGCTGCCGGAGTAAACCTTGGTCTCGCTCGCCGGGCAGAGCTTGTTGCAGGACGCGGCCCGGCTCGCATTGTCCGACGCGGTCACCGGGAAGTAGCGTCCGTCGCAGGTCCGCACGCAATAGGCCTGGCCACCGCCTCCGCCGGAATAGCGCGCGCGCCTCTCGCTGCGCGGCGCAGGGACCTGGTCGTCGTCGCCGGCGAACGGCATCCGGATGTATCGCTGCTGCGGTTGCGGCTGGTTGAAGCCACCGAACATCTGCGAGAAAAAGTCCTGTGCCTGCGCAACAGGCGCCAGCACGGACGCGCATACCATCGCGGCCGTCCCCCATGCCGCCAGTCTTCCCATTCGCATCGAGCTTCTCCCGTTACGCAACACGGCGCTTCATCAGTTCACTTGCGGCGCAATAAGGTTCATCGCCTGGCGGCCGGAGGGCGCTCCCTCCACCGCGCGCGGAGGCGCGCCGAGCGGACGAACCGTCCTGCCATCTCCGCCACGCGCCATCACCGGCGCGCGCTTCGGCAGCACCACCACCTTGGCGCCGACCTCGACACGGTTGAACAGGTCGGTAACGTCCTCATTGGTCAGACGGATGCATCCCGATGAGACGAATTTTCCGATCGTCGAGGCATCGTTGGTGCCGTGGATGCGGTATTGGCTGGTACCGAGATACATCGCCCGCGCGCCCAGCGGATTGCCGGGACCGCCGGCCATGAAGCGCGGCAGATAGGGCTGGCGCGCGATCATCTCGGCGGGCGGATGCCAGTCCGGCCATTCCGCCTTGCGGCTGACCGTCTGCACGCCCGACCAGGTAAAGCCCTCGCGACCGACGCCGACGCCATACCTGATGGCCCGGCCCTGGCCGAGCACGTAATAGAGCGTGGTGTTGCCGGTATCGATGACGATGGTGCCCGGCGCCTCGCTGGTGCCGAAGGCGACGACTGCGCGGCGCAGCCGCTCAGGGGTCGCGCTTTCGTCGGAGCCGATCACCTCATCGGCGGGATAGGCGGCCGGCTGGGTGGAAGCATAGCCAAGCGCCTGCGCATTCGCAGGACGCGACAGCGTCAATGGCGTCAGCAATGCAACGCTGATGACGGCGAGCGCGCTCGCGACGCGCGACGAAGGTCGGCGAACGTAGAACTGTGTCATGGGACTGCCCCGTGGGATGTGCATCCTGCGATGCTCTGCCCAACAAACGCCATTCGACGGCTGCGGTTCCGTCCGACCCATGGCATGGCGCTTCACGTCAAGGCCTGTCTCGCTCACGCTTGCGCGATGGAACCCGCATCGCCCCTCGACGTTATGGCCGCAGTCCGTCTCGCGGCGCCGCTTTCGCCGTGTCATCACCGCTTCGGGCGAGGGAAAACCATCGTGAGCGTCACTCCCACCAAGCCTTCGTCCGCCAAGCCTTCGTCCGCTGCGAAGTCTTCATCCCTCACGCCTGCGGCCGCCAAATCTCCGCCTTCCAAGCCTGCCCCGGGCGGCACGCCGGTCACCGACAGCAAGTTCGAATTGCCGCCGGTCATCCGCCGTCAGGAAGTCGTGGCGATCTGCCTCGTCGGCCTGCTGATCATCTGCATCATCACCGGGCTCTATCTCGCCAAGGCGTTCTTCCTGCCGATCACCATGGCCTTCATCGTCGGCACCATGCTGTCGCCGGCCGCAAGTTTTCTCGAGCGCTTCCGGATTCCGCGCGCCCTCGCCGCGGTGCTGATCGTGATCACCGCCACCGCCGGCGCCACTTTCATGGTCGGCCTGATCGGCTCGCCCGCGGTCGAATGGAGCAGCAAGCTGCCGGAGCTTGGCTCGATGCTGAAGGAAAAGCTGCACGTCTTCGACCGGCCGCTCGCGCTCTGGCAGCAACTGCAGAGCACGATCGGCGGCCCCGACAATCTGGGCTCGCTGCACCTGCCGAAGATCGACTGGGTGCAGCCGGCCCTTGAATTCCTGTCACCGACCTTTGCCGAATTCCTGCTGTTCATCGCCACGCTCATCATGTTCATCGCGAGCTGGCGCGACCTGCGGCGCGCCCTGATCATGAATTTCGGCGAGCGCGAGTGGCGCCTGCGGACGCTGCGGATCCTCAACGAGATCGAGGGGCACCTCGGCAACTATCTTCTGATCGTCACCATGATCAATGTCGGCGTCGGCATCATTACCGGCTTGATCTGCGCCATCACGGGCATGCCCAACCCCGCAGGTCTCGGCGCCCTCGCGGCCATCCTGAACTTCATTCCGATCATCGGGCCGGTGGCGATGTTCGCGGTGCTGGTCGTGGTCGGCATTGTCTCGTTCCCGACCTTGGGCGGGGCCCTGCTGGCGCCGGCGATGTTTACCGTCATGACCTTCATGGAAGGCCATTTTCTGACGCCGATGATCGTTGGCCGCCGGCTGGCGCTGAATGCGCTCGCGGTGTTCCTGGCGCTGGCGTTCTGGACCTGGTTGTGGGGGCCGATGGGCGCGTTCCTCTCCTCCCCGCTTCTGATCGTTGCGCTGATCGTGAAGGAGCACCTGATGCCGGATGATGCTCCGCAACTGCCGGAGGGCTAGCGTCTGGAACTTCCTGTTCCATGATGCGTTGGTTCCACAACTGAGTTCGATAACCGGGAGCTTTCGATGTCTGACGCCCTCAAGAATCTGACGGACAAAGCGACCTATGAACGCCTGGAAAAGGACGTAACCGCCGTGAAAAACGATATCGCAGCCCTGACCGATCAGATCACCGACGCGTTGAACAGTTTTGCCGGCACCGCCGGCAAGCAGGCCCGGCGCGGCTACAAGCAGGCGCGCGCCAATGCCGAAGCGGCGGTCGACGACATGTCGGAGCGCGGCAGCGCCATGATGGAAGCCGCGCAGGACGCCGCCTCCTCGATCGAGGAGACGCTGGAGGATGTCATCACGCAGCGGCCGCTGGCGACGGTTGGCCTTGCGCTCGGTCTCGGCTTTCTGATCGGCGTGACCTGGCGCAGATAATTCCCGGCGGCTCTCGCGCCGGCAGACTTCGTGCAGGCAATTCCGGCGCCGGGACTCTTTTCCGGTGCGGGTCGGTCGCGACGCCGCGCGACCTGTTTCGTTGACGTCGTTTTCAGATCGAGGCTCGTCCATGCTTCAGCGCTTCATCGATGATTTCAAGGAATCCACCGGCAGTGCGCTGCGGCTGACCTCACTGGCGATGGCCGCGGCCGTGGCCTTGCTGATCACGACCGCCTTTCTGTGCGCGGCGGCCTTCGTCTTTGTGCTTCAGCATTACGGTCCCGTGCAGGCCTGCCTCACGGGAGCCGCGGTCTTCTTCGTCGTCACCCTGATCGCCGCCGGCTGCTACATGATGCGCAAGCGGCAAATCGCGGCGCGCGCCGAGCAGGCGGCGAGAGCCGCAAAATCCACCGCCCAGAGCATGCTGTCCGATCCGGCGATGCTAGCGGTCGGCATCCAGGTGATCCGCGCCGTCGGCGTCAAGCGTCTGATCCCGATCCTCGCCGTCGGCGGCCTGGCACTGGGCTTCCTCGCCAGCCGCGCCAACGCAGACAGCAACGAGGCGCCGGCGGAGTAGCCGCACACACCACTGTCATCCTCCGCGCATGCGGAGGATCCAGTACGCCGCGGCCTCTCGGTTCAATCATTGGCGTCTCTGGAAAACTGGATCGTCCGCCCCAGTGCGCAATTGCGCACAAGGCGGACGATGACAGTTAAATATGACGCTGCGATCTCGCGACATGTTTTGCCCGAGGCTTGCATTTCGATTACCGCCCTCTCCGATCTGAGGGCGCAGGGAAGACCGGGTGCGCGCCGCACCCGCGGTCTCGTGTGCTGCTTGCGCAACAAGAAAATGCACACGAGCATACAGGTTCGGCGGGAGCATCCCGGCCTTCCCTGCGCAATGG
>OEIU01002369.1_pt1 | contig 10181 bp, 11 predicted proteins | sample 1539221 | NCBI WGS metagenome assembly OEIU01 (sample SAMN03792071, study PRJEB22550) | activated sludge metagenome | feature: wastewater treatment plant; material: activated sludge; isolation source: Wastewater treatment plant of a petroleum refinery complex | place: Argentina: Zarate | collected... | reverse complement strand
AGCCGGCGGGCTCACCGAAGCGCAGAGGGGCGGCTGGAGTGGGCTGTGGGCTGGCGGTGGGGCTGGTTTCGGGGGTGAGGGGGGGGGGCGGCGTGAAGGTGGCGCGCGGGGGCGTCGCGCTCGCTGTGCTCGTCGCGGCAGGCTGGACCTGCACCGGCGGCACGGGTTGAGGCGCGCAGGAGGCCAGCAGCAGGGCAAGCAGAGCCGCGAGGCGCAGGCGGCGGAAGCGGGTGAGCATACCCAGGATTATAAACCGATCCCTGGCCAGAGCCGGGTGGTGGATGGGTTGAATTCCGGGCAAAGCAGTGATTGACAAAACCTGACAATTTTTGTACGATTAGGCCGTCGATTGGGCTCGGCGGCAGTCAGCCACCCGATGCCCAGCCCCATCCAGCCGTACAGCGCGGTCCGCACGGAGGACCGGAAAGGAGGTCGCCGAGATGAACGCACACTTCCATTCTACTTATCACAACGGCCAGGTTATCCCGCGGCGGCGTCCTTTCCCACGCCCCCGCTGATCCTGGCGATATCCCATCGACCAAGATCGTAACTCGCCGGGAATACCTCCCGGCTGCTGTGCGGAGAAAACCCAATTGAGAGACCAACCTCAGATCTGGCATTACGGCCTGGTGGCGCGTGAGTGGGCCGAGTTCGCCACCGACGGAGGCAAAGAAGCCCCTTATTTTCAGCGGATGATCGAGTCGTGCGGCCAACCAGCCCTGGACCTGGGGTGCGGCAGCGGGCGTCTGTTGTTACCGCTTTTACGGGCCGGCCTGGATGTGGACGGCTGCGATTACTCAGCGGATATGCTGGCGCAGTGCGCGGCCCGGGCAAAAGCCGAAGGGCTGCCGGTCCAACTCTTCGCCCAATCGATGCACGAACTGGATCTGCCGAGGCGCTACCGCACGATCTTCGCCTGCGGGGTGATTGGCCTGGGTGGAGCGCAGAATTTGGCCCTGGAGGCCATGCGGCGTAGTTATGACCACCTGCGGCCGGGCGGAGTTCTGGTCTTCGACTATTCGCCTCGCTGGAATGATCCGCCGGCCTGGCTGAATCGTTTACCTGATTCGCGGCATGCCCTGCCGCAAGAATGGCCGGAATCCGGTGAGCGTCACCGGCTGAGCGATGGGTCCGAACTGGAAATTACCACCAGGACGGTGGCGATGGATCCACTGGAGGATGTGGCCATCCGCCAGATTCGCGCTCGACTGTGGCAGGTCGGTGAGATGATCCGTGAAGAAATCCACACCCAGCAGGTAGGCGATTACAGTAAGAACGAACTGGTGCTCATGCTGCAGAAAGCCGGCTTTGATGAAATCCGGGTCAGCGGCGATTACAGCGACGAACCGGCGACCGCCGACCACGAGAACCTGGTCTTCATCGCCACAAAAGGCTGAACCGGGGGCTTCTATCCCTGACTGAGAGCCGGAGAATGGCCCGGCCGTGAGGACGCGAAGAGGTTTCACTGGCTTTCACAGCAGTGAAACCTCTTTTATCGATAGAAGCCCTTTTAATCAGGCCTGTGATCCGTCCAAAAGAGTAAAAAAATCAGCCGTGCCTCGCTTATGGTGTTCTCAAAGTCGCTTGACATCGGCGATATCCTTGTTCTTTTTCATGGGGTTCGGGGTTGTGTGGCCCTCAAGAGGGCCACACAACCCCGAATTAATTCTCTTTCCCCACTCCTTCGAGTGCGCTGAAGAGCGCGCCCCAAGATTGGGGCGGGGGTTGGGGGTGGGGTTGAAATAGGACTTTGAGAAAGCCATGTGCCTCGCTCGCGCTCGCTTGACCATCCCCAATGCTTGTGATATGATGCTTTGAGAGGTATTGAACGATACAATGAGCGAGGATTCGAGTACAACTCCCGCCCCGCTTCCGGACATAGATGAACCCGTCCAGCCGGCAAGAGCCGGCCGTGGCTGGAACAATGTTTGGGACAGCGTCCTGCGGTTGGGACTCGGCGAGATAGCTCTGCGCGTGGGGACCGTTGTGGCTTCTATCGCCCTGATTTTGCTGGTCGTCTGGGTGATGGGAAGTTTTTATTTAACCGGTAAAGTGGAAAATTCCAACCAGACGGCCGCCATGGCCGCCGCGCTGCCTTCGCCCACCCCCACGGTCGTTCAACCAACCTTCACCCCGCCGCAAGGCTACGCCTTTGCCGGCGGGATCCCGCGCCTCGCGCAAATCCACACCACCCGGCCCGAAAAACCGCGCTTTGAGATCGACACCTACGAGGTGCAGTCGGGTGATTCGGTCTTCGGGATTGCCACGAAATTCGGCCTGCAGCCGCAAACCATCCTGTGGGGCAACTTCGACACCCTGGCCGACGATCCTCACCGCCTTTCTCCCGGGCAGAAATTGAATATCCTGCCGGAAGACGGTGTGCTCTACCGCTGGAACGCCGGCGACGGGTTGAACGGGGTGGCCAAGTTCTTTGGCGTCTCCGTTGATTCGATCATCGACTGGCCCGGCAACAACCTGGATCGCTCCAAACTGGGCGACCTGTCGAACCCGAACATCACCCCGGACACCCGGTTGTTTATCCCCGGCGGGACGCGCGCCTTCATCTCCTGGAGTGCCCCGCTGATCAGCCGCACCGACCCGGCCGCCGCCAAGATCTTCGGCCCCGGTTACTGCGGCCAGCAGTACGACGGCTACATCGGGCAGGGCACCTTCGTCTGGCCGACCACCGAAAAATTCCTCTCGGGCTACGATTTCTCGCCTGCCACCAACCACTGGGGCATCGATATCGCCGGGGCGATGGGCAACCCCATCTACGCCGCCGACTCGGGCGTGGTGGTGTATTCGGGCTGGAACGACTGGGGCTACGGCAATGTGGTGGTGATCGACCACGGCAACGGCTGGCAGACGCTCTACGCGCACATGAGCCAGATTTATGCCACCTGTGGGGCGAGCGTCTCGCAGGGCGTGGCGATTGGCGCGATGGGCAGCACCGGCCGCTCCAGCGGTCCGCACCTGCACTTCGAGTTGATGAATGCCTCCGGCGTGCGCGTGAACCCCTGGAACTACCTGCAGAAATAAATCTGGTATGGACACAATCGCCGAAGTAAGACCGTCACCGATTGCCGGTACCTGGTACAGCGGCGACGCCGCACGCCTGCGCAAGCAGGTGTTGGGTTTCCTGGACGAGGCGCGCCTCCCCGAGATCAGCGGACAGGTGCTGGGGGTGGTGTCACCGCACGCCGGGCTGCGCTACTCGGGTCGCACCGCCGGGCATGCCTTTGCAGCGGTGCGCGGAACCCGCCCCGAACTGGTGGCGGTGATCTCGCCGATGCACGCCGCTTACCCGGGATCAGTGCTGACCAGCGCGCACCGCGCCTACGCCACCCCCCTGGGCGAGGTGTGGGTGGACCGGCCCGCCCTGGCGGCTCTGGATGAGGCCCTGGCGGGCGCGGGCGTGGACCTGACCCCCGTTGCCAACGACCAGGAGCACTCGCTGGAGATCGAACTGCCTTTTTTGCAGGTGGCGCTGGCCGGCGAATTTAAACTGCTGCCGGTGATGATGCGCACGCTCTCACCGCTGGTGGCGCGGCGCGTGGGGCATGCCCTGGCGCAGGCGCTGAACGGGCGCAGCGCCCTGCTGGTGGCCAGCACCGACCTCTCGCATTTCTACCCGGAAGACCTGGCCAACCAGTTGGACGCGGAGATGCTGCGGCGCATGCAGGCCTTCACGCCGGACCAGCTCTTCGAAGCCGAGCGCACCGGCAAGGGTTTTGCCTGCGGGGTGGCGGCGGTGGCGGCGGTGATGTGGGCCGCGCGCGAGATGGGCGCCGACCGCCTGGAAATTCTGCACCACAGCACCAGCGGCGACGAGACCGGCGACCGGTCCTCGGTGGTGGGCTACGGCGCGGCGGTGCTGCTGAAACACTAGATATTTGCGCAGGCGGGGCGAAAAGCGCCCATCGCCAGGTATGCAGGGAACGGCCCGCGTGGGGGCAACCGGATGTGTTGGTTCTGTCAATGATTTATTCAGGTAGCGTTTTTCGTGAGTGTTAGCCAGATTCTGCTCATCGTGGTTCTCATTCTCCTCAACGGTTTTTTTGTAGGGGTCGAATTCTCCGTGGTGGCTTCGCGCCGCACCCGGCTGGACCTGATGACCGGCGCGGACGACCGGCGCGGGCAGTTGGTGCGCCGCTGGCTGGAGGACGACTCCGCGCGCGGCCGGCTGATCGCCGCTTCGGAGTTGGGCATCACCCTGGTGAGCGTGGCGCTGGGCGCGGCGGGTGAGAACGCCTTTGAGGCCTGGTTGGCGCCCTATTTCCACAATCTGATCCTGCCGGTCGAGATCGAATTTCTCAAAGGGCTGGTGCTGGCGCTGCCGCTGATCATCTCGCTGACCGTGGTGACCAGCCTGCATGTGGTGCTGGGCGAGCAGGTGCCCAAGGTGGCCGTGCTTCACAGCCCCGAGCGCTTTGCGTTGATCGCGGCGCGCCCCATGCATATCTTCAGCATCGTGTTTCGGGGGTTCATCAACCTGTTGGACTGGGCCACGCGCAGCATCTTGCGCTTGTTTGGCGTGCAGTCCAACGGGCATTCACATTCCACGGTGGGTTCGCTGGAAGAACTGAAGCAGATTGTCTCCGGGCCGGAGGTGGAAAGGATCGTGGACACGTCGGAGCGCGAGATGCTTTCGGCGGTGATCGATTTTGGCGAACTGGTCGTGCGGCAGGTGGTCATCCCACGCACCGAGATCGTGGCGGTGGAGGCCAGCACCAGTTTGCTGAATGCGGTGCAGGTGGCGGCCCAGGAAGGCGTGACCAAACTGCCGGTGTATGAGGACAATCTGGACCAGGTGATCGGCGTGATCCATATGAAGGACCTGCTGGTGCGCTGGCTGGAAGATGGTCTGCAGAGCGGGGTGGCGCGCGACCTGGCGCGCGAGACTTTTTTTGTGCCCGACAGCGTGCGAGTCAACGACCTGCTGGTGCAGTTCCGCGAGCGGCACCAGCACATCGCGATCGTGATGGACGAATACGGCGGCACGGCCGGGTTGGTGACGCTGGAGGACCTGCTCGAGGAAATCGTCGGGGACGTTCAGGACCCCTTCGACCTCGAACCGCCGGATATCGAGCACCTGGCGGACGGTTCGGCGCTGATCGACGGGATGACCCTGATCGAGGAGATCAACGCCACCTTTGGGCTGCACCTGGTGGATGATAACTACGACACGATCGCGGGGTATGTGCTGGGAAAATTGGGGCACATCCCGCAGCCCGGCGAGGCGGTGGACGACCCTGAGGCCGGGATCACCCTCAAGGTGCACAGCATGGACCGCCTGCGCATCGAACGGGTGGCCTTGAGCCACCTGTAGGCCAATCCATCTAATGTGGGTGACTTCTCACCCCACCCCTGTCCCCGCCCCTCGAGGGGCGGGGTGAAGAGGGCAGGAGGTATAATGCGTCGCAAAGCGACGCATTATACCTCCTGCCCTCTAGATTCCCCCCTTCCTTGGAAGGGGGGCAAGGGGGGATGGGTTTTTTATTGAATGGGCTGAGCAACTACCAATTTGGTTTTCTTCGGATGCGGGTGTACGCGTGCCTTGGCGGGAGAATTTTCACCGCGCAGGCATGAAGGAAGAAATCACTCCCCTGATTTAGCCTATAATGATGACAAATACATCGAAAGGAAGAGGAAATATGCTGCCTCATTGGACCGACGAAACCCTTACCCTGAACGGGGTTCACATCCATTACACCCGCACGGGCGACGGGAGCAAGCCGCCCCTGGTGCTGGCGCACGGTTTTTCAGACAGCGGCCTGTGCTGGCTGCCGGTGGCGCAAGAACTGGAGCGCGATTACGACGTGATCCTGCCGGACGCGCACGGGCACGGGCTTTCGGCGCGGGTACAGCCGGGCGAGGCGACCCACATGGTCGACGATCTGGCCGGGTTGATTCGCGCATTGAACTTGAGCGGTGTGGTGCTGGGCGGGCATTCGATGGGCGCCGGCGTCAGCGCGGAGGTGGCGGAGCGCAACCCCGGGCTGGTGCGCGCGTTGATCCTGGAAGACCCCGGCTGGCGGGATCCCCAACCGCAAGACCAGGAAGAGCGCCCCAACCCGTTCCGCGATTTCCTGCTGGGGCTGGCCGGGCGGAGTGTGGAAGACTTGATGGCTCGCTGCCGCGCGGACAACCCCACCTGGCCTGAGGCGGAACTGCGCCCCTGGGCCGAGTCGAAACTGCAGTTTGATACCGGTTTCTTCCAGGCGGGTTTTTCCCTGCCGAAAGACTGGCGCGGGACCGCCCGGGCGCTCGGCTGCCCGACGCTGCTGATCACCGCGGACGTGGAACGCGGCGCGATCGTCTCGGCGGATATGGCGCACCAGGCGCAGGCACTCAATCCGCGCATCCGGGTGGCGCACATCCCCGGGGCCGGGCACAACATCCGGCGCGAGCAGTTTGCGGGCTTTATGCAGGTGGTGCGGGATTTCTTGCGCGGCCTGCCGGCCTGAGGTGGTCTTACGTTTTAAATCAAAGGGCCGCCCTGGACACTCCGGGCGGCTCTTTGATTTATGAATTAACAGGGCACGGACACCGCGAAGCAGTGCGCGGAAGAACACGAATCAGAAAGGCAAAACCATTTGGTTTTTACCACCCGCGTACCGCCTTCCGGTATCCGGGCTCGTCTGTGTCAGTGCTAAAAGAAAATTGGACGCGGATGAACGCGGAAAAACACGGATCAGAAGTAAACAACCCTATTGCTTCTTTTCTCCGCGTTCATCAGTGCTCGTCCGTGTCCCATTTAGGGCAGGCTGCGGATGTTGCCGGCCACGCGGAAGATCACCCGGCTGAGCAGCCAGGTGGCAGCCGCCGAGAAGACCATGGCGGGCATCAACCCGAACTGCTGGCCGAGTGCGCCGATCAGCAGGTTGCCAAAGGGCGACAGGCCGAAGAAAGTAAGGGTAAACAGGCTCATCACCCGCCCGCGGAACTCGTCTTCCACGCGGGTCTGCAGGAGCGTGTTGCTCATCGTCATGTGGGTCATAAAGCCCATCCCCAGCGCGCAGGCCAGCAGGAGCGAAACCGGCAGGGCAGAGGTGATGGCGAATAAGGCCAGGATGATGGGAAAGACGAAATTGGCGGCGAGCAGCCACATACCGCGCTTGCCGCGGTCGCCAAATTGAGCCACCAGCAGGGCGGAAATCACCGCGCCCACCCCGGTGGCTGCGTTCAACCAGCCGTAGGCTTCGGGGCCGCCGTGCAGCACCGTATCGGCGAAGGCGGGCAGCAGGGTGGAATAGGACAGGCCGAACATGCTGAAGATGATCGCCAGCACCAGCAGGCCCCACATGTCGGCGCGGCGCGTGACATAACGCAGGCCCTCGGATAACTGGCGCAGCGGCGCCTGGCGCGCGGGGGCGGGGGGACGGGGCGGTATCGTCATCAGCAGCAGGCCGGCGATCACCGCCAGGTAGGACAGGCCGTTGATGGTGAAGCACCAGGCCGGCCCGAAGGCCGCCAGCAGCAGCCCGCCCAGGCCCGGGCCGATCACCCGCGCGCTGTTGAACATCATCGAGTTGAGCGCGATGGCGTTGGGCATATCGTCTTTGCCGACCATCTCCACCACGAAGGCCTGGCGGGCGGGGGCGTCAAAGGCGTTGACGATGCCGATCAGCGCGGCGAGGACGTAGATGTGCCACTCGCGGATCACGTTGGTGAAGGCCAGCACAGCCAGCGCCAGGGCCAGCAGCATGGCGGCGGATTGGGTGATCACCAGCAGGGCGCGTTTGGGCACCCGGTCCACTACCACCCCGCCGAAGGGGGTAATCAGCAGCACCGGGATGGCCGAGGCAAAACTGCCCCCCCCCAGGGCAAACTCGGAGTGGGTGATCTGGTAGACCAGCCAGCCCTGGGCGATGATCTGCATCCAGGTGCCCGCGTTGGAGATCAACTGGCCGATGAAGTATAGTTGGAAGTTGCGGTGGCGCATGGCGGCGAAGGCGCGCGGCATGCGCGTGGTGGGCTGCGTGGGAGGAGCGGAGAGGGTCGGAGAGGATTCAGCCATCAGGTAGGGTTCGCTATCGTAAGAGGAACGGAAAGTTATTTTTCAAGCACGGCGGGCGCGGGGGCGCCGAACAAAGGGCGCAAAGCCCGCAGGGCAGCGTGGATGGCGTTCAGTTCGGCCGCATCCAGGCCGGATAACTGCAGGTTGACCAGCGCCTGGGCGCCGTGCAGGGCTCCCAGCAGTTCGGCGCGCCCGGCGGGGGTCAGGTCGAGGCTGACGCGGCGGCGGTCGCGGGTCGATTCCATACGGTCCAACAAGCCGCGGGCCAGCAGGCCCTCCACCAGCGAGAAGGCCGAGGGGGAGGTGAGCCCGAGGTGCTCGGCCAGCGCGTTGAGCGGCGAGCCTGGGTGGGTGTTGAGAAACGCCAGGGTGCGCAACTGCGGTACCGAAAGGTCGCTGGCGCGGCTCTTGCGCACGCCGCAGCGGATGGACTGCATGATCTGAGGGACCACTTCGAGGAGTTCGCGGGCGCAGGCGTCAACCAATTCTTGGGTCAATTCATTAGCCTTTCTAATGATTAGGTCGGCTAAGTGGTTTTCTCGCTAACTAGCTAAACTAAGAGGGGCTCGGTTAACGCCGAACCCACCGAGGATAGTCACTTGCTCTTGTGGCTTCTTGCGCCAATAATAAGGATGTCGATGAGCATTCCAGTAATCCAAAGCCTCAATCAAAGCCTGGGTCAACTCGTCAAGGTTTTCGAACCGGCGTCCCTTGAGAGCCAGAGAGCGGAGTTGCTTCCACCAGGGCTCGATCAAGTTCAACCAACAGGCGTACTTGGGGATGAACTGAACCTGAATTTCTGACCAGGCTGCCAAGGCGAGTTTCACCTGTTTACTGGTATGGATCGTCAGGTTGTCTTCAATCAGCAGCCAACGGTCAGAAGGAAACTGAAGGATCACTTGTTCGAGCAATTGAATATGGGAGGCACTATCTCGTCCAGGACTCATCAGGATGGCCGCTTGCCCGCTGGTTGGCTCAAAGGCACCATGCACCCACAGCTTGCCACGTCGGCCATAATCCGGTTCAAAGGTGGCTCGATTGGGCCCCAACACCCATTCTTCGCCAGGGTAGGTCTTGACCGCAATCGGTCCCATCTCATCCAGGCAGATGATCCGGGTGCGTTCTGGCGGAGCCAGATAAGCCGCTATGATGCTCCCCTTTTTTCCACGAACTCGGGATCGTGTTTCTCTGCGTCGTGGAACCAACTCTGCTGCCGCTTCCATTCCAGCCCTTCATCTGCCAGCCATTCCCAGATGGTTGAGTCCGACAGATGCACCCCCTGGCGTTCTTCGAATGCTCGCTGTAAGCGTTCGAGCGTCCATAATTCGTGGGGATATCCAAGCGTTCGTGGTTTCTGTGTAGCCAGGGCGATTAAGGCACTTCGCACTTCGGGTTTATGGGTGGGTTGCCGCCCCGGTCGAGGCTGGTCTTCTAATCCTGGTAGCCCCTTTTCATTGAACCGTCTGACCCATTCCGGCCCCATCGCACTACTCTTGAAACCTGCCTTGAAACCCGCGTCCGTGGCGTGCAGATCAGGATCCTCCCACAGGAAGGCAATTACGCGAGCCCGTTGGACCAGGCGAATGGGTTCTTTGCGAGATGAAGCTAGCCGCTTAATCGCAGTGACTTCCTCGGTTGTTAAAGTACGCAGTTTGATCGGTTTTCGCATTCGGCCTCCTGGGATTGGTCCCAGGAGTATTATACTTCACTCTCTTGGCGAGAAAACCACTAAGGTCTGGCGAATCTGTTTTGATTGATAAATAAACAAAGAATCTTTAGTCATGGTTTTCTAATAACATTACAAAACCGAGGTTCGTCTACCAACGAGGATTTCAAATAGACTGAATTTCACAATACCTTCCCCTTTATTAACTTCATCCACGTTCCAACCTGCGATCATCCAGGAATGCGCCTGAACGTGTTGGCCGTCTGCTTCGTTTCCCCACCACTCACGATGAACTCATGCCGACTTGGGTAATTTGGCCGCTATTACCCGTTGGATTTGCGCAAATGTCATCGTCACTTCTTGCACCGGAATGGATCCAAGAAAGATGCCGAGGTTGTGATACTTCTCCATGCTTCCTCCTAATCTTTTCGGAGATGGTATCCAGAATGGGACCAGCGATGAATCTGGTTAACTAGGCAGCCAAAGGAAGCTGGC
>OEIU01002368.1_pt1 | contig 10181 bp, 9 predicted proteins | sample 1539221 | NCBI WGS metagenome assembly OEIU01 (sample SAMN03792071, study PRJEB22550) | activated sludge metagenome | feature: wastewater treatment plant; material: activated sludge; isolation source: Wastewater treatment plant of a petroleum refinery complex | place: Argentina: Zarate | collected... | reverse complement strand
AGATGAAGCCCGGCGCATAGGAGCGGATGGCGTCGCAGATGTTGCTGCGCGCGGCAATGTAGCCGCCCATTACGCCATAGGCCTTTGCCAGCGTGCCATTGATGATGTCGATGCGGCCGCGCACGCCCTCCCGTTCGGAGATACCCCCGCCGCGCGGACCGTAAAGGCCCACGGCATGGACCTCGTCGAGATAGGTCATGGCATGATAGCGCTGGGCCAGATCGCAGATCTCGGCGACCGGCGCGATGTCGCCGTCCATGGAGTAGATGCTTTCGAAGGCGATCAGCTTTGGCGCCGATACCGGGCAGGCGGAAATGAGTTCCTCCAGATGCGCGAGATCGTTGTGCCGGAAGACGTGCTTCACGCCTCCGCCGCGGCGGATACCCTCGATCATGGAGGCGTGGTTGCTGGCATCCGAGAACACGATGAGCCCGGGAATAACCTTCTGCAGCGTCGACAGCGTGGCGTCGTTGGCGACGAACGCCGAGGTGAAAAGCAGGGCCGCTTCCTTGCCGTGGAGATCGGCAATCTCTGCCTCGAGCGCTTCGTGATAACGGGTGGTGCCGGAGATGTTGCGGGTCCCGCCCGAGCCTGCGCCCACCGAGATGAGCGCGTCCTGCATCGCCGCGATCACGGCCGGGTGCTGGCCCATGCCCAGATAGTCGTTGGAGCACCAGACGGTGATCTGCGAGGCCTCGCCGTTGCGCGAGAGCCGCGAGTGTGGAAAGCGCCCAGCAATGCGGTCGTTGGCGTGAAAGTACCGGTAACGTCCTTCAAGCTTCAGTTCGCCGATGTGGAAGTCGAACTGGCGGTCGTAATCGGGCAGTCCGCTGCACCATTTGCAAGGCGCCTGGGGATGCGGCAGCTCGTTGCGTGCCAGCTCGCTTGCGAGGGATTGCGATTTCATCATTTCGCGTCACCGGCGCGGTTTCCCTCGAAAGCCTTGGGCGCAGGCTCGGAAGCGTCCGCACCCGCAGCGGCCGGCGGGGCCGCCGCCAGGCTCTGCAGGAGCTCCGACACAGCGTTCTTTGCGTCCGAATTTGCGCCTACCAACCCATTGAGCTCGGTGAGGATCTGGCGCGCCTGCCCGATCTCGTGGCGATTTATGAGGCCAAGACTCTTCAACCACAGGGCCTCGGGCTTCTTGGGCTCGGCCTGGAGGATGCCGTCGACGAGCTTCTCGCCCTCGCCCCGGTTGGCGTCACTCTCGGACCGGATGAGCGCGGAGGCGAGGATCAGCTTCAGGCCCTCGTCCTGGGGCGCCATGGTCTGCGCCCTGCGATAGAGAGCGAGCGAGTCCTCCTCACGTTTCAGAACGCGGTAGCTGCGCGCCAGCATGATTACGTCGTCGATGGTGGCATCCGTGCCTTTGACGCGCGCCTCAAGACGCGCAACCATTGCCCCGACATCCGGTGTTCCGTCGGCATGCACGGGTGGCGCGCCGGCACCGTCCCGGCCGGCCGTGGCGCCCGGAGCCGGCGGCGCGCCGGCCGCCACAGCCGCTGGCAGCGGAATGCTGCCGTCGGCGTGCGGGTTGGCGTCGGTCCTGAGATCCTGGCCGTTGAGGAAGATTGCCAGCGCCGATCCACTGACGATCACGGCGAGCGCCAGCCCGACCGCCACGCCCGGATAGGTCCGTAACGGCGAAGACCGTTCGCCGCTGCCGGCCCGCAACTTGCCAAGATTCGTCGCGGCTTTTTCGGCCTCACTCATGACCAGGCTCCTTTGCACATTGTAATCCCCCTCGGCGATGCGTCCTTCCGACAGCGCCACATCCAGCGCCACCATCTCGGCCACGAGGCGATCCTTCTCCTCGGTCCAGGCGGCGAGACGCCCCTCTGCCTCAAGGCCGTCACCGCGATCGCGATCGGACTGCGCACTGAGCAGCGGATAGACCGTCCAGGCAGCAACCGCCGCACACAGCACAAGGATGGCGATCAGGATGCTCATGGTTCCAGTCGCTCGATGCGGCGAATCAGTTCGTCGGTGTCCGCGCCTGCCGCCGATGCGGGCACGAGGAGGCTTTTCCGACGATGGAGCACGAGAAGGGCAGCAGCCGATCCGGCGAGGAGGGCCAGCCCAGGAAAGAGCCAGATGAAGAGCGCGGCGCCGCGCCGATGCGGCTCCAACAGGACGAACTCGCCATAGCGCTCGACGAAGAAGGAGACGATCTCCGTGTCGCTCCGACCCTCGGCGATCTGCTCCCGGATCAGCATCTTCATCTGCGCGGCGACTGAGGAGTGGGAATCGTAGATCGTCTCGCCCTGGCAAATGGGGCAGCGCAACTGCACCGCAATGCTCTTCAGGCGCGGCTCGATCGGGTCCTCCTGCTGCAACGGCGCACCGCCCGCCATGCCCGGGGATAAACCGAGCAGCATCGCGAGGCTCAGAATGATCGCTTTTAAGATCATCGGCCGACTCCGATCAGTGCGAGATACTGCTCGGCAGCGGCCGGCGTCAGCGGCCCGATGTGCCTCGCGCGCACGATACCGCCCGCGTCGACGAAGAAAGTCTCGGGCAACCCGAAGACGCCGAAATCCACGCCCGTGCGTGCGTCGGGATCAACGGCCGAAGGATAGGGAAACGTCCCCATCGACTTCAGGAACCGCTCCGCGTTGGCGCGCGTATCGCGGTAGTTGATGCCGAGCATGCGGACGCTGGGATCCTTGGCGAAACGATCTCCAAGCCCGATGAGAACGGCATGTTCCTCGCGGCAAGCACCGCACCACGAGGCCCAGAAATTGATGATATGCGGGGTTCCAACGATGCTCGCGCTCTTGATCGTCGCCTGGCCGTCGAGCGCGGTTAGAGAGAAATCGGGCAGCAGGCGCCCGACGCGGGCGGACGGCATGAACGACGCATCGCGCCGCAATCCGAACGCGAACAGGATGAGGAGCGCCAGTAGCGCGGCGATCAGGACGGGCTTCCACCACGCCCGCGCGCGCCCTCGCGAGCGATCCTCGACGCCTGTCGTCATGGCTTCACCGCCATGGCCGATCCGGCGGCTCTTTTTGTCGCTGGAGCCTCGCTCCGCGCTTGTGACAGGGCGAAGAGCGAGCCCAGGATCATGACGATCCATCCGGCCCAGATCCAGTTCACCAGAGGGATGTAGTAAGCGCGGATCGAGGCGCGGTTGCCGGATAGCTCCTCACCGATGACGAGATAGAGGTCGCCCGAGACTGTAGACAGGATGGCCGATTCCGTCGTTGTCATCTCGCCTCTGGGATAGTTCCGGCGCTGAGGCTCGAACACGCCGACGTGCGTCGCACCATAGCTCACGTCGAGATTGGCCTGGCGCGCCGCCCAATTGGGGCCGGCCACCGGCACAACGCCGTCGAAACGGAGTGTGTAACCGCCGATCTCGAAACGGTCGCCTTGAGAAAGAACGACGGTCTTGGTTTCGAGGAACAACCCTGAAGCCACGATGCCGAATGTGACGAGCGTGACGCCAATGTGGACGAGGAAGCCGCCGTAGCGGCGCCTGTTCCACAGCGCCAGGGTCTTCAATCCGCGCCACCAGCTTTCGCCCGATACCGCAATTCGCGCGCCAACCGAGCGGCGAATGTCGAATGCGATGCTCGCGAGCACGATGCCGATGGCGGACAGTGCCAGCAGGGCGATAATATCGCGCACGCCCAATGCGAAGCTGAGCGCGATCGCCGCAACTCCGGCGAGGAACGGGACCGTCATCAGCCGCCGCATCTGGGCGAGGCTCGACTTACGCCAGGGCAGCATCGGACCGAGCGCCATCAGCATGACGATCGCCACCATGATCGGCAGGACGACCTTGTTGAAGTAGGGCGCCGCCACCGTGATGCGCTCTCCGGCAATCACCTCGATGACGAGCGGATAGAGGGTTCCTATGAAGACCGTCGCGGTGGCGACCATCAGGAAAAGATTGTTGAACAGCAGGCTCGTCTCGCGCGACAGGGAGCCGTCGAGGCGCGCATCCGACCGCAGCGCCTCGGCGCGCGCCACGAGGAGCCCGAACCCCCCGAGCGTGACGACGGCGAGGAAGACGAGGAGATAGGCGCCGCGCGTCGGGTCGACTGCGAACGCGTGAACCGACGTCAGGACACCCGAGCGAACCAGGAACGTGCCCAGCAGGGAGAGCGCGAACGTCGCGATGGCGAGGAACGCGTTCCAGCTCCGGAACAGATTGCGCTTCTCCTGCGCCATGACCGAGTGCAGCAGCGCGGTTCCCGTCAGCCACGGCATCAGCGAGGCGTTCTCCACCGGGTCCCACGCCCAATAGCCGCCCCAGCCGAGCTCATAGTAGGCCCAGTAACCGCCAAGCATGATGCCGCTCGTCAGGGAAAGCCACGCGAACAGGGTCCAGCGCCGCGTCGCCACGACCCACTCCGCGCCCGCGCTCCCGCGCACGAGCGCCGAGATCGCGAAGGCAAACGGAACGACGAAGCCCACGTAGCCGAGGTAGAGCAAGGGCGGATGGATGATGAGTCCCGGGTCCTGAAGAAGAGGATTGAGCTCGCGCCCCTCCGCCGGCGCGGGGTGAAGCTCCGTGAACGGGCTCGACAGAAACAGGATGAGGGCCAGAAAGCCCACCTGCACGGCGGCGAGAGTCGCCATAACGTGGGGCATTGAGCGGGGATGGCTCTCCCAGTGCAGGATTACGACCAGCGCGGAATAGAGGGTAAGCAACCACAGCCAGAGCAGGAGCGAGCCCTCATGCGCGCCCCACAGGGCCGTCAGGCGATAGATCACCGGCAGGCGCGTGTTGGAATTCTGCGCCACGTAAGCCACCGAGAAATCGTTCTGGACGAACGACCAGACTATTGTTGCCGCCGCGATGGTCACCAGCGCCAGGTTGGCGAGCAGCGCCTGCCTGGCCACGTTCACGAACGCCGGGCGGCGGGCCAAGCTGCCGGCAATAGCGAAGGCCACACAGATGAGCGCCAGAACGAACGCCAGCGCGGTCGCGGCCATCCCGATCTCGATCAGCGACCCGCTCATGACCTGTCTCCGACCTGTTTTGAGTGAAGCGGGCGCGCAACCGCCGGTGTGGCGGCCCGTAGCACACTCGCCAGACGTGAGATCCCGGCTTCGATCTCGCGTGGCGTCAGCGCGGCATAGCCAAGGACCAGATGGCGCTGGTCAGCCCGCGCCGGTCCGAAGTGGAGGGCCGCGCCAGAATAGAAGGCGTACACGCCGACACCGCTCTCGAGCGCGCGGCGCTCGATCTCGCTGGCATCCGGCAGACCGTCTGGAATGGACCAGATGAGATGCATTCCGGCGTCCTTGCCGGAGACCTTGCAAGGCCCGAAATGCCGATCCAGCGACGCGAGCAGGGCATCGCGCCGCTCCAGATAGACCTGGCGCACGCGCCTCAGGTGCCGGCGATAGCCCCCCTCGAGCATGAAATCCGCCATGGCGGCCTGTTCGAGCCAGCTCTGGCCATTGTTCATGAGGGTCTTCATGCGCCGGGCCGGCTCGGCGAGATGCGGGGGCAGAACGAGAAAGCCGAGCCTCAGGCCGGGCCCCATGCACTTCGAGAAGGTCCCCATGTAAAGAACCCGATTGGCGCGATCGAGCCCCTTGAGTGCCGTAATCGGCGAGCCCGTGAAGCGGAAATCGCTGTCGTAGTCGTCCTCGATGATGTAGGCGCGGTTGCGGTTGGCCCAGCTCAGCAGCGCAAGCCGCCGCGGCAGGGTCATGGTGACGCCCATCGGATACTGATGCGAGGGCGTGACGTAGACGAGCGCTCCCGGCACTTCCGGCAACTGGGAGACGTCGATCCCCTCCTCATCGACCGCGACGGGATGAAGCCGGCCTCCGAAGCCTTCCAGAACGAACGCCGCGCCTTGGTAGCACGGGTTCTCGACGACGATCGTGTCACCGGGCTCGACGAGGAGGCGGCTGATCAGATTGAAGCCGTCCTGGCATCCCCCGACGATGATGACCTGCTCGGCGTCGGCGATGATACCGCGCGCCGGGCCGAGATGATCGCTGATCGCCTGGCGCAACTCGATGAGGCCAGCCGGATCGCCGTATTCGGTAAGACCCGTCCCGGACCGCTGCAGGCAGTTCCAGATGTGCTTGGACCACGTCTTGACGGGGAACGACCCAGGATCGGGACGGCCGACCCAAAAATCGACTGTCAGCCGCGCGCGGCCCGGGTTGCGCAGAGAATGCACCCGCAGGCACGCCATCAGCCGCGTGGTGAATTCGGTGCCATTCGCCGGGTCATGGCCGTTCTCGATGTGCTCCGTCTTGCTGGCTGACGTGGAGAAGGTGTCCTCGGGGATCTCCGTGGCGACGAACGTCCCGACATGCGGACGCGTATAGATGTAGCCTTCCGCGCTCAGGCGCTCATAGGCAAGGATGGCCGTGTTGCGGGAGATGCCCATCTGGGCACAGAGCTCGCGGGTGGCCGGCAAGGGGGACCCGGCGCGCAGGCGGCCATCGAGAATCATGGCACGGATCTGCTCAAACACCTGGGTCTGAAGCGTGGTCTTCTCGACCCCTCCGACGATCATCGGAAGCTGAGTTGCCGTACCTTTCGACACAGTGACCCCGATGGTTACCTAGCGCGCCTTGGAGAACCTTGCCCAAGCTGTGGCACCACACTAGTGTCAAATCAATGGGGGCGCTTAGACCCACAGCACGATCTGGCCATGGTGCCAGGCACTTCTCCTGCGGCCAGCCGGAGGGGCGACGAGATACGGCTCCGCCATTGGCGTGACGGCGGATCTTGCAGCCTCGACGCGTTGCGGCGCTGCGGTAGAATCGCGACCGTAGCGACAGAGACGACGGGCGGAACGTCGCGCGCAAAATCCTAGTTCATGTGCCAGCCGTGGCTGACGATGATCGACTCGCCGGTGAGCGCGTTGGTCTTGAACGCGGCGAGCATCAGTGCGACCTCGGCGACGTCCTCAATCATTGTGAATTCCTTGTCCACCGTCTCGCCGAGCATGACCTCCTTGACGACGCGCTCCTCGGTGATGCCGAGTTCCTTGGCCTGCTCGGGAATTTGCTTCTCCACAAGCGGCGTGCGCACGAATCCGGGGCAGATGACGTTGGCGCGAACGCCGTGCTTGGCCCCCTCTTTCGCCATTGTGCGCGCAAGGCCCAAGATGCCGTGCTTTGCCGCGACATAGGCCGATTTCAACGGCGAGGCCTCATGGCTGTGCACCGAGCCCATGTAAATCAGGACGCCAGAGCCTTGCTTGTACATGTGCTTGACGCAGGCTTTCGTCGTCAGAAACGCGCCGTCGAGATGGATCGCGAGCAGCTTCTTCCAATCGGAGAATGAGAACTCCTCGATCGGGTTGACGATCTGGATGCCGGCATTGGAGACCAGGATGTCGATCTTGCCGAACGTTTTGATGGCCTTCTCGACGCCGGCGTTGACCTCGTCCTCGCTGGTCACGTCCATTTCGATGGCGATCGCTTTGTTCTTGTCGCCGAGCTCGCGCGCGGCCTTCTCGGCGGCGTCCTCCTTGATGTCGGCAATGACGACGCGGCCGCCGGCGGCCACATAGCGCTTGGCGATGCCGTGTCCGATACCGCTGGCTGCGCCGGTGACGAGCGCGACTTTGCCATCCAATTTCATGACGATTTTTCCTTTCCGGATTTGAGATAGTCGAAAACAACCTTGCCGAGTCCAAGCGTCAGGTCGGCAAGGATGTGCGTTGCTGAAATGATCTCCCTCACAGGGAGGTTCGCGACGGGCGCCAGCGCATGCGGCCTGAGCTCAAGTGCTGCGGGGCCGGTCCAAGCGCCTTTGACGACGACGTCTTCAAGGCGGTAGTCGACGAGTTCGAGCACGCGCGGGCTGCCATCGACGTGGGGAATGATTTTCAAAAGGTAGTTCGGCTTGGCGAGCGAAGTGGCGACTCGCTCGAGGCCAAGCGCCTTATGCTTGAACCCCATCGTGCCGGTTGCGACGCGCACAGAGCCATAGTCGAGAGTGCCGACCAGCGTGTCCTTGTCGGGGGCGAGCGACGGCTGGGCGTACTTCTTCGGAAAACCCCACAGCTCGCGTCCGCCGTAGATCGGCGGCCCGTCGTTCAGGAACATCGCATGCGTGTAGCCACCCTCCACCCCATTGTAGCGGACCGGAATGACCTGACCCGACTCGGCGTAGTCGCCGAACCCGGTCGAATCCGGCATGCGAATGAACTCGTACTTGACGAGCGGTTCGTCGAACGCGAGCGGCTCCGGCACGACGGCCTCAAGAGCCTCGCGATCGGTCCGGTACGTGATGATCAGGTATTCGCGATCGATGAAGCGGTACGGCCCCGGCGGGAATGCCGGGCTGGTCAACGGCATGGCAAACGCGTGTTGCAATACATCTTCGATTTTCATCGTGATCCTGGACCGGCGGGATCCAGCTCCTTGGTTAGGTCGAGGACAGCAACGCCTTCCACAGGACGCTCCCGGTTTTTCCAGGCGGGGTGGCGAAGGGTTCGTTCGACGTCGTCACAGCCATTGCGCCAGTGCTCATCGACTGTGTAGCGTGAGAACTCGTAGTCGTTCGACTGTGTCGCATAGGTCGCGCGACGATGAATGAGATGCACGATGGTGATGGCGGCGTCGCAACTCAGCGCCGAGAGCACTCGCCAGTCGACACTCGCCTTCAAGTCATCGGGAAGGCGCTCCTCAAGCCGCCGGACCGCGCGGCGCATCGTTTGCATCTCGCGGAACACGTCCGTGTTCAGTCGCGTGCGGCTTGAATAACGGATTTCCTTTTCGCGCTGCGCGATGTCGAAGAGCGTTCCGGGCATCTGCCCCTTGGCGCTGAAGAGGTCGATCTGAAACACACACATGTCGACGCGCGGTCCGGTGCCATCGAGCACGTACTGCAGCGGCGTGTTCGAGACGAGACCGCCGTCCCAATAGGCTTCGCCGTCGATCTCGATCGGAGGGAACCCCGGCGGCAGCGCGCCGCTGGCCATCACGTGTTCGACGCGAATTTCGTCGTTACGGTTATCGAAATACCTCATGTTGCCGGTTTTCACCTTAACGGCGCCGATGCTGTATCTGGTCGGGTTCGAATTCAGAAGATCAAAATCGACAAGCTCGAGCAGCGTTTCTCTCAATGCGTTCGTGTCGTAAACGCTGATCGCCTCGAAGGTGCCTGGTGGCATGAACACCGCCGGTAAAAGGCGCGGATCGAAGAATCCGGGCGCGCCTGTCGCGGCTACGATGGCTGCACTCGCGATGTTGAAGAGCTTGCGTGAAGTGCTGTCAGTACAAAGCGGCTCGAGCATTAAGCGGCTCGAAACAAGATCCCAGAATTGGTGCAAGCGCTCGACCCGCTTTTCCGGCGGATTGCCAGCGATGATCGCGCCATTGACGGCGCCGATAGAAATGCCGGCAATCCAGTCGGGAACGTGTCCGGCCGCTGCAAGCGCTTCATAGGCTCCAGCCTGATATGCGCCGAGCGCGCCGCCGCCCTGCAGGACGAGAACCTTCTTTTCGGACCCTGGATGAGATTTCGACATCTGCACAAATGAATCCGTTTCGCATTCAAGCGAATATCTGCGCGTGTTCTAGCGCGCACGATATACGCACGATATACAAGAGCGCAGGATGATATTGACATACATATGGGACTGAGCCTCGATCTCGCAAGGCTGCGGCGTCATACCAATACGACAGCCGCGGTCAGCAGTTTGTTCGGGAACGACGTATCTTCAATACCTCACCGATCGGTAAGCACGTGGGCCAGGTCATCGCCCGATATGAGCTACTGCCCACGGCTGTTTTGCAAGTACGTAAAATTTAGAACGCGATTGTCCGACTGCAAACTAAGTAGCATGTTACGGACTGTTGGATCCGAAAACGAATTCCAGTGCAGCAAGACCCGGCACAAGCAGGGTGCTGGTGCGTTTCGTCCGCGGTTGCGGATCGTACTTTGCAGCAAGCTTCTCCAAGTCCTTGAAGGCGGGGTTGCTGCCTTCGAACGGATTGTTACGCAAGGTCAGAAGGATCATCGGCTCCCACTTCATGTCAACAGTGCCGGGCTTGAGAGGCTTTCCAGATTTCCGCCTCGGCTGAAATGCCGGAGATAATGGATCCCCCGGATCTTGCAGACGAGACATTCCCCGCTAATAGTGAGATACGAGGTGAGAATCGCACAAGGGGAGGGAAATGAGCAGCTTGGCAAAGCGGAGCCGCCCGGCATGCCAACGCCCGATCGAATCCCGGCGTCTCTC
>OEIU01002367.1_pt1 | contig 10182 bp, 11 predicted proteins | sample 1539221 | NCBI WGS metagenome assembly OEIU01 (sample SAMN03792071, study PRJEB22550) | activated sludge metagenome | feature: wastewater treatment plant; material: activated sludge; isolation source: Wastewater treatment plant of a petroleum refinery complex | place: Argentina: Zarate | collected... | reverse complement strand
GCATGATGATCGGCGCCTATGCGCTGCTCGGCCTGCAACTCGACAAGGGCGAATTTTCGCTGCGCGCGGACGCTTTCGAGCCGAAGGGCGATCTGCAATTGAAGCGCGTCGTCTACAGGGGCAAGTCCTATACGGCGGCGGGCGCCGAGACGCCGGTCGCCTGACCGGGCGGCCATGGCGGACTATCTGAGTATTGTTACCCATGGATACTGCGCGTTGCTCTCGACTTGCGTCGAGGGCGACGTAGAATGACGCTTCCGGTCAAGTATTTCAGTTGTTTTCATGTTGCGTATTTTTTGCGTGCTCGCGGCGTTTTTCGCGCCCGGTCTTGCATGGGCGGGCGCCTTCATGCAGGCGCCCGAGCATGGGCAGGTCATCGCCGAGCTCGCCTTCACGGAGGCCAGACTCGCCTATGACGCCTTCGGACGCGGCGGCGTCATTCCGGCCTGGCGCAAGTTCGAACTCTCCACCTACGCCGAATACGGCCTGAGCGAATCCGTCACGCTGATCGGCGATCCCTCGTGGTTCACGTTTCGCGCGAAGCCGCCCGGCGTCAGCCGCACGCGCCCCGGCGTGACGGAAGCCGGCGCGCGGATGAAGATTCTCGAGACGGGCGACAATATCTTTTCCGCGCAGGCGACGATGCGCTATGCGCCGGCCGGGCGCAGCGCGGCGGAATTTTCCGACATGCGCGAACGCGCGCAGGTCGACGTTCGGCTGCTGTTCGGCCGCAAGATGGAGGTGATTGGCCTTGGCGGCTATATCGACTTCCAGATCGGTTTTCGCACCCGCGCGACGTTCGGCCACCAGATACGTCTCGACGCCACCTACGCGGTGCGGCCGTTCGCGCGCGCGACGCTGATGCTGCAAACCTTCACCGCCATCAATCCCGGCCGGATCGGCGACCGCTTCATGCTGTCGCAGAAGATGAAAGCGAGCGTGGTCTATGACATCACCGAGACGGTATCGGCGCAGGTCGGCGGCCTGCTCGCGCTGCGCGGGGTGAATTCGGCAGCCGAGCGTGGCATTGTCAGCGCGTTATGGTGGAAGTTCTGACAGCGCCCGATGCGTGACGCGCTCGGCCTGATCCTCGCCGGCGGGCAGGGCCGGCGCATGGGCGGGGCCGACAAGGCGCTGCTGCGCCTTTCGGGGAAACCGCTGCTCGCGCACGCCTTCGCGCGGCTCGGGCCGCAATGCGGCGCGCTGGCGCTCAACGCCAATGGCGACGCCGGGCGCTTCGCGGATTTCGGCCTGCCTGTCGTCGCCGACGAACTCGCCGACGCCGGGCCGCTGGCGGGGGTTCTGGCGGGCCTTCGCCTGGCGCGCGAAAAGGGGTTCGGTTCTCTGTGCACGCTGTCGGTCGACGTTCCCTTCGCGCCGGCCGACCTCGTCGCACGGCTGGACGAGGCGCGGCGCCGCGCCGAAGCGGCCATGGCCGTCGCCGCGTCAGGCGGGCGGCGGCATCACGTGATCGCGCTCTGGTCCGTCGCGATGGAAGCCGAATTGCGGCGCGCGCTCGTCGAGGACGGATTGCGCAAGGCCGAGACTTTCGTGACGCGACAGGCGCCGGCGGTGGCCGAATGGCAGGACCAGCCGCGCGATCCCTTCTTCAACGTCAACTGGCCGGAGGATCTGGCGCGGGCGGAAGACTGGATGATGTCAGGTTGAGGCGGCTTCGCGTGTGGTTGCCCGCCACCAGTTCTCGAGCGCAGCGAGGTCCGGCCGCATCTGCGCGTCCAGACCGCCGGCGAAGGCGTTCCAGGCGTCGCCGTAGCGCAGCGGCACGGCGATCAGCACGGCCTCGCCCTCCGACACCGCCGCGCCGATCTCGGCGATCATGCCGGCGCCCTCGCTCTCGAGGCGGCCGAAGCGGTTGACGACCAGAAGGTCCGGCTTCTCGCCGCGGGCGCGGTCGAGCATGCGGGCGGCGACGGCTATGGCCGCGGGGTTGACCGCGCAGCCCGTGGATTGCGCGCCGAGGTCCTGCATGATGGGCAGGCGCTCGCCGGTCGAAAGGTCGCAGACCTGCAGGTCGCGTTCCTCTGCGCCCGGCTCCTGCACGAGGCCGGCGACCCTGGCGCCGCGCCCGCGCAGCGCGGCGATGAAGGCGCGCATGACATCGTCGACCGCCTCCTCGCGATCGAAGAGGACGGCCGCGAGGCGGCTGGTCGGCGCTGCTTCCGCATGTCCCATGGCCTCTGCTAGATACAGGATCATGGGCAATCAAGAAAGAACGCGGGAAAGAACGGGCCGGCCATGCGCGTGATCGGCCTTGCGGGATGGAGCGGGGCCGGCAAGACCACGCTGATCGAGAAGGTCATTCCGGAAATCAGGCGGCGCGGCCTGACCGTTTCCACGCTGAAACACGCGCATCACGCCTTCGACATGGACAGGCCGGGCAAGGATTCGCACCGCCATCGCGAAGCCGGCGCGGCACAGGTTCTGGTCGCCTCGGGCCAGAGGCTCGCGCTGCTCACCGAATTGCGCGACGCGCCGGAGCCGCGGCTTGGCGACCTGCTGCGCATGTTCGCGCCCGTCGACATCGTGCTGATCGAGGGTTTTCGTTCGGACGCCCATCGCAAGATCGAGATTTTTCGCGCAGCCAACGGCAAGCCGCTGCGCCAGGCCGAGGATGCGCAGATCGTCGCGCTGATCTCCGACCTCGCGGCGCCGCCGGCGCGCCTGCCGCACGCGCATATCGACGATGTGGCGGCCGCCACGGATCTCGTGCTCGCGCATGCGCAGCCGCTGGAGGAGGCGCTGCGGGCGCTGGAGACGCGCGACTGAAGCGTTTCAGTAAAGCACAATCATCCGGCCGTCATTGCGAGGAGCTCCGGTGAAACCGCGTTGCGGTTTCACCTGAAGCGACGAAGCAATCCATCCCCGGAACTGGGTCAAATGCCGGTGGATGGATTGCTTCGCTCCGCTCGCAATGACGGCGTCGTTTCCAGCTTGTGACGAACCGCGGTAGCGCGAGACGCTTGTCCATATGCGCGAAATCCTGTTTGCTTCGGCGGGTTCGAGCCGAAGGAACCGGACTTGCGATTTTCTTCACGGGTTGCATTGGCGGCGCTCGCCTGCGCGGGCGCGATCCTCCGCGCGCCGCCCGCCTTCGCCAACGACACGACCGCCGCGCTCACGGCCGGCGGCCTCGTCTTCGGCAAGACCGACGATATCGAAATGCGATCGGAAGACCTGTCGATTTCCGAGAAGGAGATCGTCGTGCGCTATCGCTTCTTCAATCGCGCGCGCGCCGACCAGGTCGTGACGGTGGCTTTTCCCATGCCCGGCGTCGATTTCACCGACGCCAACAATATCTCCGTGCCCGACGACGAGGCCGATAATTTCCTCGACTTCCGCACGAGCGTCGACGGCGCGCCCGTGAAGGCCGAGGTCGAGCGGAAGGCGATGATCGAGGGGAGGGATGTGACGGCGCGTCTCAGGGCGCTGAACATTCCGCTCATGCCCAGGGCGAAGCGAACGCTCGCCGCGCTCGACGCCCTGCCGAAGGACGTGCAGAAGAAGCTCGAGGCCGAGAAGATCGTGCGCGCCGATGATTACGACGCGGGCAAGGGGATGGAGCATCACGTCGGGCCGGAATGGACGCTGAAGCAGACCTGGTTCTGGAAGCAGACCTTTCCGGCCGGCCGCGAGATCGCGATCGAACACCGCTACAAGCCGAGCGTCGGCGCGACGGTGCAGACGTCCCTGCTCGACAGGGACGCCGACGCCGCGACGCAGCGCGAATATCGGACGCGCTTCTGCGCCGACAGGGATTTCATCAACGGCGTCCAGGCGATGACGCGGCGGAACAAGGGCGTTCCGCCGCCGGAATTGCGCATCGACTACGTGCTGACGACGGGCGCCAACTGGGCCGGGCCGATCGGCGACTATCGGCTGACGGTCGACAAGGGCAGGCCAGATGCGCTGGTCAGTTTCTGCGAGACGGGCGTGAAGAAGACCGGGCCGACGACATTCGAGGTGCGACGCCGGAACTTCACGCCGACGCGCGACATCGACATCATGATCGTGCGGACGGGCGAGTGATCGGACGGGGGATCGATCGATGAAACACGTTTGCTCGATCGTCGGCGCGCTCGCGCTTACCGGATTCCTGACGGCGGGCGCGCTCGCGGCCTCGCGTCCCGCGCTCTGCACGCTGGTCGTGAAGGGCAAAACCTATATCGACGGCCAGTGCCAGTTCGACGCCGATCCCGACGGCTCGTTCCGCATCAACGGCAAGGACTATTTCGCCTATGTCAACGCCAATCCCGGCGGCAAGACGGCGGAGGCCTCGTGGAACGCCGACCCGAGATCGACGCATGCGCACGCGTCGCTGGGAACGCTGACGCGCAAGGGCGCGTGCTGGGAGAACGCCAACGCGCGCATCTGCGCGCGCGACCTGCCGGCGGCGCAGAGGGCCGCCGCGCTCGCCGCGCAGCCGAAGGGCGAGACGATCTCTCCCGATTTCCCAGGCGCCTCGCAGAGCTGCGTCGTCGCGCGCGGCGGCAAGTGGATCACGGGCGCGGAGCTCGTGCTCGACACGTGCCCCGGCGACAGGTCGGCCAACAGGTTTTTGCGCGCGGGCGACGTCCTGAAGATCGACAAGAGCGAGGGGCTCTGCGCCGGCGTCGCGCGTGGCGGGCCGACGCCTTTCGTCGCGCTCCGGACATGCGGCGAGGCGGGCGCGCAATGGTCGGCAGATTACAGGCAGGGGGAGCCTGCGCCCGTGCGTTCGGCCGACAACGAATGCTGGACGATCCCAAAACTCGCCGACGAGAAGGCGAAATTCCCATTCGAGATCGTCGTCGCGCCCTGCGATCCGAAAGCGGACAGGCAGCTCAGGTTCTTCTTCGAGAAGCCGTCCTGAACGTCCGGCTGGATCCCGGATCGGCCTTCGGCCGTCCGGGATGACAGCCGAGGATGGCTTGGGCAATTTGCGGTCAGGCTTCGAGGGCGTCGTCGATCAACGCGTTGCATTCGGCGAGCGCGAGGCCGTCGCCGCCGTGATCGGGATGCAGGGCGCGCGCGGCGAGGCGGCGCAGCGCGCGCAGGTCGTCCGCGTTTCGGGCCGCCGCAATCGCGCGGCGCAGGGCGGCGGCGTCGGGCGGCGGCGGGACCGTAACGGTTTTTTCGAGCGCGCCCGCCGCCGCATAGGCGGCGAAGGCTTCGCATGCGCCTTGCGTCGCGCGGACGCCGGTCGCGCCAAGGCCCGCGCCGAACCGCGCTGTGAACGGCCGCCGCGCCTTGCGTTGGGCGGCCTCGCGTTCGACGCTGGCCAGGATGAATGTGAAGTCGGGCATGACGCGTGCGGGAAAAATATCCGCGCATGATGCGCGTCCATTCATAACAAACCGTAGGCGCCGCAGCGTCAGTCGCGCTTGACGGGCGGCGTCAGCGCGAGGAATGCGGCGAGCGCGACCGCGAGCGCGCCGATCCCCGCCGCGGCATAAGCGAACGGCGCGCCCTGCGCCGCCCAGAGGAAGCCGAAGGCCGAATTGCCGATCACCAGCGCGACCGCGCTCGCGATATTGAACAGGCCGAAGGCCGTGCCGCGCAGCGTCTCGGGCGCCGTATCGGCGACGAGCTTCGCGAACAGGCCCTGCGACAGCGCCATATGCGCTCCCCACATCGCCACGCCGCAGAAGAAGACGGGCAATGATGTAGCGCCGGCGAGCAGCGCGTCGGCGGCGCAGAGCGCGGCGAAGGCCGCCACGACCATCGTGCGCGTGGAGAATTTGTCCGACAGCGCGCCGGCCGGATAGGCGCCGGCGCCGTAGACGACGCTCATCGCGACGAGCACGAGCGGCGCCCATGCGGCGTCCAGTTCGAGGCCGGTCGCGCGCAGCACGAGAAAGGCTTCGGCGACGCGGACCGCCGCAAGCCCCGCGCCGAGCGCGACGACGATCCAGAATTCGCGCGGCATCTGGCGCGCCGCCGCGCGCGACAGGGGAAATTCCGCTGCGTGCGGAGTCGCGCGGTCGGCGGGCACGAACAGCGCGAGCGTGCCGACCGAAAGAAGCGCGGGAAGGATGGCGAGGGCGAAGACGAGGCGGAAATCGTCGCCGCTCGCCAGCATGAGGGCCACGGCGGCGAGCGGTCCGACGACGCCGCCGATCGTGTCGAGCGCCTGGCGCAGGCCGAAGGCGGCGCCGCGCTGCTGCGGCGGCGTGAGATCGGCGATCAGCGCATCGCGCGGCGCGCCGCGCACGCCCTTGCCGAAGCGGTCGACGAGATGGGCCGCGACGACGAGGACAGGCCCGGTCGCGAGCGCGAAGACCGGCTTGGTCGCGGCGGCGAGCCCGTAGCCGATCAGCGTCGGCAGCTTGCGGCGACCGAGCCAGTCGGACATGGCGCCGGAGAAAATCTTGACCGCGAGCGTCGTCGCTTCGGCGAAGCCCTCGATGATTCCGATGGCGGCGGCGGAGAGGCCGAGCACGGTCGTCAGATAGACCGGCAGCAGCGCATGGATCGCCTCGGACGAGACGTCCATGAACATGGAGGTGAAGCCGAGCGCCCAGATCGCGCGGGAAAGGCGGGGACGCGATGATTCGGGCGCTGACGAAATGGCGGCCTCTCCCGGACCGCGAGCCCTCAGGCTTGCGGATTGCGCTGCAGACGACGCGAGCCTGAAGGCTCGCGGTCCGTTTCTACAACGTCCACATGCGCGCGACCGAAGCGGCGCGGATGGCGGAGGCGGTCGTGACCGCGCCGCCCTGCGCGGCGGCCGCGGCCTGCAGCGCGGCGGCGACGCGCGGGCCGGCCTCGGGCGCGGCGAAGGCGGCGGCCGGATCGCTCGCGGCGAGAGCCTTGGCGACGGCGTCGCGCTCGGTGCGCGTTCCGCCGATCATGAGCGCGAGTTGGCAGGCGAGCGCGGCGAGATCGTCGGGCGCGTCGTGGCGGGAGAGGCGATAGGCGTTGACGAGGCGGTTGACGTTGCGCGGCGCGGGGCCGGCGAGCGCGGCCAGCGCAGTCAGCAGCCGCGTTTCCGGCTCGGCCAGCGGCAGGTCGAGACGCGACGTCGCCTGTGGCGCGCGCTCGGCGCGGCGGGCGGGCGCGCGGCCGGACAATTGCTCGACGAAGTCGCCCCAGCCCGGCGCCTCGCCGCCGCCGAGCGCGAAGGGCGTCTGCACGATGCGCGCAAGCGCCACGCCCGCGCCTTCGAGCGCATTGAAATGGCGCGGATCGAAGGCGGTGACGAGCGCGAAGGCCGGCCGCGCCAACGCCGACGAGACGGCCTGCAGCAGCGCGAGCGCGCGCGCCGGCGGCAGGCGGTCGAGCGAATCCACCGCGATGACGTAGCGCGAGGGTGCGGCGCCCGCGGCCTTCGCATCGCCCTCGCCGGAGGAAATGGAATCCAGCGCGGCGAAATAGGCGCGCGCCTCGGCCGTGTGGTCGGGCGTCGCGCGCATGAAGGCGGGCGCGACGAGCGGCGCGCCGCCGCCGCCCGCCCGTTTCTCGGCTTCGCCCGCGCGTTCCGCAAGCGCGTCGGCCTCGCGCGACAGCGCGTCGACACGCTGCGCGTGATGGGCGATCTGATGGTCCAGATCGGTTTTTCGCGCGGCTATGTCCATGTCCAGCAGATGCGCGCCGCGCCACAGCGGTTGCGAGAAGCGCCAGGCGCGCCAGACGAGCATGGCGAAACACAGGAGGCCGAGCAGTTGCGCGATGCGGCCCGCGCTCGCCAGCACGCCGACATGCGCGGCGATCCAGCCGGCGACGCCCTTCAGGCTGTCGCCGCCGGATTGCAGCGGATCGAGCCAGCCGCGGTCGACGGCCATGACGTTGAGCAGCCAGGAAAAGAAGAAGAAGACCAGGCCGAGCACGATCAGCCGCTTCTGGCCCTGATAGGCCCACAGCGCGCGCAGCGAGGCGAGGAAACGGTTGCCGGTTCCACCGGATTCGGCCAGCGTCTGCACGAGGCCCTTGTAGTCGGCGGTCGGGTCCGCGCCGGCGAAGCCGAAGGCGCGCAGCGCCGGCTCGATCTTGCCGCGCGCGCTGCGCGCATAGGCGTCGATCTGCGAACCCGGCGTTTCATAGAGGACCGTTTCGGTCAGCCGTGCGCGCCGGGTCGCGGCCTCGTCGCGCGCGGCGCGTTCGGCGGCGACGCGCCGGCGGGCCTCGTCGACATGATCGGCGAGGGCGCGCGCCGTCTGGCGCGGATCGGCGGCCGCATGCGCGGCTTCCTCGGCCGCGCGCTGGGCGACATGCGGATATTCGCGTGACAGGCGCGCGTGCAAGCGCTGTGCGACGGCGGCTTCCGGCGCCTCGCCGAGATCGGCGGCCTCCAGCCGCAGCGCGACGATGCGCGGCAGGAAAGGACCGGACGGCGCGGCGAGCGCGGCGGTGGACAGCAGGCTCGCGCCTTCCACCACATCCATCAGCGCATGGGTCTTGCCGGAACCCGGGCCGCCGAGAAGCGCGATCGACAGCGGGCCCTGCGCGCCGCGATGGGCGAGGAGCTCGGACAGGCGCGCGAGCGGCGCCGAGCGCCCGAGCGCGTCCGGTCCGCCGGCGGCGTCGGACACGAAAACGGGGCGCGGCGCCTCGGGCGCGGGCAGTGGGGCCGCCGCCGGCAGGTTCTGGCGCTGCGGGGCGGCGGCAGGCGTGGATTTGGCCGGCTGGAGCGAGACGGGCGGCGCCGCGGCCGCCGCGCGCGGCTGGGCCGGCTGGACGCCGCGCTGCGGCGGATAGACCGGGCCATCCGAAAAGGTCGGAGGAATGCGGTCCTTGTTGTCGCCGGATGGATCGCCGCCCACGTCCGTCTCCTGTTCAATCCACGAATCTCGAAATTACCGCATGAATAGCATATGCGTCGATTTGAAGACGGGCGGCTTCCCTTTCCCGCATCGTGAATATCTGATATCGTATATCTGAATATCTTGTTGGAGATATCCAATGGGCCTCTTCATTCGCGATCCTGCCGTCGACGCATTGGCCAGCGAACTGCAGCGCACGACGCGCGCCGCCACGAAGACGGAGGCCGTGCGCGCCGCGCTCGAACAGGCGCTTGCGCGCGCCCGGAAGGCGCAATCCTTCGACGAGCGCAACGCCGGCGTCATGAAGATGGCCGACGCGCTCGGCAGGACGCGCGCGGACTTCGACATGAAGGCGTTCACCGACGCCATGTGGGAGGACTGATGTTCGTCGACGCCTCCGCAATCGTCGCATTGCTTGCCAGGGAGCCCGGAAGCGAGCCTTTGAAAAAGGCGATCGACAAGGCCGAAAGGCTCGTCGTCTCGCCGATGGCGGTGTTCGAGGCGGCTGTCAGCCTGGCGGCGGCGAAGCTGCGCCGGAAACGCAAACCGACCGCGGCGGAAGTCCGGAACGCGCATGCCGTCGTCCTCGCCTTTCTCGACCGCAACGGCATCGAACAATCGCCGATAACGCCCGAAATCGGCGCGGCGGCTGTCGAAGCCGCCGCCCGCTACGGAAAGGCGGTGGGGGACGCCGCCGATCTGAATTTCGGCGATTGCTTTTCATACGCCTGCGCCGCGACGCTCGACATGCCGCTGCTCTTCAAAGGCAATGATTTCGCCAGGACCGACATAAGGTCGGCGGTCGGCTGAACCGGCGCGAAACTGCTTCCCATTCCGCGCCCGTTTCTCTAAAAGCGGCGCCAATCCCCTTTCCTCTCTACGAGACAGACGAGCCCATGGCGCGCCAGTTCATCTATCATATGCAGGGTCTGACCAAGACCTATCCCGCCGGCAAGAAGGTTCTGGACAACATCCACCTGTCCTTCTACCCGGACGCCAAGATCGGCGTGCTCGGCGTGAACGGCTCCGGCAAGTCGACGCTGCTGCGGATCATGGCCGGCATCGACACCGAGTTTCAGGGCGACGGCTGGGTCGCGGAGGGCGCGCGCGTCGGCTATCTGCCGCAGGAGCCGCAGCTCGATCCCGATCTCACCGTGCGTCAGAACGTCATGCTCGGCGTCGCCGAGAAGCAGGCGATCCTCGACCGCTACAACGAGATCGCGGCGAATTATTCCGACGAGACCGCCGACGAAATGACCAACCTGCAGGACGAGATCGAGGCCAAGGGCCTGTGGGATCTCGACAGCCAGGTCGACCAGTCGATGGACGCTCTGGGCTGTCCGCCCGACGACGCTGATGTGACAAAGCTGTCGGGCGGCGAGCGCCGCCGCGTGGCGCTGTGTCGCCTGCTGCTGGAACAGCC
>OEIU01002366.1_pt1 | contig 10182 bp, 9 predicted proteins | sample 1539221 | NCBI WGS metagenome assembly OEIU01 (sample SAMN03792071, study PRJEB22550) | activated sludge metagenome | feature: wastewater treatment plant; material: activated sludge; isolation source: Wastewater treatment plant of a petroleum refinery complex | place: Argentina: Zarate | collected... | reverse complement strand
TCGCCGCCGGGGGCCCCCGCGGGGCCGGGCGCGGGGGGGGGCGGGCGGCGGGGGGGGTGCCCCCCGCCCCGGCGGTCGGCGGGGTCGCCTGGGCCGCCGCCGGCTCCACCGGCTCCACCGCCTCAGGGCCGCCGGTCCGGCGCACTCCGCGACCGGCGCCGTCGACGGCCGGCCCGGACGACCCCGCGTGGGCCTCGACGACCCGCTGGCCGCCTCGGGGCTCGCTGGCCGGCGACCCAGGGGTGGCGGCGCTCGTCGCCACGGCGGGCAACCTCTCCCGGCTGCTCTACGCCGCGGACGCGGGTCCCCTGCGCGTCGTCGTGGCGACCGACCCGCAGGTCGACGACCCCCTGTCCTCGGTCGTGCGGGCCTGGAGCGGACCGGCGGGCACGGCCGTCACCGGGCTGACCGTCGCGGAGCTCGGGTACAACGGCATCTACGACCGCCAGGACCTCGTCGCCGTGGCCCTGCCGAGCAGCGGCGGCGCCCTCGTCGTCACCCTCGCCCGCCCGGACGTCGACGGCGCCGAGGTCTCGCTCGCCGTCCGCCCGCTCCCCGACGGCCGCATCGAGCGGGCCTGGCAGGCGGTCCCGATGACCGAGGGCGTCGGCGCGGTGCGGCTCGAGCGCGCCGCCGGACCGGCCAGCCGGCTGCGGATGGCCGGCTACGACGGGCCCCTGCCCCACGTCGACCCGGCGCGGAACGGCGAGGACCTGGTGGCTGCGGCGGTCGCCGACGTCGCGGCCTGCGTCGACGTCCCGGTGGGGCGGCTCGCGGTCCGCACCACCCGCTTCCCGCTGCCCGAGGGGGCGATGCAGGAGATGATGGGGAGCCCGGCCGCGGGGACGCTCGACGTCACCGCCGTCACGACGCCCGGCGGCGGTGTCGTCCGGTTCGCCTCGTACCGCACCGGCTCCGCCGAGTCCTACGCCGCCTTCACCGACCAGCCGCTCGTCGTGCCGGCCCGCGAGCGGGACGCCCCGTTCGTCCTCCAGCTCGGCACGGACGTCGAGGGACGTCCGCGCACCATCGTCACCTCCCCCGCGCAGGCGGCGACCGTGCAGGTGCTGGGCGTCGACGGGCAGGTCCTCTCCCGGCCGACGCGGCTCGTCGGGCGACTCGCGGTCGTCACCCTCACCACCTCGCCCGCCGACGGCTCCGACCTGCGCATCGTCGTCCGGGCGGCCGACGGGCGCGTCGTCCGCGACGCCGTGCACGTCGACGGGCGACCCCTCTACGACCTCTCCCCCGAGGGCGCGCTCTTCTGACCTGGCCCCGCCGACCCGGGTCGGTGCGCTGTTCCCCCTGTTCCACCCGTCCGGGACCGCCGCCGCCGGGGTGATGATGGGGCGGTGGCGGTCGACGGGCGCGGTGCGGCGGACTTCGTCACCGCGCGCTGGTCGGAGCTCGAGGCCGTCGCCCTCCTCGCCACCCTCGACCCCGTCGGGGCGCGCGAGACGACGGCGGCCGCGCTCACCGCCGTGCGCAACCGGTGGGCGGAGGTGCTCGAGGAGGGGCGCCCGACGGCGACGGCCCGCGACGAGCTGCTCGCCCGGCTGGCCCGTTCCGGTGCGCGGCCGCGTCCCCGGCGCGAGCCGCCCGCACCCACCCCCGTGCCCGAGGTCCTGCGGACAGCCGCCGTCGACCCCGCCGACCCGGACGACCCCGTGCCGCTCTCGCTCCTGGCCGCCCTCGCCCGCGAGACGCCCGGGGCCCGGGCAGTGCTGGCCGCCGGCGTGGCGTGGGACGACGACACGCAGGCCCGCCCCCCGGACGACGTCCGCGCGCGCCTGCTCGACGCGCACCGCAGCGCCCGGGCGGCGGCCGGCCTGCCGTCGGACGACCGGCTGCTCGGCCCCGACCTCGTGGCCCTCGTCGAGCGACTGGCCCGGACCCAGCCGGACCCGCCCGACCCCGCCGTTCTCGTCGAGGACCGCGTCCGGGGGATGCGCCGCCGCTCGCTGGTGGTCGGCGGCGCCCTGGCGGCCGGGGTCGCGGCCACCGGCTGGGCGGTCGGGGCGGCGCGCGACGGCTCGGGGGGCGCGTCCGCGGCCCGTCGGCCGGCCGGCGCGCCGACGACGGCCGGTCCCGACGACCCCGCCTGGACGACGACGAGCCGGTGGCCGGCGCGCGGGCGGCTCGCGACGGACGCCGGGGTGCGGGCAGTGGTGGACCGCTCCGGCCACCGGGCCCGACTGCTCTGGGCCGACGACGTGCACGGCGTCCGGGTCGTCGTCGCCGCTCGGTTCGACGACGGCACCCCACCGGGCAGCACCCGGGTCGAGGTGTGGTCGGGGCCGCTCAGCACCCCGGCCGCGCGGCTCGCCGGCGTCCCCTACGCCGCCGACGTGCTCCACGGGTCCGAGGACGTCGTCGCCCTCGGGGTGCCCGCTCCGCGCGGGGCCGTGCTCGTCGTCCTCGGTCGGCCCGGCGTCCGTGACGGTGACTTCTCGCCGGTCGTCCACCCGACGGCCGCGGGCTCGGTCGAGCGGACCTGGCGCGCGGTCCCGGTGCGCGACGGGGTGGGCAGCGCCCTCGTCGAGCGGCCGTGGGGCTCCGCGGGCCGGGTGCGCTGCGGCTCCTACGACGGCTACGTCCTCGTGCCGACGGCCTGGGGTGCGGCGACGCAGCCGGGCCGCGGCGACCCCGTCGCCGAGCTCGTGGCGACGGTGGCCTCCGCGACCGGCCTGCCCCGCACCCGGTTGCGTGGTGAGGTCGTCGTCGACTCGATCGCGAGCGGGAGCGTCATCGACCCCTTCGCCCTCTCCGCGACCGACGGCGACGGCCGGGTCGTGCTCACCCGGGTCACGACACCCGAGGGCGCGGTGGTCCGGGCCATCGAGGTGCACGACGACGGCCGGTCCACCTCGCCCACCCGCCTCGACTTCGGGCCGTTCGTCGTCCCGGCCGACGCCGGTGACGAGCCCGCCGTCGTCTGGCTGGACGACATCCGGCCGGGCACGGGCCGCTACCTCGTCGTCGTCCCGGCCGGGGGGCGCACCTGCCGGCTCCTCGCGACGAGCACCGGCGCGCACCCGCTCTCGAAGGCGGTCCCCCTCAAGGGCCGCAGCGCGGTGGTCCCGGTGCTGGACGCACCGGGCCCGAGCGCGGTCCGGCTCGTGGTCGAGGACGCGGCCGGGAGACGCACCTACGACGGAGTCCCGCCCGGCGGCCGCGACCTGTTCGGCGCCGCCGTGCCCGGCACCACCTGGCTCGGGCTCCCGGCCGACCACGCCTGAGGCCGGCGGGCGCGGCCCCGGCTCTGGTCAGCGGCCCTGGTTCGCCACCGCCGCGGCGGCAGCGGCCGCGGCCTCCGGGTCGAGGTACTCGCCCGGGCCGGTCGGCATGAAGTCGTCGCCGAGCCGGTAGACGAGCGGCATCCCGGTCGGGATGTTGAGTCCGGCGATGTCGTCGTCGCTGATGCCGTCGAGGTGCTTGACGAGTGCCCGCAGGCTGTTGCCGTGCGCCGTGACGAGAACGGTGTGCCCGGCCGTGAGGTCGGCGCGAAGGTCGTTCTCCCAGTAGGGCATCATCCGCGGGATGACGTCGGCGAGGCACTCCGTGGCGGGCACCTCGACGCCGGCGTAGCGCGGGTCGCCGGTCTGGTCGAACTCGCTGCCGGCCTCGATCGGCGGGGGCGGTGTGTCGAAGCTGCGCCGCCAGAGCATGAACTGCTCGTCGCCGTACTTGTCGCGGGTCGCGGCCTTGTCGAGGCCCTGGAGCGCGCCGTAGTGCCGCTCGTTGAGCCGCCAGCTGCGGCGCACCGGGATCCAGTGCCGGTCGCAGGCGTCGAGCGCGAGGTTGGCGGTCGTGATGGCCCGGCGCAGCACCGAGGTGTGGACGACGTCGGGGAGCAGCCCGGCGTCCTTCATCAGCTGCCCGCCGCGCACCGCCTCCGCGCGGCCGGTGTCGGACAGGTCGACGTCGACCCACCCGGTGAAGAGGTTCTTGCGGTTCCACTCGGACTCGCCGTGCCGCAGGAGGATGAGGGTGTGCTCCGTCATGTCGCCAGCCTAGCGACGGGTGGGTGCACCGGTCCGGGGCGGGCGCCGGGCTGAGACCGGCCGGTCAGCCCTCGCGGGGCGGGTCGCCCGGCCGCTCGAGGATGTGCCGGAACGCCTCGAGGTTGCGCAGGCTCTCGCCGCGGGAGACGCGCCACTCCCACTCCTTGCGCATCGAGGAGAGGAAGCCCATGACGAGCAGCTCGTTGAACGGCTCGTCCGCGGCCGAGAGCACGACACCGAGCAGCTGGTCGAGGTAGTCCTCGTCGACCCCGGCCACCGGGACGCGTCCGGTGACGAACACGTCGCCCGAGCGGTCGACGGCGTAGGCGAGCCCGGGCAGCCGGAGGTTGCGGCTGAGGAGGAACCGGTAGACCTCCCCGTGGTTCTCGTCCGGGTTGCGGATGACGAACGCGGACACCGAGAGGGCGGTCTCGCCGCAGACGAGCGAGACGACCGTCTTGAGCTTCTTCTCACCGGGCAGCGCGACGACGACCTCGTCGTCACGGGCACCCGGCTCCCACTCGAGGCCGGACCCGTCGAGGAACCCCCGGACGGTGGCGAGGAGGTCGGCTGCGCTCACGGGATGACCGCCCGTGGCACGTCGCTGATGCGCTCCGCGTCGTGGATGGACACGTCCTTCGGGCGGGCGAGGGCGGCGCCGTAGACCTCGAGCAGCCGCTCGGCGGTGCGGGCCCAGCCGAAGCCCTGGGCGTGCTCGACGGCCCTGCGGGACAACGAGGTCCGCAGCTCGCGGTCGAGGGCGACGCGCCCGAGCGCGGTGGCCCAGTCGGCCGTGTCGTGGCCGTCGACGAGCAGGCCGCCGTCGCCGACAGCGGTCGGCAGCCCACCGACGTTCGCCGCGACGACCGGGGTGCCGCAGGCCTGGGCCTCGACGGCGACCAGGCCGAAGGACTCGCTGTGCGACGGGACGGCCACGACGTCGGCGGCGCGGTACCACTGCGCGAGCGTCTCGCGGTCGACCGGCGGCACGACCCGGAGCAGGTCGCCGATGCCGAGCCGTTCGGCGAGCTCGGGCAGGCCCATCGGGCTGCGCACACCGGAGCCGCTGGCCCCGCCCAGCACCGCGACGACGAGCCGGTCGCGCAGCTCGGGCCGGCGGCGCACCAGCTCGGCGGCCGCCCGGACGAGGACGTCCGGGCCCTTGAGCGGCTGGATCCGCCCGACGAAGGCGAGGACGACGGCGTCGACCGGCAGCCCGACCGCGGCCCGGGCCCCGGTGACCGACCCCGGGGCGAAGGTCACGAGGTCGACCCCCGGCTCCGCGACCGCCACCCGCTCGGGGTCGGCGCCGTAGAGCTCGACGAGCTCGGCGGCCTCGCGCGCGGTGTTCGCGACGAGCCGGTCGGCGGCCTCGACGACCTGGGCCTCCCCGATCTCGCGGCCGCGCGGCTCGGGCTCGTCGCCGTCGGCGAGGTGGAGGTTCTTGACCCGCGCCATCGTGTGCATCGTGTGGACGAGCGGCACGCCCCAGCGGTCGGCGGCGAGCCAGCCGACCTGGCCGGAGAGCCAGTAGTGCGAGTGGACGAGGTCGTAGTAGCCGAGGGGGGCGTGCGCGGCGACCCGCATCATCCCCGCGGCGAAGGCGCACAGCTGACCCGGCAGGTCCTCCTTGGACAGGCCCTCGTAGGGCCCGGCCGCGACGTGCCGGACGACGACGCCCGGCTCGACCTCGACGACGTCCGGCTGGGCCGCGCTCGTGGTCCGGGTGAAGAGGTCGACGGCGGTCCCCTGGCGGGCGAGCTGGCGGGCGACCTCGAGGACGTAGACGTTCATCCCGCCCGCGTCCCCGGTGCCGGGCTGCGCGAGCGGTGAGGTGTGGACGGTGACCATCGCGACCCGGCGGGGTCGCCCGGCGCCCGCGGGCTCAGTCATGGCGCCGAGTCTTCCACGGCCGGGCGGGGGGTGTCCGTGACGGTGACCACGGCCCGTGGCGACCACACATGGATGCCGATGCGGCCGTCCTGGCGCAGGTCGACGGCGCGCGGGACCTGGACCGGGCCGATCGAGACGTCGGTGCCGAGGATCCACGTGAACGCCGGCTGCTCGGTGACCGTCGGGTCGACCCAGTACGCCTTCGCCTTGAGGTTGCGCTCGGGCAGGGCCGGGGCGATGCCGGTCGTGGCCGGGCGCCAGTCGAGGTTGACGGTGACCGCCGAGGCACCCTCGACGGCGACGTCCATCCGGATGCGGCCGTCGGTCGGCTCGAAGGTGATCCGCATCGGGAGGCTGTCGGCGTCGTCGTGGACGACGCCGCTGTAGGTGACGCTCTCGCCGTCCCGGGACACGGCGTCGATGCTCACCGCCGGGTAGACGCGGGTGACCTCCTCGCGAGGGTGCTCGTCGCCCGGGTCGAGGGTGCCGCGGAGCGCGACGACCGGCGCGCCCTTGGTCACCGTGTCGGCGAGGATGGTGCTGCCCCGGGAGAGGCGGAAGCCGCGGTCGTAGAGGGTGACGGTGAGCCCCGCCCCGAGCGACTGGACGCCGAACGCGCCCTGGGCCACCTGGAGCAGGCCCGGCTCGGCGTCGGTGATGCCGATGTCGCGGGCGAGCACCTGGGGGACCCAGGAGGTGAGCCCGAGGACGAGCGCGGCGGACAGGCTGAGGACGAGCGAGACCATCGACAGGCTCACCCGCTGCTCCCGGCCCTCCGAGCGCCACCACCTCAGCACCGCTCCAGCGTAGGTGGGCCGGCCGGGCATCCGGGACGTCGGGGCGCCCCCGTGCGCGCGGCCTACGCTGGTGCGGTGGCCGTCCAGCGCCCCGTCGGGGTCATCACCCGGGGGACGACGAACCCGAACCGGCTGCGCCGCTGCGACCGGTGGCTCGCGGGTCCGCAGGCGTGGCGGCTGCGCCGGGCGCCGGCCACGCCGGTCGTCGTCGACCTCGGGTACGGCGCGTCACCGGTCACGGCCCTCGAGCTGCACGACCGCCTGCGGCGCGTGCGTCGCGATGTCGAGGTCGTCGGCGTCGAGATCGACCCGGACCGGGTGGCGGCGGCCCGGCCGCTCGAGCGTCCCGGGCTGCGGTTCGTCCGCGGCGGGTTCGAGGTGCCGGTCCCCGGGGGGCGCCGGCCGGTCCTCGTGCGCGCCTTCAACGTGCTGCGCCAGTACGCGGAGGACGAGGTGGAGCCGGCCTGGGCGACGACGGTGGCCCGGCTGGCCCCGGACGGCCTCCTCGTCGACGGCACCTGCGACGAGCTCGGCCGGCTCGCCGCCTGGGTGGCGGTCGGGGCGGGCGGCCCCGAGTCGCTGACGCTGTCGTGGCGGCTGCGGGGGCTGGAGCGGCCGGGGGTCGTCGCGGAACGCCTGCCGAAGGCGCTCATCCACCGCAACGTGCCGGGTGAGCCGGTGCACGCCCTCCTCGCCGCCCTCGACGAGGCGTGGCTGCGGCAGGCGCCGCTCGCGTCCTACGGTGTGCGGCAGCGGTTCATCGGCACGGCAACCGCGGTGCGGGACGCGGGGTGGCCGGTGCTCGGCGGGCCGTCCCGGTGGCGCCTCGGGGAGCTGACGCTCGCCTGGGACGCCGTCCGGCCTCACCAGGGGCCGTAGGGACCCTGCCGTCCGCCGCCACCGCCGCGCCCGGTCACCTGGTCGAGCGCCGGCCGGACGTCGGCGAGGTAGACGCCCGCCCCGATGATCGCCGCGATGCCGAGCAGGCCGAGCGCCCGCGAGTTGCCGACCGTGATGAAGCCGAGGAGGGCCGCGACGCCGGTGACGAGCAGCCAGAAGTTCTTCGTGCGCTTCCCGGCGGCGACGAAGGCGTCGGCGCGCCGGCGGACGCAGTCGACGAGGGCCCACAGCTCGACCCCGAGGGCGACGACCGACAGCACGAGGATGACGACGTACTGGGCGTCGGCGAGCGCGTTCATGGGTCCAGCCTAGGTGTCAGACGTCGAGGACGATCGTCACCGGGCCGTCGCCGACCAGCTCGACCTCCATGTGCGCCCCGAACCGGCCGGTGGCGACCTCGACCCCGCGCCCGCGCAGGGCATCGGCGACGGCGTCGACGAGCGGCTCGGCGACCGGGGCGGGGGCCGCGGCGTTCCACGACGGGCGGCGGCCCTTCCGGGTGTCGGCGTAGAGGGTGAACTGGCTGACGACGAGCACCGGCGCGGCCTCGTCGAGGACGGAGCGCTCGCCGTGGAGGATGCGCAGCTCGGCGATCTTCCGGGCGGTCGTCTCGACCTGGGCGGGTCCGTCGTCGTGGGTCGCGCCGACCAGCGCGACGAGACCGGGCCGGGTGATCTCGCTCACCACCTCGCCGTCGACCCGGACGGCGGCCCGGCTCACCCGCTGGAGGACCGCCCTCATCCGGGGTCCCGGTCGATGCCGACGGCGACGACCGCCCCGACCGGCTCGCCGTGGCCGAGGACCGGGGCGTCCTCGAGGCGGTCGTAGGCGGCGGACTCGACGCCCAGCCGGCGGAGCACGGCGGCCAGGACGACCGGGCGGGCCCGCTGCCCGCCGTCGGCGACCTTGAGGGCGACGCCGCGGCCGTCGGGCAGCCCGACGGCGTAGACCGACTCGGCGCCGTCCTTGGCGACCACGCCGGCCGTGCCCCGCATCAGCGCGGTCACGTCGCGCCGGGAGCCGCCGACGAGCTCGGGATGGGTCCGCATCGCGGTCGCGACGAGGCCCTCGGGGGTGGCGGGGTCGGCCGTCGCGACGCGCCCGAAGGCGCGGGCGAGGCCGGCCAGCGAGATCGCCATCACCGGTGCGCCGCAGCCGTCGACGGCCGTGGCGGCGACCGGCTCGCGGGCGAGGTCCTCGATGGTGTCGGCGACGGCCCGCTGGAGCGGGTGCCCCGCGTCGAGGTACGTGGCGGTGTCCCAGCCGGCGACGCGACAGGTCGCGAGCATCGCCGCGTGCTTGCCCGAGCAGTTCTGGGCGAGCGGGCGGGCCGAGCGCCCGGCGGCGACCCACACGTCGCGCTCCTGCGGGTCGTAGGGCAGGTCGGGGGTGTTCTGGAGGTCGGCCTCGGTCAGGCCGGCGGCGGCGAGCATCTCGCGGACGCCGTCGAGGTGGACGGGCTCGGCGCTGTGGCTCGCGCACGCGAGCGCGAGGTGCGCCACCGGGAGGCGGAGGCCGGCGCGCAGCATCGCAAGCGCCTGGAGCGGCTTGTTCGAGGAGCGCGGGAAGACCGGGTCGTGCGGGTCGCCCCACGCCTCGAGGAGCGAGCCGTCGGGGCCGGTGACGGCGATGCTGGCGCGGTGCGCGGACTCGACGACCCCGCCGCGCACGACGTGGGCGAGGACGGGGGCGTCGGCGAGGGCCGGCGGGGTGGGTCGCGCGGGGGGTCGGGCGGCGGGGCGGGGGTCCTGCGGGGGCCCCCGCCGACCCTAGCGCCGGGGGCCGCGGCGGCCTCCCCCGCCCACGGCCCCCACCGGTCGAACGACGAGAACATGCCGTGCTCCCTGACGGGTGCACGGCATGTTCTCGTCGTTCGTCCGGGGCGTCCCGGGTCAGTCGCCGATCTTCTCGGCGGCCTTCTCGGCGGCCTTCTCGGCGGCCTGCGCGGTCTTGCGCGCGCTCGTCGTGGCGCCCTTGGCGGAGGAGGTCGTCCGCTTGCTGGCCTTCTTCGTCGTCGTGCTGGTGCGCTTGGCGGCGGTGCGGGTGCGCTTGACCGACGCGGCGACCTCGGTCTGGGCCTCCTTGGCCTCCTCGGCGACGGAGTCGGTGAGGACGGTGGCGACCTTGGCCATCTCGTGGCGGCCGGTGGTGATGGTGGCCTTGGCCGAGCGCTCGATGTCCGCGGCGGCCTTGCGGGCCGTGGTCACGGCACCCTTGGCCTGGGCCACGGTGGTCTCGGCCTGCGCGACGAGGTCCTTGGTGGACTGCTGGGTGCGGATGCGGTTCACGATGCTCTTGCCGCGGGTGGCGAGGTCGGCGTAGCCCTCGGTGACCTTGCCACCGACGACGAGGCCCTGGTTGAGGGCGAGCGCGGGGAGCTCCTTGACCTGCTCGGTCACGGCCTCGACGCGGGCCTGGAGGGCGGCCGGGGTGAGGTCGGCGCGAGCGGCCTCGGCGCGCTTGGTCAGCTCGGCGCGGCGGGCCTCGGCGCGCTTCTGGGCCTCGCGGACCTTCTCGACGGCGAGGTCGGTGGCGCCGGGGAGGGCGTACAGCGGGGTGGTGTCGACGGTCTTGCGGAGGTCGTCGAT
>OEIU01002365.1_pt1 | contig 10184 bp, 8 predicted proteins | sample 1539221 | NCBI WGS metagenome assembly OEIU01 (sample SAMN03792071, study PRJEB22550) | activated sludge metagenome | feature: wastewater treatment plant; material: activated sludge; isolation source: Wastewater treatment plant of a petroleum refinery complex | place: Argentina: Zarate | collected... | reverse complement strand
CTGGTCGGTGTCGGCGGCGTTGGCGCACTCGGCGCAGACGTAGCGCCAACGCTCGGTCGGCTTCATCGGGGGCGTTGGCCAATGATCCCACATCGATGTCAGGGATGTCCGCGCCGCGTCAGCCGCGCGGATCGACGATGTGAGGGCCTGTTCGCAGTCCGCCCGTGAACGGGCCCGGGACCGGTTGCCGCTTCATCGCTGCCCGTCGGGCACGGCGCGCGCCGTCCGAAAGGTCTGCATCGTGAATCTGTACGCCCTGTTGCAGTCCCCGCAATCGCCGGTGGCATTTCCTCGCGAGGGCGAGGGCACCGCGCCGCACGTCGGCCCGCAGGATCCGGCGCGCACCGTGATGACCGATCTGCGGCTCGGCCCGGTCAGCACCACCACGCGCGCCACGCCGATCGATGCGGCGCTGGCGACGATGAAGGAGGCGGGCGTGCGGTTCCTGTTCGTGTTCGACGAACTGCAGCGGCTGGTCGGCTCGGTCACTTCGTGGGACATCCAGGGCGAGAAGCCGATGCAGACCTTGATCGGCGGCCGTGCCCGCCGGCGCGCCGACGTCACCGTCGGCGACGTGATGGAGCCGGTCGCCGACTGGCGGGGGCTCGACATCAGCCTGGTCGATCACCTGACGGTCGCCGAGGTGGCCGAGCTGATGGTGATCGCCGGGCGCCGCCATCTGGTGGTCGTCGAGCGCACGCCCGACAAGGCGTTCGAGCCTGGCCAGACGCTGGTGCGCGGCCTGTTCTCGGCAGCGCGGGTGCAGGCGCTGCTCGGGTCGGCGCTGCCGATCGAACGGCGGCCGAGTTCGTTCGCGGAATACGAGCAGCTCATCGCCGGCGGCTGACGCGCCCGATCGGCCGGGCGCAGCGATGCGCCCGCGGGCCGACGCAATCCGCTCGCCGTCACGGTATCCTTCGCCGGTCCGTGAACCGATGCAGCGAGATTTCAGCCCATGAATGTTTCCGAGGCGGTGCAGCGCCGTACGTCTATCCGTGCGTTCAAACCCGATCCGGTGGCCGGCTCGGTGGTCCGTGAGCTGCTGGAGGGGGCGCATCGCGCGCCGTCGGGCGGCAACCTGCAGCCCTGGCGGGTGTTCGCGCTGACCGGCGCACCGCTCGCCGAGCTGAAGGCGGTCATCGCGGCCAAGAACGGCCGGGATCCGATCGAGTACGACATCTATCCGCCGGACCTGTGGGATCCGTTCCGTACGCGCCGCTTCCAGTGCGGCGAGGATCTCTATGCGACGATCGGCGTGGCCCGCGAGGACAAGGCGGGCCGGCTGCGCCAGTTCGCGAAGAACGGCGAGTTCTTCGGCGCACCGGGGGGGCTCTTCTTCTTCCTCGATCGCAAGCTGGGCCCGCCGCAGTGGTCCGACGTCGGCATGTACATGCAGACGCTGATGCTGCTCGCCGTCGAACGCGGCCTGGCCACCTGCGCGCAGGAGTTCTGGTCGGTGTACAACCGCACGGTGTCGCAGTTCGTCGGCGCGTCCGACGAGCTGATGCTGTTCAGCGGCATGGCGCTCGGCTATCCGGACGAATCGGCGCCGATCAACACGCTGCGCACCCGCCGCGATCCGTTCGAGGCATGGGCGACGATGAAGGGCTTCGACTGAACGTGGGCGTCAATCGATCGTCGCGCCCGACGCCTTGACGATGCCGGCCCAGCGCACCAGGTCCTGCTTCAGCAGCTCGGCGAGCTGCTCCGGCGTGCTCGGCGCGGCCTCGGCGCCCTGGCCGGCCAGGCGCTCCTGCAGATCGGGGGCGGCCAGCACCTTCGCGCCTTCGGCCGCCAGCTTGCGGATCACCTCTTTCGGCGTGCCGGCCGGCGCGAACAGGCCGTACCACGAGTTCGCATGCAGGCCCGGCACCGTCTCGTTCAACGTCGGCATGTCGGGCGCGAGCCGCGTGCGCTTCTCGGTGGCCACGCCCAGCACCCGCAACTGACCGGTCTTCACGAACGGCATCACGCCGGGAAAGCTGCCGAAGGTCAGCGGCACCTGGCCGCCGACGACGTCGGTGGCCGATGCGGCCGCGCCGCGATACGGGATGTGCACCAGATAGAGGCCGGCCCGCTGGTTCAGCATCACGCCCAGCAGATGATTCAGCGTGCCGTTGCCGGCCGACGAATAGTCGACGCGGCCCGGCCGCGCCTTCGCATAGTCGATCAGCTCGCGGAACGTCTTGGCCGGGAAGTTCGGGTTGACGACCAGCAGATACGGCGCGGTCGCGACCACCATCACCGGCTCGAAGTCCTTGACCGGATCGAAGCCGGGATTGCGGTACAGCGCCGGGTTGATCGTCTGCGCGCTCTGCGCGGTCAGCATCAGCGTGTAGCCGTCCTTCGCGGCGCGGGCCACCTGGCCGGTGCCGACGTTGCCGCCGGCGCCCGGGCGGTTCTCGACGACCACCGACTGGCCCAGCGCCACCGACAGCTTCTGCGCGAACGCCCGCGCCACCGTGTCGTTGGCACCGCCGGCCGCCTGCGGCACGACGATCGTGATCGGCCGCGACGGCCAGTTGTCCTGCGCCTGCAGACCGCCGGATGCAGCCGCCAGCAGGCCGCCGGCGGTCAGCGCGGTGAACCGGCGGCGGGCGCGCAACGGGTGGGCCATCGAAAGTCTCCTGTCAGTGGTGTCCCGCGTATGCCGCGTAGGTCCCGCGAGAGCGCGAGGCGATTATAGGCGCGCGGCATCGCTCTCCGGCGTGCAGCCGCCCGACTCCGGCCACCTGCGCGGCCCGCCCCGGTCTTCACATCATCGCCAGCATCCGCTCGCAGACCAGCTCGGGCTGCTCCATCGGCAGGAAGTGGCTGCTGCCGGCCACCGTCTCCTGCACGAGCTGCGGCGCGCACTCGTGCATCAGCCCGGCGGCGCGGACGGCGATCGAGCCGTGCTCGGCCAGCAGCACGCGGGCCGGCGCCTTCAGCGCGCGCAGCGCCGCCTCCAGGTCGTGGCGGTGCGACGTGAAGGTGGCGGCCTCCCAGGCCGGCGAGCAGCGCAGCACCCAGGCACCGTCGGCGCCGCGCACGAAGCCGTCCTCGATGTAGTCCTCGAGGACGCGGGGCGCCTGGTGTGGGAAGGCGCCGCGCGGGGTGGGGCTCGCCCGGTCCGCTGCGGCGCTCGAAACCGCGCGGCGCCGGCGGGCCGCGCCGCGGGCGATCGGCACGCGCCGGCGCATGAGCTGCGGGCCGAACGGCAGCAGGAACTTCTTGCGCATCTGCGGCGTCACGAACGCCGGATCGATCATCAGCAGCGCCGCCGCCAACGTCGGCTCGGCGGTCAGCGCCAGCAGCGACACCGTGCCGCCCATCGAATGGCCGGCGATCAGCTTCGGCGTCGGCAGACCGTCGTTCAGATGCCGGAGGGTGGCGACCACGTCGGCCGCATAGCCGTACCAGTCGGTCAGCTTGAACGGATGCGCGGGCAACGTGGTGTGGCCGTGGCCGCGCAGATCCAGCGCCACCACCCGCCGTTCGCTGCCCAGCCGCTGCAACAGCCGCCGGTAGGTCAGGGCGCAGAACCCGGTGGCGTGCAGGAAGATCGCGTCGATCGGCCCCGACGGGCGACCGAAATTCAGACCGGCGACATGGCCGCCGGGGCCGGGAACGGTGAAGCGCTGCATGGTTGGTGTCCTGTTCCGGCGATGGTAACGCGAGCACGCAGACCTGGTTGCGCCCGCATCGGCGCGACGGTGCGGTTTACACTGCTGTTTCAACAGCAGTAAGCGGTGCAGCCATGCCGGTCCGGACGCAGTATCAAGCCAGCAATCCCGCCCGGTTCCGACAGTCGCCACGGTCCGGCCTCCCCCTGCCGCCCGCCACGCTGGCCGGCTTCGTGCTCGCATTCGTCGCGGTGGCGGTGATCACCTGGTTCTCGTTCCGCCAGGTCCAGTTGAGCGCCCAGGCCGGCGAGCGGGTCGCCCACACCGTCGAGGTGCTGTCGCGGCTGCAGGCGGTGCTGTCGGCACTGAAGGATGCCGAAACCGGCCAGCGCGGCTACCTGCTGACCGGCGATCCGATCTATCTGGCTCCGTTCAATCGTGGGGCGGGGATCCTGGACACCGAGCTCGACGGCCTGGCGCGGCGGGGCGCGGACAATCCGGAGCAGGTGCGGCGCGTCACCACGCTGACGTCGCTGGCCGTCCGCAAGATGGCCGAGCTGCGCGAGACGGTCGAGCTGCGCCGCGCCGGCAATGCCGAGGCGGCGATGCGGATCGTGCGGACCGACCTCGGCCGTGAGCTGATGAACAATCTGCGCGACACCGTGGGGCAGATGGAGTCCGAGGAACGTCGGCTGGCGGTGCTGCGGCGGGCCGAGGTCGCGCGCAACGACGCGACCACGCTGGCCGTCACCTGGATCGGCTGCGGCGTGCTGATGGTGCTGATCGTCGCGGCCGCGATGCTGACCTCGCGCGACTATCGGGCGCTGCGGGCGAACAACTGGATACGGGCCGGGCAGGGCGGCCTGAGCGCCCGCCTGATGGGCGATCTGCGCGTGGAGGTGCTGGGCCAGACCGTGGTCGACTATCTGGCCGAGTATCTGGGCGCGCAGATGGGCGCGTTGTATCTGGTGGAACCCGACGGCGTGTTCCGCCGCGTGGCCTCGCATGCGTTGCCGCCCGATGCGCCGCCGCCGTTCCTTCGGCCCGGCGAGGGGCTGCTCGGGCAGGCGGCGAAGTCCGGGCAGCCGCTGCATGTGCGCAACGTGCCGGCCGACTATCTGCCGGTGTCTTCCAGTCTCGGCCGGCGGCCGCCCGCGGAGCTGGTGATCGTGCCGGCCGGCGTCGACGGCGGAACCAACGCCGTGGTCGAGCTCGGCTTCTTCCGCAAGGTGACGCCGGCCGACCTGGAGCTGCTCGAGCGGGCCTGCCCGGCGCTGGCGGCCGGCGTGCAGCGCTCGCGCGATCGCACCCGGCTCGAGGAGCTGCTGGAGGAGACGCAACGGCAGAGCGAGGAGCTGCAGGCGCAGCAGGAGGAGCTGCGGGTCAGCAACGAGGAGCTGGAGGAGCAGTCGCGAGCCCTGAAGGAATCGCAGGCGCGGCTGGAGCTGCAGCAGGCCGAGCTGGAGCAGACCAATGCGCATCTGGAGGAGCAGACCCAGCTCCTCGAGCATCAGCGCGACGAGCTCACCCAGGCACAGAGCGTGCTGGGCCAGAAGGCCGAGGAGCTGCGGCTGTCGAACCAGTACAAGAGCGAGTTCCTCGCCAACATGAGCCACGAGCTGCGCACGCCGCTGAATTCCACGCTGATCCTGGCGAAGCTGCTGGCCGACAACCGCGAGGGCAATCTGACCGAGCAGCAGGTGAAGTTCGCGACGACGATCGGTTCGGCCGGCAACGATCTGCTGAGGTTGATCAACGACATCCTGGACCTGTCGAAGATCGAGGCCGGCAAGGTCGACATCCAGGCGGCGCCGCTGAACATCGAGGCGACGGTGGCCGCGCAGATCCGCACCGTCGAGCCGGTGGCCCGGCAGAAGGGGCTGGCGCTCGGCTCGGTCATCGATGCGTCGGTGCCGGCCCGGATGGAGAGCGACGCGCAGCGGCTGGGCCAGATCCTGAAGAACCTGCTGTCCAACGCGCTGAAGTTCACGCAGAAGGGCGAGGTGCGGCTCGAGGTGCGCCGCATCGACGGCGACCGGCTGGCGTTCGCGGTTCGCGACACCGGCATAGGCATCGAGCTGGCGCACCAGGCGCAGATCTTCGAGGCGTTCCGCCAGGCCGACGGCAGCACCCACCGGCGCTATGGCGGCACCGGGCTGGGCCTGTCGATCTCGCGCGATCTCGCGCGGCTGATGGGCGGCGACATCACCGTGCAGAGCACGCCCGGCGAGGGCAGCACGTTCACGCTGACGTTGCCGATCCGCTACGTCGGGCCGCAGGCCAGGGCCGATCAGCCGGCTCCCGCCGCGGCGGCCCCGGCTCCCGGCCCGGTGCGGGATGGCCTGCCCGCCCGGCCGCGTGTGCAAGCCCGGTCCGCCGCCGAAGCGGGGAGCGGCCAGCCTGCGGCGTTCGGCCAGGCCGCGGCCTCCGGCGCCGACGCTGCCGCCCCGCCCGCGGTGCGCCCGGAGGCGGCGGCGCCGCGCTCCGGCATCGAAGACGACCGCGAGCACCTGAGCCCCGGCGGCCGCTGCATCCTGATCGTCGAGGACGACACGCGCTTCGCGGCGATCCTGCGCGATCTGGCGCGCGAGATGGGATTCCAGTGCGTGGCCTCCCATACCGCCTCCGATGCGCTGCATGCGGCGCTCACCTACCGGCCCAACGCGATCCTGCTCGACATGAACCTGCCCGACCACTCGGGCCTGGGGCTGCTCGACCAGTTCAAGCGCAATCCGGCCACCCGTCACGTGCCGGTGCACGTCGTGTCGGTCGAGGACTATGCGCAGGAGGCGCTGGAGCTCGGCGCGATCGGCTATGCGCTGAAGCCGGTCAAGCGCGAGCAGCTCGTCGAGGCGCTGCAGCGGCTGGAGGCGAAGTTCTCGCAGAGCGTCAAGAAGGTGCTGGTGGTCGAGGACGATGCCCGCCAGCGCGACAGCATCCACCAGTTGCTGGGCGAGGACGACGTGCAGATCACCGCGGTGGCCAGCGCCGGCGCCGCGCTGGAGGCGCTGGCCGGCGCGACGTTCGACTGCATGGTCATGGATCTGAATCTGCCCGACCTGAGCGGCTACACGCTGCTCGAGAAGATGGCCGAGCAGGACGACGTCGCGTTCCCGCCGGTCATCGTCTACACCGGCCGTTCGCTGTCGCCGGGCGAGGAGCAGCGGCTGCGCCGCCATTCGCGTTCGATCATCATCAAGGACGCCCGTTCGCCCGAGCGGCTGCTCGACGAGGTGACCTTGTTCCTGCATCAGGTCGAATCGAAGCTGCCGCCGGAGAGCCAGCGGCTGCTGGCATCGGTGCGCAGCCGCGATGCGGCGCTCGAGGGCCGCCGGCTGCTGCTGGTCGAGGACGACGTGCGCAACGTCTTCGCGCTGACCAACGTGCTGGAGCCCAAGGGCGCGAAGGTGGAGATCGCCCGCAACGGCCTGGAGGCGCTGGCGGCGATCGACCGCCGGGGCGCCGGCGGCGACAACGGCATCGAGCTGGTGCTGATGGACATCATGATGCCGGAGATGGACGGGCTCACCGCGATCCGCGAGATCCGCAAGCGGCCCGGCCTGGCCCGCCTGCCGATCATCGCGCTGACCGCCAAGGCGATGCGCGACGATCAGGAGAAGTGTCTGGCCGCCGGCGCCAACGACTACATCGCCAAGCCGCTGGACATCGAGAAGCTGATGTCGCTGATCCGGGTGTGGCTGCCGAAATGAGCGCGCCGCCGGTCGCCTCCGGTCATCCCGACCAGATCTTCGACATCGAGCTGAAGCTGCTGATCGAGGCGATCTACCTGCGCTACCACTACGACTTCCGCGGCTATGCCGGCGCGTCGCTGAAACGGCGGATGCGTACCGCGATGGGCCGCTTCATGTGCCGCTCGATCTCTCAGCTCCAGGACAAGCTGCTGCACGAGCCCGACACCTTTCCGCTGCTGCTCGAGTACCTGACGGTGCAGGTCAGCGACATGTTCCGCGATCCGCCGTACTTCCGCTCGCTGCGCGAGCAGGTGGTGCCGCTGCTGCGCACCTGGCCGTCGCTGAAGATCTGGGTGGCCGGCTGCAGCAGCGGCGAGGAGGTGTACTCGCTGGCGATCCTGCTGCGCGAGGAGGGGCTGCTCGCGCGTTCGCTGATCTATGCGACCGACATCAGCCCGCAGGCGCTGCAGCGCGCGCAGGCCGGCGTCTACGAGCTCGACCGGGTACCGGGCTTCACCGAGAATCACCGCCTGTCGGGCGCGCCCTGCTCGCTGTCGGAGTACTACACCGCGGCCTACGGCCGCGCGGTGTTCGACAAGTCGCTGCGCGAGCAGATCGTGTTCTCCGATCACAGCCTCGCCACCGACAGCGTGTTCGCCGAGATGCAGCTCGTGTCGTGCCGCAACGTGCTGATCTACTTCGACGGCGAGCTGCAGGATCGCGCGCTGGGGCTGTTCCGCGATTCGCTGTGCCGCGGCGGCTTCCTCGGCATCGGCGCCAAGGAGTCGGTACGCTTCAGCGCGCATCGCGACGCGTTCGTCGACTTCGTGCCCGAGCACAAGATCCTGCGTCGCCGGAGCGAGTTGTGAGCGACGATGCCGATGGGCCGGCGCCGCTCGGCGACGGCATCGATGCGCTGGTGATAGGCGCATCGGCCGGCGGCGTCGACGCGCTGTGCCAATTGCTGCCGGCCTTGCCGCCGAATGCGCGGGCGGCAGTGTGCGTCGTGCTGCATCTGCCGCGCGAACGGCCGAGCCTGCTGGCCGAGATCTTCGCGCCGCGCTGCCGCTGCCCGGTCATCGAGGCCTGTGACAAGCAGTCGCTGGAACCCGGAAAGGTATACGTCGCTCCGCCCGACTATCACCTGCTGATCGACGCGGGCCCGAGAATTGCCCTCTCGTTCGACGAACCGGTGCATTTTTCGCGCCCGTCGATCGACGTGCTGTTCGAGTCCGCGGCCGACGTTTTCCGGGAGCGGCTGGCGGGCATGCTGCTGACCGGCGGCAACGAGGACGGTGCGGCGGGACTGCAGACCATTCGCAACATGGGAGGAAGAACGTACGTGCAGCGCCCCGACGAAGCCCAGGCGTGGATGATGCCGCAGGCGGCCCTGGACCGCGGACCGGTGGACGCGGTGTTGTCGCTCGACCGCCTCGCCGCGCTGATCGGTACGCTGGCCGTGCGCGCCGAGCCCTGACCCGTTCCGTGAGATCTCCGTGAGATGAGCGACATGCGCGAGATGAGCGAAATGGGCAACGGGGGCGGGAGCAGCCCTCATGATCTCTCCGCCGGCTGGCCCGGCCCGCGGCCGTCCGAGTCTCCGCCGGCCATCGTCAAGTGTCTGCTGGTCGACGATCTCGAAGAGAACCTGCTGGTGCTGACGGCGCTGCTGGAGGCTCCCGGCGTCGAGCTGCTGACCGCGCGTTCCGGCCCCGATGCGCTGGAGCTGCTGCTGCGGCACGAGGTCGCGCTGGCGCTGATCGACGTGCAGATGCCCGGCATGGACGGCTTCGAGCTGGCCGAGCTGATCCGCGGCAACGAGCGCACCCGCGACGTGCCGCTGATCCTGGTCACCGCCGGCAACCGCGACCCGCAGCGGCTGTTCGCCGGCTACGACAAGGGCGCGGTGGACTTCCTGTACAAGCCGATCGAGCCGCAGGTGCTGAAGAACAAGGCGGCGGTGTTCTTCCAGTTGTACCGGCAGAAGCAGCAGCTCGCGCGGCAGGTCGCGACGATGGCCGAAGCGCTGCGGATGAACGAATTGTTCACGACGATGGTGGGCCACGATCTGCGCAATCCGCTGAGCGCGATCCTGATGAGCGCGCGGCTGCTGCAGCGGCTGGTGCCCGAGGGGGCGGCGAGCAAGGCGGCCGGCACGATCGTCAGCAGCAGCCTGCGGATGGGCCGGATGATCGACGACATCCTCGATCTGGCGCGCATCCGTTCCGGCAGCGGCCTGGCGGTCCAGCCGGCCGACGTCGATCTGGCCGCACTGATCGAGCGGGTGCTCGACGAGCATCGCAGCGCGTTCCCCGGCTGCCGCATCGAGGTCGAGCGCCACGGCGATCTGAACGGCCGCTGGGACGGCGACCGGCTCGATCAGGCGATGTCGAACCTGCTGGGCAACGCGGTGCAGCACGGCGATGCCGGCCAGCCGGTGCAGGTGCGGCTGGACGGCACCGATGCCGACGTCGTGACGATACGGGTCGGCAACCGCGGCGACATCACGCCCGAGCTGCAGCCGTTCGTATTCGATGCGTTCAGCGGCGGGGATGCCCACACGCGCACCGGCCGCGGCCAGGGCCTGGGGCTCGGCCTCTTCATCGTCAGGCAGATCGTGGTCGCGCACCGCGGCAGCATCGATGTCGACGTGGAATCGCAGCGTCGCGAGGTGGCGTTCATGGTGCGGCTGCCCAGGCGGACCTGACGCGATGCGCATCCTGTACGTCGAGGACAATGCGCTGCTGCGCGAAACCGTCGTGCTGATGCTGGAGGGCGGCGGGCGCGAACTGGCAGTGGCCGACACCGCCGAGAAGGCGCTCGCGCGGCTCGAACGCGCGCGTTTCGAGCTGCTGATCACCGACGTCAGCCTGCCCGGCCGGTCGGG
>OEIU01002364.1_pt1 | contig 10185 bp, 10 predicted proteins | sample 1539221 | NCBI WGS metagenome assembly OEIU01 (sample SAMN03792071, study PRJEB22550) | activated sludge metagenome | feature: wastewater treatment plant; material: activated sludge; isolation source: Wastewater treatment plant of a petroleum refinery complex | place: Argentina: Zarate | collected... | reverse complement strand
GCCTTCTCCATCGACGAGATGATCAGGTCGGCCGCCTCGGTCCAGCCCATGTGGCGCAGCATCATCTCGGCCGACAGGATCTCGGAGCCCGGGTTGACGTAGTCCTTGCCGGCGTACTTCGGCGCGGTGCCGTGCGTGGCCTCGAACATCGCCACCGAGTCGGACAGGTTGGCGCCCGGCGCGATGCCGATGCCGCCCACCTGCGCGGCGAGCGCGTCGGAGATGTAGTCGCCGTTGAGGTTCAGCGTGGCGATCACGCTGTACTCGGCCGGCCGCAGCAGGATCTGCTGCAGGAACGCGTCGGCGATCACGTCCTTGACGACGATCTCCTTGCCGGTCTTCGGGTTGCGGAAGCTGCACCACGGGCCGCCGTCGATCGGCTGCGCGCCGAACTCCTTCTGCGCGAGCGCGTAGCTCCAGTCGCGGAAGCTCCCCTCGGTGTACTTCATGATGTTGCCCTTGTGCACGATCGTCACCGACGGCTTGTCGTTGTCGATCGCGTACTGGACGGCCTTGCGCATCAGCCGCGAGGTGCCCTCGCTCGACACCGGCTTGATGCCGATGCCCGACGTCTCGGGGAAGCGGATCTTGGTGACGCCGAGTTCCTTCGTGAGGAAGGCGATGAGCTTCTTCGCCTTCTCGCTCTGCGCCTCGTACTCGATGCCCGCGTAGATGTCCTCGGAATTCTCGCGGAAGATCACCATGTCGGTCTTCTCGGGCTCCTTCACCGGCGAGGGCACGCCCTTGAACCAGCGCACCGGGCGCAGGCAGACGTAGAGGTCGAGTTCCTGGCGCAGCGCCACGTTCAGCGAGCGGATGCCGCCGCCCACCGGCGTGGTGAGCGGGCCCTTGATCGACACGACATAGTCCCTCAGGACCTGAAGCGTCTCTTCGGGCAGCCAGACGTCGGGGCCGTAGACCTTGGTCGACTTCTCGCCGGCGTAGATTTCCATCCAGTGGATCTTCTTCCTGCCGCCGTAGGACTTCGCCACGGCCGCGTCGACCACCTTGATCATCACCGGCGTGATGTCGAATCCGGTGCCGTCGCCCTCGATGTACGGAATGATGGGGTTGTCGGGGACCTGCAGCGAGAAGTCGGCGTTGACCTTGATTTTCTCGCCAGCGGACGGGACCTTGATGTGCTGGTACATGCCGGAGATTCCTCGTGGGAAGTGGGCGAATTCGCAATTATGCCGCAGCGTCGCGGCTTTTCCTGCGCGGCGAACGCGGGCACCATGGCGCGATGAAGACGATTCCCGAGGCGCCTGGCGCCGGACCTGCGAACCCGCCCGGCACGGCGCCGGCCCACCTGCCCGGCGGGCACCGGCTGCTTCCTTTGCGGCGACTGCTCGCCGGTGCCGGCGTGGCCGCGCTGATTGCCGCGCCGCTCGCTGCCCTCGGGCAGGCTGCGCCGCAGCCGAAGCTGCCGGTGGTGCGGTTGCAGGCCGGCATGCACATCGTGCTCGCCGAAGTGGCGGCCACGCCGCAGTCGCGCGAGATCGGGCTGATGATGCGCGAGCGGCTCGGGCCGAACGAAGGGATGCTGTTCGTGTTCGAGGAACCGCGCGCGTATTGCTTCTGGATGCGCAACACGCTGCTGCCGTTGTCGATCGCCTTCCTCGACGACGACGGCCGGATCGTCAACATCGCGGACATGAAGCCGCGCAGCGAGGACAGCCACTGCGCGGCCGCGCCGGTGCGCTTCGCGCTCGAGATGGAAAAGGGATGGTTTGCCCGGCGCGCGCTCGCGCCCGGCGCGCAGCTGACCAATCCGGACGTCTTCCCGGGGCAGGCGCGGCGACGCTGAGGCGCGCCGCCGCGCGGGCCCGGCTCAGCCGGCCTTGCGGAAGAACTTGCCGTAGACCCAGAGCACCACGATCGCGCCGATCACCGACGCGATGAAGCCGGCGCTGGCGCCCGGCGGGTACCAGCCGGCCGCCTGCCCGACGAAGGTCGCGACGAACGAGCCGACGATCCCGAGCAGCATCGTGACGATGAGGCCGCCACCCTGCGTGCCCGGCATGATGAACTTGGCGACGGCGCCGATGACCAGTCCGATGATCGCGGTCCAGATCAGGCCCATGGCAGCGCTCCCGTCAGCCGAAGTTCTTCGCGGCGAAATCCCAGTTCGCGAGACTGTTCAGGAACGTCTCGACGAACTTCGGGCGCGCGTTGCGATAGTCGATGTAGTACGCGTGCTCCCAGACGTCGATCGTCAGCAGCGCGCGATCGGCCGTGGTGAGCGTCGTCGCCGCGTTGCTCGTGTTGACGATGTCGACCGAGCCGTCGGGCTTCTTCACGAGCCAGGTCCAGCCCGAGCCGAAATTGCCGACCGCGCTCTTCGTGAACGCTTCCCTGAACGCCGCGAACGAGCCCCACTTGCGGGAGATCGCGTCGGCCAGCGCGCCCTTGGGCTCGCCGCCGCCGCCCGGCTTCATGCTGGACCAGAAGAAGGTGTGGTTCCAGACCTGGGCCGAGTTGTTGAACACGCCACCCGAGGACTTCTTCACGATGTCCTCGAGGCCGAGGTTCTCGAATTCGGTCCCCTTGATCAGGTTGTTCAGGTTGGTCACGTAGGCCTGGTGGTGCTTGCCGTAGTGGTACTCGAAGGTCTCCTTCGAGATGTGCGGCGCGAGTGCATCCATCGCGTACGGCAGCGCCGGGAGGGTGTGTTCCATGGTCGTTATCCTTGTCGTTCGGGTGAAGTCGCAGCGCGGGCCTGGCGCGCGCCGGAGCCGTCGATTCTAGGACGAAAGCGCGGCGCCGGCCAACGCGGCCACCCCGCCGTGCGGGTCAAGCCGCAAGCGTCACGCCGGGCCTTCGGGCAAGGCGTCGCGCACCTCGACGCGAAGCGCGCCGCGCGCCAGCGTCACCGACAACGCGTCGCCGACGGCAGTTTCGGCACTGGCGCGAACGACCTGGCCCGAGCGGTCCTGCACGATCGCGTACCCGCGCTCGAGCACCGCCTGAGGGCTCACCAGCGCGAGCGATGCCGCGAGCCGCTCGACGCGCTCGTCGCGGCGCGAGCACTGCACCTGCACCGCCCGCTGCAGCCCCTGGGTCGCGGCGTCGAGCCGATGCCCGGCGACGTCGACGCGCGGCGCGCGCAGGCCGGCGCGCAGCCGCTCGATGCGCATCGCGCGCTGCTCGAGCGAGTGGCGGCCCGCCGCCACGACGCGCTGTGCGAGCGCGCGCAGCCTGAGCGCCCGCTCCTGCCACTGCGCCGACGGCGAACGCAGCAGCCGCGCGCTGGTGTCGAGCCGCTGCTCGAGCGATTCGGCTCGCCGCGCCCACGCGCGGGCGATTCGCTCGCCGAGCACGCTCGCCGCCCGAAGCAGCTCGCGCTGGTCCGGGGCGGCCAGCGCAGCCGCCGCCGTCGGCGTCGGCGCGCGCTGGTCGGCCACGAAGTCGGCGATCGTGAAGTCGGTCTCGTGGCCGACGCCGCTCACCACCGGAATCGGTGAGGCGGCCACCGCGCGCGCGACCGCCTCGTCGTTGAATGCCCACAGGTCCTCGATCGAGCCGCCGCCGCGCACCAGCAGCAGCACCCCGCATTCGCGCCGACGCGCCGCAGCCGCCAGCGCCGCGACGATCGCGGCCGGCGCGTCCACGCCCTGGACCGGCGTCGGATAGACGACGACCGCCACGCCGGGCGAGCGCCTGCGCAGCGTCGTCAGCACGTCGCGCAACGCCGCCGCCTGCGGCGACGTGACGATGCCGACGGTGCGCGGCATGGCCGGCAGCGGTCGCTTGCGTTGCGCATCGAACAGCCCCTCGGCCTGCAGCCGCGCCTTCAGTTGCAGGAAGCGCTGGTACAGGTCTCCGGCGCCGGCGCGGCGCATCGACTCGACCGAGAGCTGGTAGTCGCCGCGCGGCTCGTACAGGGTCACCGATCCGCGGACCTCGACCCGGTCGCCCTCGCGCGGCGAGAAGTCGACGTACTGCGCGCGCCCGCGGAACATCACGGCCCGCACCTGCGCCGAGGCGTCCTTCAGCGTGAAGTACCAGTGGCCGCTGGCGGCCCGGGTCACGTTCGACAACTCGCCGGACACCCAGACGGGCGCGATACTGCGTTGCAACAACCCAGCAACCATGCGGTTGAGCTGGCCGACCGTGAGGATTTCCCGCGCCAATCCTTGGTTTGCGCCCGTGGATCCAGTATTCATGCGCCTTTCCGGTCGACAGCTTTCCACACGCTCGGCCCCTGCGTCGCGCCGCACGTCGAGCGCCGGCAGGCGCTGCAGTGCATGGTCCAAGTATATGATTCGCAGCGGTATTTCCGCTGCCCTGCAAATGGGCAATCGCGCGCGGCGAGCCAGGACGCGGGCCGGCGGCGGTTGTGCGGCGCGTTATTCACAAACTTGTCCACAGATTTCGCGTCGCGGCGCCGCCCGATTCGCCGTCCGGCGGCCGAACTTGCTCGTGTCCGCGAAAAGACCCGACAATTGCGGGCCAATTGCGGGCCCACTGCAGGCCGCAGCGGCGGGCTCCGGCGTTTGCGGGCCCCTTGACTGCCCCCTCGGAGAACGAATTGCTGTCCCTGATCCAGGCGGCCGGCTGGCCGGTGTGGTTTCTCATCATCGCTTCGGTCGCCGCGGTCGCGCTCATCATCGAACGATCGCTGTCGCTCAAGCGCGCCAAGGTCCTGCCGCCCGGCCTGCTCGAGGAGGTCGTCGCGCTGCGCCGCTCCCAGCCGATCACGCCGGAGTTGCTGAACAAGCTGGCGGCCAATTCGCCGCTGGGCCGGGTGATGGCGAGCGGACTCCGGCACGAGGCCGCCGGCCGCGAACTGATGAAGGAGGCCATGGAGGAGACCGGGCGCGCGGTGGCGCACGAGCTCGAGCGATACCTGTCGGCGCTGGGCACGATCGCGGCGACCGCGCCGCTGATGGGGCTGTTCGGAACCGTGGTCGGCATGATCGAGATCTTCGGGTCGCAGGCCCCCACCGGTGCGGCCAACCCCCAGCAGCTGGCCCACGGCATCTCGGTGGCGCTGTACAACACCGCGCTCGGCATCATGATCGCGATCCCCGCGATGATCGCGTACCGCCACTTCCGCGCCCGCGTCGACAGCTACCTGGTCGAGATGGAGCAGCAGTCGCTGCGCCTGGTCGATACGCTGCGCAGCCTGCAGCGATGAATTTCCGTCGCGGCATCCGGCGCGACGAGCCGGAGATCAACTTCATCCCGCTGATCGACGTGCTGCTGGTGATCCTGATCTTCCTGATGGTGACGACCACCTACTCGAAGTTCACCGAGCTGCAGGTCGACCTGCCCAGCGCCAACGCCGAGCAGGCGACCGAGCGGCCGAGCGAGATCGTCGTGGCAGTCTCCACGGACGGGCGGTACATGCTGGACGCCGGAAACCCGCAGTTCGTCGCCGCCACGGCGCTCGCCGGCGCGCTGCGCCGCGCTGCGGCCGAGCGCAAGGATCCGGTGCTGGTGATCTACGCCGACGCCGGGGCGACCCACCAGGCCGTCGTCGGCGTGCTCGAGGCCGCCCGCCAGGCCGGCGTCGCGAAAGTGACCTTCGCCGCCAAGGGCGGATCGGGCGGCGCATCGGCCCCCGCACCCGGACGCGCCGCCGGTCGCTGACCTGGCACGAGACCGGGCAAGGCTTCGATGAGCCCGATGCTGCGCAGGCGTCTCGAGTCGCGGCTGCGGCAGCTGTGGTACGCGAGCGAACCCGGACCGGGGCTGCGCCTGCTGCGCGCCTGCCTCGCACCGCTGGCGGCCCTCACCGGTTGGGTGGCGCGACGCCGTCGCGCGCGGCTTCGCGGGCTGCCCGCACCCCGGCCGCCGCTGCTGGTCGTCGGCAACCTGGTGGCCGGCGGTGCCGGCAAGACGCCGCTGGTCGCAGCGATCGCGACAGCGCTGGCGTCGCGCGGGCTGCGCCCGGGCATCGTCGCCAGCGGCTACGGGGCGACGCGCGACGACGCGCGGCTGGTGCGCCCGCGCGACGATCCCGCCGCGGCCGGCGACGAGCCGTTGCTGCTGGCGCAATCGACCGGGCTGCCGGTCGCCGCGGGCCGGCGGCGCGCCGAAGCCGTCGCGCGGCTGCTCGACGCGCATCCCGAACTCGACCTGGTGATCTCCGACGACGGGCTTCAGCACGCGGCGCTCGCGCGCAGCGTGGAACTGGCCGTGTTCGACGAGCGCGGCGTCGGCAACGGCCGGCTGTTGCCCGCCGGCCCTCTGCGCGCCCCGCTCGAGCAGGCCGCGTCGATGGACGCGCTGGTTCTGAACGGCGACGCCGTCGCGCCGCTCGCTCACCCGAGGCAATACCGGTTCCGGATCGAGCCGCTGCGCTTCGTCGCGGTCGACGGTCACGCCGCGCCGCTCGATCCGCAGGCCTTCGTCCGGCGCGCGGCCGGACATCCGATGATCGCGGTCGCCGGGATCGCCGCCCCGCGACGCTTCTTCGCGACGCTGCGCGGGCTCGGCCTGCAGCCGCGCTGCGTCGAGCTCGGCGACCACGCGACGCTCGGCCCCGCCGAACTCGCCGCCATGCCGGCCACCTTCGTCCTGATGACCGCCAAGGACGCCGTAAAATGCGCGGCGTGGGCCGATGGCCGCTGCTGGGCACTCGAAGTGCAGGCAGTGCCGGATGCCGCGCTCATCGACTGGCTGACCGAGACGATCCGTGGACGCACGCCTGCTTGAAATCCTGGTCTGCCCGCTGTGCAAGGGGCCCCTTCAGCAACAGCGCGGCGGCACCGCGGCCGACGGCACGCCGCTCGACGCCGAACTCGTCTGCCGCGCCGACCGCCTCGCCTTTCCGGTGCGCGACGGCATCCCGGTGATGCTGGTCGACGAGGCGCGCAAGCTCGGCGACGCCGACTGAAGCACCGCGCGCACATGACGCCGGACTTCGTCGCGCTCATCCCGGCGCGGCTCGCGTCGACGCGGTTGCCCGACAAGCCGCTCGCCGACATCGGCGGCAAGCCGATGGTGGTGCGCGTCGCCGAGCGCGCCGCGGCCGCCGGCGCCGCACGGGTCGCCGTGGCGACCGATTCGCAGCGCATCGCCGACGCGGTGGCGGCGGCCGGCTTCGAGGCGATCATGACCCGCGCCGACCACGCGTCGGGCACCGACCGCCTCGCCGAGGCGGCCGGGCGGCTCGGGCTCGCCGCCGGGCAGATCGTCGTCAACGTGCAGGGCGACGAGCCGCTGATCCCCCCGCCCCTCGTGCGCGCGGTCGCCGAGCGGCTCGCCGCGGCGCCCGACTGCTCGATCGCCACCGCCGCCCACGCGATCGACGACGTCGCACTGTTCCTCGACCCCAACGTGGTCAAGGTGGTCTGCGACCGGGCGCTTCGCGCGCTCTATTTCTCGCGCGCCCCGATTCCGTTCGAGCGCGACGCGATGACCGGATTTCCGCAACGGCTTCCCGCGGGGATGCCCGCCGGCCTCGCACCCGCGGGCCTGCCGCTGCGCCACATCGGCCTGTACGCGTACCGCGCCGACTTCCTCGACGCGTATCCGCGGCTCGAGCGCTCGCCGCTCGAGGCGCTCGAATCGCTCGAGCAGCTGCGCGCGCTCTGGCACGGCCATCGCATCGCCGTGCTGCTGGCCGCGCAGGCGCCCCCGGCGGGCGTCGACACGGCAGCCGACCTCGCCCGCGTGCGCCGGGCATTCGCCGGCGCGGACGGGGCGCCGCCCCCGGGCTGACGCCGGCGCGCGCGCCGCCCGCCCGCGGCAGCCATGCCACGGCCGCAATCCGGTCAAATTGACCGGATCTCGAGTTTGACGGTACGCTTGACCGGCTTTGCGGGCGGCGGCCGGCCCGGATCGGCCCGGTTCGTCCGCGCCTGTCGATCGCGCTGCCGGAGCATGGCCGCCATCACCCGCGATCCGATCACACCGTCCAGGCACATCCATGCGTTTGATTCTCCTCGGCCCGCCCGGCGCCGGCAAAGGTACGCAGGCCGCCTTCATCACCCGCAAGTTCGGAATTCCCCAGATCTCCACCGGTGACATGCTGCGCGCGGCGATCAACGCGGGCACGCCGATCGGCCTGGCGGCCCAGAAGGTGATGGACGCGGGCTCGCTGGTGTCCGACGACATCATCGTCAGCCTGGTGATGGACCGCTTGCGCTACCCCGACTGCGAGGCGGGTTACCTGTTCGACGGATTCCCGCGCACGATCCCGCAGGCCGAGGCGATGAAGACTGCCGGCGTGCGCATCGACTACGTGCTCGAGATCGACGTGCCCGACGAAGAGATCATCGATCGCATGGGCGGGCGCCGCGTGCACCTGCCCAGCGGACGCACCTACCACGTCAGGTTCAATCCTCCGAAAGTCGCCGACCGCGACGACATCACCGGCGAGCCGTTGACCCAGCGCGACGACGACCGCGAGCAGACCGTGCGCAAGCGACTGGCCATCTACCACTCGCAGACGCGCCCGCTGATCGAGTACTTCAGCGCCTGGGAGCGCAGCGGCGATGCCGCCGCGCCGACCTACCGCCGGATCTCGGGGCTCGGCAGCGTCGAGCAGATCGCCGCTCGCGCGTTCGATGCGCTCAAGTAAACTCTCGCCCGCGTCACGCCGATTCCGTTTCCCTTTCCACTTCAAAAACCAAGCATTACGGATGGAGGTTCACTCATGACTGCGACCTCGGCAGGTCTGTGGCTGGCCCTGGCCTGCGGGCTGGCAGCAGTGATCTACGGCATCGCCTCGAGCCGCTGGATCCTGTCCCTCGACGCGGGCAACGCGCGCATGCAGGAGATCGCCGCGGCGATCCAGCAGGGCGCGAAAGCGTACCTGAACCGCCAGTACCGCACGATCGGGCTGGTCGGAGTCATCCTGTTCCTCGTCATCTGGTTCGTGCCGGGCCTGGGCCTGCCGACCGCGGTCGGCTTCGCGATCGGGGCGATCCTCTCCGGTGCGGCGGGCTACATCGGCATGAACGTGTCGGTGCGCGCGAACGTGCGCACCGCTCAGGCCGCCACGCAGGGCATCGGCCCGGCGCTCGCCGTCGCGTTCCGCGGCGGCGCGATCACCGGCATGCTGGTGGTCGGCCTGGGCCTGCTCGGCGTCGCCGGCTACTACGGCATCCTGATGGGCTCGGCGCCGCATGGCCTGGGCACCGTCGAGGACCTGCACACGGTGATCAAGCCGCTGATCGGCCTGGCGTTCGGCTCGTCGCTGATCTCGATCTTCGCGCGCCTGGGCGGCGGCATCTTCACCAAGGGCGCCGACGTCGGCGCCGACCTCGTCGGCAAGGTCGAGGCCGGCATCCCGGAGGACGACCCCCGCAACCCGGCGGTGATCGCCGACAACGTCGGCGACAACGTCGGCGACTGCGCCGGCATGGCCGCCGACCTGTTCGAGACCTACGCGGTCACGCTGATCGCGACGATGCTGCTCGGCTCGCTGATGATCAAGGGCGCCGAGCTGCAGGCGGTGGTCTACCCGCTGGCGCTGGGCGGCCTGTCGATCATCGCGTCGATCATCGGCGCGATGTTCGTGAAGGCCAAGCCGGGCCAGACCAACGTGATGCCCGCGCTGTACCGCGGGCTGGCCTGGGCGGGCGCGATCGCGACGGTGCTCGCCTGGCCGATCACCAGCTGGATGTTCGCCGGCGTCGACCTGTCGGGCGCGCACACCTCCGTGATGAACCTGTGGCTGTGCGTGGTGGTGGGCATGGTGCTCACCGGGCTGATCGTCTGGGTCACCGAGTACTACACCGGCACGCAGTTCGCGCCGGTGAAGCACGTGGCGCAGGCGTCGACGACGGGCCACGCCACCAACATCATCGCCGGCATCGGCGTGTCGATGAAGTCGACCGCCGTGCCGGTGCTGCTGGTCTGCGCGGCGATCATCTCGTCGTACTGGCTGGGCGGCCTGTACGGCATCGCCGTCGCCGCCACGTCGATGCTGTCGATGGCGGGCATCGTCGTCGCGCTCGACGCGTACGGCCCGATCACCGACAACGCCGGCGGCATCGCCGAGATGGCGAACCTGCCCGAGTCGGTGCGCAACATCACCGACCCGCTCGACGCGGTCGGCAACACCACCAAGGCGGTCACCAAGGGCTACGCGATCGGCTCGGCGGGCCTGGCGGCGCTGGTGCTGTTCGCCGACTACACGCACGCGCTGGAGGCCGAGCACGTTGCCGTCACCTTCGACCTGTCGAACCACATGGTGATCGTCGGCCTGTTCATCGGCGGCATGGTGCC
>OEIU01002363.1_pt1 | contig 10187 bp, 12 predicted proteins | sample 1539221 | NCBI WGS metagenome assembly OEIU01 (sample SAMN03792071, study PRJEB22550) | activated sludge metagenome | feature: wastewater treatment plant; material: activated sludge; isolation source: Wastewater treatment plant of a petroleum refinery complex | place: Argentina: Zarate | collected... | reverse complement strand
GATTTCGCCGCGCGTAACGCCCTGCGCAATCACCGCGCGCAGCACCGGCAGGCCGCGCGACACCACCTCGCGATAATAGACATCCGCCAGCGCCGGAAAGCGCGCGCCCTCGGTGATGACGAGGCGGACGATGTCGCCGCGCCGTGTGCCGCAGATGTCATGTGCAAAGGTATGCGCGAAGGCGTCCAGCAGCGCCCGCGCCGACAGCTGCGCCGTCATGGCCTCGAGCCGGCCGACGATCGGCACGATGGCGGAGCGCACCAGCTCGTGAAACAGCGCATCCTTGTCGCGGAAGTGCAGATAGATCGTACCCTTGGCGACGCCGGCGCGCACCGCGACGTCATCGAGCCGCGCCGCCGCGAACCCCTTGGCCGCGAATTCCTCCAGCGCCGCATCGAGAATGGCCTGACGCCGCGCCGCCGCCCGCTGCGCGCGTTTGGGCGGCTCGGCGGCCGCAACTTGCCCGGACGCAGGGGCAGCGCCGATCTGCGCCGCGGTTTTCCCGGCGGATACGGTCTTGCCGCGTGCGGCGTTGCGGTCTGCTGCGGCTTCGCTTTCGCGCACGGTCCCGCGACGTGGCGTCGCCGTCGACCTTCCCGGCGCGCCTGAGGATGGCTTGCTCATGCTCAAATAATGACTGACCAGTCAGTCATTATCAAGTGAGATTTTGAAAGCTGTAACAACCGGCTGGTCTCGACAGCAAAAAGCGGCCGCCTGTATTTCAGAACCGGCCGCCGTCAGACCCAAGTGTCGAGCCTGCCCCAAACATACCCCAGGAGCCGAGTCCTGTCAAGGAATATATTCTATATCAAAGGATTTTTATCTTTCGCGCGGAAGTTGAATCCGCAGCGCGATCTCCGAAGGCGGATACCCGCCCCGCTGCTCTAGCCGCGCGCGTCGCAGGCCCAGGCGCGGATGACGCATTCCTTGCCGCCGTATTTGTAGCAGTCCTTCATCGAGGCGTTGAGCGCGCTCGAAATCCGCGGCGCGACCGCATAGGCGTGCGCGCCGCACGGATTGCGCAGGTCGATCGAGAACGCGGCGCAGGCGCGGTTCATCGCGACTGTGCGGCACTCGCCCCTGCACTGCGCCTTGGCGGCCTTCGTCGCGGCGGCCTGCGTGCGGTAGTCGAAGGCATGGCCGTAAGCGCCGCACTTGCCGACAGGGAGCGCGCCGGCGGCATCCGCCGACGTCATCGAAACGCACAGGATGAAAACCGCCGCGGCCATGCGGCCGAGCCGAATAAAATAACTGGTCAATGTCTCACTCCCCCGAGCCGAAACGGAGGATAGACGCGGGGCGGTTTCAACTTGGTGAATGCGGCGTGAAGACGCGTGGCCCTCGCGCAAAACACGGTACGTCGGCGAACGCTGAACGCGCTAAGCGCCTCAGCGGCCGCGCACCTGCGCCAGCGCTTCCGGCGTGTCGATGTCCATGAACGCGCTCTGGCCGTCGACCGGCACTTCGGCCAGCGCTTCCTTGTGCTTGGCGATCAGGTGGCGCGCGCCGACATCGCCTTCCAGCGTCATCAGTTCGGGGAAGAAACGCCGCGACCACAGCACCGGATTGCCGCGCCGGCCGTCGCTGCTTGGCATCGCGATCAGCGCACCCTTCTCCGGATCGAACGCGTCGATCAGGCGGTCCATCAGCCGCGCATCGACCAGCGGCATGTCGCCGAGGCAGACCATCGCGCCGTCCGCCGCATCCGGCACGGCGGCAATGCCGGATTTCACCGACGTCGCGAGACCCTCCGCGAAATCCGGATTGGCGACGAAGCGCACGTCGAGCCCGTCCAGCGCGGCGCGCACGAGATCGCCCTGATGGCCCGTGACGACGATGACGGGCGAGGCGCGCGAGGCGAGCGCCTGTTCGGCGGCGATGCGCACCAACGGCTTGCCATCGAGCTTTTCGAGCAGCTTGTTCGGTCCGCCCATCCGGCTCGAGCGGCCGGCGGCGAGAATGATCGCGGCGACCTGCGCATTGCCTTCGGTCGCGGCCGGCACGCGCGGCTGCGGCCGCGTCACGATCTCCATCAACAACCCGCCGACGCCGAGCGCGGTGATGTCCGCGCGCGTCACCGGCAATCCGGCGAGCAGCCGCATCAATATCCAGTCGAAGCCGTTCTCCTTCGGCGAACGCGCGCAGCCCGGCGCGCCGATCACCGGCACCGCGCCGATCCGGCCCATCAGCATCAGGTTGCCCGGATCGACCGGCATGCCGAAATGCTCGATCGCGCCGCCGGCGGATTCGATCGCGGCGGGAATCACATCGCGACGGTCGGCGATGGCGGACGCGCCAAACACGACGACAAGCTCCGCGCCGATGGCGAGCAGCGACTCGATCGCCGGCTTGAGCTGCGCCTGATCGTGCGGCACGCGTTTCTCGCCGACGATGCGCGCGCCCGCCGGCGCGAGGCGCTCGGCCGTCACCTGCAAGGTCTTCTCGATCACCTTGGGCGCAAGGCCCGGCAGCATCGTCGAGACGATGCCGACGCGCTTGATCCGGTAAGGCGCGACGCGCAGCACCGGCCCGCGCACCGAGGCGATCGCGGCGTCGCGCAGCCTTGCCGGCATCCCGAACGGAATGATCTTCACCGTCGCGATCATCTCGCCGGCAACGACGGGCTTGAACGCCGGCAGAGTCGCCAGCGTGATCGCTTCGTCGATACGGTTGATCGCGTCGATGGCGTCCTTGTCGACCACCAGAACGCCGGCCTGCTCGGCGAACAGGTTCGAGCGGCCCGTGAACGCGCGCTCGACATGCACGCCCTCGCCGCCGACCGCCTGGGCTATGCTCGCGGCGGCAACGTCTTCGGAGACGTCGCCGTCATCGAGCCGCGCGACGACGATTTCGCTGACGCCGGCGCGACGCATCGCTTCCACTTCAGTCGCGCCGACCAGCGTGCCCTTCTTCAGCACGAGGCCGTTCTGGCGCAGTGTGTGAACGGTGACGCCGCCGACCGCCTCCTCCGGGCTGACGGGGCCGAACTTCATGACGCCTTCTTCTCGGCGCGCGGCGCGGCGGAGACGCGCGCCGGCTTGCGCAGCACGTCGGTGATCTCGGCCATGATCGACACCGCGATTTCGGCGGGCGACACCGCGCCGATGTCGAGACCGATCGGCGCGTGAATGCGGCTCAGCGCCGTCTCGCTGATGCCGCGCTCGGCCTTCAGCCGCTCGACGCGGCGCGCGTGCGTCTTCCGCGAGCTCAGCGCGCCGATATAGAAACACTCGCGCTCCAGCGCATGGATGATCGCCGGATCGTCGATCTTCGGATCGTGCGTCAACGCAACGAACGCGGTGTAGCGGTCGATGTTGAGCGGCGGCAGCGCCACGTCGGGCCACTCGGCGATCAGCGGAATGTTGGGAAAGCGCTCCGGGCTGGCGAAGGCCGTGCGCGGATCGACGACCGTGACCTCGTATTCCAGCGCCTGCGCCATCGGCGCCAGCACCTGACTGACATGAACCGCTCCGGTGATGACGAGCCGCGCGGTCGGCGCATGAACGGTGATGAAGTATTGGCGGCCGCCGCTCTCGACCATGCCGCTCTTGTTCATCCGCAGATGCTTCTCAAGCTCATCGCCGAGCGGACCGCGCGCAATGTCAGCGGCTTTGACGAGGCGCTGGTCGCCGCCCGCCATGTCGGTGACGAGCAGCACCGGCCGGCGCGCCGCGCGCTCGGCGTTCAGTTCGGCGAGGAGTGCGGCCTTCACGAGTCCACCTTTTCGACGAAGACGCGGATGGTGCCGCCGCAGGACAGGCCGACTTTCCACGCCGTCTCGTCGGCGACGCCGAATTCGAGCATCCGCGGCTGGCCGCTCTCGATCACGTCGAGCGCCTCGGTGACGACCGCGCCCTCGACGCAGCCGCCGGAGACCGAGCCGAGGAACGAGCCTTCGTCGTTGATGACGAGGTGCGAGCCGACAGGGCGCGGCGCGGAGCCCTAGGTCTGCACCACGGTGGCGAGCGCGACGCCGCGCCCCGCTCTGGTCCAGTCCTCGGCGGCCTTCAGGATGTCATCGTCACGGCTGAGCATCGGCGTCTCCTTCAGGCTGCGGCCCGCGCCTCGAAGCGATGCTTCGCCGGCAGATCGGACAGGGCGGCAACCAGTTCGTCCATCGACTTCAGATTGTGCACGGGACGAAATTCGTCAACATGCGGCAACATCATTCTGACTCCCTGCGCCTTCGGCTCAAAGCCCTGATAACGCAACAGAGGGTTGAGCCAGATGAGGCGGCGGCAGGAGCGGTGCAGCCGGTCCATCTCGAAGCCGAGCCTCGCATCCGCCTCGCGCTCAAGGCCGTCGGTAATCAGCAGCACGATGGCGCCCTGCCCGAGCACGCGGCGGCTCCACAGCTTGTTGAACAGGTGCAGCGACGGCGCGATGCGCGTGCCGCCCGACCAGTCCTCGACCATCTTCGAGCACATCGCCAGCGCCTCGTCGGGATCGCGACGGCGCAGCGCACGCGTGACGTTGGTGAGGCGCGTGCCGAACAGAAACACCGAGACGCGCTTGCGCGCATCGGTCACGGCATGAAGGAAATGCAGGAACAGACGCGTGTATTCGCTCATCGATCCCGAAATATCGAGCAGCGCGACGATCGGCACCGGCTTGTCGATTAGCCCGAGGCGATGGAAATTCACGATCTCGCCGCCGGTGCGGAGGCTGCCGCGCAGCGTGCGCCGCAAATCGAGCCTCGCGCCATGCGGATCGGCGCGAAAACGCCGAGTCGGCTTCTCGGCGAGCGGCAGCTTCATCTTCTCGATGGTGCGCACCGCGGCTGCGATCTCGGCCGCGCTCATCTGCGCGAAATCCTTGGCCTGCAGGATTTCCTGATCGGAGACGGAAAGCTGCATCTGCTGCGCCGTGCTCTCGCGCTCCTCGACCATGTCGCGCTGCGCCAGCGCTTCCTGCACGCGGCGCGAGGCCGGCGGCGGCGGCTTCTGCGACGGCGGGCCCGGCAGCGGCACGCTGTCGACCAATTGGTCCCAGTCCTGCGCGACACGGAAGAAAATCTCGAACGCCTGCGCGAAGATCAGCGCATGCTCGCGGCGCTTGACGAACACGCTCTCCATCGCGGCGAACACGTCGCTGCGATTGTCCATGCCGACGGTTTCGAGCGCCTTCAGCGCGTCGATGGTCGCGCCGGGGCCGACCGGCAGGCCGGCGGCACGCAGCGCGCGCGCAAAGCCGATGATGTTGTCGGCAATCACGCCCGTCGAATGGGTGGCTTCGACGTCGGGCATGGAGGCTCCTGTGTCCCGCGAGTTGTCGGCTCACGCGGCGGTTTCGGTTTCCTTCTGCGTCATGCCCGGGCTTGACCCGGGCATCCATCTTTTTAAGAGATGGATTGCCGGGTCTCGGCGCGAAGCGCCGGCCCGGCGATGACACCGAGAATAACAAACTGCGCAGCATCCGGGGAACGAAAGCTCCTTGCCCTACTTCCCCGCGGCCTGCGCCTTGTCGAGCGTCGCGGTCAGCGCATCGCCTTGCATCCTCGAAATGTCGTCCTGATATTTCAGCAGCGCGCCGAGCGTATCGCCGACCACCAGCGGCGTCAGCGCGCGCGCATCGAGTTCGCGCAGCGCCGTCGCCCAGTCGATCGTTTCCGCAACACCCGGCGCCTTGAACAGATCCTCGCCGCGCAGCGCCTGCACGAAGGCGACGACCTGCTGCGACAGCTTGGCGGAAATGCCCGACACGCGCGACTTGACGATGGCGATCTCGCGCTCGGCCGAGGGGTAGTCGACCCAGTGATAGAGGCAGCGGCGCTTGAGCGCGTCGTGAATTTCGCGGGTGCGGTTCGACGTCAGAATGACAATCGGCGGCTTCGGCGCGCGGATGGTGCCGAGTTCGGGAATCGTCATCTGGAAGTCGCTGAGGATTTCCAGCAGGAACGCCTCGAATGCTTCGTCGGCGCGGTCGAGTTCGTCGATCAGCAGCACCGGCGCGCCGGCGGGATCGGGTTCGAGCGCCTGCAACAGCGCGCGCTTGACGAGATAGCGATCAGTGAAGATGTCATGCGTCAGGCGCTCGCGGTCGGTCTCGCCGGCAGCTTCGGCGACGCGGATCGCGATCATCTGCGCCGCGCTGTTCCACTCATAGGCCGCCGAGGAAATATCGAGTCCCTCGTAGCATTGCAGGCGGATCAGCCTGCGGCCGAGCGCGGTCGCCAAGACTTTCGCGATCTCGGTCTTGCCGACGCCGGCCTCGCCTTCGAGAAACAGCGGACGGCCCATGCGCAGCGACAGGAACGTCACCGTCGCCAGCGCGCGCTCGGCGAGATAGCCGTGTTCGGCGAGCAGCGTCAGCGTGGCGTCAACGGAGGCGGGAATCGAAGGCGCGCTCATGACACGATCCGCGACGATCCGTTGTGCCGATGCGCGCGGATCAAGCGTTGGCCGCCGCGACCGCGCGCTGCGCCAGCACGCCGATCAGATGCGCGCGATATTCGGCGCTGCCGTGCAGGTCGCTGTTGAGGCCGTCAGCGGAGACGTGAATCCCGTCCAGCGACTTCGGCGCGAACCGCTTCTTCAGCGCCTCCTCGAATGCGTTGACGCGGAACACGCCGTCCGCGCCCGCGCCCGTGACGGCGACGCGCACTTCGGACGGCCGCTTCGCGACGAACACGCCGACCAGCGCATAGCGCGACGCCTGATTGCGGAATTTGACGTAGGCCGCCTTCTTCGGCAGCGGAAACATCACGCGCGTGATGATCTCGTCCGGCTCGAGCGCGGTCGAGAACAGTCCGGTGAAGAATTCGTCGGCCTTGATGCGGCGCTTGTTGGTGACGATCGTCGCATCGAGCGCAAGACACGCCGCCGGATAATCGGCGGTCGGATCGTTGTTGGCGAGCGAGCCGCCGATGGTGCCCATGTGGCGCACCGCCGGATCGCCGATCTGCGAGGCGAGATGGGCCAGCGCCGGAATCGCTTCGCCGACCGCGGCTGAACTGGCGACGCTGGCGTGACGCGCCATCGCGCCGATCACCAGCGAGCGGCCCTTCATCTCGATGGCGTCGAGACCGTCGATCTTCGACAGGTCGATCAGATGCGGCGGGCTGGCGAGGCGCTCCTTCAGCACCGGCACCAGCGTGTGGCCGCCGGCGATCAGCTTGGAGTCTTCCGTCTTGGCGAGAAGGTTGGCCGCCTGACGAACCGTGCCGGGGCGCGAGAACTTGAATTCGTACATGCCGTCTCCTGAAATCCGGTATCAGCGAATGCGCCTGCTCTGGCGATCAGCTCACGCCATCGCTTTCGCGCCGGCGGCGATCGACTTGACGATGTTGTGATAGCCGGTGCAGCGGCACAGATTGCCTTCCAGCTCCTCGCGGATTGTCTTCTCGTCGAGGTCGTGACCCTTGCGGTGAACCATATCGACCGCCGTCATAATCATGCCGGGCGTGCAGAAGCCGCATTGAAGGCCGTGATTCTCGCGAAAGGCTTCCTGCATCGGATGCAGCGGCGCGCCGTCGGGCGCGAGGCCTTCGATCGTCGTCACGTTGCAGCCGTCGGCCATCACCGCGAGCGTGGTGCAGGACTTCACGGCGCGGCCGTCGAGATGCACGACGCAGGCGCCGCATTGCGAGGTGTCGCAGCCGACATGGGTGCCGGTCAGGCGCAGATGCTCGCGCAGATACTGCACCAGCAGGGTGCGCGGCTCGACATTGGCGGATGTCGGCTGACCGTTGACAATAATCGAGATCTTCGCCACCGGCACGTTCCTCCCCCAGCAGCCTTACGGGCCGCTCTTCAATTTCGGATTCCATCAATCTGGAATTGATCTAACGCCATGATAAGGGGCATTTGCCACAGGGGCAACCGCAGGTCACGGTTGTTCGCCCTGCACGGCTTTTGCAAAATTGGAGAAGAATTCGTCGGCCAGTTTCTTGGCCGCGCCGTTGATGAGACGCTGGCCGAGCTGCGCCAGCTTGCCGCCGATCTGCGCCTCGACATTGTAGGTGAGCAGCGTGCCGCCGTCCTTGTCGGCCAGCGCCACCACCGCGCCACCCTTGGCGAAGCCGGCGACGCCGCCCTCGCCTTCGCCCGAGATGCGATAGCCGTTCGGCGGGTCGATGTCGCTGAGCGTGACGCGGCCCTTGAAGCGCGCCGAGACCGGACCGACCTTCATCTTCGCGGTGGCGCGGAATTCGGTGTCGGAGGTTTTCTCAAGCTCCTCGCAGCCGGGAATGCAGGCTTTGAGCACCTCGGCATCGTTGAGCTTGGCCCATACGGTTTCGCGGGTCGCGGCGAGCTGATACTCGCCCGTCATCGTCATGGCCATCGGCGCATTTCCTCGACAAGCACGTTTCTCTGGACAGAACGCCCGGCCCTCTCGGGCGCGGCATGTCGCCAGTTAAAGCATGATCCGCCGGAAAAGAAAAAGACGGCACTTGAAGAGACGACGCTCGAAGAGACGAGCTTGGCGTCAGGTCGCCGCCGGCTGCTGCATCGGACCGGGCGCGGGAGTTGCGCTCGCGCGCGCGCCGGCATCCGGATCGACGGCGAGAATGGCGAGGCCGCCGAGCAGCATCAGCGATTCGGTGGCGTTGAGTTGCACTGCGCCGCTCTCGCCGACGAGCGAGGCCATCACCATGCTGGCGAAGCAGATCACCGCGCCGATCACGACAGCAAGACCGAGCGCCTCGCGGCCGTCGCCCCTGCCGGTCAGCGCGCCGCGTACGGTGAAGATCGCGAAGACGCAGAAGAACGTCACGACGACGAGCTTGCCGAGCGCCAGCAGCCAGGCGAGCCGCACCGTGCCGGACGCAAGCAGCTGAAAATAATCGTTGAGGAACAGCGCCGGACCGATGTGGGCGCGCTCGTAGACGCCGCGCAGCGGAAAGGTGACGATCCGCATCGCGGAAAAGGTCCAGACCGGCACGAAGTACAGCGCGAGCAGCAGGCCGTTGACCGTTCCAAGCCGCCATTTTGTCGTCATCGCCGGGTCCCGCATGTGCACTGACATCAGAACATGCGAGCTAGCGCCGCTCCAATTGCGCCAACAACGGAAACTTTTTGTTTACCTTAATGGACGGGGATTTCCGCGATTTTCGTCGGAGAGTGCCGTGTCCCCCAGCGCGGTGCAAACCACCTTCAAACAAAAGCCCCGCCATGAGGCGGGGCTTCTGCGCGACGCGTGTCCGGATCAGGAGATTTGAAAGGACCGCGCGCGGGTAACTCAACTGCCTGGAACGGATGTTCAGCGGTCCATCTTCTGGCCGGTCTGTTCGCGGCCGGGCTGGCCCTGCTGCTGATCCTTCTTGTGATCCTGCTGATGCTGCTGGCCCGGTTTCTGTCCGCCGCCCTGCTGCTGCTGGCCCGGACGGGACTGACCCGGATTCTGATTCTGCTGGTTCTGGTTGGTCATTCGGACCTCCTTGTTTCCACGCAGGGTCAACGGCGCCACGGTCCGGAGGTTTCGGAAATTCCCCAAGTTCCGTAACAACTAAAGATGATTGCAGCCGCCATCGAATTGCCGTTTCCGCGGCGGCGTCGCGGCGCAACCCACAGGGCCGGCGGGTGCGCCATGGGGCGCGGGTGCCGCTCTCGCGGCGCCCTGTTAAAAATTTTGGGGGGGGGCGCTGACACCGGCGGCCGGACTCGTTCAACAGGATCGGTTCCTGAACGGCGGCGCATGGAATATTTCGCTCAGCAGCTCATCAACGGCATCGTCCTCGGCTCCATCTATGGCCTGATCGCGATCGGCTACACGATGGTCTACGGCATCGTCGGCATGATCAACTTCGCGCATGGCGACGTCTTCATGATCGGCGGCTTCATCGCGCTGATCTCGTTTCTCATCCTTGTCTCGTTCGGCATCGGCGCGATCCCGGTGATCCTCCTGCTGGTGCTGCTGGTGTCGATGGCTGTGACCGCGCTCTATGGCTGGACCATCGAGCGCATCGCCTATCGCCCGCTGCGGCAATCCTTCCGCCTCGCGCCGATGCTGTCGGCGATCGGCGTCTCCTTCGCGCTGTCGAACTACGCCCAGGTGGCGCAGGGCGCACGCGTCAAGCCGGTGCCGCCGATCATCACCGGCGGCTACACGCTGTTCGAGCGCAACGGCTTTGCCGTGCAGCTCTCCAACGTCCAGATCATCGTGGTGCTGACGACGGTCGTGCTGCTGGCGATCTTCACCTTCATCGTCGCGCGCACCCCCCCCCGCCGCGCCATGCCCGCCTCCGA
>OEIU01002362.1_pt1 | contig 10188 bp, 9 predicted proteins | sample 1539221 | NCBI WGS metagenome assembly OEIU01 (sample SAMN03792071, study PRJEB22550) | activated sludge metagenome | feature: wastewater treatment plant; material: activated sludge; isolation source: Wastewater treatment plant of a petroleum refinery complex | place: Argentina: Zarate | collected... | reverse complement strand
GTACGGCCCGGGAATGTAGATGGCGAGCGATCCAACCAAGCCCCTGCTGAGGCTGACGCCAGACCAATCAAGACAACGCCCCGCCGGTCAGCAAAAATTTCCCCGACCACCTGAATCTTTCCCTCGGGATCGCCAGCAAGCCACATTTGCCCCAAAATTCGACCGCCTGGCCCAGGCTTTGGCGCGAGATCCGGGCGGTCTCGAACTGCGTGCCGATCCGGCTGCCCTGGCACCGGAGAGATTGCTCGTCTTCGAAGTCCGTGGCTCGGTAAACAATTTTGCCGCAGCCGTTCAGCGCGTGCCCGGCCTCGAACTGATCGACGAGGAGGAGTTAGGCAGCGACGACGACAAGGAGCCCGTTGCCTACCTCCTTGTTCCGGACGCACGCGCGCTCGCAGAACTGCTCTCTCTTTGGAGGCGCTGGAACGCCGATCAACTGCAATTCGGGGAGACGCCGTGGCGTGGCGTGTTCGAACTGCTTCGCGATCTGCGACCATGGGGGCCTCAGGACAGGGTCCAACGAATCGACGCCAGTTTTCTCGCCGAGGAGATCGAGGAGCGCGGCGAGGACGAGCTTGTCCCGCTGGAGATCGAATTGATCTACCGAGCCTCTGAGGTTCAGGCCCAGGCACGGGAAGATGAAGTGCGCGCGGCAGTGACCGCACGCGGCGGGCAGATCATCTCGCGTGCCCGGCTGCCCGAGATCGCCTATCATGCCCTGCTCGTGGATTTGCCGGTACGCGCGATCCGGGAGATCATCGATCAGGCGGAAGGCGGCATCGCCAGCCTCGAGCCTGTCATGCACATCCGCCCGCAAAGCCTAGCGACGACGATCGAGATCGAGGACGTCACAGACGCCGGCACCGCTGCTGCGGTCGGCAACCTGCGCGAACCGATCCTGGCCCTGCTCGACGGAGTTCCAGTCGCCGCACATCCGCTGCTCGCCGCTCATCTGGTCGTGGATGATCAATTCGATCTCGAACCCCATGCCCCCGTGGACCAACGCGTCCATGGCACTGCGATGGCGTCGCTCCTCGTGCATGGCGACAGGAACAATCCCGCACCGGCATTGCCGCGGCGCATTCATGTTGTTCCGGTGATGGGTGCTGGGGATCGCTTCCCGGCACGACGGCTTGTCGTCGACATCATCTTTCTCGCCATTAGAGCGATGCGAGAAGGCCCGGATGCAACGGCGCCGGGCGTGCTGATCGTCAATCTCTCGCTTGGCAACGAGCGGCGTCCCTTTCAGTCGTCGCTGTCGGCATGGGCACGGCTGCTGGATCGACTGGCGTACCGATACGGCATTCTGTTTCTGGTGAGTGCTGGTAATGTGAGGGAGACCTTCGGCGTCCCAGCCTTCGCGACCGGCACGGCTTTCGAAGACGCTGACGCCGCCGCTCGCTGTGACGGCACGCTGACCGCGATCGGCAATCTGATGGCTGACCGGCGTATGTTTTCGCCGTCCGAGGCAATCAACGCGGTGACGGTCGGCGCGTCCAATGACGATTGGGTGTCGGCTGCGGACCGCCGCGCCGCCCGCACCATCATCGACCCCTTTCCGGGCATTCGTGCCGCCAACCCGTCGAGCGCTCTCGGCCCTGGATTTGCCCGATCAGTCAAACCTGACATTTTGATGCCGGGAGGTCGCGAGCACCTCCGCCAGATGCGGACCGACGGTCATGTCTTCGTCAGACCGGCGCCCTCAACGCGCCCCGCTGGCCTCAAAGTGGCGGCGCCTCGTACCGGCGCCTTCGGGGTAGCCGAAGGCTATTCGGGCGGGACCAGCGGCGCGACCGCGCTGGCATCACGCACATGTCATCGAATCCACGACGCACTGGAGGCAGCGTATCCGGATTTTGCGGGCCTGCCCCACATTCAGCGGGCGGCCCTGCTCAAGGCGCTGCTTGTCCATCCCGCCCGCTGGCCCGATGACATTGCTGCACGGATCAAAGCGATCATCGGTCCGGTCGGCGGGCATCACAGCCACATCAAGGACAATATCAGGCGCTTCCTGGGATTTGGCTATGTCGACGCCGAAGACGCGGTAGCGTGCGCGGAGGACCGCGCGACGTTCTGGGCGGTTGGAGAACTTTCACGCGACCGTGTCACCACTGTCCGTGTCCCCATACCGGCGGTCATGAGCGGTCAGGCCCGGCCCCACAGCCTGTCGGCGACGCTAGCATGGTTCACACCCGTGCAACCGGGACGCAAGAGCTACCGATCCGTTCGCCTCAAGCTGCTCGATCCAGCAGAAGCCGGCACTTTGGGCGTTTCTCCGCGTAGCCTTCAACCTGACGGCAATCAGACTAATCGCGGCACCATATTCATGCGTTGCTGGGAAGGTGACAAAGCGCCGGTCGTCGGCCCGGATATGACGATTGACCTCGTTGTGCAGCGCGATCCAGATCCGGGCACTCCGATAGATGAAGCTGTACCATTCGGTCTCGCGGTCACGGTCGCCATGCCCGGCATCGTCGGTCTCTACACGCAGGTCGCACAGCGCCTCGGCATCGCGCCGCGTCAGCCGGTCTGAGGCTCGCTTTTCTTCGGGATGTTGCAACCATGAACGTCAAAAGGAAGCCTGCCAAAGCCGAGCGCCCAACATCGAAAATGCGCGCGTTGTTCCTCGAGGCCGCGCGCGAAATTGTCGCCCGGGATCGCGAGGCGCGTAAAGGGGGGCGCACGCAAAATACGATTGGCGAGATCGAGCGCGCAATGGTGAAGGCCTATCTCTGCGGACAAGAAGCCCTGTTGAACAAGCGCGAGGGGTTGCTCCCTTCGGCCAATGCTTTGGTCGACTGGCTGGAAATTCCCCCTCGGGCAAGGGAGACGCTGAGCTTCCTGACAATCTGTTTTTCTCACCGCTGGTCGACTGTACGGGGCGAAGCGTCTGCTCCGACCAGAATTCCGAGCGAAATTGAGTTATTCATCGAGAATGGTCGCAAGCGATGGACAATCGTAAACGGTGAAACGCGCAGCGAAAGATCGGTTGCCGACGGCAGTGTCGCGCCATTGGTTCGCCTCGGGCTGCTCGCGGCAAGCTCCGATTATGCCGACCGCTATGTTCTCACAGCATCTGGCATAGCTGCTGGTGAAGAGTACTGGCGCAGGTCTGATGCTGGTGATCCCACACTCCCACGCGAAGGAATGCGGTGACATTAACCTTTCAATGACCCCAGCCACAGGCGGTGGGAAAGAAACAAACATGGAAACGAGTACAAGCTCGGAAAACGTTCGGACGGCCATCTCAACCGTTATCCTTCATATCCTCGTAGAAGCGGCTCGGCGCTTCGTACCCTGCATCATAGATCGCATCGGACACCCGATCTGCGGCTGCCAGACTGTCACGCGCACGCTCTTCACGGATCGCACGGGCATAGGCCGCGGGCGAAAGCCCTGTCGCACGTTTGAACACGCGCTGGAAATGCGTCGGCGAATAGCCGGTCCGCTCGGCCAGCATATCGAGCGATATCCGGTCCTCTGCATTCTTGATCGTGCGAATGGCCGCCAGCACCGCCTTCTCGTCGCGCGAAACGTCATCCGGCAGGCAGCGCTTGCAGGCGCGCAGGCCTTCCTTGCGGGCTGCCGCGCCATTGACGAAGAAGCGCACATTGCGCCGCTCTGGGTGGCGCGCTGCGCAGGACGGTCGGCAATAGATGCCTGTCGTCAGCACGCCGGTAACGAAGCGCCCGTCGAACGAGCGGTCGCGGCGCTTCACGGCGGCCCAGGCTGCATCGGGATCTATCGGGCCGGTTGCGGTATCCATGGCACCATCCTCTAATCCTTTGCGCAGCACTTCGCATCCCGAAGCTTGCGGTCAAAAGCCTTGCGCGCGTAAAAGTCGCCCGATGCGGTCGAAACTCCTGTCTCTCTGTGTGCTGATTCTCGCGCTTTTGCCGCAGATCGCAAAAGCCGATCCCGCCGATATCGACGCGGCGGCGCGCGGGGTCGTGCGCGTCGTGATCATCGGAACCGACGGCCGGGAAGTCTATCCCGTCAGCCACGGAACCGGCTTTGCGGTCGCGCCCGACATGATCGTGACCAATGCCCATGTCGTGCGCGAAGCCCTGCTCGACGACACGCTGACCATCGCGGTCGTACCGTCCGATGGCGACAAGGCGGAATATGTCCGCCCGATCAGCGTCGATCCGCGCAGCGATCTCGCACTGCTCCGGATCACGGGCGAAATGCGCCTGCCCGCGCTGACCATCGCCGGACGCGCGGACCCCGACAGCGGGGAGGTTTCGGCCGTTGGCTATCCGATGAATGTCGACCGGGCGCAGGGGCTGGATATCGGCGACATCTTCAGGCCGCAACCGCCGGTAAAGAGCCGCGGCTTCATTTCGGGCGCCCGGCCTTCGCGTCAGTTCGATTCGATCCTCCACACGGCGCCGATCGCACGCGGCAATTCGGGCGGGCCGCTGCTCGACGGTTGCGGGCGCGTGATCGGGGTAAACAGCTTCGGCGCCGATTCCGAGGCAGGCGATGCGGAGTTCTACTTCGCCGTCTCCACCCGCGAGCTGCTGCCTTTCCTGCGCAAGAACAATGTCGATGCGACGGTCAACGCTTCGCCCTGCCGTAGCCTTGCCGAGCTCGATGCCTCCGAGCGCGAGCGCATGCTGCGCGAACAGTCCGAAGCGCGGCAGGCCCTGGCAGCCCGTGCCGACGAGCAGCGACAGGCGCGCGATCGTGCCCGGCTCGAGGCTGAATTTGCAGTGCTGGGTGAGCGCGAGAATTCCATGGCGCTCGCCTTCCTCCTGTTCCTGCTTGCGGGCGGTGCCGGTGCGGTCGCCTGGCATGCCCGCCAGAACGAGGAAGAGCGCCGCATGATGATCGGCGGCACCCTGGCCGGCGTCGCCCTGCTTTCTTCGCTGCTGCTGTGGTTCCTGCGGCCCGGCGTAGAGGAGATCGACCGACGCGTCGCGGCGGCAACCCAGGGCGGCGACGGCAGTTCCGGTTCGACCGATCCCGACGCACCCGATGGCGGGACGATGCTCTGCAGCTTCGTCGAATCGCGCAGCCGTGTAACCGGCGCACGCACCGACGATATCGAGTTCGCCTGGCAAGACAGCGGTTGCGTCAACGAACGCACGCAATATGGCGTCGTCGCCGGCGAATGGTCGCGGGTGCTGGTGCCCGACGACGAAGAGGCGGTCTCGATAAATCGCTACGATCCGGCGACGCGCACTTTCAGTACCGACCGTTATTTGCTCTCACGTTCGGCCATGTCCGCCGCCCGCGAGGCGCGTGACAAATACAGCCCGCCACAATGCGGCGCGGACAATGCCGCTGCCAGTCTTGGCGACATGCAGACCGGGGTTACCTCGTTGCTGCCACCACGCCCCAATGAACGGCTGGTCTACCAGTGCGAGGCAAAGCCTGCAGATTCGCAGGCGATCAAGCCGCTGGCTTCCCCGGCCGGATAATCAGGCCGCCAGCGCCTCGCCGCTCAGCGTGATGCGATGCATCTCGCGCACATGGCCGTGATAGTCGTTGAGCGCGTAGTGCCAGGTCGTCCGGTTGTCCCAGATGGTCACCGTGCCTTCGCGCCATTCGACGCGCGCGCGGATGTCCTCGCTCATGGCGGCAGCGTAGAGTTCCTGCAGCAAAGGCAGGCTCTCTGCACGGGTCATGCCTTCCAGATGCACGGTGAAGGCCGGATTGACATAGAGCAGCTTGCGCCCGGTACGCGGATGACGGATCACCACGGGATGGGTCGCGCCGGTCTTGAGGTCCTGCCCGCGCAGCTCGCTGCCCTGATCGGTCTGCGCGTACACTCCATCGGGTGAATAAATATGGTCGGCGCTGTGATAGGCGCGCAGTGAGGCAATCTTCCCTTTCATTTCGTCAGACAGGGAATCATAGGCCGCACCCATATGCGCGAACAGCGTGTCGCCGCCCGAAGGCGGTAAGGTGCGCGCGACCAGGATCGATCCCATCGCCGGTATCTGGTCATAGGAATGATCGGTGTGCCAGCCGCCGCCGATATTGGTTTCCTGCTCGGCGCTCTTTCTTACTATGGCGATCTCGGGCCTGTCGCCGTGGAGCGGAAAGTAATTGTTGATGTCGATCCCGCCCCAGCGCTGGGCGAAGTCGATGTGATCCTCTGGCGAGAAGTTCTGGTCGCGAAATACGGCAACGCCATGTTCGTAGATCGCCTGCCTGATCGCCTCGATCTCCGCGTCGCCGCATTGCGCGAGCTGGACGCCCGAGATTTCGACCCCGCATTTCGGTGCCAGTGCGACTTTATCCATGGGCTCTCTCCCGGCCTTGTCTACGGCCCTTTCGGCGGGCCGCCTATAGTTGCCCTTCTAACCAATAGGGAAAAGCCTGCAAAGGATATTTTTTCTCTCCGGCGATCGTGCGTGATGTCCCGGCGGATGCCCGGATTGTCGTGGAGGAACAGTTCGGGCCCATCCTGCCGATCCTGGCCTATGATTCCGAAGCAGAAGCCGTGGCGCAGGCGAACGGGTTGCCTTTCGGTCTTGGCGCGTCGGTCTGGGCAAAGGATTCCGGCCGCGCCGCCGCGCTGGCGGATCGGATCGATGCCGGAACCGTATGGATCAATACCCACACGGACCTCGATCCTGACCTGCCGTTCGCCGGCTCGCGCCAATCGGGCCTGGGCGTGGCATTCGCGGAAGAGGGGTTGGCTGAATACACTCAGGTCAAGGTCGTCAACCAGTCGCGCGCGTAATGGGGGCGGGTAGGGGCTAGCGGTCCACCACATTATTCTGAACTATCAGTCGTAGAAAACCATCAGGCGCAGCTCGAAGCTCTCGCGCGGCGGCACCGGGGCGCCGGGCGTCGGTAGCGAGAAGGCGCTGTGCGGTGCGACAAGCGGGCGCTGTCCGCTTTCGTCATAGACCTTGAAGAAGATCGCATCGTCGGGCTGCATGTCGGACATGTAGTACCAGCGGTGGTCGGGATTGTGGGCGACGCCGTATATCTCGCTCTCGCCATAGGGATAGACGTGCCGGACCCGCACGAGATCGTCCGGCGCGACTGATTGCGGCGCGCAGATCGCCAGGGGATCGTCGCGCAGCGGGCCGGTGATCGGCCGCCAGTAGTTGACGAGCGCGAACGGGCGCTCCAGCCATGCCTTGCCGGCGTCGCCCAGCGTGCGCATGATCTGGTGGCGTGCGCTGACCGGAGTGAAATCGCAATGGACGCGGTGAAGCGGCTGGCGCGCCACGCCGCCACCGCGCAGCCTGGCGTTCGGGTCGGGCCGCCGCCGCGTCGCGTGATCGAACACCGCCGCCACCTTGCGACCGAGCAGGGTTTCGGTGATCTCCTGCATTTCGGGATAGAGTCTGGCCTTGACCTGCTCATGATCGTCGAAGTCGCGAAAGTCCGCAGGGAGCTTGATGAAATCGAACCCGTCGCGTTCAATCGAAAATTCGCGGCCGGCATCGCGCACATCGGTGATCGAGACGGCCCGTGGGTCGTCCACGACGCTGCAGACCGGAACGCCTTCGGGCGGTTCGATGTAGTAGGTGGTCGGCTTTGGGGCGTGCTGGTCGATATAGTTGATCGTTGCCCTGACGCTCCCCGACATCCTCTCGCTCCTTGTGGCCTTTCGACATCGTTTTGACATACATTCCCCAAGTGGCATGCCGTCTGACGTGAGTTTCGCCTGAATCCGACCGCAGGACAATCATTTTCCGTCCCGAGCGGCGTCGTCGGGCGCGCAAGGCGCTGAGACAGGGCAGATCGGCCCGCGAAGCCGCCGTGTTGTGCCCTGGTGGCGGTGTTTTTCAGCGCAGCGGACAGACCCATCCTGCCGTTTTCGTTCAGTTTGGGCGTGGATGGCGGTCATGCGCATAGCGGAGGCGCTCGCAATCGGCGGATGGCGGCGAGGATGGCGCGGACCATCGGACCGGTGACGGCCACCTCGGCCAGCTGGAAGGTGATGGCGCGGGCATGGCGGACGACACGTGCCCCGATCTTGATCAGCTTCAGTTGCAGGCTGGTCAACGACCAGTCGGCCATGGCCTCGGGCAGCTCGATGCAGCGCAAGAAGGTGGCCAGGTTGTACGCCAGGGCGTGCAGTTGCAGCCGCACCTCATTGTCGCGGAACTTCCGGCACGACAGCCGCGTCCAGCGAAAGGCGTATTTGCCCTCTTTGATGTGCTGCTCGGCGGTGCCGCGCTGGTTGTAGAACCGCACCACCCAGTCCGGCTCCATCGGCAGGTTGGTGACGATGAAGCCGACACGCGGGAACAGTTCGCCCGGATGCCATTCGATCTTGGCGATCACCCGGCGTTCCTTGTCCCAGGATGCCGCCTGATACTCGAAGTCTTCGTAGAAGCGCTTGACCTTGGTCAGCGAAGGTCGCCCGACAGGGCGCGTCAGCCGATGCGCGATCTTCTCGCGCAGGACGTTGTTCGCAGGCAGCCGGATGGCGTAGAAGAATCGGGCTTCTTCCAGCCGCTCATAGATCGCGGGGATCGCGTAGGCGGCGTCAGCCCGGAAGAACCGGCCGCAAAGGTCGCGCTCCGCGTAGCGGGCGATGACGGGGTCGAGAACGTCCCGCCAGCCATCGGCGCTGTGGACGTTGCCATGGCGCAAGGCGCAGCGCTCCAGCATGCCGAACTGGTTGAACAAAAAGTTCGGGTGATAGCAGGTGCAGTCGAAATGCCCGTTCCAGGCCGCGCCCTCCTGATCGCCATGGGTGGGGCTGACCGAACTGTCCATGTCCAGAACGATGTACTTCAGCCCGTTACGGTCATGGAACCGGTCGATCCATTGGCCATTCAGGTCGGCCAGCGCGGCACGGTTCTCGGGCTGTGCCAGTGTCTCGGTCTCGAACCGTCCCATCTGCGAGGCCGAGGCCGCTTGCGCATCGACAGCCCTTCCACCCACGACCTGGCGCATCACCGGATCGAGGGCCAGGCGGTCGGCGTCGTTCACATCCTCGTATCCGGCCAGTCGCCCGAACACCGATTGCCGGAACAACCCGTCAAGCCGGTGGACCGTGTTCTTGCCGCGCCGGGTGTCGCGCAATGCTTTTGCCGCCAGATCGGACAGCCCGAGCGCGTCATCCAGCTCGCGCATCACCAGCAGGCCGCCGTCGGAACTGAGCTGCGCACCTCGGAACTCCACATGCACCCGGCGGTCGAACTCGACCCGATCTGCCCGCTTCGAACCCGCACCCTCTGGGTGATCCATCAAACGCGCCCCTCACGGCCATCAACACCATGATTTATATCGGAAATATTGAGATCCTGACAGCAAAATCAGCGATTTACTTGGGGAATGTGGGTGGAAGCGAATAAAGGGATTCGATCAACTGAAGCTGGTCGTGGACAATGTTCAGTTTCAAGATGGAATACAGGTGGATAATCAATCGGACAGGAACGCTGCCTGATGGGCATACACCAGATTTGACAATAACTCCCGGCACCGTGCTGCCGCTGTTGCGGATGGCCGACAGGATGGCCAGCCCGCCGCCGCTCTTCATGCTGACGTCCAGGATCAGCAGGTCTGGCTCGCCGGTTTGCATGCGTTCCAGCGCCTCTTCCACGGAGCGGGCGCAGAACAATATGTCGTGGCCATGGGAACTCAGGAACTGTGCCATGCCATCCAGGAAGATCGGATGATCGTCGACTATCGCAATCTGGGCCATCATATCTGGGACCTTGGTAAAGAGGAGGGTAGTCTGATCGAGATTAATGAATTCATGCTTAAATTATGAAAATAGGCCGTACCGCCGATCTTGCTCAATCGCTTCATGATGGATTGCGATTGCAGTTCGAAATCGCCGGTATAGCTGTCTCGTGCGGGGGCCTGAGGCCCCGGATTATCCTTTAGCGCAATCAGTATCTCGTCGTCGCCGGGTGCGATCGATAGGGTGATATGGCGGGCATTGGCATGCTTGACCGCGTTGGCGGCGCCCTCCCGGATAAAATTTTCGCCTTCCGCCGCCGTTTCCGCCGATACGGTCATGGCCCGCTCGACCAGGTTCAGGCGGCAATCGATCGCCCATTGGAACGCGATCAAGCGGCAGCAGCGTTCGACCTCGCGGGCCAGGTCGACGTCGGTTTCCGATGAAACGGGAAGTTGCTGGCTGAGCAGGCGGCGCAGATGCGCTTGCTCGGCCGTCACCAGTTCCTCCATGGATTTCAGTTCCGCCACCTGTTCCGGGGTAGCGCCGCCCGGCAGTCCGTGGATGGCTGTCACCAGCCT
>OEIU01002361.1_pt1 | contig 10194 bp, 9 predicted proteins | sample 1539221 | NCBI WGS metagenome assembly OEIU01 (sample SAMN03792071, study PRJEB22550) | activated sludge metagenome | feature: wastewater treatment plant; material: activated sludge; isolation source: Wastewater treatment plant of a petroleum refinery complex | place: Argentina: Zarate | collected... | reverse complement strand
ATGGCAATTGCGGATCGTGATGTCCGACGATGCGGTCAGGCGAATCCCGCGCGGGCCGCCGCTGAATTCGATGCCGTCGAGGACCAGGAACGCCGAATTCGCGATGTTGACGATGTTCTGGCCGCCATTCACGTAATGAATGTGCGGTTGTTCGCCGCTCGCGGCGCGGATCGTGATCGGCTGCTGCGCCGTTCCGGCCAGGGTCAGGCTGAAGAAGCTCGACAGCGGATAGGTACCGCCGTGCAGGATCAGGGTGTCGCCCGCGACCAGGCTCTGCATCGTGCCGCGATAGTCGTCGGCGGGCGTGATCTCGATGACTGCGGCTGCGGCGCTCCCTTGCCCGAGAAGCAGGCTGAGCGCGATCAGGGCGAAGCGATGGCTCGAAGCATTCACGATGGATTCCAGTTGCGCCGGTCGGCGGCGCCGAGGCACGCCGATGCCCGGCATTGTCAATCGGCCGCCAACGGAATTCCGTGCGCCCGTTCGGCATCCGCGATCGAAGTTGGCGACAACAGGAAGGCCAGCGCATCGGCACATGAACGGTCGATCTTGAGCGAAAGCAGGTCGTCGGCGCGCGTACGGCCCAGGTTTACCGCAGCAATCGGCTTGCCGGACTGCGCGGCCATGCGCGCGAAGCGGAAACCCGAGTAGACCATCAGCGAGGAGCCGACCACGAGCAGGGCATCCGCCAGCGCAAGGTGTTCGAGTGCACTCTCGACGCGCTCGCGCGGCACGTTTTCGCCGAAGAACACGACATCGGGTTTCAGCAATCCGCCGCAGCGTGCGCAGCCCGGCACGTCGAACCCGGAATAGTCGACGCTGGCGAGGTCGGCGTCGCCATCCGGCGCCGGTCGCGACTCGACATCGATCCAGCCTGGATTGCGCGCCAGCAACGCTTCCTGCAGGACGTCGCGATCGCTGCGTTCGCCGCAGGCCAGGCAGCGCACGACATCCATGCGCCCGTGCAGGTCGATCACGTTGCGGCTGCCGGCGCGCTGGTGCAGGCGATCGACGTTCTGGGTCAGCAACACCTGCTGGCGACCCAGGGTCTCCAGCATGGCCAGTGCGCGGTGCACGGCATTCGGCTGCGCACGGCCGAAGCGGCGCCAGCCGAGCATGCTGCGCGCCCAGTAGCGCCGGCGCGTCGCCGCGTCGGCGAGGAAGGCCTGCAACGTCACCGGCGGCGAGCGCTTCCAGCCGCCGTCGGCGTCGCGGTAATCGGGGATGCCCGAATCGGTGCTGCAGCCGGCGCCGGTCAGGACGAACAGGCGCTCGTGGCGGCCGATGAAATCCCGGAGGGCGTGGGCGTGCATCGGCCTAGCATAGCCCGGCCATGCACGCCGCGCCGCTCAGAACGCTTCGTCGAAGCCGACTTCGCCCTGCACGCCGATCTGGTAGGCCGAGACGCGGCGCTCGAAGAAGTTGGTCACTTCCTGCACATCCTGCAGCTGCATGAAATCGAACGGATTGCGCGCGCCGTAGTGGCGCGGCATGCCGAGTTGGGCGAAGCGCTGGTCGGCGCAGTACTCGAGGTACTGGCGCATTTCCTTCGGCGAGATCCCGGCCACGCCGCCGCCGAGCACGTCCTCGGCGAATGCGGTTTCGCACTGAATCGCCTCTTCAAGCATGTCGACGACCTCGGCCTGCATGCCGGCATCGAACAGCTCGGGCTCTTCCTCGCGCACCGTGCGGATCGCCTCGAAGGCGAATGTCATGTGGCAGCTTTCGTCGCGGAACACCCAGTTGGTTCCCGAGGCGAGGCCGTGCAGCAGGCCGCGCGAGCGCAGGAAGTAGACATAGGCAAATGCGGCGAAGAAGAACAGGCCCTCGATGCAGGCGGCGAAGCAGATCAGGTTGAGCAGGAACTGGCGGCGCTGCGCGCGCGTCTCGAGGCGCGGGATCTGCTGGATCGAATCGATCCACTTGAAGCAGAAGGCGGCCTTGCGCCGGATCGAGGGGATGTTCTCGATCGCCGCGAACGCCTTGTTGCGCTCGTCCGGATCGGGCAGGTAGGTGTCGAGCAGGGTCAGGTAGAACTGCACGTGCAGCGCTTCCTCGTAGAGCTGGCGCGACAGGTACATGCGCGCCTCGGGCGCGTTGATGTGCGTGTAGAGATTGAGCACGAGGTTGTTCGAGACGATCGAGTCGCCGGTCGCGAAGAAGGCGATCAGGCGATGCACGAGATGGCGCTCGGCCGGCGACATCTTCGCCTTGAGGTCGTTGACGTCCGGCGCGAAATCGACTTCCTCGACCGTCCAGGTGTTGCGGATCGCCGCGCGGTACATCTCGTAGAACGCCGGATAGCGCATCGGCCGCAAGGTCAGCTCGAAGCCGGGGTCGAGGAGATGCTGCTTGTTGAAGGGGGGCTGTGCGGACATGTTCCTGGTTCTCGAGATTGTTTGGGTATCCGGTTTTCCGGAAAAAGCTGGATCCCGGCTTTCGCCGGGATGACGTTCAAGCGAATTCGGGCTGGCGGACCGGATGCGGGTTTGCCGAATAATCGAATATTGCTTGTCGTCGTCCCGGCGCAGGCCGGGACCCAGTGCCTCAGCGCAACGAACAACCTACTGGCACGCCTCGCAATACTCCGGGTTCTCCAGTGAGCAGACCACGGCGCTGCTGGCTTCTCCGGGCGAAGGCGCCGCAGGCGCCGGCGCCTGCGTGGCGCTCGCGCCGATCGTCGTCTTGGCGATGCGCGTAGCCGGTCGCGAGCGCAGGTAGTAGGTGGTCTTGATGCCGGCTTTCCAGGCGTACATGTACATCGACGAGAGGCGGCCGATGTTCGGGTTTTCCTGGAACAGGTTGAGCGACTGGCTCTGGTCGATGTAGGCGCCGCGCGCGGCGGCATGATCGATCAGCGCCTTCTGTGGCAGTTCCCAGACCGTGCGGTAGATCTCGCGCAGGCGTGCGGGAATCGCCTCGATGCCCTGGATCGACCCTTCGGCGAGCTTGATCGCATCGCGCACGCTCTCCGTCCATAGCCCGAGCGTCTTCAGTTCCTCGACCAGATAGCGGTTGATGACGAGGAAATCGCCGGACAGGGTCTCGCGCTTGAACAGGTTCGAGACCTGCGGCTCGATGCATTCGTAGCAGCCGGCGATCGAGGCGATCGTCGCCGTCGGCGCAATCGCGATCAGCAGCGAATTGCGCAGGCCCGATTTCATGACGCGCTCGCGCAGTGCATCCCAGCGCTCCGCTGCAAGGGTCTGTTTCGCCCGCGGCCAGTAATCGAATTGCAGCTTGCCGCTGGCTGCGCGCGTCTCGGCGAAACCCGGGTGCGCACCAAGCGCGTCGGCAAGCGCGCAGGACTCGCTCAGCGCGTGGAAATAGATATGCTCGGCGATCCGTGCCGAGAGCGCCTCGGCCTCCTTCGAATCGAAGGCGAGGCGCAGCTGGAAGAATACGTCCTGCAGGCCCATCACGCCGAGACCGACCGGGCGCCATTTGCGGTTCGCCGTTGCGGCGCTGGCGATCGGGTAGAAGTTGAGGTCGATGACGCGGTCGAGCTGGCGCACGGCGACGGCCACCGTGTCGGCGAGCTTGTCGAAATCGAAGGCGCCATCGCAGACATGGCGCGACAGGTTGATCGAGCCGAGGTTGCACACGGCCGTCTCGCGCTCCGAGGTGACTTCGAGGATCTCGGTGCACAGGTTGGACAGATGCACGACGTTTTCCGCGTGCGCGGTCTGGTTCGAGGTCGCATTGCAGCGATCCTTGAAGGTCATCCAGCCGTTGCCGGTCTGGGCCAGCGTGCGCAGCATGCGCGAATACAGCTCGCGCGCCCTGATCGTCGATGCCGCGAGTCCGTCGGCCTCCGCCTGGCGATAGGCGCGATCGAAGGCATCGCCCCAGAGGTCGACCAGTTGCGGCACGCGCTTGGGATCGAACAGCGACCAGTCGCCGTCGGCTTCGACGCGGCGCATGAATTCGTCGGGGATCCAGTTGGCCAGGTTGAGGTTGTGCGTGCGCCGCGAGTCATCACCGGTGTTGTCGCGCAGCTCGAGGAATTCCTCGATGTCGGCGTGCCAGGTTTCCAGATAGACGGCTGCCGCACCTTTCCTCTTGCCGCCCTGGTTGACTGCGGCCACCGAGGCATCGAGCGTCTTCAGCCACGGCACGAGCCCGTTCGAATGCCCGTTGGTGCCCTTGATCAGCGAGCCGCGCGAACGCACGCGCGAATACGACAGGCCGATGCCACCGGCGAACTTGCTGAGCTTGGCGACATCGGCGTACTTGTCGTAGATGCTCTCCAGCGAATCGAGCGGCGAGTCGAGCAGGAAACACGAGGAAAGCTGCTCGTGCGTGGTGCCAGCATTGAACAGCGACGGCGAACTCGGGATGTACTCGAGCGAGGACAGCAGCCGGTACAGCTCCAGGGTCTCGCTCAGCGCGTTGCCGCCGAGTGCGCAGGCCACGCGCATGAAGAAGTACTGCGGCGTCTCGATCACCTTGCGCAGTTGCGGATGGCGCAGCAGGTAGCGGTCGTAGACGGTGCGCAGGCCGAAGTACTCGAAGCGCTGCGTCGCGGCGGCGTCGATCGCATCATTGAGCTTGCGCGCGTTGAGGGCGACGAAGTCGCGCAGGCGCTCGTTGACGATGCCGGCCTCGGCACCGCGCGCGACGGATTGCGAAAACGACTGGATTTCCTGGCCGGATACCTCCTTGTCGATGTAGGAGGAAAGCAGGCGTGCCGCAAGATAGCCGTACTCGGGTTCTTCCGAAGTCAGCGCGGCCGCCGTGCGGATCGAAAGTTCGTCGAGTTCGCGCGTGGTCGCGCCATCAAAGATGCCGCCGATCGTCTTCAGCGCGACGCGCATCGGATCGACTGCATGCAGTCCCTCGGCGTTGCGGGTGACGGCGCGCACGATCTTGCCGAGGTCGACGCTTTCGCTGCTGCCGTTGCGCTTGGTCACGCGCATCTGGGTCGGGCTGTGCGGCGCGGTCAGCGCGAACGCCTGGTCCGCTGCCGATGCGGGAATGGAGGGACGGGCCATCGCGGCGGCGACGCTGGAAGTGGGATTCATCGTGGTTTCACTGCTGGCGGTTGAATCGGATTCCGCGGCGCCGGCGGCGCGGGGATCGAGTGGCGGCATGGGCTTCTCCCGGTCGTACCGATGACCTGCTCCCGAGCGCAGGGCTGTTCGGAACCGATCCACGGGATTCGCCACGGGCACGAACGCGGATGCATTCGTCCTGCGACGCGTTCCCCCGCGGAAACGGCCACCTGCACCGGGTACCCGACGATCCGCCGCCCGCGTCTCAGCAGACGCGACCGTCGGGCCGGGGGCCCGGTGTGCCGGCAGGTTTTCGGGCTTGCGGACCCGGATCGTTCGATCCACCTAGTTCCCGTGGCTTCCCGGAACGCGAGTTCCAGTGCCTGGTACGGGGTTCGTTTCCGCTTACCGCTGCGGGGCAGCTCCGGATTCGCACCGGATTCCCTTTTAACCCGGCCTCACCCTGCTGGACGCAGGGGGAAGCGGGCACCGACGGGACACAAGCTATTGTGATTGCCCGGTCGAGTCAACGGATTATTTTGTGTTTTGGGGCTTGCGCAACCGGGAGAGCCAAGCTTGCGGCGGCGCGGCGGCGCGACGGCCATTCGCGGCCCGGTCAGGCGCGCTTGCGGTCCGGCTCGCCCGGCTCGGCCTGGTCCGTGGCCAGCGCATCCTCGGCGTCCATCGCGGCGAGATAGACGTCGACCGTGGTCGGGCCGCCGCCGAACAGGCTGATCGCCGTGCGCGCAACCTGGCGCGTGTCGTACCAGGCATAGGCACCGACGCCGACCGCACCGATCACCGGCAGCCAGCGCGAAACCCCGCCACCGACCAGGCGCCGGGTCACGCGCATGCCTATGGCCCTGGCCACGCGCTCGATGATCCGCGCGGGCACGTCCTGGGCGATCAGCCGTCCACCGATCTGCACGACGAGATCGCGCACGGCCTGGGCGGCGGCGTGGCGGAACAGGCAGTACATCATCTGCTCGCGGCTCAGCCGCGCGCTGACGCCGAACACGCCGGAAAGGTCGGCCACCAGCTGCGCCTGGATGCGCCAGATCGCGACCAGCTCCGGGACGATGGTCAGCCAGCCGAGCGGGCCCGGCGGCAAGGCGAGCGTGCCGGCGGCGAGGGCCGCCTTGTTCGCGGCGGCACTGGTCAGTGCACGGACGCGCGCATTGGCGTTGTCAGCACGTTTCTCCGCGGTTTGCGGGACGTGCCCGACGAGGTCGAGCAGGTGCCGGCTGATCCGGCTGGCCAGGTCGGACTCCGACTCGGGCGCATTGCGCACGGCCGGGATGTATTCGGATTTCTTCTTCATGATCTGGGACATGGGGTCGGTTGGCGCTGCGAGCGACGAGGCTTTTGGCATGCAAGCATGACGCCAGCACAGCAGGGACAGGCCGCCGAGCATACCGGCGACGTCCTGAAGCGTGGCAATCCGGGCGCGCGCAGCGGTTTCAGCGGGTCAGGAATTTGACAAGGAAATCGGCCAGCTTGCCGTAGGGCGGGCGCATCAGCGCCATCGACGACCAGCGCGACTGGTACATGACCGGCATCTGCTTGGAGAACGTCAGGAAGCCGGCATGGCCGTGATAGTGGCCCATGCCCGAAGGGCCGACCCCGCCGAACGGCAGGTTGCCCTGGGCGATGTGCAGCACGCAGTCGTTGACGGTGACGCCGCCAGCCAGCGTGGCGGCGAGGACGCCGCGCGTTCGCGCGCGATCCCGGTCGAAATGATAGAAGGCCAGCGGCCGCGGCCGCGCGTTGACGAATTCGATCGCTTCCTCGATGTGCTCGTAGCCGATGACCGGGAGCACCGGCCCGAAGATTTCCTCCTGCATGACATTCAGGTGCGCTGGAGGATCAACAATGACAGTGGGCGCGAATATGCGCCGCTCCGGGTCGTGCGCGGCAGCATCCGGAAAGGTGCGGACTTCGGCGCCGGCGGCGCGCGCCTGTTCGGCCAGTGCCTGCAGACGCTTGTAGTGGCTGTCGTTGACGATGCTCGAATAGTCCGGCGACTCGCGCAGCCCCGGATAATGGCGGGCCACATAGGCACCGAGGGCATCGACGAATGTGTCCACCCGGGCCCTGGGCAGCAGTACGTAGTCGGGCGCGATGCAGGTTTGCCCGGCGTTGAGAAATTTCCCGGCGGCGATGCGGGCGGCCGCGATTTCGATCGGGTAGTCCGGGGCGATGATGGCCGGCGATTTCCCGCCCAGCTCGAGGGTCACCGGAGTCAGGTTCGGCGCGGCGGCGGCCATGACCTTGCGACCGACCGCGGTGGACCCGGTGAAGAACAGGTGATCGAACGGCAGGCTGGCGAAATCGGCGGCGACACCGGCATCGCCGATGACCGTGGCGACGCGCTCCTCGGGGAACACTTCGGCCAGCAGGTCGCGCAGCAGCGCCGAGGTGCGCGGCGTGTGCTCGGATGGCTTGAGCATGACGTGGTTGCCGGCGGCAATCGCCGAGACCAGCGGAATCAGGGCCAGGTTGACTGGATAGTTCCACGGCGAGATGACGCCGACCACGCCGAGTGGCCGGTACTGGACCTCGGTGCGCGCCGGCCAGAACAGCCAGTCGGCCAGGCGGTGGCGCGAGCGTGTCCAGCGCGTCAGGTGCCTGCGCATGTTGTCGATCTCGTGGAGCACCGTCATGCCGTCGGTCAGCAGGCTTTCGTGCGCCGAACGGCGCCCGAAATCGGCGCTCATCGCGGCGCTCAACTCATCGAAGCGCCGGCGCAGCACCTCGCGCAAGGCACCGAGATCGCGCAGGCGCTGGGCCGGGGTCGGCACGTTCGCCCGCCAGGCGGCACGTTGGCGCTCGAGCAGGGCATTCAGATCGTTCGCGTCAGGGGTCTGCATGGCACCAGTCTAGCAACCCTTGGCCGATGCCCGGCACATCGGCCACCTGCGGCCTGCGCGCAGGCGGGAGCGAGATCCTGCGAAAGGCAGGCTGCGTGTTAGATTCCGGTTTCCACCGTGACGAAATTGATCGATGAGTATTCGCGCCTTCAGCGGCATCAGTCCACGCTTGGGCAGCCATGCCTATGTCGACCCGGATGCCGTGGTCATCGGCGATGTCGAACTCGGCGATGACGCCTCGATCTGGCCATGCGCAGTGGTTCGCGGCGACGTGCACCACATCCGCATCGGCGCGCGCAGCAATGTCCAGGATGGCGCCGTGCTGCACGTGACCCACGATGGCCCCTACACACCCGGCGGCTTCCCGCTGCTGATCGGCGCCGACGTCACCATCGGCCACGGCGCGATCATCCACGCCTGCACGGTCGAGGATGCGTGCCTGATCGGCATGCATGCCACGCTGCTCGACGGCGCGCGCGTCGGCAGGCACAGCATGATCGGCGCCGGCGCCCTGCTCAGCCCGGGCAAGCAGGTCGGCGAGGGCGAACTCTGGCTCGGCCATCCGGCGCGTTGCGTGCGCAAGCTCAGCGACGCGGAGATCGAGAAGCTCTACTACTCGGCGAAGCAGTACGTGCAGTTGAAGAACCGCTACCTCGGCGCGGGCGGAGGCTGAGCCGGCATGACGCCGAAAGCGCATCGATCCGGCGCTCGCCTGGAGGTTCTCGCGGCGACCACGGCGCTGGTTTTCGCTGTCGTCTGCTGGCTGGTGTTCGATCAGGTCTTCGACACCGGCGAGCGTGCTGCGCTGCCGGCCCTGACCCGGCAATTCCTCGCCATCCAGGGTTGGTGGCTCGGCGCCGGCCTGCTCGGCGCCGGCCTCGCCGTGGTCGCGCGCATCAGCGACATCGGCGTGCACTGGCAGCGGGCCAGCCAGCTTTACGCTCTGGTCCTGTCGGCATTCAGCACGATCAATATCGGCTGGGGGATCGTGGCGATGTATCTGCTGACCCTGCCACCCGCCGACTTCTGACCGCGGGGCTCAGGCGGGCGCCGTCTGCCGCTCGAGTTCGCCGAGATAACGCAGCGCTGCCGGGGTGTCGGCACCGCACATCGCCGGCTCGGGACGCAGCTGGCGACAGACCAGCGGCCGCTCGGGCCGGCCGAACAGGGCGCAGGCATTGGCGGGAGTGAGTTGCACGCAGCGCACGCCGGCCGGCTTGCCGTGCGGCATGCCGGGTATCGGCGAGGAAATCGAGGGTGCGATACAGCAGGCGCCGCAACCGGCCCGGCAGGACAGGGCGCTCAATCTCCGGCGTCGCCCGGAACGTAGGCCCGCAGTTCCGCGTAGATGGCATCGGTTTCCGGCCGCTTGCCATGCCACAGCTCGAACGATTCGGCTGCCTGCTCGACAAGCATGCCGAGGCCGTCGATGGCGTGACCCGCGCCGGCGCTGCGTGCCCAGGCGAGGAATCCGAACGAGGCCTTGCCGTAGGAAAGGTCGTAGCAGATCGCCCGCGAGGCGAGCAGCGATGACGGCAGCGCCAGCGACATGTTGCTGTGGCCGGCCGAGGTCGCGTTGATGACGAGGTCGAATCCGCCCCAGTGTCCGAGATCGTTCCAGTAGCGCGTGTGCACGCGCTCGCGCTGGCCGATCGCGTCGGCCAGCGCGTCGGCGCGTTCGGCGGTGCGGTTGGCGATGGTCAGTTCGGCGATGCCGGCCTCGAGCAGGGAAAAGGCGATCGCGCGGGCGGCGCCGCCGGCACCGAGCAGGAGGGTGCGGCGACCGCGCACATAGAGGCGCTGGCGTCCGCTGATGTCGCGGATCAGGCCGGCGCCATCGGTGCTTTCGCCGTGCCAGCCTTCGCCGCGGCGGATCAGCGTATTGACGCTGTCGGCCTGGCGCGCGGTCTCGCTGACCGACAGGCAAAGGCGCGCGGCGTGCTGCTTGAGGGGAAGGGTGACATTGGCGCCCAGTCCACCGCCGTCGGCGAAGGCCGCCAGGGCACCGATGAATTCCTCGGCCGAGGCTTCGATCGCCCGATAGTCATGCGCGATCGACAGTTGCCGCGCGAACGCGGCGTGGATCCGCGGCGACAGCGAGTGGGCAATCGGCTTGCCGAACACCGCATAGTGTCCGGATTGCCTGTCCGAACCGGCTATCGTGCTGGATTCTTCTTCGATCAACTGCATGTCCGGGCTCCGAAAGTGTCGAACAAACTGCGTTGTTGCCGTCCAATCCTCGCATGCCGTCGCGTATCACCGGCGAGAGACCATGAATGCAGGGCTGCGAGGCGCCGCCCCCGTGCCAGCAGACCCCGGCGGCGAAATCG
>OEIU01002360.1_pt1 | contig 10200 bp, 10 predicted proteins | sample 1539221 | NCBI WGS metagenome assembly OEIU01 (sample SAMN03792071, study PRJEB22550) | activated sludge metagenome | feature: wastewater treatment plant; material: activated sludge; isolation source: Wastewater treatment plant of a petroleum refinery complex | place: Argentina: Zarate | collected... | reverse complement strand
GCCGTCGAATACGGCTCCCGCGACGCGGTGTTTTCCGACCCGCAGCACAGCTATACAAAAACCCTCTTCGCCGCCACCCCCCGCGCCGATGTCGAATCGATCCGCGCAAGGCTTGCCCGCAAACGCGCTGCGTAGAGCCCGAGATTCGACATAAGCAAACAGTAGGAGCAGTTCGGTCGATTCGGTGGGAATCGGGACCGCTCCGGCGCCGGCCGGGCCGGCCCATGGACTCCACGACGTGGTTGTGCCAGCCTCCCCGTCTCCGTTAGAATTGAGGAGGGGAACGCGCTCATGGGTATCGAAAGTCTCATCATATTTCTTATCGTCGGCGCCGTGGCGGAGCGGGTCCCGGGCCTGCTGGGCAAGGGCCACGGCTTTGGACTGATCGGCAACATCGTCGTCGGTATCGTGGGCGCCTTCATTGCTGGCTGGCTGTTCCCGGTGATCGGCATTCAGCTTGGCTCGGGAATCGTCGCAGCCATCATCCACTCGACCATCGGCGCGGTGATCCTGCTGGTGCTGCTGAGGGTGGTGAAGCAGGCCTGACCCGCACGGGACCGTTCTCGGCGTCGCGAGGGGCATTGCCGGCGAAGCCGCGAAGAATTGTTAGCCCACGCGCTTGGGAGGCATCCGTCTCTGCCGAGACGCTATCCACAAATCGCTGTCGTCGCTATAGGCTGCGACCCCTTGGAACGGTGCGGCGGGAGTTTTGGCGCCGGAGCTTCTGGAGGACCATGTGAAAAAGATACTCAACGACCCCTACGCCTATGCCGAGGAGACGTTGCAAGGGCTCTGTCGCGCCTATCCGCAATATTACCGGCTGGCGCCGGACACGACGCGCGTCATCACGCGTCCGGACGGTCCGATCCAGGGCAAGGTGGGTATCGTGTCGGGGGGAGGCTCGGGACATTTGCCCATCTTCACCGGCTATGTCGGGCCGGGCTTCCTCGACGCGGTCGCCTGCGGTGACGTCTTCGCATCTCCCTCCGCCGACGAGATGGCGACGGCCATGCGTTGCGCCAATGGCGGCGCGGGCGTGCTGCGCCTCTACGGCAATTATGGCGGCGGCATCATGAATTTCGACATGGCCGGCGATTTCGTCGAGATGGACGGCATTGAGGCCACCACTGTGCTGCTCGCCGACGACGTCGCCAGCGCGCCGCCGGCCGAGCGCGAGAAGCGTCGCGGCGTTGCCGGCATGGTGCTCACCTTCAAGATCGCCGGCGCTGCCGCCGATGCCGGGCTGGACCTCTCCGGCGTCACCGCCGTGGCGCAGAGGGCCGCGGATGGCTGCCGTACCATGGGCGTCGCGCTGTCGTCCTGCACCGTGCCGCAGGCGGGCAAACCGACCTTCAGCATCGGCGACGACGAAATGGAGATCGGCATGGGCATCCATGGCGAGCCGGGCGTGAAGCGTGGCAAGCTGCGCCCCGCCAACGAGATCGCCGATGCGCTGCTCGATCCCATCCTGGCCGACCTGTCCCTGCCGCGCGGCGAGCGCGTCACGGTGCTGGTGAACAGCCTCGGTGCGACGCCGGTCGAGGAACTCTTCATTCTCTTCAACCGCGTCGCGGACCGGCTGGAGGATGCGGGCATCTCGATCGCCCATCCGCTGGTCGGCCGCTACGCCACGTCGATGGAGATGGCGGGCGCCTCGCTCACGCTGCTTCCGCTCGACGGCGAACTGGAAAAATACCTGACCGCGCCGGCGGCCTGCGCCTTCTGGAAGGTCTGACCATGGCGATGACGACGGCGTCGCTGTGCCATGCCATCGGGCGCAATCTGGCGGCACTGGAAACGGAAGCCGAGCATCTGACCAGCCTCGACGGCCAGATCGGCGACGGCGACCTTGGCATCACGCTATTGAAGGCGTTCCGCGAGCTGGACCGCATCAAGGATACGCTGCCCGAGGATGTCGGCGCGGCGTTGATGCAATGCGCCGGAGCGGTATCGCGTGTGTCGAGTTCGAGCTTCGGCACGCTGCTGGCCACCTGCCTCATGACGGTGGCGAAGCATACCAAGGGACATACGTCTGCTCCCTGGTCGGATGTGCCGGACTTTCTCGAGAAATCCGTGAACGCCATGATGCTGCGCGGCAAGGCCAACCTCGGCGACAAGACGGTGATGGACGCCGTCATCGCTGCCTCGAAATCCGCGGCCGGCAAGGACGATCCCGCCGAACTGCTGGCCGCGGCGAAAGCCGGTATCGATGGCGCGATGGCCGAGTTCCGCGACAAGCCGAACAGGATCGGCCGCGCCCGCATCTTCGCAGAGCGGACCGTCGGCATGGACGATCCCGGCATGGTCGCCTTCAAGGTGATGGTCGACGCGCTCTGAGGCTGTTGCCCCTTCGTTCCGCTGCCCCTGGAGCATTTCCAGCAAAAGTGTGAAGCGGTTTTGCGTCCGGAAATGCGGCTAAAACAAAGAGATAGAGCGGTTCCGCCGATTCCGTAAAAACCGGAGCCGCTCTGGGAAAGCGGCAGTATGGAGGGAAAGATGGTTCAGCAACCCGGTGGCATCTTTGATCTGACCGGCCGCAAGGCGCTCGTCACCGGCGCCAGCCGTGGCATCGGGCAGGCGATCGCCGAGGCGCTCGCTTCCGCCGGCGCGGAGGTGGCGCTGACGGCGCGTGATGTCGCATCCCTCGAAGAAACGGTGTCCCGTATCGAAGCGTCGGGCGGCAAGGCGTTCGCCCATGCGCTCGACGTTCGCGACAGCACGGCCTGCGGCAAGACGATCGAGGCAGCGGCGGCGGAAATGGGCGGCCTCGACATCCTCGTCAACAATGCTGGCTACGAGGAGGTCCGCCCGTCGCTGGAGGTGGACGAGGCGCTCTGGGAGCGCATCGTCGACACCAATCTGAAGGGCGCTTTCTTCTGCGCGCAGGCCGCCGCCCGCGTGATGGCGAAAGCGGGCCGGGGCTCCATCGTCAATCTCTGCTCGCTGACCTCCTATGTCGGCATCCCGACCGCCGTTCCATACGGCTCGTCCAAGACCGGCCTGCTCGGCATGACCCGCGCGCTCGCCGCCGAATGGGCGCCGCTCGGCATCCGCGTCAACGCCATTGCGCCCGGCTATTTCCGCACGGCGATGACCGAGGGCTTCTATGCCGACGCCGGCTGGGAGCAGGCGATGCTCGGCAAGATCCCGCAAAAACGCTTCGGCAGGATGGACGATCTGGCAGGACCGGTGCTGTTTCTCGCCAGCGACGCTTCGGCGTATGTTACAGGCCATTGCATTCCGGTCGATGGCGGCATCCTCGCATCGATTTGAATGCCGCAGCCGGGTTGTCACCTCAACTTGTACATGCTTGTATATACGAGTTTAGCGATCTGTGTTCATGCCCGCCACCGCCAGAGCATCATCGTCTGACCGACAAGAGGGACCGGAAGGCACGCCGGCCGTCTCGGTGCGCGATGTCAGCATGGTGTATAATGGCTTTCACGCCGTCCGCGACGCTTCGTTCGATCTGCCCAGGGGCCGCTTCCTTACCATCCTCGGGCCGTCGGGCTCCGGCAAGACCACCCTCCTGCGCCTGATCGCCGGTTTTCTGCGACCGACGCGCGGAGAGATCTTCATCGGCGGCGAGGCGGTGAGCGCGGTGCCGGCGCACAAGCGCTCGATCGGCATGGTGTTCCAGCGCCTTGCGCTGTTCCCGCATATGACGGCGGCGGAGAATGTCGCCTTTCCGCTGAAGATGCGCCGCGCCGATGCCCGCACCATACCGGATCGGGTCGCGCATTATCTGGACCTCGTGAAGCTAGGCGGCCTTGGCGGCCGTCGCCCGCACGAACTGTCCGGCGGCCAGCAGCAGCGCGTGGCCATCGCCCGGGCGCTGGCGTTCGAGCCGGACCTGCTCCTGCTCGACGAGCCGCTGGCCGCCCTCGACCGCAAGCTGCGCGAGGAGATGCAGCTCGAGTTCCGCCGCATCCAGCGCGAACTGGGCGTCACGACGATCAACGTCACGCACGATCAGCGCGAGGCCCTCGTCGTCTCGGACGAGGTGATCGTCATGGATGGCGGCGAGAGCCGGCAGAACGCCTCGCCCATCCACCCCTATCGCAGCCCGGCGACGGCCTTCGTCGCGAACTTCATCGGCGTCACCAACTTCATCGCCGGCAAGGTTCGCTCGGTCGATGGACAGCGCGTGGTCCTGGAGCGGGATGGCCGTGAAATCCGGGGCTGCGCCGCGCAGGTCGGCGACCTTTCCGTAGGCGGCACGGCCTATGGCGCGATCCGCGCCGAGCAGGTCAGAATCACTGCCGCCGGCGCGCCGCTTGCAGGCCTCGACACCATTGTCGATGGCATCGTCGCCGACGTCATCTTCGAAGGCGACCGCGTCGTCTACGAGATTGCCGCACCGGCCGCCGGCGAAGCGGTGCTGCGCGTTTTCGATCACGACCCTGCCGGCCACACCCAGTTCGAGCCGGGCAGCAGCGTGCAGCTCGGCTGGAATGAAAGCGACGTTCTTGTGTTCAGTGCCATACCGGACGGCATCAGGATCCGGGCAACCAGAGGAGAATGACAATGAGTGAGGCGAAGTTTCCATCGATCATCATGCGCCGTCGCAGCTTCCTGCAGGGCGCGGCCGCTATTGGCGGCGCAGCAGGCCTTTCGACGCTCGGCATGTCCCGCGCCTTCGCGCAGGAGCCTGCCAAACCCGCCGAGATCATCGTGCGCGCCTGGGGCGGCAGCTGGGTCGACAGCCTGAAGGCCGGCGTGTCCGACAGTTTTACCGCCAAGACCGGCATCGCCGTGCGTCACGACCTGACCGAGGACAACGAGATCCAGCCCAAGGTGTGGGCCGCCGTGGCGCAGGGCCGCGTGCCGCCGATCCACATCAACTGGGACACCACGACCAACGCCACCAAGTCGGCGCTGCGCGGCGTCACCGAGGATCTGTCGGGCCTGTCGAACCTCAAGGACACCACCGATCTCGCCAAGCCGGTCGGGCTCGACGGCTATCCGATCGTCAACACCTACGGTTACGTCTACGTGCTCGCCTATCGCCCGGAGGCGTTCCCGAACGGTGCGCCCAAGTCGTGGAAGGACCTGCTCGATCCGAAATACAAGGGGCGGCTCGCCTTCTACAATGACGGCATCGGCTTCCACTTCCCGGCGCAGGTGGCCGGCGGCGGCAAGCTTGAGGACATTCCGGGCAACATGCAGCCGGCCTGGGATTTCATCGCCAAGATGAAGGAGCAGCAGCCGCTGCTCGGCGAGGACCCGGATTTCACCACCTGGTTCCAGAAGGGCGAGATCGACGCCGCCTGCACCATTTCGACCAACGCCCGCGAAGCCAAGAAGAACGGCATCGACATCAAGTGGGTGGTGCCGGAGGAAGGCTGCAAGTTCGACACGGACGGCCTCTGGATTCCGAAGGGTCTGCCGGAAAACGAGCTCTACTGGGCCAAGGAATACATCAACCACGCCCTGACCAGGGAGGCCCAGCAGGTCTGGCTCGACGGTCTTGGCCTTCCGGGCGTCGTGCCGGGCGTCAACCCGCCGGCCGATCTCGTCGGCGATCCCTCCTATCCGACCAAGGAAGAGGACTTCAAGCACCTGATCCGCATCTCCTCGAAGGTGCAGGTCGAGAACGAGAGCGAGTGGTTCTCGAAGTTCAAGTCGATCATGCAGGGGTGAGGAGCGGTCGGCCGGAGGCCGATCGATCGACAACGATTTGTCGATCGAAGCGACGAACGCCCGGAGCGATAGCGAAGGGCAGGGGCGAAGCGAGGAGAGAGACGTGAGGAAAACCTGCCCCTCATCCGCCTGCCGGCACCTTCTCCCCGTGAAGAACGGGGAGAAGGACGAAGCGGTGGTCTCAACGCCTCCCTCTCCCCGTACTTCACGGGGAGAGGGTAAGGGTGAGGGGCAGCATTCCACGCTCTCGGATTGTGCCTGATGCGCACATCCCGAACCGCCTATCCTCTGAACTGGCGCGTCATGGACGCGGCGGAGGCGGTCGCGGCCGCGCTTTGGCCGGCGCGCTTTGGGCCAGCCATTCCGTATCTGCTGCTTGCGCCGGCCATCCTGCTTGTCGGCCTGCTCGTGCTGGGGCTGGTCCAGATCGGCGATTCGAGCCTGCGGACGCTGGATACCTCCACCTTCCTGCAGTCGGATTACTGGACGCTCGCCAACTACCGGAAGGCGCTGACGGAATCGCTCTTCCGCACCGTCGCCACGCGCAGCCTGATCGGAGCGCTGATCGTGACGGCCGTGACGCTGATGCTGGCCTTTCCCTATGCCTATCTGATGGTCCGCACGCCGTCCGCCGTGCTGCGCAAGGTGCTGCTCATCGCGCTGTTCCTGCCCTTCTTCGTCGGCCAGGTGGTGCGCGCCTATGGCTGGCTCATCATCCTCGGCAATCAGGGCATGGTGAACGAGGCGCTCGGCCTCGTCGGCGTGCCGCCCATGCGGCTGCTCTACAATTACCCGGCCGTGCTGTTCGGCCTCGTGCAATACATGCTGCCCTTCGCCGTGCTGATGCTGGCGCCGGCCATGACCGCCATTCCCGAAGAGCTGGAATCGGCCGCGCAATCGCTCGGCGCGAACTGGGTCCGCACCTTCCGCCATGTCGTGCTGCCGCTGGCCCGCCCCGGCCTCGTCGGCGCGGGGCTGGTGGTGCTGACGCTGTCGCTCACCGATTTCGCCATGCCGGCCATCCTTGGCGGCGGCTCGCAGGATTTCATCGCCAACGCCATTTACGACCAGTTCTTCCGAACCTCGGATCAGGGCCTCGGCTCGACGCTTGCTTTGCTGCTCGTCGCCGTAGGCTCGCTGCTCGTCGGCATCGTCTTCACCCTGTTCGGCGCCGGCACGCTGGCGATGGGGAGGGCGCGCCGATGACCGCGCCGCTCTCCAAGACCATTTTCCTCTGGACGGTCGTGATCTGCGTGCTGGTCATCCTGTCCGCGCCGACCGTCGTCGTGCTCGGCGCATCCTTCACCGCCGGCAACATCATCGCCTTCCCGCCGGAAGGGCTTTCCCTGCAATGGTATTCCAAGATCGCCGGCGCGCGCGACCTCTGGAGCGCCTTCCTGCGCTCGCTCTATGTCGCCACGGTCTGCACGATGATCGCCGTTCCGGTCGGCACGCTCGCCGGCATCGCGCTGGCGAAATATGCGGTGCGCTTCGAGAAGACGATCCAGATCTACCTGCTTCTGCCCTTCACCATTCCGCTGATCGGCTCCGGCATCGGCCTGATGCTGATCTTCGGCGAGGCGCGGCTTCTCGGCCAGCTTTGGCCGGTCGGCGTCGCCTGCTGCGTCATCAACCTGCCTTTCATGATCTGGGCCGTCATGGCGAGTGCGTCCGGACTCGATTCCGATCTCGAACTCGCCGCGGCGAATTGCGGCGCGCCGCCGCTCTCGACTTTCCTGCATGTGACGCTGCCGGCGGTGGTGCCTGGCGTCATCAGCGGCGCGCTTTTGATGTTCATCCTTGCGCTGAACGAGTTCCTGGTCAGCCTGTTGCTGGTCGATGCGCGCATCGTCACCTTGCCGGTCCAGATCTACAATTCGATCCGCTCCATCATCACGCCCGACCTCGCGGCCATCTCGGTGGTCTTCATCGCAAGCGCGGCCATCGCCGTGCTGCTGCTAGACCGGCTGGTCGGCCTCGAAATCTTTCTCAAGTCGAAGTGATCCCGATGTCTGAAGTCTCCTTCCACGAACTCGCGAAACTCGATGATGCGGCCCGCGCGGCGCTCCTGCGCCGCTCCGAGACGGATCTGTCGTCCTTCACGGAAAAGGTTGTTCCGATCATCGAGGCGGTGCGCAACGAGGGTGATGCCGCGCTGCTGCGTTTCGGCCGCGAACTCGACAGGGCCGACCTGAAGGAAGGCAGCCTGAAGGCGACCGAAGCCGAGTTCGACCGCGCCTTCGATCTGGTCGACAGGGAGGTAGTGGAGGCGATCCGCTTCGGCATCGAGAACATCCGCCATTTCCACGAGGAGCAGAAGCCGGAAGCCATGTGGCTGAAGGAGATGCGCCCCGGCGCCTTCGCCGGCGACCGCTTCACGCCGATAAAATCGGTGGCGCTGTACATCCCGCGCGGCAAGGGCGCGTTTCCGTCCGTGACCATGATGACCGCCGTGCCGGCCGTCGTCGCCGGCGTGCCGGACCTCGCCATCCTCACCCCGCCTGCGCCGAACGGCTCGGTCGATGCGGCGACGCTGGTGGCGGCCCGCATCGCCGGTGTCGAGACGGTCTACAAGGTCGGTGGCGCGCAGGCCGTCGCGGCTGCCGCCTACGGCACGGAAACGGTGAAGAAGGCGCTGAAGATCGTCGGCCCCGGCAGCCCGTGGGTCGTCGCGGCCAAGCGGCTGCTTGCCGGCGTCATCGATCCCGGCCTGCCCGCCGGCCCGTCGGAGGCCGTCATCTTCGCCGACGACACGGTGAAGGGCGGGCTCGCCGCACTCGATCTCCTGATCGAGGCCGAGCATGGGCCGGATTCCTCCGCCTATCTCGTCACCCACAGCCGCCGCGTGGCCGAGGAGGCGCTGGCCGCCCTGCCGGAGCACTGGTCGCGCATGACCGAGCAGCGCGTCGCCTTCTCGCGCGCCGTGCTGACCGGCAGCTATGGCGGCATCGTGCTGACGGGTTCGGTCGAAGAGAGCTATGCCTTCGTCAACGACTACGCGCCGGAGCATCTGGAAATCCTCTCCACCGATCCGTTCGCGCATCTCGGTCGCATCACCGAGGCGGCCGAGATCCTGCTCGGGCCGCACACGCCGGTGTCGATCGCCAATTTCGGCCTTGGTCCGAACGCCGTCCTGCCCACCAGCCGCTGGGCGCGCACTTGGGGGCCGTTTTCGGTGACGGATTTCGTCAAGCGCGCCTCCATCGGCTACTTGACGCAATCGGCCTATCCGGAATTCGCGAAGCATGCCTGGACGCTGGCGCGCTACGAGGGTTTTTCCTCGCACGAACATGCCGTGTCCGACGTGCGCAAGGCCTGGCTCTGAGCCGGCGTGATGAAGGCGGCGAGGCTCTCCGCGGGGGGTGATCTCAGGGTCGAGGATACCGACCCGCCCGGCCCGCCCGTGCCGGACTGGGTTGGCCTCAGCGTCACCGCCGCTGGCATCTGCGGTTCCGATCTGCACAATTTCCGCACCGGCCAGTGGATCAGCCGTTCGCCCTCCGTCGCCGGGCACGAATTCGCGGGTATCGTCACGGAGATCGGCGACGGCGTGGAAGGCTTCGCCGTCGGCGACGCGGTGGTGGCGGATTCGCGCTTCTGGTGCGGCGAATGCGCCAATTGCCGTGCGGGCCGGCCGAACATCTGCGAAAAGCTCGGCTTCGTCGGCGAGGTCTGCGACGGCGGCTTTGCCGAGCGCACCGTGCTGCCGGCGCGGCTGCTCGTCAGGCACGAGCCGTCGCTCGATCCCGCCATCGCCGCGATGGCAGAACCTCTGGCGGTCGCGCTCCACGCTGTCCGCAAGCTTGCAGCACCGGCCGGCGAGCCGATCCTCGTCGTCGGTTGCGGGCCGATCGGCGGCCTGTCGGCGCTGCTTCTGTCGCACCGGCATGACGGCCCGCTTCTGGTGGCGGACCGCAACGCCGCCCGCGCGTCTCTTGTCGCGGACGTTTCGGGTGCATCGAGCGTCGATCTCGGACCGGATTCCGTCGCGGCTGTGCTCGGCGGCAGGCCGCTGCGCTACGCCCTCGACGCGACCGGCGCGGGAGCCGTGGTCAAGGCCGCTCTCGGCCTGATGGCCGGCGGCGGCTCGCTGGCGCTGGTCGGCATCAGCCATGCCCCGCTCGATCTCGATCTCAACATCCTTGTCGAGCGCGAGATTTCGCTCGTCGGCTGCCACGCCTTCATCGATGAGTTGCCGGAAGCGGTCGCCATGCTGTCCGGCCTCGCGCCGCAACTGCAAAGGCTGATCGACGCCGAAATCGCCATCGACGACATACCCGCCGCCTATGCCCGCCTTCTCGACGGAAAGGCGGAGGGTCTCAAGACCATCATACGCGTCCCGAGGCCGGTTTCATGAGCGGCGCGGACCGCCAGAACGGCCGGCCCGCTCCGCTGCCCAACTCGGCCGGGCCGCTCTACGAGAAGGTCAAGGATTACGTCCTCGACAATATCAGCAGCGGCAAGTGGGACCGGGAGCGCAAGCTTCCCTCGGAGAACGAGCTCGTCGCCTCCCCCGGCGTGTCCCGCATGACCGTGAACCGCGCCTTGCGAGAACTG
>OEIU01002359.1_pt1 | contig 10200 bp, 10 predicted proteins | sample 1539221 | NCBI WGS metagenome assembly OEIU01 (sample SAMN03792071, study PRJEB22550) | activated sludge metagenome | feature: wastewater treatment plant; material: activated sludge; isolation source: Wastewater treatment plant of a petroleum refinery complex | place: Argentina: Zarate | collected... | reverse complement strand
TGCCGGCAGGGCGCGCTCACGGTAGGGCGCGCGACCTGGCCGGCCGACCCGGCCCAGCGGCGGGCGCGGGCCGTGGCAGGGGCGCGTCGGGCGGGCGGCGTCGATCGCCTGCCGTGGAGTTCCCGCCTGCAGCAATTGCGGGCGCGCGTCGCGTTTCTGCGCAAGGCGGAGGGGGAAGAATGGCCCGATCTCTCCGACGCCGCGCTGGCGGCCTCCGCCGCCGACTGGCTGGCGCCTTTTCTCGAGAATGCGCGCGGCCTGTCCGACGTCGCGGAGGCGACTCTTTCCGACGCGCTCGACGCGTTGCTGCCGTGGGACCTGCGCCGCCGGCTCGACGCCGAGGCGCCGACGCATTTCGAGACGCCGGCGGGATCGCGCATCGCCATCGACTACGGCGCCGAGGGCGGCCCGGCGATTTCCGTGCGCGTGCAGGAGCTTTACGGCCTCGCGGCCCATCCGCAACTCGCCGGCGGGCGGGTGAAGCCCGTCTTCCATCTCCTCTCGCCGGCGCACCGGCCGATCCAGACGACGGCCGACCTGCCGCGCTTCTGGGCGGGCGCCTGGGCCGACGTGAAAAAGGACATGAAGGGCCGCTATCCCAGGCACGTCTGGCCGGACGATCCGGCCAGCGCCACGCCGACGACGCGCGCGAAGCCGCGCGGGACGTAGGCGTTGAGGACTTTTTCAGGCGACGGGACTATGGTGCGGCCGCTGCGGCCCGATTGCGCCGCCCCGCCGAATTCCCTTCCCCTTCATCGAGCATAGAGCCTGGCATGTTCCCGAAGCCGTCGCCGTTTCTGAAGACCAACACCTACGCCTACGAATCCGCGCCGATGGTGAAGCCGACGGGCTTCCGCGAATACGACGCGCGCTGGCTGTTCGAAAAGGAAATCAACCTGATGGGCGTGCAGGCGCTGGGGCTCGGCCTCGGCACGCTGTTGCACGAGATGGGCGTGAAGCCGGAGTTGGCGACGGGCCACGATTTCCGCTCCTATTCCGCCTCGATCAAATACGCGCTCGTGACCGGCCTGATGGCGGCGGGCGTGAAGGTGAAGGATATCGGCCTCGCGCTTTCGCCCATGGCCTATTTCGCGCAATTCGCGCTGGATACGCCGGGGGTTGCGATGGTGGCCGCCTCGCACAACGACAATGGCTGGACCGGCGTGAAGATGGGCGCGCAACGGCCTGTGACCTTCGGACCGGACGAGATGGGCCAGCTGCGCGACATCGTTCTCAACGGCAAGTTCCGCTACGCCGACGGGGGCGGCTACCAGTTCGTCGAGAACTTTCCGGACGTCTATCTCGCCGATCTCGCCAACCGGCCGAAGATCAAGCGGAAGCTCAAGGTGGTGGCGGCCTGCGGCAACGGCACGGCCGGCGCCTTCGCGCCGAAGCTGCTCGAGCGCCTCGGCGTCGAGGTGATCCCGATGGACACGGACCTCGACTGGAATTTCCCGAAATACAACCCGAACCCCGAGGACATGGAAATGCTCCATGCGATGGCGGCGAAGGTGAAGGAGACCGGCGCCGACGTCGCGCTCGGTTTTGACGGCGACGGCGACCGCTGCGGCGTGGTGGACAACAATGGCGAGGAGATTTTCGCCGACAAGATCGGCGTCATGCTGGCGCGCGATCTCGGCAAGCTCCACCCGAACTCCACCTTCGTGGTGGATGTGAAATCGACCGGCCTCTACGCGACCGACGCCGCGCTTCTCGCGACGGGCGCCAAAACCGACTACTGGAAGACCGGCCATTCCTACATCAAGCGCCGCGTGACCGATCTGAAGGCGCTCGCGGGCTTCGAGAAATCCGGCCATTTCTTCTTCAACGCGCCTGTCGGACGCGGCTACGACGACGGCCTGCTGACCGGCGTGCACGTGCTGGAAATGCTCGACCGCAATCCGGATAAGTCGATGGCCGATCTCTACGCCGACCTGCCGAAGACATGGGGTTCGCCGACCATGTCGCCGCATTGCGACGACGAGAAGAAATACGGCGTCGTCGATCGCGTGACCCAGCGCTTCAAGGACATGCAGGCGAAGGGGGAGACGATCATCGGCCAGAAGATTCGGGACATCGTGACCGTGAACGGCATTCGCGTGACGGTCGAGGACGGCACGTGGGGGCTGGTACGCGCCTCGTCCAACAAGCCGGAACTGGTCGTCGTCGTCGAAAGTCCGGCGTCGGAGGCGAATCTGCGCGCCATGTTCGCGGCGGTCGATGGCGTGCTGCGCGAAAATCCGGAAGTCGGCGCCTACAACCAGACGATCTGAGGCGGACGGGCGGCGACTGTCGCGCCGCCGCCTTTCGCGCTCAGGATGTCCGGTTGCTCGGGTTGTTCTGCGTGCAGACGGTCGCGTTCGACGACAGGCTGGAGCCGATGATCGGCAGGCCCGTGCGCGACCAGAAGGCCTGCGTCCAGCCGGTGTTGATCGAGGTGAGGTTGGACCAGTTGAATATCCGGAAGCTGAAACCGGGGCTGTAGGTATAGGCGACATCCGCCACGATCAGATAGCCGGTCGGCGCGCTCGCCTGCGTATATTCCGGCGGCAGATATTTCTGATAGTTCGCCGTCGTCACGCTCTTATCGTCGGCCAACAGCGGATAGGTGCTGGAATTCGTCGCCCAGGTGGCCAGGCTGCGGTTGAAACTCGCGTTCGTGCCGTTGCAGGGCCGCGCCACGCCGCCGTTGTTGATGACGGACCAATTGGTGAAAGCCCACAAATTGCCCGAACTGTCCTTGATGACGTCGATACGCGACAGCGTCATCTTCAACGACGTCGACGAATAGGGCGCCATGATCGTCGCGGCGGCGGCGAAGAAATTGCTCATGTCCGTGTCGCTGACCGTCGGATTGCCCGTGGCGGCCGTCTGGCGCGACGCGATATCGGCGAGCGCGCGCGCGACCAGCGCGACCTTTCGCGTGGCCATGTAGGCTTTTGTCGTGATGGCGGTCGAGAGATAGAGGCCGAGCATGACCGGCAGGATGATCGCGAATTCCACCGCAGCGACGCCGCGGTCGTCACGCCAGCGCGCCGGCAGTATCCGCAACCAGCGGCGTTGCGCGCGCGCCTGTCCCGCCGCGTGCGAGGGCTCGGCCATCAATAATTCTCCGACTTGAAGACGGTCGTCGCCATGAGCGACACGGTCGAGGTATTGAACCCGCTGAAACGATTGAAATAAAGCGGATAGGGGTAGCAGACGCGCACGACGACCACATTGCCCGACGAGCCCGGCGTATAGCTCGCCGTCTGGCCGTTCGCGCAGATCGTCTTGGTCGTGTCGAAACTGCCCGTGTAATCGCTTGCCGAGCGCACGTCGACTTTGACATTCGCGCAGTTGAAGTTGCTCCACAGCTTGCTGCAGACCAGATTGGTGAAGGTGGCGAGCTGCTGCGAGCTCGATTGCCCGTTCGACTGGATCTGGCCGGTCAGAAGCTGGCGCGAGGCCTCGTAGGTCGCATTCTCCAGATTGCTCTGGTTGAACAGCAGAAACGCGGCCTCGAAAATTGCGCACAGAATCATGAAGAAGGGGATCGAGACGATCCCGAATTCGACGGCGGTCGCGCCCTGCGCGTCATCGGCGAAATCCTTCCCGCGGTTGCGGGCGGCCAGCGCTCGCCTGCCGAGGGAAGCGAGAAGACGGCGGATTATCATGCGACGCGACTCCGACACCGGGCGAGAAACGGCCGCCGTCAGAAAACACTCAATTCGTTAAGAGACCGTGGCAAATCAATGGGCAGCGGATTACTTGCCGCCGGTCAGAGCCGCGCCCGTGCGCGTTTTGACGTTGCCGACGCCGTCCGCCATGAATTTGGTGTCGTCGCCGAGCGCGATCGTGGGCGAACAGCGCGGATTGCAGGAATAGGATTCCTGCGCCGTGCCGCGCAGCACGACGAGCGACTGATTGCCCGGAACCACCTTGATCGTCGTCTCATCGATGGCGTTGCCCGAGGAATCGAGCGAAATGAGATTGGTCGTGCCGAAGCTTCGGCCGCTGACGACCATCGAGCCGTTGCCCTTCAGCATCGTGACATCGGCGACGAGCGGATTGCCGATGATCAGCGTCTGCGTGCCGGCCGGCACCTTCACGATCCGCGCACGATCGAGCGAGACGACAATGCCGCCAGCGTCGGCAAGCGCGGCTATCGAACCCAGGATCGCAAGAGCCAGACCTCCCGCAAGGGAACGCAGGGGCGCCCGAACAAACCTCGACATAAATGTGCTCCGCGCGACAAACCGCATCCTTAAGACAACATGAAAAGGTGAACGAAAGCATAAAGCTTTTCACACGCGACGCCGCATGTGCGGAACACGTCCTGACTACAGGGAGCGGGCCAGGCGGTCGACGGCAGGACGGCCTACGCCGACGGCCGCCAGCGCAAAATCGGCCATATGCCATTAGACCGAATTTAACCAAGACACTCCGGAGACTCCGGGCGAAGCAAACTGACGCTCGGATTAACGGTCTCGCAACGGTCGCTGGGCTATAACGGCGGCATTCCAGCGATGAGCCACAAATGTGCTGGAACGAATATTGGAGCCAATCATGAAGACCGTTTTCTCTCGCTTTCTGAAGGACGAGTCGGGCGCCACGGCGATCGAGTACTCGCTGATCGCCGCTCTCATCGGCGTCGCCGTCATTTCGGCCGTCAGGATGCTCGGCACGACCATGTCGAACAAGTTCTACGGCATCGCGAACAACCTGACCTAGTCGTCGCCTTCGACCGACGAAATTTTGAGCGGCCCCGGTTTACGGGGCCGTTTTCTTTTGGGCGCGCGCCCGATCGTTAAGGATGAGTCAACGCGTCGCGACTAGAAATGCGTCAAAGCCTCCTTCAGCTCACGGAGCCCCGCATGCTCGACTTCGCAGTCCTCGCCATCTTCCCCGGCGTGATGGTGTTTGCGGCGATCTCCGACATGCTGACGATGAAGATACCGAATGCGGTCTCGCTGGCGCTCGTCGTCGGCTTCTTCGTCCTGGCCGCGGCGATGGGCATGCACTGGTCGACGATCGGCTGGCATGCGCTCGCCGCCGTGCTGATGCTGATCGCCTGCTTCTTCATGTTCAACATGGGATGGATCGGCGGCGGCGACGCGAAGCTCGCCGCGGCGACCGCGCTCTGGCTCGGCTTCGGACTTCTTCCCACCTATGGCGTGTTCGCGTCCGTCTTCGGCGGCATTCTCACACTCGTCATCCTGCAATTGCGGCAAATGGCGCAGGAAGGACCGCTTTCCTCGACGCCGTGGCTCGCGCGCCTGCGCGAAAAGAACGGGGGAATACCCTACGGCATCGCGCTCGCCGCGGCCGGCCTCATGGTCTACCCCGATACGGCGCTCTGGATCGCCGCCCGCTCGATCTAGACGGACGCCGCGACGATCCGAAACGTGTCGAGAGGATTGAAATCGATCGAATTGGAGAGGATCGGTTAACCTTAATTTGACGTTTCACTGCTCAAATCCGGTTAACGACATGCGTCGTGGCTTCGGGTTTGGTGACGATGAAAAAAGCTCAGATCGCCGTCTTGGGCGTAGCGTTGACGGCAGGCGCGGCGGCCTACCTCCTCATGCCCTCGCAGCAGCCCCAGCAAGTCCAGGTCGTCCAGACGGTGACGCCGGTCCTCGACAATGACGACGTGCTCGTGGCGGCCGTGCCCCTCGACTACGGCAAGACGCTCGACGAGACCATGATGCATTGGCAGGCGTGGCCCAAGAGCAGCCCGATCCAGGGCGTGATCCGCAAGAGCGCGCAACCCAACGCAATTCAGGATCTCAAGGGCTGGATCGTGCGCGGCAATTTCATGGCCGAGGAGCCGATGCGCAAGGAGCGCCTCGTGAACGGCCCGACGGCGGGCCTGATGGCGACGCTCGTCGCGCAGGGCAAGCGGGCCGTCGCCATCAACATAGACGCAAGCGGCGCGACATCGGCCGGCGGCTTCGTGCTGCCCAACGATCGCGTCGACGTGCTGCGCACCTACCGCGACGAGGAGGCCGCCAAGGCCGGCGCGCCGGACGCGTTCGTAACCGAAACCCTTCTGCGCAACGTGAAGGTTCTGGCGATCGGCCCGAACGTTCAGACCGAAAACGGCAAGACCGTCATCGTCGGCTCGAACGCGACCCTGGAGCTCGATCCGAAGCAGTCCGAAACGATCACGCTGGCGCAGCGCACGGGCCAGTTGTCGCTCACCCTGCGCAGTCTGCTCGACACCGTGGCCGACGCCAAGCCGGAAGAGCCGGTCGACACGAAGCCCGACGACAAGTCGCTGACGATCATCCGCTACGGGGTCAGCACCAGCGCAAGGCCCAAGTGATGGCCAAGACGATGGCCAAAGCGGCAGCGATGAATGTGACGGCGACGAACGCGATGACGAGCGAAGCGATGCGGAACGGATCAGACGGGCATTCCCGCGCAGCAAGGACCGGAAGGACGATCATGAACGCTTCATCGCGGCGGATCGCGTCGAGGTTGACCGTCGGCGCGCTGGCGCTGACGCTGGCGCCGGCTGTCGCGCCGACCATCGCTTTCGCGCAGCACCGCGGCGGGGTCGGCGTCGAATCGTCCGCGGCGGCGATGTTTTCCAAGCGAATCACGCTCGGCGTCGGCCGCACGATCATCATCGATCTTCCTGCGGACGCCTCGGAGATCGTCGTGGGCGATCCCAAGGTCGCCAATGCGGTCGTGCGCTCGACGCGCAAGCTCTACGTGATGGGTCTGGGCACCGGCCAGACGACGATCCTCGCCATGTCCGGCGACGGACGGCAGATCGCCAATATCGAGATGAACGTCGGGCGCGATCTCGACGAACTCGACAAGCTGCTGCGCACGGCGCTGCCGCGCAGCCGCATCGTCGTCAAGCAGGTCAATGATTCGATCGTTCTGACCGGCGAGGCGCAGTCGGCGGGCGAAGCGACGACGGCCGTGGACGTGGCGAAGGCTTTCATCGCACGCGTCGGCGGCGGCGCCGCGGCGGGCGGCGCGGCCTCGCCCGACAATACGGTCGTCAACGCCATCTCGATTCGCGGACAGGACCAGGTGATGGTCAAGCTCACCATCGCCGAGGTGCAGCGGACCGCGCTGAAGCAGCTCGGCGTGTCGACCTCCGCGACCGGCGACACGATCCTCAAGACCACCTGGGCGACGCTGACGCAACAGAACGCCTATGGCCTCAACGGCTCGCTGAGCAACAGCGGCCTGACCATTCCGCTCGGCAACGGGCTTTCGGCGACGATGTCGGCCTTCGAGCGCTGGGGCGTCTCGCGCATCCTGGCGGAGCCGACGGTGACGGCGGTCTCCGGCGAAAGCGCGAAATTCACGGTCGGCGGCGAGCTTCCGGTGCCCGCGAACTCGGCCTGCTCGACGAGCCTCGGCATCACGACCTGCCAGAATTCGGTGACGTTCAAACCCTACGGCATCACGCTGAACATGACGCCGGTCGTGGTCGGCGAAGGCCGCATTCTTCTGCGCGTCGCCACCGAGGTGACCGAGGTCGACACGACGCAGACGATGACGATCAACTCGATCTCCGTGCCGGGCTTCCGCACCCGCAAGCACGAGACGTCGGTCGAGCTGCCCTCCGGCGGCTCGATGGCGACCGCGGGCCTGATCACCAACAATTCGCGCCACTCGATCACTGGCCTGCCGGGCCTGCTGAACCTGCCGATCCTCGGCGCGCTGTTCCGCTCCCGCGACTATCAGCGCCAGGAAACCGAGCTGATGATCATCGTGACGCCCTATATCGCCCGCTCCGTCGCGCCCAACGACATCCAGCGCCCCGACGACGGGTTCACCGACGCCAGCGATCCGCAGGCGTGGCTGCTCGGCCGCGTCAACCGTCTTTATTCCACCAAATCCAACCCGCGCGCCGCCCAGAACTGGAAGGGGCGCTTCGGGTTCATCCAGGATTGAGCGCAAGAGGACTCCCCAGATGGCAAGTCGGTCGCGTAGCGCGCTGAGCTTCAATTCCGCATCACGGGCGAGACCCGTCGCCGCGCTGCTGGCGCTGGCCCTGGCCGCGCCGCTCGCCGGATGCGGAACCACACGTGTGAAGGTCGACAACGAGAACGGCATGGACGCGCGTCTTCGCCACCCGATCGCGCTGATGAACCAGGCCTACACGATCGACGTGTTTCCGAGCTCGGGTTCCCCGCGGCTCGACATTCGCACCCAGGAGCAGATCATCGCCTTCGCCCGCCGCTATCGCGACGTCGGCTCCGGTCCGATCTCGATCGTCATTCCGCAAAGTGGGCCGGGCGCGCAGAGTGGCGTCCGCTCGCTCGACTCGATCCGCCGCGAACTCGCCAGCGCCGGCGCCGTCGCGCCCGTGGCGGTCAGCCATTATCCCGTCGAGAACCCGTCGCTCGCAGCGCCCGTGCGGCTCGCCTTCGACGGCCTGAAGGCCAAGGTCGTCCACAAGTGCGGCGACTGGCCGGAAGATCTCGCCTCCGCCTCGTCGACCGAAGGCTGGCAGAATCGCAGCTACTGGAATTTCGGCTGCGCCAGCCAGAACATGATCGCGACCCAGGTCGCCGACCCCCGCGACCTCGCCGAACCGCGCGGCGAAACGCCGGCCGATCCCAGCATGCGCATGCGCGCCATCGGCAACGTCCGCAAGGGCGCCGACCCGGCGACCAACTGGTTGACCAAGAACAGCAGCATCGGTTCGGTCGGAGGCTGACGCGCATGATCGACGATGAATTGCCTCCACCCCCCGCCCGCGCGCCGGAGCACGAGCAGATCTCGGCCGTGCCGCGTATCTCGATGCAGGCGTTCTGCGAAACCTCCGATCTGGCCGCCGTCGTCTCGGACGCGGCCGGCGACCGGCGGATGGACAAGGCGCATGTCAAGGTTCACATGGGCGGCGCGCCCGCCGCGATCGAGGCCTATCGGACGGCCCCGACGCCCAACCTGATCGTGCTCGAAGTCGGGCCGGATCGCTCCAAGCTGCATGCCGATCTCGACGAGCTCGCGCAATTCTGCGACGCCGGCACCAAGGTGATGATCGTCGGCCGCACCAACGACATCGCGCTCTATCGCGAGCTGATGGCGCGCGGGATCAGCGAATATCTGGTGACGCCGCTGAACGTGCTGGACTTCATCCGCGCCGTTTCCGCGCTCTACGCCGGCGACGGCGCCGAGCCGCTCGGGCGCATTGTCGCTTTCGTCGGCGCCAAGGGCGGCGTCGGTTCGTCGACCGTCGCGCACAATGTCGGCTGGTCGATCGCACGCGACCTCGAAGTCGAAACCGTGATCGTCGACATGGACCTTGCCTACGGCACCGCGGGCCTCGACTTCAACCAGGATCCGCCGCAAGGCATCGCCGACGCCGTGTTCGCGCCCGACCGCATCGACGCGAACATGATCGACCGACTGCTGTCGAAATGCTCGGACCATCTGAGCCTGCTGGCGGCGTCCGCAACGCTCGACCGCGTCTACGATTTCGAGGACACCGCCTTTGACGCGATCTTCGACATCCTGCGCGCCAGCGTGCCCTGCATCGTCGTCGACATGCCGCATGTCTGGACCTCCTGGTCGAAGCGCGTGCTGACCGCCGCCGACGATGTCGTCGTCGTCGCCTCGCCCGATCTCGCCAATCTGCGCAACGCCAAGAGCCTGCTCGACGTGCTGCGCGCAGCGCGGCCGAACGATCACAGGCCGCGTCTGGTGATGAACAATGTCGGGGTTCTGAAGCGACCGGAGATCGAGCTGAAGGATTTCACCAAGGCGGTGGAGACGGACGCGATCGGCGTCATTCCCTTCGATGCGAAGCTGTTTGGAACGGCGACGAACAACGGGCAGATGATCGTGGAAGTCGACGCGGCCAGCAAGACGGGCGAAATCCTCTCGGAGATCGGACGCGTTGTCATGGGTCGCGCGGAAGTCAGGAAACAGAAGAAGACGCTGCTCGATCCGATCATGACCCGTATCCTGAAGCGCAAGGCCTCGTGAGCGAATGGCGGATTCGATGCCGCTCGACGGCGGGAGACTGATGCATGTTCGGTAAGCGCCCGACTTTCGGCGGCGGCGCCCAGCAGAAGCCTGCCGCTTCGGCAGGGCAGGCGGACGCGCGCTCCGGCGCGCAATCGCAAACCTCAAAGGCGGCGGCGCCTCCGCCTCCGTCCGCGCCGATCCCGGTCGAGACGCGCCGCTCCGACGAATATTACATCACCAAGAGCATGATCTTCGGCGCGCTGATCGAGGCGA
>OEIU01002358.1_pt1 | contig 10201 bp, 12 predicted proteins | sample 1539221 | NCBI WGS metagenome assembly OEIU01 (sample SAMN03792071, study PRJEB22550) | activated sludge metagenome | feature: wastewater treatment plant; material: activated sludge; isolation source: Wastewater treatment plant of a petroleum refinery complex | place: Argentina: Zarate | collected... | reverse complement strand
GGGCACCGGCGCCAAGGCCGGGACCAAGCCGAAAACCTGCGCGGCCTGCGGCGGAGCCGGCCGCGGGCGCCAGGCGCAGGGGTTCTTCACGCTCGAACGCACCTGCCATGTCTGTCAGGGCCGCGGCCAGACCATTGAGGATCCCTGTCCGTCGTGCTCCGGCTCCGGCAGGGTGATGCGCGACCGCACGCTGCAGGTGAACATTCCGGCCGGCGTCGAGGATGGCACCCGTATTCGTCTCGCCGGCGAAGGCGAAGCCGGCGCGCGGGGCGGGCCGGCCGGCGATCTCTACATTTTCCTGTCGGTCGCCTCGCACGCCTTCTTCCAGCGCGAAGGGGCCGATCTGCATTGCCGCGCGCCGATCTCGATGGTGGCGGCGGCGCTCGGCGGCGATTTCGAGGTGCCGACCATCGATGGCGGAAAGACCAAGGTGAAGGTGCCGCCCGGCACTCAGTCCGGCCGGCGTTTCCGTATTGCAGCCAAGGGGATGCCGGTGTTGCGCGCGCGCCAGACCGGCGATCTCTATGTTCAGGTCGTGGTCGAGACGCCGCAGAACCTGACCAAGAAGCAGAAGGAACTGCTGTCCGAATTCGAGAAGCTGTCATCGGGCGAAACGCAGCCTGAAACGGAAGGATTCTTCGCCAGGGTCAAGGACTTCTTCGGAGCGCGCAGCGCCGCCACCTGACTCGTTTGCTTGACCGGCCGGGTTCGCAACGGTACCGTCATGACAAAAATGTGACCCTCGGTCCGGTACGGAAATGTCCCTCCAGTCGTCGCTGCGTAGTCCGAAGAAGCCGCTTCGTCTCGACGACGAGGTTCGCTTTCTTCGTTCATGGATCGAAAAGCCGCTTCACATGGGCGCGGTGATGCCTTCGGGCAAGCCGTTGGCGCGTGCGATGGCTCAGTGCGTGGACATCGCCATTCCAGGACCGGTGATCGAACTGGGTCCCGGCACCGGGGCCATCACCAATGCGCTTGTCGAGCGCGGCGTCGATCAATCGCGGCTGGTGCTGCTCGAATTCAATCCCGGCTTCTGCGCGCTGCTGCGCGAGCGCTTCCCCAAGGCGACGGTTGTTCAGGGCGACGCCTACTCGCTGCAGGATTCACTGCGTCATGTCCTCACGGAGCCCGCCGCGGCCGTCGTGTCCGGCCTGCCGCTGGTGACCAAGCCGATGCCGGTGCGCGTCCAGCTGCTGCGCGAGGCGCTGGCGCTGACGGCTCCCGCGGCGCCGTTCATCCAGTTCACCTATTCCGTTGCGCCGCCGATCTCGCGGCGTCTCCATGGCGTCACCAGCCGCGCCTCCGAACGGATCTGGATGAACCTGCCCCCTGCCCGGGTCTGGGTCTACAAGAAGCACGGCTGACTTCGGCTTGCCGCAGCCCGGCTTGATTGCGAGCGCCGCGCGACCTAGAGCAATTCAGTTCCAGCTTCGCTCGAAAACGCTCTGGCGTGAGCCATGTCTGTCCTGAAGATTCTCGTCATTCCCGGCTCGATCAGGGCCGGCTCGGTCAATGTGCGGCTTGCTGCGGCGATCACGCGCGAACTGGCGGCATCCCATGTCGACGTGACACGGATTTCGTTGGCGGATCATGCGCTGCCGCTGTACGACGGCGACGTCGAACTCAAGTCTGGCGCGCCGCGCGAGGCGGTCAATCTGAAACGGCTGATCGGCCTGCAGCATGGCGTCGCCTTCGTCGGCCCGGAATACAATGCCTCTGTTGCGCCGCTGCTGAAGAACGCCATCGACTGGATCAGCCGCGTCCGCGAGCGCGGCGAAGAGCGCGGCAGCGTCTTTCGAAATCGCGTCTTCGCGATTGCGAGCGCATCGAACAGGAGCAGCGGTGGCCTGCATGGCCTTGACGCGCTGCGCCAGGCGCTGACGCTCGGTTGCGGCGCGCAGGTGATCCCGGCGCAGCTTGCCGTCGCCAATGCCGATCAGGCGTTCGGCGAGCTCGACGAACTGAAAGATTCGAAGGACGCGGAGAAGCTGCGCCTGATGGCGGCGCAGCTGATCGACATCGCACAACGGATGATGTGAGGGACAATGGCTATCGCAGCAGGGGTTCAGACAGACGGCGCAACGCAGGATGTCGTCGAGCCGCGCGACCGTCTCATCGTCGCACTCGATCTTCCGACGGTCGAGGCGGCCGAGGCGATGGTGAAGCAGCTCGGCGACAGCGTCAGCTTCTACAAGATCGGCATGGAGCTGACCTATGGCGGCGGCCTGTCGCTCGCCGAACGCCTTGCAGGCGAGGGTAAGAAGGTCTTCATCGATCTCAAGCTGCACGACATTCCGAATACGGTGGAGCGCGCGGCGCGGCAGATCGCGCGGCTCGGCGCGCGCTTTCTCACCGTGCATGGCTATCCGCAAAGCATGACGGCCGCGCTGGCCGGCGTCGCGGGCACCGACCTGCAGCTTCTCGCCGTTACAGTGATGACGTCTTACGACGATGCCGACCTCAAGACGGCGGGCTACGGGTTCGGCGTGCGCGAACTGGTCGAGCGGCGCGCCCAGCAGGCGCGCGACATCGGCATTCACGGCCTGATCCTGTCGCCGGAGGAAGCGCAGGCGGTGCGCGCGCTGGTCGGTCCCGACATGCAACTGGTAACACCCGGCATCCGTCCCGCGGGTTCTGCCGTCGGCGATCAGAAGCGCATCACGACGCCGGCATTGGCGATCGCCGGCAGCGCCGACCGGCTGGTCGTCGGCCGTCCGGTCACCGGGGCGGCCGATCCCGCGGCGGTGGCGCGCGCCATCGTGGCGGACATCGCCGCGGCGCGCGAGCTGGTCGGCAAGACCAACACAAACAGGCGATAGGAGAGACGACGATGGCCAAAGGGTACTGGATCGCGCGGCTCGAGGTGAACAATCCCGACGGCTACAAGGCCTATGTCGCGGCCAACGGCCCGGTCTTCGCCAAATACGGCGCGCGCTTTCTGGTCCGCGCCGGACAGTTCGAATGCCGCGAAGGCACGGCCAAAAGCCGTAACGTCGTCCTCGAATTTGCCGACTACGCCACCGCGCTCGCCTGCTACAATTCCGATGAGTATCAGGCGCTGGTGCGGATGCGCGCGCCGCATTCGCAGGGTGATCTCATCATCGTCGAAGGCTATGACGGGCCGCAGCCCTAGAGGAGCTCGGCTTTCCAAAGAAAGGCCGAGCTCCTCTCGTTTTTAGGTCTGACGCGTTTTCTTCACGCGAACCCGTATCCACTTCGCTCGAAAACGCTCTTAAGACTTAACAGCGTCGGCTGCAGCAAAGCTGACAACCCTGCGACGGACGGCTATATACGGCCTCGATTTCTGGAGGCTTGCCTATGGCTGACATGCGCCTGATCGTGGCCGGCGCGGCGGGGCGGATGGGCCGCGCCCTGGTGCGCACCATCGCCGAAACCGAAGGCGCGGTGCTGACCGGCGCGCTGGAAGCGCCCGGCTCGCCGTTTCTCGGCAAGGATTCCGGCGCTCTGGCCGGCCTGCCCGCCAACGACATTGCGATTTCCGCCGACCTCTGGGAGATGTCGAAGACCGCCGATGGCGTGATCGATTTCACCGTGCCGGCGGCGACCATCGCCAATCTCGCCATCGCGGCGGAGCGACGTCTCGTCCATGTCATCGGCACCACCGGCCTTAGCGACTCCGACTATGCCGTCATCAAGAGCGTCACCTCGCGTGCGACGGTGGTGCAGTCGGGCAATATGAGCCTCGGCGTCAACCTGCTGGCGGCGGTGGTAAAGCGCGTCGCCAAGGCGCTCAATGAGGATTTCGACATCGAGATTGTCGAGATGCATCATCGCCAGAAGGTCGATGCGCCGTCGGGCACCGCGCTGCTGCTCGGCGAAGCGGCGGCGGAAGGGCGCGGCATCGATCTCGCCACGCATTCGGATCGCGGCCGCGACGGCATGACCGGCGCGGGCAAGCGCGGCGACATCGGCTTTGCGGCGCTGCGCGGCGGCACCGTCACCGGCGAGCACAGCGTGATCTTCGCCGGCGCGATGGAGCGCATCGAGCTGACGCATCGCGCCGAGGACCGCACGATGTTCGCGCAGGGCGCGGTGAAGGCGGCGCTGTGGGCGCGCAGCCAGAAGCCCGGCCTCTATTCAATGGCCGACGTGCTCGGCCTGAAGGATTTTTGAATTCACAAGAACAAGAGGCTGGAATGAGCGAACGTCTTCTCGTGCTGGTGCGTCACGGCCAGAGCGAATGGAATCTGAAGAATCTTTTCACCGGCTGGCGCGACGTCGATCTCACCCCGCAGGGCATGAACGAGGCGCGCGAGGCCGGCCGCAAGCTGAAGGCGCAGGGCCTCGGTTTTGACATTGCGTTTACCTCTGGCGCTCGAGGAGATGGGATGGGCCAGCATCGCCGTGGTGCAGGATCAGGCGCTGAACGAGCGCGACTATGGCGATCTCGCCGGACTCAACAAGGATGACGCGCGCGCCAGATGGGGCGAGGAGCAGGTTCATCTGTGGCGGCGCTCCTACGACATCCAGCCGCCGGGCGGCGAGAGTCTGAAGGACACGGTGGCGCGCGTGCTGCCTTATTATGTGCAGGAGATTCTGCCCTGCGTGCTGCGCGGCCAGCGCACGCTCGTCGCCGCGCACGGCAATTCGCTGCGCGCGCTGGTGATGGTGCTGGAGCGCCTGACGCCGCAAAGCATTCTGGCGCGCGAGATCGCCACCGGCGTTCCGATCATCTATCGCCTCAACGACGACGCCACCGTCGCCTCCAAGCTCGACCTCGCGGCATGAGCGCGGGCGTCGAGATCGAGGTTCTCGACGCCCGCGCCGTCGAACGCGAAGCGGACCAGCTTGCCGATATTCTGCTCGACTGCATCGCCGGCGGTGCGTCGGTCAGCTTCATGGCGGACTTCTCGCATCGCGAAGCCTTCGCGTTCTTCTGGCAGGCGGCGGTCAAGGTCGAGGACGGCGAGACGGTGCTGCTCGCCGCACGGCTCGGCGATCGCATCGTCGGCACCGTGCAGCTCGGCCTCGACACGCCGCCGAACCAGCCGCATCGCGCCGACGTGAAAAAGCTGCTGGTGCATCGCTCCGCGCGCGGACAGGGCATCGGCGCATTGCTGATGCGCCGGCTCGATGACGAGGCAAGGAAGCACAACCGAACGCTGCTGGTGCTCGATACCGTGCCCGGCATGGACGGCGAGCGGCTCTATGTCCGCGAAGGCTGGACGTTGAGCGGCGTCATCCCGGATTATGCGCTGTTTCCCGATGGTCGCCTTTGCGACACCGCCGTGTATTGGAAGAAGATTTAAATTTCTAAGTGGCGCATGATCTGATCGCCAAACCGCTCACACTTTGGCGGATCATGCGCTGGTGCCTGCCCGTCCGGCTTCCCAGCCAAGCATCGCCTGCTTGCGCGTGATGCCCCAGTGATAGCCTGTGAGCGCGCCGCCCTTGCCGAGCACGCGGTGGCAAGGCACCACGAACGACATCGGATTGCGTCCGACCGCCGCGCCGACGGCGCGCGCGGCCTTCGGCTTCTCGATCTGCCCGGCGATGTCGGAATAGGTCGTGGCCGTGCCCATCGGAATTTTCAGCAGCGCCTCCCACACCCGCACCTCGAAGTCCGTGCCGATCAGCACGACGCGCAGTGGCCGGTCCGCACGCCATAGTCCGGGATCAAAGATGCGCCGCGCCAGCGCCGCGGTGGTGTCATTGTCGGCGACATAAGTTGCGTGGGGCCAGCGCCGCTGCATGTCGGCCAGCGCAGTCTGCTCTCCGCCCGCATCGGCGAAAGCGAGGCCTGCAAGTCCGCGCGCGCTGGCGATCACGACGGCGATGCCGAACGGCGACGGATGAAAGCCGTAGCGCAGCGTCATGCCGTCGCCGCCGCTTTTCCATTCGCCGGGCGACATCGCTTCGTGCGTGACGAACAGATCGTGCAGGCGTCCCGGTCCCGACAGGCCGGAATCGAGCGCGGCGTCGAGCACGCTGGCGGAATTGCGCAGCAGGCCCTTGGCGTGATCGAGTGTCAGCGCCTGCATAAACGCTTTCGGCGTCAGGCCCGCCCAGCGGCGAAACAGGTGATGCAGTTCATCCGGCGTGACGCCGGCGGCATCCGCCATCGCATCGATGTCGGGCTGATCGCGCCAGCGCTCCGAGATGAAGGCGATGGCGCGGCGCACGGCGTCGTAGTCGCGCAGTTCGGCGCTGCGGGTGGCGGGCTTGGCGAGGCGGTGGTCTGTGACGGCGAGGTTCATCATGCGCTCAACTTAAGCGCGGCCTCGCCGCGCAACCACCCGCTTTCCGACAAATCCCTGCTGTTTCTCAGCTCACCGTATTGTAATCGATTCCGCGCTTGGCGGCCGCGAGACCGGCAATCAGCGCTTTGGAGAAACTCTGTTTTTCATGGGGTCCGAGAAAGCTGCCTAGGGTCAGGCGCGGCCCGCGGGAGCCCAGCCGCAACCGCTCGATGCCGAAATCCTCGCTCTCGTCCTTTTCGAGCCGCACCCAGAGCGGATTGAAACTCCACTCAGCGACATCGCCGCGATGACTGATCCTGCGCACGCGCAATTCGCTCGGCGTGATATGGATTTCCTCGCGGGCGCGGGCGTGGCGATAGTTGATACGAAACGCCCACCAGATCGCCAGCACATCGAGGCCGAAGAAGCCGAACACGGGCCACGCACCCATCGAAAGAAAGACGAGGCCGGCGATAAAACTGACGACGCTGACGAACGTCATCAGCACGAGAAAGCCGCCGCGGTCGAGCGAGCGATGCGGCGTCAGCAGCGCGGAAAACAGCGTGGGTTCTGAGTCAAAGCCGTTGCCGGGAACCATCGTCGTTGAATATATCCCGATCATGGCGAAAAAGACGATGGCCGGACCGGCGAAAAAAGCGGCAGCGGTGGCGAAGACGGCCCGGGCCGTCACAGCGGCAACGGTGCCGAAGGCTGCAACATCAAAAATTTCGAAGCTTGCAGCATCGAAGCGAGAAACACCGAAACTCAAACCTAAATTCAAGCCTTGGACCGATGCCGAGGTTCGCGAGGCCTTCACGCGCTTTCGAAAGGCCAATCCGGAGCCGAAGGGCGAGCTCGAACATCTCAATCCCTTTACGCTCGTCGTCGCGGTGGCGCTGTCGGCGCAGGCGACCGATGCCGGCGTCAACAAGGCGACGCGCAATCTGTTTCCGATTGCGGATACGCCGCAGAAGATGCTCGCGCTCGGCGAGGAGAAACTGCGCGATTACATCAAAACGATCGGCCTCTATCGTAACAAGGCGAAGAACGTCATCGCGCTGTCTCGGAAGCTGATCGACGAGTTCGGCGGCGAGGTGCCGCGCGACCGCGAGGCGCTGCAAAGCCTGCCGGGTGTCGGCCGCAAGACGGCGAATGTGGTGATGAACATGGCGTTCGGCGAGCCGATGATGGCGGTCGACACGCATGTCTTTCGCGTCGGCAACCGCACCGGGCTCGCGCCCGGCAAGGATCCGCTCGCGGTCGAACTGGCGCTATTGCGCGTGATCCCGCCGGAATTCATGCTTCACGCGCACCACTGGCTGATCCTGCACGGGCGCTACACCTGCCTCGCACGCAAGCCGCTATGCGAGCGCTGCATCATCAACGATCTGTGCCGCTGGCCGGAAAAGACTGTCTGATCATTTCTGCAGCGACGCCGCCACCCGCCCCGGCTCGATCAGCTCCGGCCGCGGACCGGACAGGCGCTTGTGCAGAAAACCAAGGAGGGCCATGCCAAACGGGGGCGTCGCCGGTTTGACGAGGGGGATCGACAGGAGGGGGGGGTTGACCACCCCGCCGATAAAAACCGACGTCGCATGCTGCTTGCGCAGCGCGCGTGCCTCGTCCGGAGTGCGGAAGCGCATCGCCGCCAGCAGGAAGTATTCGCGGCCCACCAGCCAGGCGGTTGCGATGAAGAACACGACCAGGCCGACACCGGCGAAGAACAGAAACGGCAGCGCCAGGAGATAGATGCCGAGCGCCAGCAGCGCGGTCTTGAGGCCTTCGAGAATGCTGCGCATGAACGGCAGCGCGTCGCCGCCGCGCTCGGCCGGATAATGTTCGCGCTCGACCTCTTCGGCGACGTCGTCGACGAACACGCTCGCCACCAGCGAGGTGATCGCCGGCATCAGGAACACCGCGCCGAACAGGATGCCGAAGCCGGCCGCAATCGAGATCATCCACGACAGGATGGTGAGCGGCGTGTGGAAGCCCGGGCCGAGCGCACCCTCGGCCCATAATTCGCCCGAGGTCGCCAGCCAGCTCAGCACGCGCTGAAGCGTGATCGCGGCGACCGCGACCAGCATCAAGGCGAGACCGATCGAGCGCCAGAGAATCCTGCGCATCGGCGGCGAGAGAATCTGCGAGAGCGCCTTGGCGGCAGCGTCGAGCATTGCGGCTGGTCCTCAGGTTGAAAAGTTCGCGGCAGAAAATGGCGACGCCATTGTTCGGTTGCAAGTGGCCTGGATTGACGGCCGCCTGTGGCAAAAAGGCGAATGGCGCAATCGCACGGCCATGTCAGCCCGCCAAGTCAACCCGCCAAGGCTTCGCGCGCGGCGCGTTCGCCGCTTTCCTTGGCGCCGTGCGCGGTGGAGAAGAAGTTCGGCGAGGTCGCCTCGCCGGCAAAGAAGATGCGGCCATCGACAGGCGCGGCAAGCGCGGCGCGATCCTCGGCATGGCCCGGCAGCGCGTGCGAATAGGAGCCATTGGCGAAGGGGTCGCTGACCCAACGCGATTCCGCGAGCGGCTTGAGGCGCGTGCGATAACCTGAGCCGAGCAGAGCGACGATCTCATCGATGCTCTGCTGCGCCAATGTGCCCTCGCCCGCTTCTTCGAGCTCGCGCGCAAACGTGCCGCCGAAGTAGCCCTCGATGCAGGGCTGGCCGTGCGGGCGCAGATGATAGGTGCCGATCTTCGCGCTGGTCGTGCCGCCGCGCAGCTGACCGCCGACCGGCAGATCGTCGGGTCTGTCGAGCGCGAGCATCGTCTTGTTGGCGATGCCGAGCGGCAGGCCGGCGGCCGCCGCCACTTTCTCCGGCAATTCCGGCGAAAAACGAATCGTCTCCTGCGCGATCAGGTTGGTCGGCACGGTGACGATGACCTTGTCCGCGGCGAGCGTGCCGCGCGGCGTGTCGATGCGCAGGCGCGGGCCGGAATGATCGATCAGTGTGACCGGTGCGTTCAGCGCAACCGGCACCGGCGCGCCGAACGCGGTAATCAGCGCGCCAAAGCCGCGGCGGAGGCGCCAGTTGAGGCCGGTGTCCTCATAGGCATCGACGTCATGCACCGACAGCCGGTCGAGCTCGCAACCGTTCACGTAGCTCGATACCGCGTTCATCATCGGATTCCATCGATTACCAGGCTCGAGCCATGTGCTGGCCGGGCCATCCTCCTCGCGCTCCGCCGCCTGTTCGAGACGATCGTAGAACGCCTCCAGCGCCTCGTAGAATTTCGTGCGCTCGGCGCGCGGAAAGCCGACGTCGAACGCCTGCTCCTGCCACGGCGGACGCTCCTTCGCGATCTCGAAGTTTAGCTGCTGCGCAACCGCTACGAAGCTGTTCTTGTCCGCCGAATGCAGCCAGCCGCAGCCGACATCGAACACGATATCATCGGGCAGGATTAGGGTCCGGGAGCGTCCGCCGATGCGATTACGCGCTTCCAGTACGAGCACCGAGCGGCCGGACTTTTCCAGCGCCCGCGCCGCGGCAAGCCCCGCGGCGCCGGCGCCGATGATCGCGATGTCGATGTCGCCGAAGGGCATGACCGGTTTCCATTAGTTACCTGCCGCGCGCCGGCGGACGAAGCGCTGCTCTAGCACATCCTCGCCCCACTGGCGTCCGCGACGCTCCTCGATCAGCGAGAATCCGTTCGCTTCATAGAGATGTCGCGCGGCATCGAGGCCCTTGAATGTCCATAGATGGGTCTCGCGGAAATTGCGCCGGTCGCAGAAGGTCAGGGCCTCTGCAAGCAAACGCCGGCCGATGCCCGTTCCGCGCGCTTCGTCGCCGGTGATGAACCAGCGCAGATGGGCGCAGCCGTCGCCGATATCCTCGCCGTCGATCGCCACCGTGCCGACGATCCGCTCGTCATGGATGGCCATGAAGAATGCGTTCATGTCGCTGTCCATCCGGGTCGCGAATTCGCCGAGACCGCTCGCGACAACCGCCTCGAAAGCGCGGCCGAAGCCGACTTCGCGCGAATAGTAAGTCGCGTGCATCTCGATG
>OEIU01002357.1_pt1 | contig 10211 bp, 10 predicted proteins | sample 1539221 | NCBI WGS metagenome assembly OEIU01 (sample SAMN03792071, study PRJEB22550) | activated sludge metagenome | feature: wastewater treatment plant; material: activated sludge; isolation source: Wastewater treatment plant of a petroleum refinery complex | place: Argentina: Zarate | collected... | reverse complement strand
CCCGTGCGCAGTTATGACATAGGGCCTTTCCGGTCGAAAGCCTCAATCCGGTCGGATCCGACGTCGGTACGCACCGCAGTCCGGGCCCAGAGTATCAGGCTCCGCCGTGTACGCAGCCCCTCATTCCCCCATCGTGTCAGCTTGCGATCAGGTGCAAAAGTTCTCTTATTGTTCTTGACGTGCGAGGTCCGCGATCCTAGCCTCCGATGTCGAGGGACGGCTGAGGCCGCGGGGCGCCTGCGCGCTCGTGGATTGTGGGTATCGCATCCGCGCGCTGTCCCTCCGGCGGCGGGGGGCGCAGTCATGTACGGTCAAATCTCGACTGTCGCGTTCGTTGGGATCGAGGCGCGTCCTGTGGATGTCGAGGTTCGCATCACGGGCGGTCGGGCACTGTTCTCCATCGTCGGCCTGCCCGACAAGGCCGTCGCCGAGAGCCGCGAGCGGGTGCGCAATGCGCTCCACGCCGTGGGGCTCGGCTTCCCATTTCGCCATGTCACGGTCAATCTGGCGCCCGCCGACCTGCCGAAGGAAGGCAGCCACTTCGACCTGCCGATCGCCCTGGCGCTGATGTCGGCCATGGGCGCGATCGCGCCCGATGCGATCGCGGGCTACGCGGCGGTCGGCGAGTTGGCGCTCGACGGCTCCATTCGCCACGTGCCCGGCGTCTTGCCGGCTGCCATCGGGGCCAACGCCATGGGCAAGGGGCTGATCTGCCCCGATGCCGGCGGCGCGGAGGCCGCATGGGCGGCCGAGGACATGATGGTGCTTGCGGCGCCGCATTTGCTCGCGCTGGTCAACCATTTCAAGGGCAGCCAGACGCTGGCGCGTCCGGCACCGAACGTCTCGGAGCCGCCGGCGGGCGGGCTCGATCTCCCCGGTGTCAAAGGCCAGGAGAGCGCCAAGCGCGCGCTCGAGATCGCAGCCGCCGGCGGCCACAACGTGCTCATGGTGGGTCCTCCGGGCTCCGGCAAATCCATGCTCGCCGCCCGCCTGCCGACCATCCTGCCCGATCTCGAGCCTGCCGAGATGCTCGAGGTCTCGATGGTGAAGAGCCTTGCGGGCGAGCTTGCCGACGGCCGCATCGTGCGTGCCCGTCCGTTTCGCTCACCGCATCATTCGGCGAGCATGGCCGCACTGGTCGGCGGCGGCTCGCGACCGCGCCCGGGCGAGGTCTCGCTGGCTCACCTCGGCGTTCTCTTCCTGGACGAGTTGCCCGAGTTCCACCCGAACGTGCTCGATTCGCTGCGCCAGCCGCTCGAGACGGGCGAGGTCGTCATCGCCCGCGCCAACCACCGCATCGCCTATCCGTCCCGCTTCCAGCTTGTCGCGGCCATGAACCCCTGCAAATGCGGCGGCGGTGCGCCGGGCCAGACGTGCAGGCGCGGCCCGCGCTGCGCGGCGGACTATCAGGCGCGCATCTCCGGCCCGTTCCTCGATCGCATCGATCTCGTGATCGAGGTGCCGCAGGTCTCGGCGGCCGATCTGGCTCTGCCGCCACCGGTCGAGGGCAGTCGCGAGGTGAGGGCGCGCGTCGGGGCCGCACGAGGCATGAGCCGTGAGCGCCTCGGCCGCCTCGCGCCGCCGCCGCAGGGCCTGCGCACCAATGCCGACATCTCGGGCCGGCTGCTCGAACAGGTGGCCATGCCGGACGCCGAGGGGCTCGTCCTTATCCGCTCGCTGGCCGATCGGCTCGGGCTGTCGGCGCGCGGCTTCCATCGCACGCTGAAGGTGGCGCGCACGATGGCCGATCTCGACGGCTCGGCCGAGGTCCGCCGCGTGCATGTCGCCGAGGCGCTGGCCTATCGTGCCGAGACGCTCGGCAAGGGCCACGCCGCCGCGTGAGCGCATCCGGAGCCGTCGTCTGCGGGGGACCTCCCCCGCCAGCGGGACGATGCACAGCTATGGCGGCCGGTCCTCTGGTCGCCCCTCGCGGGACACGCTATCAACCCTCGGGCCGCCCGTGTACGGCGCGGCGCGGCCCGTGATCGCTGTGGAGGCTTGCATGTCGTCGTTGGTCATCTGGATGCTCGGCATCGGGCTCAGCGCAGCCGCACTCGTCCTCGCTGCGGCGCAGAAGCTATTCTATGTGCACATGGTCGTCGCGGCCCTGATCAGCATCCTGGTGGCGCTGGCCTCCTTCAGCGAGACGCGCGCAGCCGAGGCCGGTGGCGATCGGGGCGCTGGCGGCATCGAAATCGCGCTGCGGCACATGGGCCTCGTCTGGACGTGGGGGGCGCTCGGCCTCTTCGTGACCTACGCGTTCGATATTCTGTCCTGGCGCGAGTGGTGGCAGTTCTTCATCGCGTTCGCGCTGCTGGCCGGCCTCTCCCTGTTTCTCTCGGCGACGCTGCGCAAGGACAAGGAAAGCGGCAGCCGAGACGACACCTTGATCAAGGTCGCACGTGGTTTCTCGATCTTCATCCTCGTCGCCATGCTGATCACCATGGCCGGGCTGCTGATCGACGGCAAAATGTGGCGCTTCACAACCGTCGCGGGTCTGCGGCGCGGCTCGCAGGACTGGGCCGCCAACAACATCTTCTTCTTCGGCGCGCTGGCGCTGGCCGCCATCGGCTGGAATGCCGTCAGGATCACCGGCGAGAAATTGAAGGCCGCCTGAATGCCGGCCGATGCCCCCGACCGGGCCGCCCCATCGATGGCCGGCCACGCGCGGACGTGGCTCGCCATGGCGGGCGCGATATGTGCCGCCGTCATCGTCCGCGCAGCAGGAACCGGAGACGCGACCCTCGCGACGGTCGGCGCCGCGGGCTTCGTCGTGGCGGCCACATGCGCGGCAGCCGTCACGGCGCGCGGCTGGTCGCGACGCGACGCGGGCGTCCTCGACGAGCCTCGATCCGACCCGGCCCCCGCCCGGGACGGCGCTCTCCTCGCCGCCATCGCCTACGCCTGGGGTGCTGTTGCCATGCAGGCTGCCTACCTCACGCCGCTGACCGGGCTCAGGTGGCAGCACGGCTGGCAGTATGCGCTCGCCATGGCGCTGCTGGCGCTCGGCGCGATCCTGGTCGCCCGATCGACAAGAAAAAGTGACGTCGCCGGTGGCTCTTCCGCCGGCACCGGCAGCCTGCATCGCCTCGCGCGTCCTCTCGCCGCTTTCCAGGCGTTGATCGCGGGCGGCGGCATCGCGGCGCTCGCCATCTCCGGCAAGGCCGCGTCGGTGCGCGCCGACTGGGCCGCCAATCGCGTCTTTCTCGGTCTCGCGGCGTCCATCCTGGTGGTCTCGCTGATCTATCTCGCCGCTGGCCGCGGGGCGCGGCACGGCTGAGCGACCGTCTTGCCCTCGCTGGGTGCACGGCCTAAGAGTGCGCGGTTGCCCCGGAAAAAAGGGAAAGCCAACATGAGCGTCGCCCACGGCCGCGAATTCCTGTCGATTCCGGGTCCGACCAACGTGCCCGACGAGGTGCTGGGCGCCATGCACCGGCCGGCCGTCGACATCTATTCCGGCGGCATGCTCGGCATCGGCGATAGCTGCCACGAGGACCTGAAGCGCGTCTTCGCCACGCGGGAGCGCGTCTATATCTACGCCGCCAACGGCCACGGCGGCTGGGAGGCCGCCTTCACCAACGTGCTCTCCAAGGGCGACAAGGTGCTGGTGCTCGAGAGCGGCCGCTTCGCCATCGGCTGGGGCGAGATGGCCACCATGCTCGGCGGCGAGGTGGAGGTGCTGCCGGGCTCCATGCGCCGCGCGGTTGATCCGGCGAAGGTCGAGGCGCGTCTCAAGGCCGACAAGGCGCACGCCATCAAGGCGATCATGGTCGTGCAGATCGACACCGCATCCTCATGCGTCAACGACATTCCCGCTATCCGGCGCGCGATCGACAATGCCAGGCATCCCGCCCTGCTGATGGTCGATGCCGTCGCCTCGCTCGGCTGCATGCCGTTCGAGATGGACGAATGGGGCGTCGACGTCGCCATGGCCGGCTCGCAGAAGGGCCTGATGACACCTCCCGGTCTTGCCTTCGTCGCCGCGAGCCCGAAGGCCAAAGCCGTGCACCAGTCGGCCGGTCTGCGCACCATGTACTGGGACTGGACGTTCCGCGACGGCGCCATCAGCTACCAGAAGTATTGCGGCACGCCGCCCGAGCACCTGCTGTTCGCGCTGCGCAAGGCCATGGACCTCCTGTTTGCCGAAGGTCAGGCCAATGCCTACCGGCGCCACGCGCTGCTCGCGGAGGCGACGCGCCGTGCGGTCGCCAGATGGGCCGAGGGGCAGGTGCTGGCCTTCAACATCACGGAGCCCGCCGAGCGCGCCAACTCCGTCACCAACGTCGTCGTGCAGGGCCGCGACCCGCAGCACATCCTCGACTATGCGCGCGAGAAATGCGGCGTCGTGCTCGGCGTCGGCCTCGGCGACCTCGCCGGCAAGGCCTTCCGCATCGCCCACATGGGTCACACCAACGCGCCGATGGTGATCGGCACCTTGGGTGCGGTCGAGATGGCGCTGAAGGCGCTCAAGATCCCGCACGGTCCCGGCGGCGTCGATGCGGCGGTGAGCTATCTCGCCGGCGAGGTGCCGGCTTAGCCCTATCGAGAGAGGCAATGGCGATGGCCCGGCTCCAGGGGCGCAGGATCGTGATCACCGGCGGCGCGTCGGGCATCGGGCGCGCGACGGCCGAGCTGTTCGTGCAGGAAGGCGCACGCGTCATCGTGCTCGACCTCGACCGCAACGCGGTCGCCGCCGCGGCAAGAGCCGTCGGCTGCAGCGGGGTCGCGGCCGATGTCTCCGACGCGGCCTCTGTCGCCGCAGCAATCGCGGAAGCCGGGGCGGCCATGGCCGGCATCGACGGCCTCGTCAACGCGGCCGGCATCTTCTCGACCGCCAATCTCGCCGACACGACGCCCGAGCAGTTTGCCCGCATCGTCGCCGTCAACCTGACCGGCACGTTCCTGGTCACCCAGGCCGTGGCCCCCGCTCTGCGCAAGGCCGGTCGGGGCACGATCGTCAATATCGGCTCCGGCGTCGGCCTCGTGCCCACGGGACCGGACAGCACGGCCTATGTCGCCTCGAAGGGCGGCGTGATCGCCATGACCAAGGCCATCGCCATGGAGCTCGCTCCCGACATCCGCGTCAACGTCGTCTGCCCCGGCGCCGTCGAGACTCCGATGACGGCAGCCTTCATCCGCGATGCGAGCGGCGCGCCCAATCCATCCATCGCGCGGCGCTACGCCCTCGGCCGGCCGGCAGCCGCGAATGAGCTGGCCGCGGCGATCCTGTTCCTCATGTCGGACGAATCGTCGTTCGTCACCGGCGTCACGCTGCCCGTCGATGGCGGGCGCACCTTCCATTGAGCCGAACCCCGCCATGACTGCCACCGCCGCCGCCCGCAAGTCCGCAAGCCTGATCAAGGGCGCGACCGGCGACTGGGAGGTCGTGATCGGCCTCGAGGTGCACGCGCAGGTGAACTCGAAGGCGAAGCTGTTCTCCGGCGCCTCCACCGCGTTCGGCGGCGCGCCCAACAGCCACGTGTCCCTCGTCGATGCCGCCATGCCGGGCATGCTGCCGGTGATCAACCGCGAGTGCGTCGCGCAGGCTGTCCGCACCGGCCTCGGCCTCAAGGCGAAGATCAATCTCGTCAGCGTCTTCGACCGCAAGAACTACTTCTATCCGGACCTGCCGCAGGGCTACCAGATCAGCCAGTACAAGCAGCCGATCGTGGGCGAGGGCACGGTCGAGATCGAGGTCGACGGCGAGACGGTCACCGTCGGTATCGAGCGGCTGCATCTCGAGCAGGATGCCGGCAAGTCGATCCACGACCAGAGCCCGGACCACTCGCTCGTCGATCTCAACCGCTCGGGCGTCGCGCTGATGGAGATCGTCTCGCGTCCCGACCTGCGCTCCGCCAGGGAAGCGCAGGCCTACGTCGCCAAGCTGCGCGCGATCCTGCGCTATCTCGACACTTGCGACGGCGACATGGAGAAGGGCAACCTGCGCGCCGACGTGAACGTTTCCGTGCGAAAGCCCGGCGCCCCGTTCGGCACGCGCTGTGAGATCAAGAACGTCAACTCGATCCGCTTCATCGGCCAGGCGGTCGAGGCCGAGGCGCGCCGACAGGTCGACCTCATCGAGGACGGCGGCACGGTCGAGCAGGAGACGCGCCTCTTCGATGCCGACCGCGGCGAGACGCGCTCCATGCGCTCCAAGGAGGAAGCGCACGACTACCGCTATTTCCCGGATCCCGATCTTCTTCCGCTGGAGCTCGAGCAGGCCTGGGTCGACCGCCTGGCGAAGGGCCTGCCCGAGCTGCCCGATGCGAAGCGCCGGCGCTTCGTCGCGGATTTTGCGCTCTCGGCCTACGATGCCGATGTGCTGGTCGCCGAGAAGGCAAGCGCGGACTACTACGAGGCCGTCGCCAAGGGCCGGGATGCCAAGCTCGCCGCCAACTGGGTGATCAACGAGCTGTTCGGCCGGCTCAACAAGGAGGGCAAGGAGATCGCGCAATCGCCGGTCTCGGCCGCCCAGCTCGGCAGCATTCTCGATCTGATCGCCGCCGGCACCATCTCCGGCAAGATCGCCAAGGACCTGTTCGAGATCGTCTGGGCCGAGGGCGGCGATCCGGCCGCCATCGTCGAGCAGCGCGGGCTTCGCCAGGTCACGGATACCGGCGCCATCGAGAAGGCGGTGGACGAGATCATCGCCAGGAACCCCGACAAGGTCGCGCAGGCGAAGGCGAAGCCCACCATGCTCGGCTGGTTCGTCGGTCAGGTCATGAAGGCATCGGGCGGCAAGGCCAACCCCCAGGCAGTGAACGACCTGCTCAAGCAGAAGCTGGGCCTGTAGCTTGGCTTCCGCTGATTGCGGAGATGCCGGGCTGTTCGAGCCGGTGCAACGTCGTCTCCCGCTCTCCAAGGAGGGGAGAGGCAAATCCACTGGAAGGCAAAGAGGCCTCAGTTCCAATCAATTCGAAAGGCTCGAATGACGCAGTCACGACATATGCGATCGCCGGCATTTCCCTGCTTTCCCGGACGGCGCGAAGCGCCGAGCCTGGACCGCTTCGGTGGGGCGACGCACTTCGGCCGGGGACGCAAGTGAGAGGGCATGCTTTCGTTCGAGACGAGCTCTCCAGCGTCGCGTCCCAAGCCATGCCCGGAGGCCCGGCCAACGGGAGATCCGATCCATGAAGCCCGAGAACGCTCAGCGCCTTGCGGACGTGCTGGTCGCCGCCCGCCGGGAGGTTCGCCAGATCGCCGCTCTCGACCCGGACCTGGTGCCGGCCACGCATGCCGAGGCTTATGCTGTCAACGCGCTCGTTGCAGACGGTCTCGGCTGGCCGCCGCTCGGCTGGAAGATCGCCGCGACGACGCCGGTGATGCAACAGCGCCTGCGCACGGACGTGCCGATCTACGGGCGCACCTATCGGCGCTTCGAGCACGCCTCGCCCGCCAGCTTCCGCCACGCGGACCTGCTCGACCCTATCCTCGAATGCGAGTTCTTCTTCCGTCTCGGGAGCGGGTTGCCGCCACGCACCCACCCGTACAACTCGGAAGAGGTCGCAGACGCAGTGGCCTCCGTTCATGCCGGAGTCGAGATCGCCGAATGCCGCTTTCCTCTCGATGTCCTGCCGCCGGTGCCTGCGGTCCTGGCAGACGGCGCTGCCAGTGGCCGTTACATCGTCGGCACCGAGATCGTCGGCTGGCGCGAGCGTGACCTCGCCACCATGCCGGTCGTGCTCGATATCAACGGCCGCACGCGGCGGACCGGCAGCGGCGCCGAGGTCATGGGCGACCCGATCGCCCCGCTCGTCTGGCTGGCCAATGCCCGCTCGGTCTGGGGCGACGGGCTCGCGGCTGGCGCGCTCGTCTCGGCGGGAACGGGGACCGGCATGCTGCTCGTGCGGCGGGGCGTCGTCGCTGTCGGGCTGTTAGACGGAAAACCCGCCGTCGAAATCGTGTTCGACGCCTGACGCCAGTTGCAGAAGCCGGCGTTGTTTCGGCGGTAACTCACCGGCGCGCGCCCGCTGGGCAGGGCCGGCGCTCTGCGATACTCTCGCTTGGTATGAGTACGCGAGGGAGTAGCCGCGAGATCGTCGCCGATAACATCGTCCATGTTCTCGGCATCCTGAGTGGCGTTGTGGCCGCAACGCTTCTGCTTGGCTGGGCGCTCCTGACGCAGCCCCTGTCCGCCACCGCAGCCGTTGCCATCTACTGCGCCGGCCTCGTCGCCATGCTCGGCTGCTCGGCCGCCTACCACATGCTCCCGGCGCCCGCCTGGAGAGGTACGCTGCGGCGCCTCGATCACGCAGCGATCTTCCTCAAGATCGCGGGCACCTACACGCCCTTCGCGCTGGTCAAGATGGAGGGTCTGGCCGGTGTCTCCCTTTTCGCGGGGGTATGGAGCGTGGCCCTTCTCGGGGCGGCCGGAAAGCTCTTGCTCGGGGCGAGCTGGGATCGGCTCGCGATAGCCGTTTATTTGGCACTTGGCTGGTCGGGTGTCGTCGCCTATGAGCCGCTCGTCTCATCCGTCGCGCCGGCAGCGCTGGTGCTGCTGGCTGCCGGCGGTATCGTCTATTCGGTCGGCGTCATCTTCTTCCTGTGGCGCAGCCTGCCCTACCAGACCGCGATCTGGCATGTCTTCGTGCTGCTCGGCACCGCCTGTCATTTCGGCGCGGTCTCGATCGCCTTGGCGCATTAAGCGGACCGACGATATCCGACCGCCGCGCTTCGCGCGAGGCCACCATGAAGATCGAGCATCGTCTCGCGCCACGCGCTGATCGGATCCGATGCCTCGAGCAATTCGAACGCGCTCGTCACCCGGGCCCACATGAACCCGCCGAATGGGATGTAGTCTGCATAGCTCGGGCTCGCCCCGCCGAGGAACGGCTGCGCGGCAAGCGTCGCCCGCAAGGGCGCGAGGCTCTCCCGGAAGCGAGCCACGCCCTGCTCGCGGCCCGCCTGCACCTCCTCGAGGCGGCGCCCGAAGCGCGCCTCGCGCGATGATCGGAAGTATTCCTTGTCCTTCTCGTCGATGGCGGCGTGGATGTCGGCAATGATCAGCGGCGCGATCCCCGCGTTCAGCACGGTGTCGGCCCAGCTGTTGACGAAGCGCGCGTGCGCCATGCCGCCGGCGCCGTTGAAGAGCGACGGCCGGTCGGCATACGTCGCCTCGAGGTGGCGTGCTATGGTCCAGCTGTCGAAGACGACCTCGCCGCCGTCGCGGATCACCGGCACACGGCCCTGGCCCGAGAAGGCCAGCCGCTCCCGTTCGGTGAACCGCCAGGGATGCGTCGTCACGTCGAGGCCCTTGTGGGCGAGCGCCATGCGTGTGCGCCAGCAATACGGACTGAAGCGCACGGCCGGATCGGCACCGGCAAGGTCATAGAGTTCGATCATGTCGCCTCCGGCACGCCGCCCCGGTCGTGGTCCTGCACGCCGGGGCGGCGTTCGCAATCAGGCCTGAACGGCGAGATGGCGGAACATATGCCGCTTCGCCTCCTCGTCCATCTCGGTCTTCCAGGTGAAGCGGTCCTTGAGCTTGAGTGCCGCCTGCGCCGCCGGCCTTGCCTCGACCTCCTCCACCAGACGCTTCAGGTTGGCGAGCTTGCCGAACGCCTCCTTGTCGAGCACGAACGGAATGAGCCGCGCCCAGCCCCACAGCGCCATGTCGACGATGGTGTAAGTCTCACCGACCATGTATTTGCGATTGGCAAGTCGCTCGTTGACGATCGTGTAGTGGCGCATCGCTTCGAACCGATAGCGGTTGGTGGCGTAGGCGATCTTCTCCGGCGCCATGTGCTGGAAATGCACCGACTGGCCCGAGTAGGGTCCGATGCCTGAGGCGACGAACATCAGCCACGACAGCAGATCGGCGCGATTGGCCGGCGTCTTCGGCGGCAGGAACTTGCCGGTCTTCTCGGCGAGGTACAGCAGGATCGCGTTGGAATCGAACACCGTGACGCCGTCGTCGACGATCGACGGCACCTTCGCGTTCGGATTGATCTTCACGTATTCGGGCTTGTGCTGATCGCCCTTGCGCCCGTCCACCGGCATGGGTTCGTAGGCGAGCCCCGCTTCCTCGAGGAACAAAGCGACCTTCATCGGATTGGGTGCGCTGTTGAAGTAGAACTTGATCATCTCTCACTCCTCACGCTTTGTGCCGCCGGCCCGTCGTGGATGCCGGCTTGCGGCAGGCAGCATAGGTGCGCCGACGCGACTGGCTATGGATTTCGCGACCGCCGCGATCACGAATATATGAGATAGCG
>OEIU01002356.1_pt1 | contig 10212 bp, 14 predicted proteins | sample 1539221 | NCBI WGS metagenome assembly OEIU01 (sample SAMN03792071, study PRJEB22550) | activated sludge metagenome | feature: wastewater treatment plant; material: activated sludge; isolation source: Wastewater treatment plant of a petroleum refinery complex | place: Argentina: Zarate | collected... | reverse complement strand
GCCCTCACCGTCACAGGAGTCCTCATCGTCATGAGAATGATCGCTCACTGACAGCTCCCGCCCGGCCGGGTCCGCCGCCGGTTCTGTTTTGCGGCGGCCGCGGAGGGTCGGCGCAGAGCAATCGTCTCGCGCCATGCGGGAGCGACGCAATCGGCGCGACATCCGGGCATGGTTCATGGCATCGATCGGAAGGGTCGATTCTTCGGCCGTCCGGGGCGGATGGGGAGCGGACGATGACAGGCTTCACGGTTTTCGTGATCGCGCTGGTGGTGCTGGCGGTCGTCACCATCGCGGCGGGCGTGCGCACGATCCCGCAGGGCTACGTCTACACGGTGGAGCGCTTCGGGCGCTATTCGCACTCGCTGAATTCGGGCCTCGGGCTGATCATGCCCTATATCGACCGCATCGGGCACAAGGTGAACGTCATGGAGCAGGTGCTGGACGTGCCCTCCCAGGAGGCGTTCACGCGCGACAATGCCGGCGTCACCATCGATGCGGCGGCCTTCTACCAGGTGCTGGAGCCCGCCCGCGCCGCCTACGAGATCACCAACCTCACCCAGGCCCTGCTCGTGCTCTCGATGACCAATATCCGCTCGGTCGTCGGCTCCATGGATCTCGACCAGCTCCTCTCCCACCGCGACGAGATCAACGAGCGCCTTCTGCGCGTGATGGATGCCGCGGCCTCGCCCTGGGGCGTGAAGATGACGCGCGTCGAGATCAAGGACATCCTGCCGCCGGCCGACCTCGCGGGCTCGATGGCCCGCCAGATGAAGGCCGAGCGCGAGAAGCGCGCGGCGATCCTCGAGGCCGAGGGGCTGCGGCAGGCGGAGGTGTTGCGGGCCGAGGGGCAGAAGCAGGCCCAGATCCTGGCGGCGGAGGGCCGCAAGGAGGCTGCTTGGCGCGATGCCGAGGCGCGCGAGCGCCTGGCCGAGGCCGAGGCCAAGGCCACGCAGATGGTCTCCGAGGCGATCGGGAAGGGCGACCTCGCCGCCGCGAATTTCCTTGTCGCCGAGAAATACGTGGAGGCGCTGCGGGCCATCGCCAGCGCGCCGAACCAGCGCGTCGTCGTGGTGCCGATCGAGGCGGCCTCACTGGCCGGCACCCTCGGGGGCATCGCGGCCATGACGCAGGAGGTCTTCGGCGATGCCGGTGGCGCCCGTGCTGCTTCCCGTGGCGGGCGCCCTGGCGGCCTGCCGCCGCATACGGGCCGCCCGGAGAGCTGAGCGGGGATCGCCGATGCCGGATTACCTGACCTCCGCCTGGGCGTGGCTGATCCTGGGGCTCGTCCTGATCGGGCTGGAGACCCTCGTCCCCGGCATCTTCCTGGTGTGGTTCGGGGTGGCGGCCGTCGTCACCGCCCTCCTCGACTGGGTCTTCGGCCTCTCCTGGCAAGCCAATGCGGCTGCCTTCGCCGTGCTGGCGCTCGTCTCGGCCCTGGCCGGCTGGCGGCTGACGCGGCGGCGCGAGGATGAATTCGGCGACACCCCCCTGCTCAACCGCCGCGCGGAGGCGCTCGTCGGCCGCGTCTTCCCGCTCGAGGGAGCCATCGTCTCCGGCGAGGGCCGCATCCGGGTGGATGACGGCGTCTGGCGGGTCACCGGGCCCGACCTGCCGGCCGGCACCCGCGTCGAGGTCGCGCGGGTGAAGGGCACGGTGCTCGTCGTGAAGGCGGCCGGGACACGCCACCCGGAATGAGGCGAGGCGCCGCTCAGTCCTTGAGCGGGCGGGCCTCGTCGGGCAGCATGATCGGGATGCCGTCGCGGATCGGATAGGCAAGCCCGGCGCTGCGGCTGACCAGCTCCTGCGCCGCCGCGTCGTATTCCAGCCGGCCCTTGGTGAGGGGGCAGACGAGGATTTCCAAAAGCTTCGGGTCGAGCCGGGGGGCGGCTTCAGCTTCGCTCGGGCGGGATTCGTCGGTCATTGCAGGGTCGTCTGTGAGCCGGGATCGGTCTTGGCGAGTTCCATCTCGGTGATGGCGACGAGGGTCTCGGCGCGCGCCTTGAGATCGGGCGCCTCGAGCAGCGCCTGCTTCTCGCGCGTCCCGAAGGGAGCCATCATCGAAAGAGCGTTGACCAGCGCCTCGTTCGGCGCCTTCTCGACGCCGTCCCAGTCGATCTTGAGGCCGGTGGCCCGCGTGAACTTCAGGAGCGCGCTCAGCACCGCCTCGCGATCGACCTCGGATTCGCCGAGGCGCGGCTTGAAATCGCAGGCGAAGGGGAGAGCCGTGATCCGGCACTGGCGGAACGGCGTCATCACCGTCAGCTCCTCCTCGACCGCGAAGCGCGAGACGCCCGCGAGCGAGATGAGGTAGCGCCCGTCCCCCGTCTCGGCGAACTGGACGAGACGCCCGACGCAGCCGACCCGGTAGAGCCGCGGCACGGCCGCGCTTGCCTCCTGGTCGCTCTCCGGCTGGATCATGCCGATCAGGCGCGGGCCCCGCAGGACCGCGTCGACCATCTCGATATAGCGCGGCTCGAAGATGTTGAGCGGCATTTGCCCGCGCGGCAGAAGGAGGGCGCCGGCGAGCGGGAAGACCGGAATCGCCTCCGGCAGATCGTGCGGACCGTCATAGACCACGTTCATGACGGGCGCGCCTCCCCTCTAGGAGAAGAGAATCGAGGACAGGCGGCGGCGGCCGGCGATGGTCGCGGGATCGGTCGGTCCCCACGCCTCGAAGAACTGGACGAGCTGCTTGCGCGCGGCGTCTTCGTTCCAGCCCCTGTCCTTGCGGATGATGGCGAGAAGCTGGTCGGCCGCCTCCTCGCGCCGGTTCTTGCCGCCAAGGCCGACGGCGAGATCGAAGCGGGCCTGATGGTCGTTCGGATCGGCGACGAGCCTCGCCTCGAAGGCGGCGAGATCGCCGAGGGAGGCGGATTGCTCGGCCACCTCGATCGCCGCCCGCGCCCCCGCGATGGCCGGATCGTTCGCCTTGGCGGCGGGCGCCATGGCGAGGAAGCGGCGCGCGCCCTCGATGTCGCCGAGTTGGAGATGGAGCTTCGCCAGGGCGGCGATGGCGGCGAGGTTCTCCGGCTCCTCCGCGAGGACCGCGGCATAAAGCTCTGCCGCTCCGCCGAGATCGCCGGCCTTGGCGAGCGTATCCGCCTCGGCCAGCAATTCATCTGCCGCCGCCGAGCCGGGCCCGACCAGGCGCGCAATGAATTCCTTGATCTTCGCCTCCGGCTGCGCGCCCATGAAGCCGTCGACGGGCTGGCCGCGATCGAAGGCGAAGACGGCGGGGATCGACTGCACGCCGAGCTGGCCGGCGATCTGCGGATGCTCGTCGATATTCATCTTGACGAGCTTGACCTTGCCGCCGGCCGCCTTGACCGCCTTCTCGATGACGGGCGTCAACTGCTTGCAGGGCCCGCACCAGGGCGCCCAGAAATCGACGAGCACGGGCTGCTTCATCGATTCGGCGATCACGTCCTGGCGGAAGGCGGCGGTCGTCGTGTCCTTGATCAATCCGTCGGCGGGCGCGGCGGTACCGGCGAGCATCGTGGGCCTCTGCTGAAGGGGTCTTGCCCGGAAGGGGGCTGGCAATGCCCTAAGATGGGAGCGCCCCCTGGGTCAATCAATCCGCCGCCTCCGCGGGGGCCGGAAGGGCGAGGATCGCCGGCTCGTGGCCGGTCGCGCGCAGGAAGGCGACGAGATCGGCCGGGGAAAGGCCCGTCGTCATCGTGTTGACGAGCGGATGGACATTGACCCGCTCGAAGCCCATCAGGCGCCGGTCGAGGATCACCCGCACGCGGGCCGGCTCGTCGTTGACGGCGCCGAAAGGGGTCACCGAGCCCGGCTCGACGCCCAGGACCTCCACCAGCAACTCGCCCGAGCCGAAAGAGAGGCGGCCCGAGGCGCCGAGGGTCTCATGCAGGCGCTTGAGGTCGATGCGCGTATCGTCCTTGGCCGTGACGAGGAAGAGCGCGCCCTTCTTGTCCTTGAGGAAGAGGTTCTTCGTATGGGCGCCGGGGATGGCCGCCTTCACCGGGGCCGATTCGGCTACCGTGAAGACGGCACGGTGCCCGTGCGTCTCGTGGGCGATGCCGAGGCTCGCGAGGCGGGCGAGAAGATCGGCGGGGCTCGTTCGGGACATGGTTGGCGGGTCTCGGGCAAGGCCGTTCACGATGGAGCGGGTTTCGGCTTTCACCACTCTCACGCCGCGCGTCAAAAACCCCTATATGTGGCGGGCAGATCTCTGGTTCGGACGAGTTATGGCCGGCATCTCGGTGACCCTCGAAGGCAACAACATTCAGCTCGCCTTCGAGAAGAACGATCATACGACCGCGGTGGTGATGGATCCGGGCACGGCCCAGTCCCTTATCCTCGCGCTCGGCCAGATGCTGCTCAAGATCGACCGCGACGAGGACGACGAGACGGGCTCCGACGAGGATCGCCACGCCGAAGCCTATGACGAGGACGAATATCTCGACGTGACCTCGCCCACCATCGACATCGGCACCGACGAGGACGGCCAGGCGGTGGTCGCGCTCCAGGCCGGGCCCCTTCCGCCCTTCGTGCTGCGCCTCAACGACGAGGAGGCCCGGCACGTGGCGCAGGGCCTCCTCGAAATTCTCTCCTCGCCGCGGGACGTCCGCTCCTCCCAGGGCGATCACTGACGCAGTTCAGACCTGCATCGGGCTGGTCGGCCTGCCGGGCAGGTAGTCGGGCTCGGAGCCCGGCCCCGTCGGCTCGGCGATGCCCGGATCGCTCACCGGATAGGGAGTCCGCGGACCCGTCGGGCCCGTATCGGGGATCTCGTCGGGCGGCGCGGGCGGCAGCTCGGTCGGGACGTTTCCGCCCGGAATTGGCTCCTGGTCCGGGTTGGCCGGACGCGGGGCGCCGGGGCCCGCGCGGAGCAGGGCTCCCGCGAGCCAGGGCGGCATCGGGCTCGAGCTCGGCTGTCGAACGACATGCATCGTCCATCTCCTTGGTCGAATTGTGAAGGTTGGGAGGTCAACCGGCAGCCGGGACAGGGGTTCCTGAATGCGCCGTTCCGTCCGCCATCCGACCGAACGCGAAACGGCCGGCGCAAGGGCCGGCCGCTCGATCTTCCCTGGAGGAAGGAACCGCTACTCGGTCTGCTGGATGGCCGAGAGGAGCCAGGGCCCCTTCATGTCGCGGCGGAAGGTCCAGATTTCCGTCACCTCGGTCGGCGCGGTGCGGTTGCCCTGCACGACGCGCCCGCTCGCGACCTCCACATAGGCTTCCACGATCTCGTAGCGCATGGCCACGGTCGCATATTCCGTGGTGCCCTCGCGCCACGCCTCGGCGAGATCGCCCTGGAGGAGCTTGGCATCGGTGATCTCGTTGCGGATCCCGCGGCGGCGATCCTCGGCCAGGTCTTCCTCGAGATAGCGTGCCATCTCGGGCGTCGCGAGGCGGCGCAGGGCGCCGAGATCGCCGCGGCCGTAGGAGACCTGGAGATCGCCGAGGCAGCGTTCGAAGGCGCGGTAATCCTCGGGCGCGATCTGGATCGGCTGCCGCGCCGGCCCGCCCCCGCCGAAGCCGCGCGCCGAGAAGCCTCCGGGCGCGGCTCCGCCAAGCGGCGAGCGGCCGTGCAGGCCCGGACCCGCGGCCATGGCCGGCTCCGAGCGCCGCCGGAAGAAGCGCAGCGCGAACCAGACGAGGCCCGCGATCAGGCCGATCTGGAGCAGGAGGCCGATGAACGAGGCCAGCCCCGCGATTCCGCCAAGGAAGCCGTGGCCCGTGAGCAGTCCGAACAGACCCGCTCCGAGAAGGCCGGCGGCGAGGCCGGTGCCGAAGCCGAAGCGGCGCGGCTGCGCCGGGGCGGCGGTGGCCATGCCCGGACGCGGCTGGCCGATACCGGGCGTCTCGCTCCGCTGGATCGGCTGGGCCGGACGGGGGGCGGTCGCGGTCGGCGGCGGCGCCGAGAAGGTCGAGCCGCCGCGCGAGCCCATGCTCCTGCCGCCGCCGGGGCGAGCCTCGACGACCGGAGCGGCGAGCACCGTCACGAGCCCGGCGACGAGCGCCGTGCGGGCAAAGGTACCGAAGCGTCTGATCATATATCCCTCGATGGGGGCGATTCCCCCGAGCCGGGGCGAATTCCCGGCGCCATGAATATGGTGCGGGGCCGTCCCGATCTCAAGACATGGCATGCGACATCATGCGTCGGAACCGGGTCTCCGCCGCACTTCGGTGGCGTAATCCTCGACCATCATGAGCGAGACGTCGCCCGGCCGGTAGCGATGGGGCCCGATCCCGGCGACGGGCGTGATCTCGGCGCCCGTGCCGCAGAGGAAGCATTCGTCGAAGCTCGACAATTCCCCCGGCATGATCCGACGCTCGACCGTTCCGATGCCGCGCCGCCGGGCAAGCTCGATGACGGTGCGCCGCGTGATGCCGTCGAGGAAGCAATCGGCGATCGGCGTGTGCAATTGCCCCCCGCGCGTGAAGAAGACATTGGCCCCGGTGCATTCGGCGATCCGCCCCTGCCAGTCGAGCATGAGGGCGTCCGCATAGCCTTTGCGCTCGGCGGCGTGTTTCGACATCGTCGCGATCATGTAGAGCCCCGCCGCCTTCGCGGCCGAGGGCGCGCTGGCCGGGTCGGGCCGGCGCCATTCCGCGATATCGAGGTAAATGCCCCGCATCTTCTCCACGACGTTGAACATGGAGGGCCAGGGCCACACCGCGATGGCGACATGGATGGTGGAATCGGGAGCCGCGACCGCCATCATCTCCGAGCCGCGCCAGGCCACGGGCCGGACATAGACATTCGGATCGCCGTTCCTCTCGACGCAGAGCGCCTTGGCCGCGCAGATCTCCTCGGCCGAATAGGGGATCTCGAAATCGAGCAGCTCGGCCGAGCGCCGGAAGCGCTCGGAATGCTCGCGGGACTTGAAGATCACGCCGTCATAGGCGCGCTCGCCCTCGAACACCGTCGAGCCGTAGTGGAGGCCGTGCGAGAGAACGTGGAGCCGCGCCTCCCGCCAGGGCACGAGCGCCCCGTCCTGCCAGATCCAGCCCTCGCGCCGGTCGAACGGAACCACGCTCATTCTCTCTCCTCCTGCTTGACGGCTAGAGGCGGTCCTGAGATATGTCAACAAGGCTGACGTATTTCGAGGATCGCGTTGTCCGAAGCCCCGGCCACGGAACAATCCGAGAGAGCCTCCGCCCGTGCGGGAGGGCAGGGCGCCGAGCGGCCTGCCTACGAACTGATCGAGCTTCTGTTCTTCGCCTATCGTGACTTCGTCGGCGATCCCGACCGGATCCTGACCGAATTCGGCTTCGGGCGCGCGCATCACCGCGTGATCCATTTCGTCACGCGCCGGCCGGGCCTCTCCGTCGCCGATCTCCTCGACCTGCTCCAGATCACCAAGCAGAGCCTGAACCGGGTGCTGAAGGAACTCGTCGACAAGGGCTTCGTCGAGGGCCGAACCGGCACCGAGGACCGGCGCCAGCGGCTGCTCTATCCGACCGAGGCCGGCCGCAGCCTCTCGGCCCGGCTCGTCCGCCTCCAGACCCGCCGCATCCGCCGCGCCCTGGGCCATGATCCGCGCGGGGAGGTGGAGGCGGTGGTGGCGCGCTTCCTGGGCGGCATGGTGGACCGGCCCGGGCGCGGCGGGAGCGGGATGCGCGCGCGGATGGCGGATGATAAAGGCTGAGCGATGACGCCTTCCCGGACCGAGCCGCCGGACGATGCCTCCCATGTGCTCGTCGTGGACGACGACAGGCGGCTGCGCGAGCTTCTGTCGCGCTTCCTCCTCGCGCGGGGATACCGGGTGACCACGGCGGCGAGCACGGCCGAGGCGCGCGCCAAGCTCGCCCATGTCGTCTTCGACGCGATGGTGCTCGACGTCATGATGCCGGGCGAGACGGGGATGGAGTTCCTGCGCGCCCGCCGCAAGGAGGGATGCGCGACGCCCGTGCTGATGCTGACCGCCCAGGCCGAGCCCCAGCATCGGATCGAGGGTCTCGAGACGGGCGCCGACGATTATCTCACCAAGCCCTTCGAGCCCCTCGAGCTGGTCCTGCGCCTCGCCAATATCCTCAGGCGCAGCAGCCATCCCGAGCCCGAGGCGAAGCCTCACCCGGAGACGGTCAGGTTCGGCCCCTTCCTCTTCCGCTTCGAGCGGGGCGAGCTGTCGCGGAGCGGGGAGGTCATCCGCATCACCGAGCGCGAGCGGGAGATCCTGAGCCTGCTGGGGCAGCGCGCCGGGGCGGAGGTCTCCCGCGAGGAGCTGTCGGGCGGCCCCGGCGGGCCCGGGGAGCGCGCGGTCGACGTGCAGATGAACCGCCTGCGGCGCAAGATCGAGCTGGATCCCGCCAATCCTTCCTTCCTCCAGACCGTGCGCGGCGTCGGCTACCGGCTGGTCGTGGATCCCTGATGGCGACGCGCCCGCTCGCCGGCGATCCGGGCCGCCCCCTGCGCCATGCCCTGCGGCGGATCGGCCGCACGCTCACCGCCCTCCTGCCCAAGGGCCTCTATGCCCGCTCGCTGATCATCATCATCACGCCCGTGGTGCTGCTCCAGTCGGTCGTGGCCTATGTGTTCATGGAGCGCCACTGGCAGCTCGTGACGCAGCGCCTCTCGGCCGCCGTCACCTCCGACATCGCGGCCCTGATCGACCTCCACGAGACCTATCCCGACGAGCGCGATTCGGAGCGCATCTCGCGCATCGCCGCCGAGCGGCTCGTTCTCGACGTCGAGTTTCGCAAGAGCGAGACCCTGCCTCCGCCCGGCCCCAAGCCCTTCTTTTCCATCCTCGACGAGGCGCTCTCCGACGAGATCGCCCGGCAGGTGGGCCGGCCCTTCTGGATCGACACCGTCGGCCGCTCGAACCTGATCGAGATCCGCATCCAGCTCGAGGACGGGGTGATGCGCGTGATCGCGCGCCGCAGCCTCGCCTATGCCTCGAATTCCCACATCTTCCTCGTCTGGATGGTGGGGACCTCCTTCGTGCTTCTCGCCGTCGCCATCCTGTTCCTGCGCAACCAGATCAGGCCCATCCTGAAGCTCGCGGCGGCGGCGGAGGATTTCGGCCGCGGCCGCGAGGTCGAGTTCCGGCCGCGCGGGGCGCGCGAGGTCCGCCAGGCGGGCCATGCCTTCATCGAGATGAAGCGGCGCATCGAGCGGGCGGTCGAGAGCCGCACCACCATGCTGAACGGCGTCAGCCACGACCTGCGCACCATCCTGACGCGGTTCCGCCTGTCCCTCGCGGTGCTCGGCGACACGCCCGAGACGGAGGACCTGAAACGCGACGTCGACGAGATGAACCGGATGCTGGAGGGCTATCTCGCCTTCGCGCGGGGCGATGCGGGCGAGACGGCTTTGCGCACGGATCTGCGCGTCCTGCTCGAGGAGATCAAGGCGGATGCCGACCGCTCGGGCAATCCGACCAGCATCGATTTCGTGGGGGATCCCACCGTCACGGTGCGGGTGGACGCCTTCCGGCGCCTGCTCTTCAACCTCGTCTCCAACGCTGCGCGCCACGGGGACCGCATCGCGATCACGGCCAATCACGAGACGCGCTGGCTCGTGCTTCACGTCGACGACGACGGGCCGGGCATCCCGCCGGATTATCGCGAGGAGGTGTTCAAGCCGTTCCTGCGCCTCGACGAGGCCCGCAACCAGGACGAGGGCGGGTCGGGCCTCGGCCTCGCCATCGCCCGCGACATCGCCCGCTCGCATGGCGGCGACATCGTGCTGGGCGACAGCCCCCTCGGCGGCCTGCGGGCGACGGTGCGGCTGCCGGCTTGACGGAACCTGGAGGCCGGACGCGCCGGGATCAGTGCAGCGACTCCACCTCGCATTTCGCATAGGCGCCCGCCGCGGCGACATAGGCGTTGAGCTGGGCCACATAGGCATTCGCCGCCTTCTGGAAGGCGGGCACCTTGGCGTTGTACGCCTTGACCTCGTCGTTGAAGCGATAGGCTTCCCAGCCGAGGCATCCGGCCTTGGTCGGCGCATCGACGCAGGGCGACTTGGCCGGCGGGACCGGCTTTTCCGGCCGCCCCGCGGGATCGGGCGGCACGGGCGGCGTGCAGGGTCCGGCCGCGCGGGCCGGCGCTCCCGAAAGAAGCGCCAGCGCGAGGAGAAGCGGCCAGAGGCCGCCCCTCCCCGTGTCGGCTTTCCACATGTCCAGGGTCGCTGTCATTGCATCGTTGGGATGACGAATTCTGCGCCTTCCTTGACGCCTGAGGGCCATCTTGAGGTGACGGTTTTTGTCTTTGTGTAGAAGCGGACGGAATCGGGTC
>OEIU01002355.1_pt1 | contig 10213 bp, 11 predicted proteins | sample 1539221 | NCBI WGS metagenome assembly OEIU01 (sample SAMN03792071, study PRJEB22550) | activated sludge metagenome | feature: wastewater treatment plant; material: activated sludge; isolation source: Wastewater treatment plant of a petroleum refinery complex | place: Argentina: Zarate | collected... | reverse complement strand
GAGGAACGTTGCGCCGTAGGGAATGAACGAGCCGGAAAGCGCGATGCCGTTCATGACTGCCGCCATGCCATGCTCGCGCACGCCATAGTGCATGTAGTTGCCCGCAAAGCTCCCGGGCGCAATCGACGTATGGCTCTTCGTTCGCGTACCGTTCGAGGGGGTGAGGTCAGCCGAGCCGCCCAACAGCTCGGGCAGCGCCGGCACGAGCTTTTCCAGTGTCATCTGCGACCACACGCGGGTCGCGCGCATGGCGGTGTCGGCGGCGAAGGCGGCCTTTGCCTCGCCGATCGTACTTTGCGCCGCCTTGGCCGCATCGCGGCCAGTAATGAGCGTCTTGGCGGCGGAGTCCGCCTTGCCGAAGCGCGATTTCCAATCCGCGTTGAGACCGGCGCTCCGAGCACCCGCCGCGCGCCAGGCGCCCAAGATGCCGGCTGGAATTTCGAACGGCGGATAGGGCCATCCGAGCTTCTCACGGGCGCCCTTGATTTCTTCCGCGCCGAGCGGCTCTCCATGCGTGGATGATTTGCCGGCCTTCGTTGGTGCGCCATACCCGATGACCGTCTTGCAGGCGATGAGCCAAGGCTTGGAAGTGTCCTTCTTCGCCTTCTCGATTGCTGCGGCGACTGCTGCCGTGTCGTGCCCATCCACGCGCACGGTATTCCACCCCGATGCCGCAAAGCGCGCGAGCTGGTTGTCGGATGCCGACAAGGAGGTCGCACCGTCAATGGTGATGGAATTGTCGTCCCAGAACACGATGAGCTTGCCGAGCTTCAAATGACCCGCAAGCGAGATCGCTTCCTGGCTGATGCCTTCCATCAGGCAGCCGTCGCCGGCGATCACGTATGTATGATAGTCGACCAGATCATCGCCGCAGCGCGCGGCAAGCAGACGCTCCGACAACGCCATGCCGACCGCGTTGGCGATCCCCTGACCCAATGGACCGGTCGTGGTCTCGATGCCGGGCGCATGGCCATACTCGGGATGTCCGGCCGTCTTGGAACCGAGCTGACGGAAGTTCTTCAACTCCTCGATCGTCATGCCCGGATAACCGGTGAGATAGAGCAGTGAATAAAGCAGCATCGAGCCGTGACCGGCCGACAGCACGAAACGATCCCGGTTTGGCCAAGTGGGATCGGCGGCATCGAACTTGAGGAATTGCGTGAACAGCACCGCCGCCACGTCCGCCATGCCGAGCGGCATACCCGGATGCCCCGAATTTGCCTGCTGCACGCCGTCCATCGAAAGGGCCCGGATGGCGTTGGCCATGTCCTTCAGGCTGACCTGCGCCGCAGCCTCGCTCGTGCCGTATTTGCTCATAAGACCCCAAAAGTAGCCGGTGCTTGGCTTATCCTCGCGCGCTACCGCGCCTGAAAAGTCGAGGGACATTTACCGGGCCAGAAGGAGCGCGTCTATGGGCCCGCGGGCGATAGCAACAGATTGGCGCACCTTGGCCCGGACACTTGCTTGTCGCAAATGACTTTTCCCGATTATCCCGCGGTCGCGAAGCACCCGCGGACGCATCTCAGGGCGCGATGGCGCGCTTGGTTTTGACCTCTGCCTCGGCCTTCGCCAGTTTTGCCTCTTCTTCGGTGTCCTCTCGCATCAACTGCTCCAGGGTGGCCGCGTCGCTGCGGGCTTTCTGCTGCAGCTTCTCGATGTCGGAGGCCAGTTCGTAGTCGTCGAACAGGCGCCGCTCGTCGTGCGTGCGGAAGGTTTTTACCGTGCGCTCGGCGACCCGGTCGGAGTAACCCAACCCCTTGAGCAGCTGATGGGTGATGTCGAGCGCCGACAGGAATGTTTCGCGGCGCATGTTCTTGACGCCAAGATCAAGGAAGCGATGCGCGTGGGCACGGTCTCGCGCACGCGCATAGATCGGCACATGCGGATAATTGCGATGCACGAACTCCGCGATCCACAAGGACGCTTCCACGTCGTCGATGGCGAGCACGAACGCGCGGGCTTTTCCGATCTGGGCAGCCGCCAGAATTTCGGGCCGGCTCGCGTCGCCATAGAAAGCTTGCGCGCCGAAACGGCGCACCAGTTCCACTTGTTCGAGAGACTTCTCGAGCGCCGTGAACGCAATTCCCTTGGCGCGCAGGATACGCGCGACGATTTGCCCGAAACGGCCAAAGCCGGCGATGACGACGTGGGCATCCTGGTCAGGCATGGTGTCGTAGGCACGCGGCGGTGCCGTCACCGCTTTGCCGAAGAGGAACCTTTCAAGCGAGAGCAGCAGCGGCGTCAAGGCCATCGAGAGCGTGATGGTCACGACGAGAAGCTCTGCCGCGCCAGCGCGCAGAACACCACTGGCCTGGCCCGCGGCCAGCAGCACGAAGGCGAATTCGCCGCCCTGCGCCAGTACCAGTGCAAGACGTCTTGCAGGTCCGGCCTCAAGGCCCTGCCAGCGTCCAAGACCGAATAGAATGGCCGCCTTCACCGTCATCAGCAGCAAAGTGAGCGCGACAATGGCCATCGGCCGCGACAGCAGAAGCCCCAGATTGAGCGACATGCCGACAGCGGTGAAGAACATTCCCAGCAGTAGCCCCTCGAACGGCGCGATGTCGGCTTCCAGTTGATGCCGGTAGACGCTTTCGGCGAGCAGCGCGCCCGCAAGGAACGATCCCAACGACGCCGGCAGCCCAGCCTGCTGCATGACGAGGGCAACGCCGACGACCACAAGCAATGCCGCGGCCGTCATCGTTTCGGGCACTTTCGAAAGCGCGACGATGCGCAGCAGAGCGTTGATGACGTAGCGTCCGACGACGATGACAAGAACGATGGTAACCAGCGCCTTGCCGAAGGCCAGCAGATTGATCTGCGCCTCGTCGGCGCCGTTCGCCACCGTGGCGACGGCAAAGAACGGCGCAAAAGCAATGAGCGGAATGGCGGCGAGGTCCTGGAACAGAAGCACGGCGAAACCCAGCCGCCCATGGCGGGTGGCGAGTTCGCCATTCTCTTCCATCACCTGAAGCGCAAACGCTGTCGAGGACAGAGCCAGAGCCGAACCTGCAAAGAGCGCGGGCTTCCAGTCCGCACCCAGCGCCATGCCGATCCCCCCGAGGGCCAACGCCGTCAGAATTACCTGCGCGGTACCAAGACCGAAGATTGCCTGACGCATGGCCCACAGACGCTTGGGCCGAAGCTCCAAGCCTATCAGAAACAGAAGGAGAACGACGCCGAAGTCTGCGACCTCACGGAGCTCCTTGGCGTCATGGGCGTTGAACACCTGACCCAATCCGAAAGGGCCAAGCAGGATACCCGCGGCCAGATAGCCCAGCACCGCCGCCATGCCCAGCGCGCGGGCCAGGGTTGCCGCCACCACAAGCGCTGCCAACATGATCGCAATCTGTGTCAATTCCACTTGTCCCTTCGGCAGTTCACGTCTGCTAGAGATACCTGTACTGGAGGATAATCCAAAGCCCCTCAAGGCGCGTAGCAATGGCGCGCCTGGAGGGCTTCGGCTATGAATGCCACTCATGCTCGTACACGGCTTCACAATGTCCGGGTACATCACTCGGACCGCATATTAATGGCTGATTTTCTAAACCGGATCGCGACCACGGCCGACGCGTCGGCATTTCGGGACTTGTTCGAAATCTACGCCCCGCGCGTCAAAGCCTACATGATGCGTCAAGGCGCTGATCCGACCACCGCCGAGGAGCTGGCGCAGGAAACGCTCCTCACTGTCTGGCGCAAGGCGAACCTCTACTCCGGCGACCGGGGCAACGCGACCACCTGGATTTTCACGATCGCGCGCAATCTGCGCATCGACAAGCTTCGTAAGGAAATGACGTGGGTCGAGTTGCCCGAGGGGCGCGAGGAGGAAGCAAGCGACGATCCTCTTCCCGACGAGCGCATCGAGGTCAAAGAGCGCCAAAAACGCGTCCAGGCTGCCCTGGCTCAATTACCCGCCGACCAGCACGAGGTAGTGACCTTGTCCTATATCGAGGGACTGACGCACAGCCAGATCGCTGAGCGCCTGAAGCTCCCGCTTGGCACAGTGAAATCGCGCATGCGCCTTGCCTATCTCAAAATCCGCGAGGCCGTCGAGGATCTGAAATAGATGACGATCGCGCATCATCCAGGCCTGGAAAATCTCATGAGCTGCTCGGCTGGAAGCATGCCGGAGGCGTTCGCCGCCGTCATGGCCTCCCACATTGGGATGTGCCCGGTCTGCCGCATGGAACTCGTGCTGATGCACGATATCGGCGTGGAACTGTTCAGTTCCCTGGCGCCAAGTCCTCTTGCTGGCAAAATTCCCATCATGGCCATGCGCCGGGCGGAAGGCGAGACCGGCGGCGATACCGCGCCCGCCCGCAGTCCGGACGGTCTTACGGAAGGCGGCATGCCTGTCATCCTGACGCCATACGCGGGCAACGACCTCTGCAAGGTCGCCTGGCGGCGACTGGCGCCCGGCGTGCAGCATTTCCCGATTGCGCTGTCCGCCGGCGCCAAGGGAGGAAGCCTGCGCCTTCTCAAAATTGCTCCGGGCAAGGCCATTCCCGCGCACGGCCATCGCGGCTCTGAATTAACCCTGGTGCTGGGCGGGTCCTTCCGCGACGAGACGGGACTCTACGGCGTGGGCGATGTCGCCGATCACTTCGATGAAACCGAGCACCAGCCGGTGGCCGACCCTGAAGGGGGATGCGTTTGCCTCGTTGCGTCAGAAAAGAAATTCCGCTTCAAGTCGATGATGGCAAGGCTGTTTCAAGCCTTCACTCGATTTTAGGATTGGCGAATGGACGCGGCTCGTCCCTGGAAGACGGCATGGATCACGGGTGCAAGTTCCGGCATTGGCCGCGAACTGGCGTTGCGTCTTGCAGGGCTCGGCGTGCGGGTTGCGGCAACCGCACGCTCTGCCGACAACCTCAAGGTACTTGCCGCATCAAATCCCCTGATCAGTCCCTATCCCGGGGACGTCACCGACGCAGCCGCGATGAAGGATACATTCGCGGCCATCGAACGTGACCTGGGACCCGTCGACCTTGCGATATTCAGTGCCGGCATCTGGCAAGGAATGCTCGTCTCCGACTTCTCTGCCGAGCGCGGCAAGGATGTCATGACGGTCAACTATTTCGGCGTTCTCAACGCATTGGAGCCTGCGATGGCCGCATTTGCTTCCCGCGGCCGCGGGCATATCGCAATTCTCTCTTCCGTCGCCGGTTTCAGAGGCGTGATGAAAGGCGCGGCGTACGCGCCCACCAAGGCTGCGCTCATCTCTTTGAGCGAGGCCCTTTATCCCCATCTCGCCCGCAAAGGCGTCAAACTCACGATCATCAATCCCGGCTATATCGTCACGCCGATGACCCAAAGGGAGACGTTTAGCATGCCGTTCATCATTCCGGTGGAACAGGCGGCCGAAACGATCATCACCGGGCTTTCGCGCGGCAAGTATGAGATCGTATTTCCCTGGCGCACGGCCCTTCTGATGAAGACGCTGCGCGTTCTTCCCAACTGGGTGTTCTTCCGCCTCGTCAACATCGGCATCAATCTCAGGGGCACCGGCGAGCCGCCCTCCGCGCCGAACGCTTGACCGCATTTCGCAGGCCATTCGCCCCGCGCAAGACTTCAGAAATATTCCTTCACGCTCCGCTAACCTTAATGCGTTCTTAACCAAGGTTGCGGCATTCTCAATTCATGCCGGGGACCTGAAGGGACTGAAAGCCCACACACTCTCTCCCACCCTTCGCGGCCCCGTGGAATGCAAGAGCGAAGTATCGTCACCCATTTGTCTTAAGCGTATCGAGGTGGTCCGATGACTTACGAAGCACTCTCCCGTGCACTTGCCTATGCCTCCTGCCTCTCCAGCATGACCCTGTTTGCCACGTCGATGGCTATTGCCGCCGTCCATGTGGGAAGCCTCGGTCCGCCTGGGGCCTGCGGTCCAACAGCCTGCACAGCCTTGGCCGTGCAGGCCGGCGGCCTCAGTCCCGGCGTAAAGAGCGGGGTCTACGTCCAAGCAGTCGCAACATCACTCTGGCAGAGGAAAATCTGATCGGTCTGGTACGGCTTTCGAAGCGATGTGCGCACGTCACTTCGAAAAACCGCGCACTGAAAGCGCTTTTCATGTTTCGCGCAGGAATTGTCCGGCCGCACTCACCGGATGAACGGACTGACGAAGCAGGACAAAGCATCTGGCAAGGAGCGCGGGGACAGCAGCCCTGCGCTCTTTCCATTTGTTACCGGTCGCTAGTCTCGACCACGCGGTCACTGCTCTTGACGACGCGGTCGATAGCCTGGAGTTCGCGCACGAGCGCAGGAAAATCTTTCAACGCCACCATGTTGGGACCATCGGAGGGCGCGTGATCGGGATCCTGATGGGTCTCGATGAAGAGTCCCGCAACCCCGACGGCGACCGCGGCGCGAGCCAGGACCGGCACGAAACGGCGATCGCCGCCCGACGACGTTCCTTGTCCGCCCGGCTGCTGCACGGCGTGTGTCGCATCGAAAATGACCGGCGCGCCGATTTCCGCCATCTGCGCAAGGCCGCGCATATCGACGACAAGCGTGTTGTAGCCGAAGCTCGAGCCGCGCTCCGTGACGAGCACATTGGGATTGCCGCTGCCCGTGACCTTGGCAACGGCATTCTTCATGTCCCAGGGCGCAAGAAACTGCCCCTTCTTGATTTTGACCACGCGGCCGGTTTCCGCGGCGGCGATGAGCAGATCGGTCTGGCGGCACAGGAACGCAGGAATTTGCAGAATATCGACCACTTCGGCGACGGGTGCGCACTGCGCCGCCTCGTGCACGTCAGTGACGACCGGAAGGCCCAGGCTCTCGCCGATCTCAGCGAACACAGGCAGTGCCGCCTTCAAGCCGATGCCGCGCTTGCCCGAAAGCGAGGTACGATTGGCTTTGTCAAAAGAAGCCTTGAAGACGAGACCGCAACCAAGAGCGGTGGCGATCTCCTTCAGGGCGCTCGCCATCTCCAGCGCATGCGCCCGGCTCTCCATCTGACAGGGGCCCGCCAGCAGTGCGATGGGAAGGTCGTTGCCGAAGACGACGTCACGAGCGTGCACGTGCGCATTGGGGGCGAGCGCGGCTGTCGCCAGGGAGGAGTAAGGTTTGTTCATGGCCGTCTTATAGACCGGCGGCAATCTCGAAGCGAGACCGGCACGGCCCCGTTCAACAGCCTGCGCGCCGCAGCGCGTAAAATAAAAACGGCGGCTCAAAAGCCGCCGTTTAAAGAACCTATCGGTTCGAAATCGTTAGATAACGTCGATTTCGGCAGGGAGGTAGCTCGTGACCTCAAGACCAACTTCCTGCTCGCGAACTTCCGGCTTCATCCAGGTCTTCATGGTGTATCTCCTCCAAGAAATCTCTTTCACAGGGCACCCCTGTTACAAACAGATGTAGCGAGGCCTGCTGAAAATGGCCAATCGCTTTTCAATCGCAATGAGCAAACTTTTTGTGATCGTTTCGCGGCTTTGTTATACCGTTACAACAATGACTTACGACTTTCGGCCAAACGCCGGTGCAGCGCTGCTCCAAGACACCGAACGGACTGCCTGATACGGTGATCCGCGCTCTGACCTTGTGGTAAAAACACCGCCGAATTTGCTGGACCGGCCCATCGCTCGTGGGTAGGGGTCATTCATGGCTCTGTGCGTGCTATAGTCCGTTCGTCGACATAAGGGGTGGCACGTTCACGCTACGCCATAACAACTGAGGGGAAGCACATGCTTGAACAATTTGCCTGGCTACAGCCTGTCCTGATCGCCGCCGCGGTCGTATTCGTTCTCGATCTCATCGGGAACATGCTTTCGTTCTCGAGCCGGTTCATGAACGCGCTCGTCACTGCGCTGGTTTTCGCCATCCTGTTTGGCGCCCTGATCCACCTCGGCATCGTTCAGCTGGACGTTAAAACAGTTCCCATGCCGGCCACGACGGAAGCGCCGGCCAGCGCGCCAGCTCAATAATCCGACTGGATACGAGGGGGAAGATCCGTCCGGTCTGAGGGATTGGGCGGATCTATTTGTTTGTCTTGCCTCTACTCAGGCAATGACGTTATCGCGGCGCGACCCGATGCGGCGGTTTTCCGACAGGACGCAGCGTATCTCAAACATCTCTGTTGGCGTGAGGCGGACGCGGCGCTTGCGCCACAACTGCCAGCGCGGCGTCAACTCGATCCAGTGCGCGCCGTAATAGTCGCAGAATATCCGGATACGGTCGCCAGCCACGATCCGGCGCCAAACCCAGGCCACTTGCTCGGCGTGATCCAGCTCCGGCGACACGGCTCTCCCACCCACGTTTCTCAACGAGTCAGACGTCGAGTTTCCATGAATTTGGAACTAGTGCTTTTGCGTTAAGAAGGGGTAACGCGAAGCTCGCAAATCCCGCGCCACCCATCACCTCGGCACAAGACCGCGCCCGCGTGACCGGCGCGGCCATGAACCCTTCCCCTCCACCGCGCGACCAACGAGGCATGTTCCGGCCGGAACAGCGCATGCGCCCGCCGCCATGTGAGGCTGGCGCGATCGGCATTTAGACCCACGAAAGGATATCCTAATGGCCTTCCTTCGCACGGCCGCCTTGCGCGCATTCACCGCCGCAACGGCAATCTTCGCTGTTTTTCCCGCCATCGCCCGCGCGGGCGACGCCTCTCCCTTGGGCGTATGGATCGACAACACCGGACGCGGCGCGGTCGAAATCAAACCGTGCGCGGGCAACAACCTTTGCGGCCACGTCGTATGGGTTCGCAACAGCAAGGACATCAAGGGATGCGGACGCCAGATCATTGGCGCGGCGCGTCCCATAGGCAGCAAAGGCATGCACCAGGGCTGGATCTATTCGCCCGAGAAGAAGCAGCGCTACGATGTTGAGTTTGTCCCATCAGGTGCGGACCAGCTGCGCGTCACCGGCTATGCGGGCATCAAATTGTTCTCGCGCACCATGTATTGGACGCGCGCGAGCAGCGATCTTGTGCGTTGTGACAGCACGCAGACGGCGCAGACCGCGCCGAAACCCTCCGAGCAGGCGGCCGCCGCAACCGCTGCTCCTCAAAAGCCCGAGGCCCCAAAGGACTACGCCAAACCCACACAAGCCGTACCTTCTGCCTTGCCGAAGAAGACTGCCACGCCGGCTGAGGACACGCCGCCCGCGAACACGTCCGCAAAAGAGACCGCGGAGCAGGATGCGTCAAGCCAGCAGGACACGGCATCCGTTAAAAGCGAAGACGAGGTTACGGTTCCTTCCGCCGCAGACGAACAGACTGCCGGGAACGACGATACATCCGCCAGTGAGGAAACTGCCGGTTCGGGACTGTCCAAGCTTAACCTTGGCGGCTTGCAGCTCGGCAAGGTCATCTCGCGAAAGGGCGGGACCTGCAAACTCGATCTTCCCTGGGTGAAGGTCCGCTTCGATTGCAAGGATTTGTAATCCCGCGTCGTATTGTCGAAGCACCATCCTCCTGTCATCCCGGGCGAGCGAAGCCGGATGCAATCCGGCGCAGCGCGGACCCGGGATCCAGCATAATCAGTGCGAAGCGCGAAACATCTCACCGCCACTGCACGCCAAGTCCTCTCGATCCCGGCGCTCGCTGCCGCTCGGCCGGGATGACAGAAATGAGGAAGGCTCGGACGGGATCGCAACACCAATGGCTCTGCGGAAATCGCAAAGCTCTCTCGAGGGCTTTGCGGAAAAGTGGGAACCGGTTTCCGATAAGAGCACGACAAAACAAAAGCCTGGAGCCGATCCGCGATTCCATCAAAAACGGAACGGCTCTAGAACGGCAGGATGATCGACGACTCGAGGTGACGCGCTGGCGGGTTGCGCCTTTTGCGCTTGGCTTCTTTTCGTTTCGGCGCCGGCGTCTTAGGCGCAGCGCGCGCAGCTTGGCTCGACCCTTGCGGAGCGGGATCGATGCTCACCGTCTTGGCGGGAATTTGCGCGGGCGCAGGTGTCACGGCGGGCGGTGTTGGCGAAACGGGAGACGCCGTCACGCCAAGCGACCCGGTTCTGGACTGCGCCGCGCGCGAATCGCCCCCTGCCTGCGCGTCGGTGACATCGCTCGTGGCGTGGTGTGCTGCGGCCAGGGTCCTGTTCGCCGCCTCCAGTTCGCTGGAAAGCCGCAGCACCTCGGCACGCGCGATCTCGAGTTCACCTGAGAGCTTCTGCACATCGGCGCGTGCTGCGTACCGTTCCTCGCGTGTGGACTGAGCTTGGATGAGCGATCTGCGCGCCTCCTCAAGCTCGCCGGAAAGCTTGTTGATCT
>OEIU01002354.1_pt1 | contig 10218 bp, 10 predicted proteins | sample 1539221 | NCBI WGS metagenome assembly OEIU01 (sample SAMN03792071, study PRJEB22550) | activated sludge metagenome | feature: wastewater treatment plant; material: activated sludge; isolation source: Wastewater treatment plant of a petroleum refinery complex | place: Argentina: Zarate | collected... | reverse complement strand
TTTTTGTAATCACTCATTTTCATCAGATAGTTGCTGCCGCTGATATAAGGTTTTGTTGCCATCAATCCGTCGTCTGCGAATTGACTCATTCCATAAACATTCGGCACCATCACCCAATCATAAGCATCAATGAATAACTCCATAAACCAGCGATAAACTTCATCAGGATCAAACTCACAGAGCAGCATAAAATTTCCCAGCACCATTAATCTTTCTATGTGATGACAATAACCAGTTTGTAAAACTTTTTTAATAGTGATGTCGAGCGGTTCAATGCCGGTAGTCCCATTCCAGAAACTTTCCGGTATTTTTCTTTTGAATCCCCAATAGTTTTTTGTGCGCTGATATGAACCTGAAGATTCATACACTCCACGGATAAATTCACGCCAGCCAATTATCTGCCTAATAAATCCTTCAACTGAGTTTAAAGGAATTTTGTGCTTTTTAGAATATTTGAGAGTTTCTTCTACTGTGTATTTGGGAGTGAGTAAGCCAATATTCAACATTGGTGTTAAAACGCTGTGATGAAGAATATTTTCTCCTATAACAATTGCATCCTCATAGTCGCCAAATTCTGAAAATCTTTTTTCTAAAAACTCATTAAACCACTTCTTGCTTTCTTCAAAAGTATTCGGATAGATGAAGTTTTTGTTTATATCACCATAGTTGTCAGAAAAATTTACACTAACATACTTTACAGCTTCTTCATAATATTTATTTTCAGAAGGAAAATTTACTTTGGGAGGTTTCTTTGCAGCGGGATATTTCAATCTGTTTTCTGTATCGAAAGTCCATTTACCTCCAACCGGCGAACCATCTTCATTGAGTAATATTCCAAACTTCTTTCTCTGCTTTATGTAAAAATCTGTTTGTGAATATTTTTTCTTTCCGTTGAAATATTTTTTTAATTCATCTTTAGTGTTAAGAAAAGCTGGTGAAGGATATTCGTGAATTGTGATTTCAAATTTTTCTGCTGTCTGGTTGATTCGTTTTTCAAGCCAGTTATCAGCAACATCTGCAAAATGTATTTCTTTAATTCCTTTTTGCTTTAAATAAGGAATAAGTTTTCTGATGTCAGATAATTCATTGCTTGAATCAATATAAATTACTTTGAGTTTTTTTCTTTCAAGATAGTCCTGATAGAATTTCATTGAAGAGCGGTGAAGTACCAGTTTCTGCTTGTGAAATTTATATTGTCTGAAAAACAAAAATTCTTCAATCAGGTAAACAACTCTTTCTGAATCAAGTGCAGGATGTTCTTCAAACAGTTGATGCGGAAAAATTATGCTGATGGTTTTCATATAAAATTTTTCTTATGCCCACAACAAGAAAATCCGGTAAGGGTTACAATTTTTATATCAGTAAATTACAACCTAAACTGGAATTTTTAATTTTTTCACTAATGCTATTATTTATTTGCAAAAGCCGAATACATCCAAACCAATTTTTCCTGTGCACGAATGTAATCACTCATTAGTGCATTAGTTCCTTCATCGTTTATCTCTGCAGATAATGCAAGAAGTTCTCTTTGCAATGTTATGATAGTTTTGAAGGAGCTTATAATTTCAGCAACGGCTTTCATTCCATCAGAAACCTCTTTGCTTTCAGCAATTGCAGAGGCAGTCTTATAGTCGGAATATCTGTGATTTGGTGAGTGTCCGAGTGTTAAAATTCTTTCAGCAACTTCATCGATTTTAATAAACAAGTCATTATATAACTCTTCAAATTTCAGATGAAGCTCAAAGAATTTTTCACCTTTGATGTTCCAATGATAACCGCGCGTGTTCTGATAAAAGATTGAATAGTTTGCGAGCAGCGTGTTTAATTTATCAGCTAATTCAGCTGATTTTTTAACATCAAGACCGATTGAATTTAGAGTTTCCATTTTATTCTTTCTTATTTTAAGTTTTCTATTGTTCACAATTTTATGATCTGTTTTTAATCCTATCAACTAAACAATTCTATTTACATAAAAATTCCGTTTATCCCTTTCAGGTCAAATATCTAAGAATCTCGTCACAAATATCTGCAAGTTCAAACCGGCCGCTAAACGGTCAGAACGTTCTTTATGCAAATATTAAAATCAAGGAAAGCACTAAAAAAGTAAAAGCAGGTAGTGATTTAATAAGTGAATCCTTTACTTTAATATGCATTACTATGGCTCCGAACATTAAAACCGCCATACCAATTGCTGCAGGTTTTACTAAAACTGGCAGAAATATTCCGGCAATTAAAAGTGAAGCAAGTGTTAGTTTTAAAAAACCAATTAACTTCATAAACCAAAGAGGCAAACCGTAAGCTTCAAATTCTTCTTTCATACTTTTTGCAGTCCCTCCGCGCCAGCTAGTCGGCTTTCCAAAGCGCAATATCCAAACATTAAAAATTGAGACTGCAATAATTATTTGAATAACTATTTTAATCCATTCCATTTTGTTAATCCTTTTATTTGTGAAAAAAATATTTCATTTACTTTTTAAAACAATACTATCTATATAGTAATTAAGAAGAGATATAAATTTAACAACATAAAAAACAAAGAAGGCATACTGAGCCAAAAGCCATCTTTTATTTTAAGTCTAACTCCAAAACCCAACAGCATCAATAAAGCTAATCCTCCGGAAGAAATTATCAGGATAAAATTAAACTTAAGACCAACCAGCATACCGACTCCTCCAAGAAGCTCTAAAGTTCCGGTTAAAGTTGCAAATTTTTCTAATCCAAAACGCTTAAATTCATTTCTCATCTGCGGCGATAAAAAGAAAAGACAGCCGTAAATAATAAATGAAACACCCGAAAATAAAACGAGGATTATATAAAGTGTGTTCATAAAAATATTTTTCTTGGAAGTACTATTGTTCCCAATCCATCTTCTCCGCCAACTTCGCAACCTCTTCCGTTGATGAATTCAAATACTGATATCGCAGCAACAGATGCATCGAGCATATCTTTTACTCCACCGGTAAAATCGCTCAAACACAATTCATAAGCAAGATTATCTTTCTCTAACATTTTGTAAGAAGCAGAGGGAAAGACTTCATAAAGGAATGAGAAATCTTTTAGTGATTTATAAATTGAAAATCCAAGCTTCATCCAATCGGGTGAATCATTTAGTGTTTTTGTCCATTGCGGATTTGCGATGCCGTAAGATTTAATTATTACCTCACACTCTCTTCCGACTTTTGTATCACCGTTTTCTGTCCAACTATTTGTTTGCTTGTTGAAGTTTCTGCTGCGTAGTTTTTTGATTGGCATTCTTGGCGCATCAATTCCAATCGCAATTGAATCTGTTTGATTATCTGAAAGTTCAATGAAAAGTTTTTGAAATGCTTGAGGAATTTTTTCTTTTATCCATCCGCTTGAGACATACTTTTTATTTTTATCAATGATGTAATAACAGCAGCCGCGATTAATTTGAACATCAATTCCGGCAAAGTATTTTATTTTGTTTATCATCGCTGTGATTCTCCTTCAAATCTCTCTGGCTCTCCGTGTAAGGATTTTATTTCACAGAGTCCGTTAGCTAACGGACACAGAGCTGGTACAGAGAAACACTGAGAAATTAATTGACTGAAATTTTTTCAACAACCGATAAATATTCTTCGCATTTATCCCAAAGTCTTTTTTCTTCTTCCGGATTATTGAACTGACACTTCTGTTCTTTTCTTTGATTGAAAAATCCGCCGTTGCTGCCATCAATTTTTTCTGCAGATGCTAACCAGACGAGTGTGTCAGCACCCTCTTCAATTGTTCTTCCTTCGATTAAAGAAAATACTTTTAGCATAAATTTACCAAATGCATTTTGTTCTCTGAACAATTCGGTTGAAGGAACAAAGCCCGGTGTAAATGAATAAACAGAAATATTTTCTTTCTCAAGTCTTCTTGCCCACTCACGAGTTAACATTCTGTTTGCCTGCTTAGTTTGTTTGTAAGCAAGAGTTTCATTGTATTTTCTTTTATCGAAATTTATATCATCAATATCAAGTCCGCCCGCATAATGAGAAGCAGTATTTATAATTCTTGACGGAGCTGCATTTCTCAATTCATCCAAAAGAAGTTTTGTAAGAAGATGATGACCAAGCACATTAACTGCAAAAGTTTGTTCGACATTAAGCTCTGTTAATTTCTTTGTCTTTGTCCAGAGTCCGGCATTGTTAATCAGTACATCAAGTTTTGATTCTTCTTTTTTGAACTGCTCAGCAAAGTTAATAATAGAATCAACCGAAGCAAGATCAAGATGTCGCACAAAAACATTTGGATTGCCTGTTTCTTTAACTATTTCTTCTCTTGCTTCATTTGCAGAATCGAGAGAACGGCAGGCCATATAAACTTTGGCTCCAAGTTTTGCAATTTGTTTAGCTGCTTCTTTACCGATTCCTTTATTAGAACCGGTTATTATTACTGTTTTATCTTTCATTTTATCCTCGTTTTCTTGTGTTATTGTTTGAAAATATAACAAGAAGCAAGGGTAATTCGTTCCTTTGGTGATCATTGTAGTAGGGACAGGGCTTGCCCTGTCCGCTTTTAATTTTTATGTATAAAATTTAATATCATCGGGAGGGGTCAAGCCCCTCCCCTACAAACAAAAATTAATTTATTCATCAAATTATTTTATGAACCTAACGTGCGTTTAACAGGTTTTAAGAAGTGTGAAAAATTTTAAGAGTGAAGAAGACAATATTATTTTATTGTAACTTTAAGTATTCAACTTCTGCTTTGAATTTCCCTTCCTGTTTATCCCCAATCAGCAAAGATATTTCTTTGATATTATTAAGTGGAATTTTTTTGCCTGATTTGGTTTCTTTACCAAAGTAATAAAGTTTGAACTGGTCAAATGAAATCTTTAAAGTTATCCATTCATCCTTCTTTGTTTCAAATGTTGAAGTGTAAAAGTAACCGGAAAAGTAAGTCGTCTCTTTCATTGAAATGCTGTAACGCTTTCCATCACCTTTGATTTTTATTTCTAATCCGGAAAAGTTTTCAAAGTTGTAATCTTTAACGGGACTTCTCATCGAAGCAAATCCTCCGTTATTTTCTAAAGAAACATTTCCGCTGAAAATAATTTTATCATCTTCAACATTTACTTTTGATGAACTTAATCCGCCCATTACGCCATCGTTAACGACACGCCATTTATTTTCGGTTTTCATTATTGATGAGTTGAGAAGATATTCATCCTGATTTTGTTTTATTGATGTAATCATAAGAATTGCTGATAATATAATTGTTGGTAAATTCATTTTGTTGCTTTATTGTTATTGTGTTTTACTTAATTACAAAACAACAATATGTTTCAATTCGTTCAATCTATCTTCGGGAAAGCCAAAATAATTAAAAAACGAAACTTTATACTTTAGACTAAAGGAGAAGCTCCTTTGATATATCTAACCAGATAATTATAAGTTTTCTGTAATTATTAAATAAGATATTCTTCAATTATAACCAACGATTAAGTATTTTAAACTATTAAAAAAATTTTTTTATCATAATCATATGGAAACCAAACATGAGCTTTAAAATTATATGGACAAAAATAGACGAAGCCCCTTTGCTTGCAAGTTACTGCCTGCTGCCGATTCTCAAATCTTACACTAAAGGAACAGGTATTGAGTTTGAAGTAAAAGATATATCATTGGCAGGAAGAATAATTGCAAACTTCCCGGACTATCTCACCAAAGAGCAAAAGATTCCCGATTACCTTGCAGAACTCGGTGAGTTAACTCAACATCCTGATGCAAACATTATTAAACTCCCTAATATCAGTGCCTCGGTTCCGCAGCTAAAAGCAGCAATAAAAGAGTTACAGGATAAAGGATATAAAATTCCTGATTATCCCGAAGAGCCAAAAACAGATGAAGAGATAAAATTAAAAGAGAGATTTGCCAAAGTGCTTGGCTCTGCTGTTAATCCGGTACTAAGAGAAGGCAACGCAGACAGACGTGCCGCTGCTTCAGTAAAAAAGTTTGCCCAGAAACATCCGCACAAAATGATGAAACTCTGGCCTGAATCCGGATCCAAAACAAGAGTTGCATATATGAATCAAAAAGATTTTTACGGCACTGAGAAATCTGTAACTATGGATAAAGATGATGTTGTTAAGATTGAGTTCGTTGACACAAAAGGAAACGTGACTGTTTTAAAAGAAAGTCTTAAACTTCTAAAAGATGAAGTTGTTGACAGCGCAGTAATGAATGTTAAAGAACTCAGAAAATTCTACGCTGAGCAAATTGAAGAAGCAAAGAAAGATAATGTTTTGCTTTCACTCCATCTAAAAGCAACGATGATGAAAATCTCCGATCCAATAATGTTTGGTCACGCTGTTTATGTTTACTATAAAGATGCGCTTGATAAACACGCTGATACATTAAAACAAATTGGTGCAAATGTAAATAACGGTTTAATGGATGTTCTTGAAAAACTAAAAAAACTTCCCGATGAAAAAAGAAAAGAAATTGAAAACGATATAAACAAAGTTTATGAGTATCGTCCCGAACTGGCAATGATTGATTCGAGAATCAATAAAACAAATCTTCATGTCCCAAATGACGTAATAGTTGATGCATCAATGCCGAATGTTGTGCGCGACGGCGGGAAAATGTGGAATAAAAAAGATGAACTTCAGGATTGCATTGCAATGATTCCTGACCGAAGCTACGCAACAATTTATCAGACAATTATAGAAGATGCAAAAACCAAAGGGCAGTTTGATCCCGCAACAATGGGCGCTGTTTCTAATGTCGGATTGATGGCAAAGAAAGCTGAAGAGTACGGCTCACACGATAAAACTTTTGAAGTTAAAGGCGATGGCGTTGTTCGCGTTATAAATTCAGAAGGAAAAGTTTTGATGGAACAACCTGTTGAAGCTGGTGATATTTTCAGAATGTGCCAGGCAAAAGATGAAGCAATAAAAGATTGGGTTAAACTTGCAGTTAACAGAGCAAGAGCTTCCGATACTCCCGCAATTTTCTGGCTGGATGAAAACAGAGCACACGACAGAGAAATAATTGCAAAGGTTAAAAAGTATTTGCCTGAACACGATACAACCGGACTTGAAATAAAAATCCTTAAACCGGTTGAAGCAATGAAATACACTCTTGAAAGAACAAGAAAAGGTTTGGATACAATTTCTGTAACGGGAAATGTTCTCCGTGATTACTTAACGGATTTATTCCCGATACTTGAACTTGGCACAAGCGCACGAATGCTTTCAATAGTTCCTTTACTTAAAGGTGGCGGATTATTTGAAACAGGCGCCGGCGGTTCCGCACCAAAACATGTTGATCAGTTATTAAAAGAAAATCATTTAAGATGGGACTCGCTTGGTGAGTACTGCGCACTCGTTCCATCGTTTGAAATGGTTTATGATAAAACGAAAAATCCAAAAGCAAAAGTATTGGCTGAAACTCTTGATAAAGCTGTGCTGAAGTATCTTGAAAATGGGAGGATGCCATCACGCAAAGCCGGTGAGATTGATAACCGCGGAAGTTCGTACTATCTTTCATTATACTGGGCTGAGGCATTAGCAAATCAAAATGATGATGCTGAATTAAAAAATCGTTTTACAAAAATTTATAAAGAGCTTTCAGCAAACGAACAAAAAATTGTAAGCGATTTAATTTCTGTGCAGGGAAAACCCGCTGATATTGGCGGATATTATTTGCCAGATGATATAAAAGCTGCTGTAGTTATGCGTCCCAGTGCAGTGTTTAATAAGATAATTGATGAGATGTAGAAAAGATTTTAGATAAAATAATTTTAACAATTAACGGACAGAGAAAAAATCTTTGTCCGTTTTTCTAAAAAAGAAATATACTTACTTAGTGTTAACATTTTTCTGCTATCTGAAAGTAGCAATTTCGAAGCACTTCAGTGTCAAACAAGCAGAAACTTTAGTAGAAGTACAAAGCTTGACCTGCCTGCCGGCAGGCAGGTTTAATCACTGAACTATCAATTTCTTAAAGCCGCTGTTAGCCGGTCGTTGTTTTTTTCCAGTGTTGGCTCATAATATAATATTGTCACACCAGAGTTTAGTGTTTTTGTATTTATGAGTTTCAACATCAGACTGTCTTTGATTTCTTCAAATAATTTTAGTCCTTTTCCTTCGATGATAGGATGAATACAAATTTGAAATTCATCAATTAGATGATTGTTTAAAAGTTGAATAATCAAACTGCGACTACCGATTAAAATGTCCTTACCTGATTGTTGTTTGAGTTCCAACACTTTTTCTCTAAGTGGAAGGTCTGAAAGCTTTGCACTGTCCCAATTAGTGTTCTTTAATGTGACAGAGAAAACAAGTTTTGGAATTTTGTTTATTGAAATTGCAAAGTCGTCCATTGATTTTTTACCTGATGGATTTTGTAAAAGTGTTTGCCAAAATAGCATTAGTTGGTAAGTCGTCCGACCGTATAAAATTATACCTGCATTGTCAATTAATTCGGTGTAATGTTGATGTAGTCCTTCATCAACAACCCCTACAGTATGGTCGCAAACTCCGTCTAGTGTCATATTGATTGCAGCAATTACTTTTCTCATTTGTTTCCAGGTTTTTCTAAAATATCTTTTGATGTTTGAGTTCCGAGTTGCTCGGCTAATCCGATTAGAAGTCCTTCTGTCCCCCGAATGTAACAAAGCCGATAAATATTCATGTAATTAACCACTTCTCCAACTACTTTAGCTCCGTGTTTTTCAAGTCGGGATAACAATTCGTCAAGGTTGTCCACCCTAAACATAATACGGAGATAACCAAGAGAATTTACTGGTGCAGTCCTGTGGTCTGAAATAGTTTTGGGAGTTAGAAATTGCGAAAGCTCAAGTCGGCTGTGTCCGTCTGGTGTTACCATCATTGCAATTTCAACAGATTGATTTCCAAGTCCTGTTATACGTCCTGCCCATTCACCTTCAACCAACATCCGTCCTTCTAATATTAATCCAATTTCTGTAAAAAAAGCGACAGCATTATCGAGGGATTCTACAACGATTCCAACATTATTCATTTCGTGTAATTTACTTTTTTCCATTGTCTATTCATTTAGTTAATTTTTCGTCAGGCAAAACTGTCCTTATCTTGTCATAATTTTGTTAGTAGTGGGTCGTCCTACAGTGACCGCTAACAAAATTCTTACACAATCCCAATAATTATCGGGACAAGTTATTGTGTAAATAAATATTTAAATTCGCTTAAAAAAGATTAACAAAAAATAATTTGAAAAAAAACCTCTTTTAACTTTTATACTTAACTATATTCTCCGCCATTCCATCAAACACAAAGAAGTGAAGTGGTAAAACTCAATTCCGGATTAAACTGACCAATAATTATACAAAAGTTTGTTGCCAGGAGAATTAAAATCAATTAAGCCCGGGGGAATTGTCTGTAAATGTTTTGCTTATATATTCGGTGTAACAATACTATGTAATTCTTGATATGAACGCTTAGGCACGATACCTCTCGGAAGGTTGGGAGCAACATTTTCTGAAAAAAATTTATCACTCTCTGCTTTGGAATTCCATACTTCTAAAACAACCCAACCCTCTTCCGATGAATATGAACAGTGCAGAATGAAACCGGGTGACTTTCGAACAGCTTCGTGGAGAAAGGTAGAAACCTGATCATAACCTTCCGCTGTTTGCCCCTTAACTATTGTTCTGAGAAGTATTGCCATCTTATGTACTCCTTTCAAAGTATGATTTGTTATTTAGTTAATTAGAGTGTATTAATGATGTAAAGTAATTTTTGTGCTTAATAAATTCTTTACCTCAAATAAGTAAAGGGGTTAAAAATCTGCTTATTATTCTTGTCTAAAGTGGACTCGCTCTAAATTTTCAGGAAAGTATTGTTAAAATTATCTAACGGGTTAAAACTGCTCTGGGCAAAATTATGAAATGATAAAGAAATATTCCAAATTATTTTCACTCAGAAATGTGTTCTGATAAAACTGAATAGCATATTAATCTTACATAAAATTTAGCAATAATAATTCAATACTCATTTTGAAATTTTTTAATTTTTATATCTCACAAAATTCTCCGCCATTCCATTAAACACAAAAAAGTGAAGTGGTAAAACAGAATACCAATAGATTCTGCCAATTAAACCCTTGGGACGGAATAATGTTTTAATCAAGAAGGAAAACTATGCCCCAGTGCAGTGTTTAATAAGATTATTGATGAGATGTAGAAAAGATTTTAGATAAAATAATTTTAACAATTAACGGACAGAGA
>OEIU01002353.1_pt1 | contig 10222 bp, 9 predicted proteins | sample 1539221 | NCBI WGS metagenome assembly OEIU01 (sample SAMN03792071, study PRJEB22550) | activated sludge metagenome | feature: wastewater treatment plant; material: activated sludge; isolation source: Wastewater treatment plant of a petroleum refinery complex | place: Argentina: Zarate | collected... | reverse complement strand
GCCACGCGGTCGAGCTGGCGCTCCATCAGCCACTCGGCCGCATGCACCACGGTGACCTGCATGCCGCGTTTCATCAGGCCGTTGGCGGCCTCCAGGCCCAGCAGGCCCCCGCCGATGACCACGGCGTGCCGGTATTGGGCGGCGGCGGCGATCATGGCCTCGGTGTCGGCAATGTCGCGGTAGGCGAGCACGCCCGCCAGCTCCCTGCCGGGAATCGGCAGCATGAAGGGCGTGGAGCCCGTGGCCACGATCAGGCGGTCGTAGCCGGCCTCAACGGCCTGGCCGGCGGCCGTCATGCCGCGCACCAGGCGCCGGCGCCGATCGACCGCGGTCACCGTGCAGCCGGCGTGCAGGCGGATGCCGTGCTCGCGGTACCAGGACCAGTCGTTCAGCACGATCTGCGACAGCTGCTGCTCGCCCGCCAGCACCGGCGACAGCAGGATGCGGTTGTAGTTGGGGTGCGGCTCGGCGCCGAACACCGTGATGTCGTAGCGATCGGGCGCGATCTTCAGCAGCTCTTCCAGCGTGCGCACGCCCGCCATGCCGTTGCCCACCATCACCAGTCTGGATCGAGTCACCATCTTCTCCCCGGGGCCTGCCCCCGAACCGCTTGGAAGCCACGGCGGGTGCCGTGCTTGCAAGCAGGGATCAGCAACTAGCGTGCCAAGCGTGCCGAAGAGGAAGAGTGAATGAAGGTGAAAGCGCCGCAGCGCTTGATGGAAAAGGGCTGGGCGCTATGAAAATCGAACTTGGTGCGAAGCGCCAGCGACGTGACCACCGATCGCCCCGCTGCACCGTTGTGGTGCGGGCACGGGCCTGCACCGCCACCGAGCCGTGCAGGTCGGGCTTGGAACCATAATGGCGCGAGCCAGTCCATCGACTCGGCGCCGCGCGGCCTGAGTCGTTCAGGCTTGCGGACCCTTGGGGCCTTCGTCCCGCTGTTCCGACGATTCACTGGGCGGCAACTCGCCCTTCTTGCGCCCCGAAAACATGGTCCACCAGATCATCAGCAAAAACAGCACCAGCACGCCCAGTGCTTCGAGAATCAGGATCGTCATGTCGCGGGGAGTCCGTGTTTTGGCAATGGCCGCCATTGTAGGAACGCTGGCCAGCTGCGCGGTCAAGCCGCCGGCGCCCAGCGCCCCGCCGGCCAGCGCCGAGTCGCCGCTGCCGCCGCTCACCGGCGCGCCCGACAGCGTGCCCACCGGCCCGGCGTTGCAGCGCCCCGGCAGCCGCTGGGTGCCGGTGCGCTGGGCCGACCTGCCGGGCTTCGATCAGGACGCCACCTACGAGGCCTGGAACGCCTGGCTGAAAAGCTGCGAGCGCCCGCCGGCGGCCTTCAAGGCCCTGTGCAGCGAGGTGCGGCGCCTGTCGCTGGCCACGCCCGAGGAGCAGCGCCAGTGGATGCGCCAGCGCCTGCAGCCCTACCGCGTCGAGCCGCTGAACGGCGGTGCCGGCGACGGCCTGCTGACCAGCTATTTCGAGCCCGTGTACGAGGCCGCGCGCCAGCCCGGCGGCGCCTTCCAGGTGCCCATCTTCGCCCCGCCGCCGGGCCTGAACGCGCGCCAGAGCTGGTACACGCGGCGCGACATCGACACCCGTCCCGAGGTGCGCGCCCAGCTGGCCGGCAGCGAGATCGCCTGGCTGGCCGACCCGGTGGACGCCATGATCCTGCAGATCCAGGGCTCGGGGCGCGTGCGCGTGACCGAGCCCGACGGCAGCCAGCGCCTGGTGCGCCTGGCCTTTGCCGGCACCAACAACCAGCCGTATCGCAGCCCGGGCAGCTGGCTGCTGGGCCAGGGCGCCATCCAGGACGCCACCTGGCCCGGCATCAAGGCCTGGCTGGCCGAGCACCCCGAGCGCGTGCAGGATTTTTTGTGGAGCAACCCGCGCGTGGTGTTCTTCCGCGAAGAGCCGCTCACGCCGCTGGACGAGCAGTTCGGCCCCAAGGGCGCGCAGGGCGTGGCGCTGACGCCCGGGCGCTCGATCGCCGTCGATCCGCAAAGCATTCCCTACGGCACGCCGGTGTGGCTGGTCTCCAGCGGGCCGGTGGCCAAGCTGCAGCGCCTGGTGCTGGCGCAGGACACCGGCAGCGCCATTCGCGGCGCCGTGCGCGCCGACTACTTTGCCGGTTGGGGGGCCGAGGCGGGCGAGCTGGCCGGGCGCATGAAGCAGCCGCTCAAGCTGTGGGCGCTGTGGCCCAAGTAGGCGTGGCGTGCGCGGCGGTTTCAAGCCAAATCGGCCCATGGCGCTTGTGCATCAAGCGCGGGCAGCTATTTGTTTGATAGTGATCGGCGCGTTGACCGCTTGCGCCGCCCTGCGCGACGCGCCGCGCCTGGCCTATCAATGCCCGCAGGGCCTCGGCTTCGAGGCGCGGCTGTACGAGGACATGGCGCTGCTGGACGGCCAGCGCGGCCACGCCGTGCTCGAGCGCCAGCCGTCGCGGCAGGGCGACGCCTTGATCTACGGCGACCCCACGCTCAGCGCCGAATTCGGCCTGGGCGTGGACCGGCGCCTGGTGCGCCTCACGTACGCCGGCATCCCCGAAGCCGTCACCTGCACCCGCGTGGCGCCCGCCGCCGGCCAGCCGCCCGCGCCGGTGCGCGCCGCCCCGCGCCCAGGCCCGCGCAACCCGCCGCCCTACGACCCCGACGCGCCGGTCGAGACCAACATCCGCTTTGGCGACGGCAACGTGGGGCCGGGGTAGCGCCGCGCCGGGCCGAGGGGCGCAGGGCGATAATCGCCCCATGCCCCTGTCACCGCGCGCGACCGGCACCTTGGCGGCCGTCGTCACGGTGGCCTTGTGGACCGGCTTCATCATCGTCGGCCGGGCCTCGGCCTCCCACACCCTGCTGCCCTTCGACCTGGCGCTGGTGCGCCTGCTGGGCGCGGCCGTGGTCACCGTGCCCTGGGCGCTGTGGCTTACGCGGCCGGGCGGGCCGGCGCACGGCAGCGCCTCGCTGTGGGGCTTGTCGCCCCTGCCATTCAGGCAAACCGCGTGGGCCGGGCTGTTCGGCGGCCTGCTGTATTCGGTGCTGTGCTACGCCGGCTTTTTCTACGCGCCGGCCGCGCACGCCTCGGTGCTGATGCCGGGCACCCTGCCGCTGTGGGCCGGCTTTCTGGCGGTGCCCCTGCTGGGCGAGCGGCTGACGCGCGCGCGGCTGCTGGCGCTGGGCTGCATTGCCGGGGGCGGCCTGGTGGTGGGCGGCGCCAGCCTGCGCACGGCCTGGGCCGGCGGCGCGGTCTGGAAGGGCGACCTGATCTTCGTCAGCGCGGCCTTCTGCTGGTCGATGTACGGCGTGCTGGCGCGGCGCTTCGCGCTCGACGCGGTGCGCGCCACCATCGCCATCACGGCCTTCGGCGCGCTGTGCTACGTGCCCTTCTTCGCGCTGGGCACGGCGCAGGGCTGGCTGCCCTCGCGGCTGCACCAGGCGCCGTGGGGCGAGATCATCGGGCAGGCGCTGTTCCAGGGCCTGGGCCTGGTGGTGCTGGCCGGCATCACCTTCGTCGTCATGATCCGGTGCTTCGGGCCGGTGCGCACCACCATGCTGACCGCCCTGGTGCCCGGCCTGTCGGCGCTGGGCGCGGTGGCGCTGCTGGGCGAGCCGCTGGGCTGGAACCTGGTCGTCGGGCTGGTGCTGGTCACGGCCGGCATCCTGCTGGGCGTGACGGCGCCGGCCCCCGCGCGGGGCGACCCGGCGCTGCAGGAGGTCGCCTCATGAAGCTGTTGGCCTTCGACACCAGCACCGAGCAGCTGTCCATTGGCGTGCAGCGCGGCGACCGGCAGTGGCTGCACACGGGCGCCGGTGGCGCGCAGGCGTCCAGCACGCTGATTCCCATCGTGCTGCGCCTGCTGCACGAGGCGGGCCTCACGCTGGCCGAGCTGGACGCCATCGCCTTCGGGCGCGGGCCGGGCTCGTTCACCGGCCTGCGCACCGCCTGCGCCGTGGCGCAGGGCCTGGCCTTCGGCGCCGCCGTGCCGGTGCTGCCGGTCGACACCCTGCTGGCCGTGGCCGAGGACGCGCGCGCCGCCCACGGCGGCACGTCCGTGCTGGCGCTGCTGGACGCGCGCATGGACCAGGTCTATGCCCAGCCCTGGGCCTGGACGGCCGGCGCCGGCTGGACGGCTTTGGGCGAGGCCCAGGTGGGCGCGCCCGAGGCCCTGGCCCTGCCGGCCGGGCCGGCGGCGCCCTGGGTGCTGGCCGGCAACGCCTTCGCGGCCTACGGCGCACGCCTGCCGGCCGCGCTGCAGGCGCTGCCGCAACACGCCGCCGCGCCCAGCGCGCGCGCCCTGCTGGGCCTGGCGCCGGCGCTGCTGGCCGCCGGCCGTGCGGTGCCGGCCGAGCAGGCGCTGCCGCTGTACGTGCGCGACAAGGTGGCACAAACCACGGCCGAGCGCGCCGCGGCGGCCGCGCGCTGACGTCACGGACCGGTCATGAGCGCCCTGCCCACCCCGCCCCTCGCCGACGCGCTGCCCCGTCCGCCGGGCGGCGCGCGCTTCGAGGCGCTGTCGGCCGCGCAGCTGGACGCGGTGCAGACCATCGAGCAGGCCGTCTACAGCCACCCCTGGTCGCGCGGCAACTTCAGCGACAGCGTGGCCGCCGGCTACCTGGCGCAGTGCCTGTGGGTCGGTGACGAGCTGGCGGGCTACTTCGTCGCCATGGCCGGCTACCGCGAGGTGCACCTGCTCAACATCACCGTCGCGCCGGCCTACCAGCACCAGGGCTGGGCGCGCGCCATGCTGGACGCGCTGGCGCTGTGGTCGCGCTGGCAGCAGGCCGAATGGCTGTGGCTGGAGGTGCGCGCCAGCAATGGGCGCGCTCAGCACATCTACCGTCAGCACGGCTTTGCCCAGGTCGGCCTGCGCAAGGCCTATTACCCCGCCGGCCGCGGCCAGCGCGAGGATGCGGTGGTGATGAACCTGCGGCTGGCGGATGGGGGTGCGGCGTGAGCGCCGCCCGGCCGCCCGAAGGCGCGAACGCCCCCTCGGGGGGCAGCGCACCACGCGAAGCGGGGGAGCGTGGGGGCATGATGACTTTGGATCTGGATGCGCGCCAGCGGGCGATGCTCGCCGAGATGGGGGTTCGGCTGTGGGCGCCGCAGCCCAAGGCGCCCGAAGCGGAGGCACGGGCCGCCGTGGCCGCGGCGGCGCCACCCGTCCAGCCGGCGGCGCCCATGGCCCCGGCCGCATCGCCAGCGCCGCGCGTGCGCGCCATGCCGCCCGCCCCCGCTGCACCGGCCGCAGCGCCCGCGCCCGCCGGCGACTTCGTGCCCAGCCCGCGCCCCGCCGGCATCGAGGCCATGGACTGGGACGCGCTGCAGGCCGCCGTGGCCGGCTGCCGCGCCTGCGGGCTGTGCGTGGGCCGTACGCAGGCGGTGTTCGGCGTCGGCAGCCGCACGGCCGACTGGATGGTGGTGGGCGAGGCGCCGGGCGAGACCGAGGACCGCCTGGGCGAGCCCTTCGTCGGCCCGGCCGGCAAGCTGCTGGACAACATGCTGGCCGCCATCGGCTTGTCACGCACCGTCGATGACGCTATAAAAACAGAAGCTGACGGCGCTTATCCAGTGGGCGCTGGAGGCCAAAATCGCTTGAAGCACGGCGTCTACATCGCCAACGTCATCAAGTGCCGCCCGCCGGGCAACCGCAACCCGCTGCCCGACGAGGTGGCGCAGTGCGAGCCCTACCTGCGCCGCCAGGTGGCGCTGGTGCGCCCGCGCATCATCCTGGCCATGGGGCGCTTTGCCGTGCAGGCGCTGCTGAACACCAGCGAGCCCATCGGCCGCCTGCGCGGGCGCGTGCACCACTACCAGGGCGTGCCGGTGATCGTGACCTACCACCCGGCCTACCTGCTGCGCGCGCTGCCCGACAAGGCCAAGGCCTGGCAGGACCTGTGCCTGGCGCTGGATACTGTGCAGCAGGGCGCGCAGGCCGCAGCGGCGCCATGACCGCCGAAGCGGCGCCGGCCGCGCCCGACGCGCGCCAGCGCCGCTGGGTGCTGGCCGGCCTGATGGCCATGATGCTGCTGGCCGCCATGGACACCAACATCGTGGCCACCGCCATCCCGCAGATCGTGGGCGACCTGGGGGGCCTGGCCCTGGTGAGCTGGGTGTTCTCGATCTACGTGCTGGCGCAGACGGTGACCATACCGATCTACGGCAAGCTGGCCGACCTGCTGGGCCGCAAGCCGGTGCTGGTCGGCGGCGCGCTGATCTTTTTGGCCGGCTCGGCGGCCTGCTCGCTGGCCTGGAGCATGCACGCGCTGATCGTGTTTCGCGGCCTGCAGGGCCTGGGCGCGGGCGCGGTGATGGCCACCGTCAACACGCTGGCGGGCGATTTGTACGCGGTGTAAGAGCGCGGCGCCGTGCAGGGCTGGCTGTCCAGCATGTGGGGCATGGCGGCCATTGCCGGGCCGCTGCTGGGCGGCGCGTTTGCCCAGTACGCCAGCTGGCACTGGATTTTTCTGGTCAACCTGCCGATCGGCGTGCTGGCGCTGGGCCTGATCGGGCGCTTTCTGCACGAGCGGCGCCAGCTGCGCCGCCCGCGCATCGACTGGGCCGGCGCCGCCCTGGTGCTGCTGGCGCTGGGCGCGCTGATCGTGGCGCTGCTGGAGGGCGGGCAGGCCTGGGCCTGGGGCTCGGCGCCTTCGCTGGCGCTGCTGGCCACCGCCGCCGCGGCCTTGGCGGCGCTGGTGTGGGTGGAAGGGCGCGCGGCCGAGCCGGTGATGCCCGGCTGGCTGTGGCGCGACCGCGCGCTGGCCGGCTCCAATCTGGTGATGATCGCCATGGGCCTGGCCATGATGGCGCCCAGCATCTACCTGCCCACCCTGCTGCAGTCGGTGCAGGGCCTGGGCGCCATTGCCGCCGGCCTGGTGCTGGCCAGCCTGAGCCTGGGCTGGCCCGCGGCCTCGGCGCTGTCGCCGCGGCTGTACCTGCGCATCGGCTATCGCGACACGGCCTTGCTGGGCGCTGCGCTGGCGCTGGCGGCGGCGCTGGGCTTTCGCGCCCTGCCGCAGCCGCAGCCGGTGTGGGCGGTGGTGCTCGACCAGCTGGTGCTGGGCGCCGGCTTCGGCCTGCTGTCCACCGCGCTGCTGGTGGGCGCGCAGTCGGTGGTGGGCTGGCAGCAGCGCGGCGTGGTCACCGGCGGCAACATGTTCGCGCGCTACCTGGGGCAAAGCCTGGGGGCGGCGGTGTTCGGCGCGCTGTTCAACCACGCCATGGGCCAGCGGCTGGCGCAGGCGCCGCCGGCGCTGCGCGGCGAGCTGCCGGCCGGCGTCGACTCGGTGCTGGCGCTGCTGCAGGGCGGCGCCGCGCCCGCCGCGGTGCAGAGTTGGCTGAAGGCCGCGCTGGCGGCCGCCACCAGCGAGCTGTACGTCGGCATGGCCGTGGCCGCCGTCTTCATGGCGGCGGTGCTGCTGGCGGTGCCGCGGCGCTTTGCCATGGACGGCGTCGCGCCGCGCTCAGGCTGAAGGCGGATTCGGCGCGGGCGGCGCGGGCGCGGCGGGTTGGGGGACAGGGCCCGGCGGGGCCGGCTGCGGCAGCGCCTCCTGGGGGGCGGGGGGGCCGGCGTCGATGGCCTCGGCCGCGCGGTGAAAGTCCAGCAGCGCCATGTGCGCCAGGCGCGGCGCCACCACCGCCTCGGGCGGATCGCCCGCCATGCGGCTGCGCGTGATGCGCACCTGCATCACGTTGATGCTGTCGCTCACCACGCTCAGCAGCGAGGGCAGCGGCGGCTCGGCGTCGGGCGCCGGCGCGTCCTTGCCCAGCGGCCACAGCGCGCCCAGGCCCTGCTGCAGCGACTGCATCCAGCCGGCCGATGCCTCGGGCGGCTCGGGTTCGGGCGCCGACGCCGGCGTGTCGTGAAAGTAGCGCGCCAGCTTGTCGTGGTTCAGGTCGACCGCGATCACCCAGTCGGCGCCCAGCGCGCGCGCCAGCGTCACCGGCACCGGGTTGACCAGGCCGCCGTCGGCCAGCAGGCGCCCGTCCTGCCACACCGGCGTGAACAGGCCCGGCAGCGCGAACGAGGCGCGCACCGCGTCGGTCACCGAGCCGCTGCGCAGCCACACCTCGTCGCCGGTGTGCAGCGCCGTGGCGACGGCGGCAAAGGGCATGGCCAGCGCCTCGATCGGCTGGGCGTCGAAGTGCTCGCGAAAGGTGGCCACCAGCCGCTCGCCCTTGAGCATGCCGCCGCTCAGGTTGAAGTCCATGAGCGACATCACCGCGCGCCGGTCCATGCTGCGCACCCACGCCTCGAAGCGGTCGAGCTGCCCCGTGGCATAGGCCGCGCCCACGATGGCGCCCACCGAGGCGCCGCACACCACGTCGGGCTTGATGCCGGCCTCCAGCAGCGCCCGCAGCACCCCGATGTGCGCCCAGCCGCGCGCCGAGCCGCTGCCCAGGGCCAGGCCGATGCGGGGGCGGCGGGGGGTGGGCGACGTGGGCATGGCGCAGCCCGGATCAGGACAGATGCTGACCCACGATGCCCGCCAGCTTGAACATGCCCACGCTGTCGGCGCCGAAGACGGGCCGCAGCTTGTCGTCGGCGCGGATGCTGCGCTTGTCCTGCGGGTCTTGCAGCTGGTGGGCCTTGATGTAGTCCCACAGCTTCTTCATCACCTCGCCGCGGCCGAAGGGGCCGGCGCCGATGACGGCCTGCAGCGCGGCGCTGGGCTTGAGCGTGCCGGCGCGCGGGGCCTTGGCGGTCTTTTTGGCGGGCGCGGCGGCCTTCTTGGCGGCGGCTGCGGGTTTCGAGGTTTTTTTGGCTGCAGCGCCCGTGGGAATTGCGCCGACAGCTCCTGATTTTGTAGTTTTCGCCACGGCGGCCGCGGTCTTGCGCGGCGGGTATTTGCGGCCACCTTCGCGCGGCTCGAACTCGAAGCCGACCTTGCCCTCCTCGGCGTTCCAGGCCAGGCGGGCCTTGAAGGGGCGGCGCGTGCGCATGCTGACGAACTTGTCCAGCACGTCGGTCTTGCCGTCCTGCAGCAGCTTTCTCATCTGCGCCGGCTCCACCGGTTGCTGCAGGATGACCTGGCCGCTCTTGAAGTCGCAGCTGGGCACCGGCTGCTGCGCGGTGGGCACGCTGCGCTCGCACACGTAGCTCTTGCCGAAGGCCTTGACGGCGCCGCCGCACTTGGGGCACGGCCCCAGGTTCTCGACCGCCGACAGGTCGACGATCTCGCCCGTCTGCTCGGCCTTGGCGTCGTCGCCGAAGTCGAACTCGAGCTTGGGGATGCCCGTCGCCTCGTCGGGCACCAGGGTCAGCTCGGCGCTGAAGGGCCAGCCGGCCTTGCTGCGAAAGCCGTCCAGCGGGCCGATGCGGCGCTCGCGCAGGAACGTTTCGGCCTCCTCGGTCGAGAAGGTGCGCCCGCCCGGCGTCTTGGTGAAGGAAAAGCCGCAGCCTTCGGCGGCGCCGTCGACCCCGGAAAGTGAAGCGTCGTCCGACCGGCCGACGCAGGCATAGCGGCGGTAGTTTTCCTTCACCACGCCGCCGCAGTGCGGGCAGGGCGTGTGCAAGGTGGCGTAGTCGCCCGGCACGCTGTCGCGGTCGAACTCCTTGGCCTTCTGGACGATGCGCTCGGTCATGGCGGCGATCTCGCGCATGAAGGCCTCGCGACTGAGCTGGCCCTTTTCCATCTGCGCCAGCTTGTATTCCCACTCGCCGGTCAGTTCGGGCTTGCTGAGTTCCTCGACCTGCAGCCCGCGCAGCAGCGTCATCAGCTGGAACGCCTTGGCGGTGGGGATCAGCTCGCGGCCCTCGCGCAGCAGGTATTTCTCGCCGATCAGGCCCTCGATGATGGCCGCGCGCGTGGCGGGCGTGCCCAGGCCCTTTTCCTGCATGGCCTCGCGCAGCTCGTCGTCGTCGATGGTCTTGCCGGCGCCTTCCATGGCGCCCAGCAGGGTGGCTTCGCTGTAGCGTGCCGGCGGGCGCGTGCGCAGGGCCTTGATCTCGGTCGATTCGTGCTGCACCCGCTCGCCGGGGCGCACGGCCACCAGCGACTTGCCGCTGTCGCCCTCCTTTTTCTCGACCTCGTCGTCCGCCTCCTTGCCGTAGATGGCCAGCCAGCCGGGCTGCACCAGCACCTTGCCGTTGCTCTGGAAGTCGTAGTCCTTGCCTTCGTGGGCGGCCCCGGCGCCGGGCCGCCCCAAGCCGGGGCCAGCCCCCTCGGGGGGCGTGGGGGCCGTCGTAACCGTGGTGATGCGCGTGGTCACCTGGTATTCGGCGCTG
>OEIU01002352.1_pt1 | contig 10223 bp, 7 predicted proteins | sample 1539221 | NCBI WGS metagenome assembly OEIU01 (sample SAMN03792071, study PRJEB22550) | activated sludge metagenome | feature: wastewater treatment plant; material: activated sludge; isolation source: Wastewater treatment plant of a petroleum refinery complex | place: Argentina: Zarate | collected... | reverse complement strand
CAGCAGCACGTCGTCATCGGCGCCGAACGCTTCGAGTTCTGGCAGGGTCGGAGTGGGCGTCGTCATGGTCGGGATCAGCATCAGGTCGACATCCTCGAATGCTGCCGCCAGCTGGCCAGAGAATTCGAGGCGGTCGACCCATGCCTTTGCGACCGTCTCGCCGGAGACGGTACGGCCATGTTCGATCAGGCCAGCCATGCCCGAGTGGTAGTCTTGAGCGCGGGAGGGGTAGGTTTCGGCGTGCACCTTGGCGGTTTCCGATCCACAGATGTGGAACCAGCCGCGCAGCGCCTCGTAGGGCGAAGGAAACGAGACGGTGCGGATGCGCGCGCCGAGGGATGCGAGGACCGAACGTGCTGCCTCGACCGCTGCGACAACTTCCGGATGAGTGCGCGTCGACACGAAGCTTTCGTCAAAACCGATGCGCAGGCCGCTCAGACCCCGTTTCGCGGCCTCGCGATAGTTGGGCACGTCGGCGCGAAGCGCTGTCGGATCGCGATCGTCCGGACCAGCGATCACCTGCAGGATTATGGCTGCATCCGCGGCGCTGCGGGCGAACGGGCCGACATGGTCGAGCGAATGCGAGAGCGTAAAACAGCCGTAGCGGCTCACCCGCCCCCAGGTCGGCTTGATACCTGTCACGTTATTGCATGCCGACGGGAAGCGGATAGAGCCGCCCGTGTCAGTCGAAAGTGCTCCGTAGGTCAGGCCAGCGGCAGTCGCGACCCCGGACCCGTTCGACGATGTGCCGGCCCAATAATCCTCGTTCCACGGATTCAGCGGCACGGGGAAGATCGGATGGTTATTGGTGTAGGCGCCTTCGGTCAATGTCAACTTGCCGAGCAGGATCGCGCCGGCGGCATGGAGCCGCTTAACGACTGTCGCGTCATATTGGGGAACATGATCCTTGTAGATGCTCATGCCCGCGGTGGTCACTGCATCGCGGGTGGCGAAGAGATCCTTCACGGCGAGCGGCACGCCGTGAAGAGGCCCGCGCCACAGGCCACGCGAGAGTTCGTCTTCCGCGATCCGCGCGCGGGCCAGAGCCTGCTCGCGCATGACGGTGATGTAGGAGTGCAGGCGACCGTCATGCACTTCGATGCGGTCGAGCATGGTGCGGACTACCTCGACGGGCGAAATCTCGCCTGTCCGTATCGCTTCGGAGAGCTGTTCAATCGACCAGTAATGCAGTGCGCTCATGCCTTCCCCTCGCTTGGCCGAACTCTCCGGGCTCGACAGCCTTTTCATTAATTTCATTACAGTCTGCCCAAAGCAATAAAATAATTTGACAACTTTGATGAAGGCCTCTTACGCTTGGATATGGTTTGAACGAGCGCCCGCAGCAGACGGACTTCGGCAAGTCGCCGAAAGCTCGCCGTTTCAGCCGATCCAGATGATCGTCAGAGAGGACAGAAATTCATGCTAGGATTGCGGATAGGTATCAAATCGGCGGTGATCGCCCTTGCACTCTTGTCGAGTGTCGCGCTGTCGTCCGCAAAGGACACGCTGACGCTCGGGCTTCCGATCGAGCCGACCGGGCTTGACCCGACGATCTCCGCACCCGTCGCCATTCGCGAGGTGACATGGGGCAACGTCTACGAGGGTCTCGTCACGATCGACAAGGACGGCAAGATCAAGCCGCTGCTCGCAACCGAATGGACGGTCTCCGACGACGGCCTTACCTACACGTTCAAGCTTCGCCCGGACGTCAAGTTCCACAACGGCACGGCCTTCGATTCCTCGATCGTGAAATTCTCGCTCGACCGCGCGCGGGCTGCCGATTCCACCAATGCGCAGAAGCAGTTCTTCGAGCCGATCGAGAGCGTTGAAACGCCCGATCCGCTTACCGCGGTCGTCAAGCTCAAGCAGCCGACGGGCCTGTTCGTCTATCATCTTGGATGGGGCGATGCGGTGATGATCGACCCCAAGACGGTCGAGACGAACAAGACGGAACCGGTCGGTACCGGACCCTTCAAGTTCAAGTCCTGGCAGCGCGGCAACCGCGTGGACCTTGTCAAGAACGAAGAGTACTGGGACAAGGGGGTGCCGAAGCTGTCAGCCGTGACGTTCCGCTTCATCGGCGACGCTCCCGCTCAGGCCGCGGCGCTGCGTGCCGGCGACATCGACGGCTTCCCGAACTTCACCGCGCCGGAACTGTTCGGCGAATTCGAGCAGGACGCACGCTTCAAGACCGTCATCGGCGCAACGCCGCGCAAACTTGTCGCTGGATTTAACAACTCCAAGGCGCCGCTGGACAATGTGAAAGTGCGCCAGGCCATGATGAGCGCTATCGACCGCCAGGCCGTAATCGAGGGTGCGTTCTCCGGTTACGGCGTCCCCATAGGCAGCCATTTCGCGCCGACCGATCCGGGCTATATCGACCTCACCGGCACCTGGCCTTACGACCCGGAAAAGGCGAAGCAGATGCTGACGGAAGCAGGTTATCCCGACGGGTTCACCGTCAGCATGAAGTGCCCGCAAATGAGCTACACGACGCGCGCCTGTGAAGTCTTGCAGGCTCTGCTTGGCGAAGTCGGCATCACCATGAACATCGAGGCGAGCGAGTTTCCGGCCAAGTGGATCGACGACGTCTTCATCAAGCACAATTTCGACATGACAATCGTCGACCACGCGGAGCCGATGGACATCGATATCTATTCGCGTCCGACCTACTACTTCCAGTACAAGAACGACGCATTCAACGACCTCATCGCCAAGGCTTCCGTCAACGCCGACGAGGCGCAGCGCAGCGCACTCTACGGCGATGCGCAGAAAATCCTCGCCGAGGAAGTGCCGGCTCTCTACCTCTTCGACCTGCCGCGTGTGAATATCTGGGACGCCAAGGTCCAGGGCCTCTGGGAAAACGAGCCGATCTCCCAGGTCTACGTTCGTGACGCCTACTGGGCCGAATAGCCGGCAGGTCTACCGTGTCCGCGCGTGGGGCCACGCGCGGACATTCCATTTCATGCGAAGCTGCTGCCAGCCCCGGAACCGCTTCTGATGCCAGCCATATTGCTGCGACGGCTCGGTTCATTCGGGCTTACCTTGATCGTCGCGTCATTGCTCGTCTTCGCCAGCATGGATCTGCTTCCCGGCAACGCCGCGGCGATCCTGCTCGGAACCGCCGCGCCACCCGACACCATCGCCGCGCTCGAAACGCAGCTGGGCCTCGCTCAGCCCGCCTATGTCCGTTATTTCACCTGGATCACCGGCGCGTTCACCGGCGATCTCGGCCAGTCGGCATCCTATGGTGTGCCGGTCGGCGGCCTGATCGCCGAGCGGCTGGTCGTCACCATGCCGCTGGCGGCGATGGCGCTGGCCATTGCGGTGGCGATCGGCGTGCCGCTCGGCGTGGCGGCTGCCGCGCGCTGGCGGCAGGGGCCGGACCGGGCGGCGTCGCTGTTCTCCCAGGTCGGCATCGCGGTGCCAGATTTCTGGTTCGGCCTGCTCCTGATCCTGGTGTTCTCGACATGGCTCAACTGGTTCTCGGCCGGCGGATTTCCTGGCTGGTCAGCTCCCCTCGCCGCGCTGAAATCGCTGCTTCTGCCGGCAATCGCCCTGGCGCTGCCGCAGGCGGCGATCCTCACCCGCGTGACGCGCGCGGCGGTGCTCGATGTTTCCGGCGAGGATTTCATCCGAACCGCTCAGGCCAAGGGCCTTGGCGAAGGCCGTATCCTCTGGCGGCACGCCGTGCGCAACGCGCTCGTGCCTATCGTGACCATCATCGGTCTGCAGTTCTCGTTCCTGATCGACGGCGCGGTTCTCGTTGAGAACGTGTTCAACCTGCCCGGCATAGGGCGGCTCGCCTATCAGGCCCTGTCGCAGCGCGATCTCGTCGTCATCCGCAGCGTCGCCATGTTCTTCGCCGGTCTCGTCATCCTGGTGAATTTCCTCGTAGACCTCTCTTATCTCTGGCTTGACCCCAGACTGCGGGGGCGGCGATGAGTGCCGTGGCCGACGTTCCGGCGCGCCCGTGGTTCGGAGGGCATGTCCGGCTCGTGCTGGGCGCAGCGATCACCGCCGCCGTGGTGGCGATGGCGCTCCTGTCGCTGGTGTGGACGCCTTTTCCAGCGACGCGCATGCGGATCGCCATGAAGCTGAAGCCACCGCTGGAGGCTGGCATTGCAGGCACCGATGCGCTCGGGCGGGACATCTTCTCGCAACTCATGCTCGGCGCCTGGAATTCGCTGTCGATCGCCATCCTCGCCGTCCTGTTCGGCATGATCGTCGGCGTTGCACTCGGCACTGCGGCGGCGGCACGGCGCGGCTTCGTCGAAGAGACCATCATGCGTTTCGCGGACGTGGTCTTCGCGTTTCCCGCGCTGATTTCGGCGATCATGATCGCCGCCCTGATCGGTTCGGGTGCGAAGACGGCGATCATCGCGATTGCCCTGTTCAATGTACCGGTCTTCATCCGCGTTTCGCGCGGGCTGGCGCAAAGGGTCTGGGCGAACGACTTCTGCCTCGCCGCTCAGGCCGCGGGCAAAGGCGGCTTCCGCATCACCGTCGATCATATCCTGCCCAACATCGCCGGCGGCGTGGCGATCCAGGCGACGATACAAGTCTGGCTCGCCATTCTGGTCGAGGCCGGTCTGAGCTTCCTCGGCCTCAGCCTCGCACCGCCTGCTCCCTCCTGGGGGCGCATGCTGTCCGACGCGCAGACCTATCTCAGCCAGGCGCCGTGGATGGCGATCGCGCCGGGCCTCGCCGTAGCCGTCGCGGTACTCGGCTTCAATCTCCTGGGCGATGGGTTGCGAGATAGATTCGATCCGCGAACGGCAGGTGGCGCATGAACCTCACGGTTGCGCTCGATTCCATCAAGCTTTCGAAATGGCCGGGTACGGGCCAGTCGCTGGTGGAGGACATCTCGTTTTCGCTGCCGCAGGGCTCGACGCTCGGCATCGTCGGCGAATCAGGGTCGGGCAAGTCGCTCACCACGCTGGCGATCATGGGATTGCTGCCGCGCGGGCTGAAGGCGAGCGGCCGCATCGATCTCGGCGGGACCGATCTGCTGCGGCTTCCGCCTGCTGCGATGCGCAAGGTGCGCGGTGCGAAGATCGGCATGATCTTTCAGGAACCGATGACCGCGCTGAACCCCGCGATGCGCATCGGCAACCAGATCGCCGAAGGAATCATGGCCCACAAGGCCATCTCCTACACCGCTGCCCGAAACGAGGCGCTGAAACTCCTGGACCGGGTGCGAATGCCCGAGGCGCAGCGGCGCATCGACAGCTTCCCGCATGAACTCTCGGGCGGTCAGCGGCAGCGCGTCGGCATCGCCATCGCCGTAGGCCCCGGCCCGTCGATCCTTATCGCCGATGAGCCGACGACCGCGCTCGATGCGACCGTCCAGATCGCCGCTCCGGCGCCGCTCGGCGACCTGATCACCGATCTGAAGATGTCGCTGCTGATGATCAGCCACGATCTCGGCGTCATCGCCAGCATCTGCGAGCGCACGATGGTAATGCGCTCCGGCAGGCATGTCGAAGACGGCGAAACGGAACGCGTGCTGCGCAATCCCGGTCAGGACTACACGCGCCGGCTGATCGCCGCCATACCGCGCAGGGACCAGGACTCCGCAGATGGCCTCGGAGAACGCCCCGGTGAGCCGCCGGTGCTGGAGGTCAGGAATCTCGAGCGCGAGTACCGCTCGCTGTCGGGGCATGTGCTGACCAAGGCGGTCGACGGCGTCAGCTTCAAAGTCGAGAAGGGCACGATCTTCGGCATTGTCGGCGAGAGCGGCTGCGGCAAGTCCACGCTATCGCGTATCGTCATGGGTCTCGACCGGCCGACCAGCGGCGAGGTGCTGTTCGAAGGCACAGGCTTGTTCGAGAAGTCGGCGCGCGACCTGCGGTTGGCGCGGCGCGGCTTCCAGATGGTGTTCCAGGATCCGCAGGGCTCGCTCGATCCACGCCAGCGCGTCGACCAGATCATCACCGAACCGCTCTACCTCGATCCGAACGCACCGCGCGGCGCGGCACGCGCGGCATTGGTGGCGGAAGCGCTTACAAGCGTCGGCCTGAAGCCCGAAGACGCAAAAAAATATCCGCACCAGTTCTCGGGCGGACAGCGCCAGCGCATCGCGATTGCGCGGGCTTTGATCTGCCGGCCAAAACTGGTGGTCGCCGACGAACCGGTGTCGGCGCTCGATCTGTCAGTGCAGGCGCAGGTGCTCGACCTGATCCGCGAATTGCGCGACCGGCAGGGCATCGCCTTCCTGTTTATCAGCCACAGCCTCGCCGTAGTGGAATCCATCTCGGACAGGGTGGGCGTCATGAACAAGGGCCGCTTCGTCGAAACCGGCAGCGCCCGCGAGGTGTTCCGTAACCCGCAGGCTCCGTACACGCGCAGGCTCATCGATGCCGAGCCGCGCATAGACCAGCCGCGCCGCTATGGGCTGCGGCCCGAACCTCAAGCCTGACAGCCGACAGAGGAGAACGAGATGCAGAAAACGGTAGACGGAGAGCCGACCGACCAGTTCATCCGCCGTCACATGGCTGGCGACTTTCTCCTCTGGTCCCCGAACATACAGGGCGAGGCGTTCCTCAACTGGGACCGCATCTGGGCAACGCGCACCATCGCGAAGGGCACGCCTAAGCCGCTTGCCGTCGCCGAAACGCCGCTCGACATCACTTTCGAGAGCAAGGGCAAATCGCTCAGCATCGACGATCTGATGCGGTGGGAGTTCGTCAGCGGCCTGCTGATCGTCAAAGACGGAGAGATCAAGCTGGAGCGCTATGCGCAGGGTTTGAATCCGGAACGCTGCTGGCAGTCGTCATCCATGGTTAAGTCGCTTGCGGCTATCCTGATCGGCGCGGCGGTACAGGACGGCGCGATCAAGTCAGTTCACCAGCCGATCACCGACTACCTGCCGGAGTTCAAGGGTTCCGCCTATGACGGCGTCACCATCGAAGACCTGCTGCACATGGCGTCGGGTGTCGAATGGGTCGAGAACACCGACGATCTCAAGACGGATGTCGCCGAGCATTACATCAAGGTGATCGCGGCGCGTAAACCAGACTACATCCTGAACTACCTAAAGACACGCCCGCGCGCGAACCCGCGCGGCACGCAATTCTACTACAACACCGGCGACACCTTCCTGCTCAGCCATATCCTCAGTCGCGCGACGGGCAAGAACGTCTCCGAATACTGCTCGGAGAAGCTTTGGGCGCCGATGGGTTTCGAGCAGGATGGCTTCTTCATCCTTGATTCCGACGACGGGCACGAAGTCGTCGGCAGTTGCTGCGGCGCCTCCCTGCGCGACTATGCGCGCTGGGGCCTGTTCATGCTCAACGACGGCGTCATCGACGGCAAGCGCGTCGTGCCGGAGGGCTGGGTCAAGGCTTCGACCAGCCCGACCGCGCCGAACTTCGCCTTCGATTTCGGCGGCGAGCGCGGCGTCGCCGGCGGCGCCGATTCGGCCTACAAGGGCTACGGCTATCTGTGGTGGGTGCGGGAAGGCGGCGACTACCAGGCGCTCGGCAGCTACGGCCAGTGGATCTACGTCAGCCCGAAGAACAACACGGTCGCGGTCATCCTCGGAGCCGTGCCGCGGCATGTCTACATGACGCCCGAAGAAGTGGCGTTGCACCGAGATTCATCCCACTGTGGTTCTGAAATGCGCCTCGATTTCATCAAGGCGGCGATGAAGGCGCTGGCGTAAGGGAGCTGAGACATGACGGCACAGACAAACCCGGCCGGGTTGCGACGGACGCTCGACGGCTCGCACCGGCAGATGTTGATTGGAGGACAATGGGTCGATGCGCTTTCCGGCGAGACTTTCGAGACGCGGAACCCGGCGACCGGAGCAGTGCTTGCGACGGTGCCGGCTGCCGCAAAAGCCGATATCGACCGTGCGGTAGCCGCTGCCAGAACCGCATTCGAGGGACCCTGGAGCAGGTTCAAGCCTTATGAACGGCAGGTGCTGCTCCTGAAGATCGCGGATCTCTTCGATAAGCACTGGGACGAGATCAGCCTGTCCGACACGCTCGACATGGGCATGCCGATCGTCCGCACGCGCGCGAACCGCAATCGTGTCGTCGGCATGCTGCGCTTCTATGCAGGCATGGCGACGTCGATCCACGGCGAGACGATCGAAAACTCGCTGCCGGGTGAGATCGTCTCCTACACGCGCAAGGAGCCGGTCGGCGTCGTCGGCGCGATCATCCCCTGGAATGCCCCGACGGCCGCATCGATCTGGAAGATCGGACCGGCGCTGGCTACCGGCTGCACTGTCGTCCTGAAACCGTCCGAGGAAGCTCCGCTGACGCCGCTGCTCATCGCCGAACTGATGGCGGAGGCAGGCGTGCCGGACGGCGTGGTGAATGTCGTGACGGGTGCCGGGCGTGAAGCGGGCGCACCTCTGGCAGAGCATCCGGATGTCGACAAGATCGTCTTCACCGGATCGACGGCGACCGGCCAGAGCATCGTCCGGGCATCCGCCGGGAACTTGAAACGCGTCTCGGTGGAACTTGGCGGCAAATCACCGGTCATCGTCTGCGCCGATGCCGATCTGGAACGGGCCGTTCCGGTCGCGGCCATGTCGGTCTTCGCCAATTCCGGACAGATCTGCATCGCCGGCTCGCGGCTTTTCGTGGCGCGGTCGATCCATGACGAGTTCGTCGAGCGGCTCGGCCGCTTCGCCGCCGCCTTGCGGATCGGCAACGGCATCGATCCCCAGACGGAAATCGGTCCGCTGATTTCGCAGCGCCAGCTGGAAAAGGTGACCGGCTTTATGAATTCGGGGCCTACAGAAGGCGCGCGTCTGGTCGTCGGCGGCGAACGGCTGCAGGATGGCGCGTTCCTCGACGGCCATTTTGTCGCTCCCACCGTCTTCGCCGATGTGACCGACAAGATGACCATCGCGCGCGAAGAAATCTTCGGGCCGGTCATTTCCGCGATGCCGTTCGACACGCTGGAAGAGGTCGTGAGACGCGCCAACGACACGCCGTATGGTCTCGCAGCCGGCGTCATGACCCGCGACCTGGCGACCGCGCATCGGCTGTCGGCGAGCCTGAAAGCGGGCTCGGTCTGGATCAACACCTATCACGCCATCGACCCAGCCATGCCGTTTGGCGGCTATAAGATGAGCGGATACGGCCGCGAGGGCGGTATCGAGCACTTGCACGAATATCTCAATACGAAGGGCGTGTTCATCCGCACGGATTGAGCGCTCCGCAGTATTTCTGTGTTTAGACAAAGCTGAATCGCGAGCCGGGGTTGCGCAAGATGCTCATGTCGGGCGATGCATCCGGTCTTGTGAAGGAAAGTAGCTTGAGTCCTGGATGGCCCGCGCCAAAGATATGACATCCGAAACCACCCGCGACGTCGGTCTGTTCGGAACGGATCGGCCCGGCGGTCTGCATGAGCGCGTCTACCGCAGCCTGCTCCACGCGATCGTATCCGGCCGATTTGCGAAGGGCGCGAAACTGCCGTCGGAGCCGGAACTCGCGACGACATACGGCGTGTCGAGGCCCGTCGTGCGCCAGGCGCTCGACAAAATCCGAAGCGACGGCCTGATCGAGTCCATGCGTGGTTCCGGCAGCTATGTAGCCGGTCTCGATCATCTTGTTACTTCAGCCAGAAGCGTGCTGGTCAACTCGCCGGTTCACGCCAAGGCGATGCTGGACGACCTTGAGTTTCGCCTGATCTTCGAACCGCAGGCGGCCTATTTCGCCGCCAAGCGGCGCAGCCCCGACGATCTTGCAAAAATGACGGCCGCCTTGCGTCAGCTAGAAGACGCTTTCGCGTCTGGCCACATCAGCCATCACTACGACTATCTTTTCCACGATGCGATCGCCATTTCCACCACGAACCCAAGGTTCGTAGAGGCCGCACGCGCGGTCGAGTTTTCGCAAGACGACGAACGTCTTTTGATGCGGCAACTCGTGCACTTTCAGCCTGGAGCACAAGGCACTGAGGTCATTCGCGAACACGCGCTGGTACTGGATCTGATACGGCAGCGGGACGCCGGCGCGGCGCGCGATGCAATGGCGCATCACATATCGTCCAGCCGGCAACGACTGACCGATTTTCTTAAAAAAGATGAATTGGGAAGGCTCCGCCCAACTTGAGCATACAGGATAACAAAGACCAGACTGCGCCTCGCCCGTCCTGCCATTTCATTGCTTGATCCAGATATCAGACCGCAGCAGTATAGCTTTTATGTCCGGGATCAGCGCCTATGGCACAGAATTGAGGGTGTGATTTAAGGAGTGTTC
>OEIU01002351.1_pt1 | contig 10223 bp, 6 predicted proteins | sample 1539221 | NCBI WGS metagenome assembly OEIU01 (sample SAMN03792071, study PRJEB22550) | activated sludge metagenome | feature: wastewater treatment plant; material: activated sludge; isolation source: Wastewater treatment plant of a petroleum refinery complex | place: Argentina: Zarate | collected... | reverse complement strand
GAGTTCGCGGCTGGCGATGGAAACCGAACTGTTGTCCTGCTGGCCCGCGTAGATGCGGTACGGGAACTGGTTGTCCACGTTGATGCGGTAGAACTGGGCGGTCGGCATGTTGTCCTGCGTGCTCCAGCTGCGGCCGCGGTCGAAGCTGATCGACGCGCCGCCGTCGTTGGAGATGACGAAATTGTCGGCATCGTCCGGATTGATCCACAGGTCGTGGAAATCGCCATGCGGCGCCGTGAGCTTCTGCCAGGTCTTGCCACCGTCGTCGGAGCGCAGTGCCGGCGCGCTCATCACGTAGATCGTGTTCTCGTTCTTCGGGTCGGCGAACAGCTCGATGTAGTACCAGGCGCGCTGCACCAGCTGGGGTTCGCTGCTGACCTTGGTCCAGTTCTTGCCGGCATTGCCCGACACATACAGGCCGCGCTCGTCCTTGTAGGAGTCGGTCTCGATCAGGGCGTAGACCTTGTCCGGATTCGCCGGGCTGACCGCAATGGCCATCTTGCCCATTTCCCTGGGCAGGCCTTCCTTCATCTGTTCCCAGGTCTCGCCGCTGTCGGTGGACTTGTACAGGCCGCTGCCGGGACCGCCGCTGATGACCTTCCACGGTCGCCGGCCGTGCTCCCACATGGCCGCATAGAGGATCCGCGGGTTGGTCGCGTCCATCGACAGTTCCGCGGCACCCGTGCGCTCGTCGACGAACAGCACCTGCTTCCAGGTTGCGCCACCATCGCTGGACTTGTACACGCCGCGTTGTGCCGACGGACCATAGAGCGCGCCCTGCGCGGCGACGTAGACAAGATCGGGATCCTTGGGATCCACGACGATCCGCGAGATATGCTGGGTCAGCTCGAGGCCGATCCGCTTCCAGGTCTTGCCCGCGTCGGTGGACCGGTAGACGCCGTCGCCATCGTGGGTCATGACGCCGCGCACGGCGTGTTCGCCGGTGCCGACATAGACGACATTCGGGTCGCTTGCGGCGACCGCTACCGCGCCGATGGTCGCGGTCTGGAAATAGCCGTCGGACACGTTGCGCCAGCTCAGGCCCATGTCCACCGTCTTCCACAGCCCGCCCCCGGTGGTCCCCATGTAGTAGGTCCTCGGGTCGCCGACCACGCCCGTGCTGGAGTTGGAGCGTCCGCCGCGGAACGGTCCGATCGAGCGCCACTGCGCCGGCTTGAAGTAGGCATTGAGATCGTCAGTGGGCGCCGATGCTGCCTGCACCGGCAGCTGGAGGGCACTGATGAACAGCGCAACGAGCGCAAGGAACCATTTGGACATGTCGGACACCACCGTGGTCACAGGAGCGCAGGATTCTACACGGGTGCCATCCGGTTCCAGCGCTTGCGGAAACGCGCCACATGCGGCGCCGATTTCAAGTGCAAGAAGTTGGTGCGTCGTTCCTTTTCGGGGATTGGCGGCGCAAGGATGCATCGCGTGGCGATAAGACGGCGGAATCCTTTCGCTTGAATTGTGCAAGCCGGGTTGACCGGCTTTGCGGGATCCACTGCCAGGCGAGATGAGACCGGGTTGTCGTCGTGCCTGTTTTCCCCGCAAGTCCGATTGGCACGCGGTACGACGCTGACGGCGCATGGCTTCAGCGTTGCCTTAAGGATATTCTGCGCGTCGCGTGTCGAATCGCGCCGGTCCGGTTCGTTGCCTTGTCGAGAGCGGCCAGTAAGCCGCTCTCCGCTGATGTTCAACTCATCCGGGAGAAACCACCATGAAGAACAACCCTGTCCGCTGGTTCGAGATCTATGTCCAGGACATGCCGCGTGCGCGGAAATTCTACGAATCGGTGCTGCAGGTCAACCTGGAAAAGCTGGGCGACCCGAACGACTCGGGCCTCGAGATGATGGCCTTTCCGATGGACATGGATGGTCCGGGGTCCTCTGGCTCGCTGGTCAGGATGAGCGGGTTCCCGTCCGGCGGGAACAGCACGCTGGTCTATTTCGCTTGCGCGGACTGCGCGACAGAGGCGGGCCGCGTGGCCGCCGCCGGCGGCCGTGTCGAGCGCAAGAAGATGGCCATTGGCGAATACGGCTTCATCGTCCTGGCCATCGACACGGAAGGAAACATGTTCGGCCTGCATTCCATGGCCTAGCCAGAGCGTCAGACCCGGGTCGGGTTTAACATTGCAGGAGTAGACTCTGGCCGGGTTTCCGCCGGCGCTGGGCCTGGCGCAGTATTCATCGCGACCTTGGGGGCACCATGAAACGTCCATCTGTCGTTTTCCTGGCCATCGCGTTCAGCGGATTGCTGGCCGCCGGTTGCGGTGGCAACAACCCGGAATCCAGGCCGGGCGGCACGGCTGCTGCGGCGAGCTTCGATCTTGCCGCCATGAAGAACGTCATCGAAGGCAAGAACGACCGCTTCACGCGGGCGCATGTGGCGGGCGACCGCGCGAGCATCGACGACATGTTCGCGGACGACGCGAAAGTGCTGCCACCGGACGCCGATCCGGTAATCGGGCGGGCTGCGATCGATGCGCTGACGGCCGAATACATCGAGTACGGCATTTCGGAATTTCGCGAGGAAACCACCGATTTCTATGGCAACGAAGACCTGCTGGTCGACCAGGGCAACTATGTCCTCGTCTATGGCAAGGAGAAGGTCAGGGAAGTCGGCAAGTACGTCACCGTCTGGAAAAGAGAGGGCGGCGACTGGAAGATCCAGACGAACATCTGGAACACCAACGCGCCTTCGATTTCCACGGATTGACTCCGGCAACAGGTACGAGTGGCGCGATGCGCAGCCCCCCGGCGCGATTGCGAGGCGCGATTTCCCCGTGTATTTCCCATGCGAAATCCCTAGGATCGGGCCTACGCCTGCCGTTTGCCGGGGGTAGCCAGGGCCTTGACGAATGACCGAATCCACCGCGCGACGACCCCGCATCCCCGGCAGCGTCTGGGCACTTGGCTTTGTCAGCCTGTTTACCGACGTCGGTTCGGAGATGGTGCACAGCCTGTTGCCGGTGCTGCTCGCCGGCAGCCTCGGCGCCAGTGCGCTGACCATCGGCTTCATCGAAGGCGCGGCCGAGGGCCTGGTGCTGGTCACCAAGGTGTTCTCCGGCTATATCAGCGACGCGTTCGGCAAGCGCAAGCCGCTGGTGCTGCTTGGCTATGGACTGGCGGCTGCGGTCAAGCCGCTGTTTCCGCTGGCCGGTTCGGTCGGTACGGGCGTCACGGCACGCCTGCTCGATCGTTTCGGCAAGGGCATTCGCGGCGCGCCGCGCGATGCGCTGATCGCCGATGTGACGGCGCCGGAGGTGCGCGGCGCGGCCTTCGGATTGCGCCAGTCCATGGATTCGGTCGGCGCGGTGATCGGACCCCTTGCGGCGGTTGGCCTGATGGCGGTGTTCCTCGGCGACATCGACACGGTGCTCTGGTTCGCGGTGGCACCGGGCGTGATCGCGGTCGCCCTGATCGTGTTCTTCGTGCGCGAACCGGAGCAGGTCGAGCGCCGGGCGCGCCTGCCGATCTCGCGCGCCGGACTGGCCAGCCTCGGCAGGCCGTACTGGATGGTGGTCGTGATCGGCGGGCTGCTCTCGCTGGCGCGCTTCAGCGAGGCCTTCCTGATCCTGCGCGGCGCCCAGCTCGGCCTGTCGAACACCTACGTGCCGCTCGTGCTGGTGGTGATGAGCGTGGTCTATACGCTGGCGGCATGGCCCGTGGGGATCCTCTCGGATCGCTGGTCGCGCGGCCGCCTGTTCGCGGCGGGCATGGTCGTCCTGATCCTCGCCGATGTAGTCCTCGCCCTGGCCAGCGGACCGCTCGGGGTTTTCGCAGGGGCGGCCTTGTGGGGCCTGCACCTCGGCATGACCCAGGGCCTGCTCGCGGCGATGATCGCCGATACCACGCCGGCGCAGTGGCGCGGCACCGGCTTTGGTGTTTTCAGTTTGATATCCGGAATCGCCCTGCTGGTCGCGAGCGTCGCCGCGGGTGCGCTGTGGGATCTGCACGGATCGCAGACGACATTCTTCGCCGGCGGCGTGTTTGCGCTGCTGGCGGTGTGTGCGTTGCCGCTTTTGAGGAAGGGGATCAGGGGTTAAGGATTGGGGATTGGGGATTCGGGATGACCAGCCGTTCGGCTGTTGGAAGCCGGGATTCGGGATTCGGGCAGTGCCTTCGTCCTGATCGCCCGTGAACGGGCTCCTACAGGGGTGCGCATTCTCCTTTCTGTAGGAGCCCGTTCACGGGCGATGCGTGCGCAACGTGCCGATGGGCTCGTCTGCGCACGGACTTCCGCGCGGTCCGGGAATATGCCGAATCGTGCCGACTGGTCGTCCGTGGCAAGCTGGGCTAGTGTTGGACGTTGTATTCCATCCGGAAGCCGCGACGACGATGAGGCCTGATCCAGAACCGTCTGCATCCCCGCGGCCTGCCGACTCCGATGCGGCCTGCGTGCGGCGCCCGGTCGAGCGCTTCCGGGACGGGCGCATCGAGCGCGACGACGACTGGATCGCCAGCGAGATTCCGGTCGCCCTGCATTACAACGGGCATCCGCATGTCGTGATGATGGCGACGCCCAGCGACCTGGAAGACTTCGCGCTCGGCTTTTCGCTGAGCGAAGCGATCATCGCATCGCCCGACGAACTCGAAAGCGTCGACGTGCAGCAGCGCCTCGAAGGCTATGAAATCGGCATGCGCATTCCCGCCGCGCGCGCCGCGGTGGTCGCCTCGCGCCAGCGCAACCTGAGCGGTCGCAGCAGCTGCGGTCTGTGCGGCACGCAGCAGCTCGAAGACGTGGTGCGCCATCCGCCGCCGGTGGGTGCGGGCCCGCGCATCGACACGGCGACCCTGCACCGCGCACTGACCGCGCTCGACGCCGTGCAGCCGCTCAACAGCCGCACCGGGGCCACGCATGCGGCCGCCTGGGCGGATCGCGGCGGTGAACTGCTGCTCGTGCGCGAGGACGTCGGCCGGCACAATGCGCTGGACAAACTGGTTGGCGCGATGGCCCGCGGGCATGTCGACACGTGCGCCGGATTCCTCATCCTGACCAGCCGCGCCAGCTACGAGATGGTGCAGAAGGCGAGCACGGTCGGCATCGGCCTGATCGTCGCGATTTCCGCGCCGACCGCACTGGCCATCCATCTCGCCGGATCCACCGGCGCGACCCTGGTCGGTTTCGCCCGCGATACCAGCCACGTCGTCTACACTCATCCGCAACGCCTCCAGCCTGCGGGAGACTGAAGCATGGACGTCGAGCGACTGGTCGCCATGGCCAACGACATCGGCAACTATTTCGCCTCCGAACCGGACCATGAGGCCGGAATTGCCGGCGTCGCCAACCATCTCGTCAATTTCTGGGATCCGCGCATGCGCACGCAGATCGTGGCCCACCTGGCGGCTGGCGGCGCTGGCCTGAGCGATATTGCCCGGGCCGCCGTGGCGAGGCTGGCGGACCGGCCTTCCGCGGGGTAGTGGGCTGGCCGGCAAAGGCGGATGATGCCGGCCGGGTCTGGGTCCCGCTGATCATGAGCACGGTGGCGAAACCGGCGACCCCGACCACGACCATCGTGCCCGGGGCCTGACTGGTTGCGCGCGCCGCGGCGGGCGACCCGGACGATTGCGCAATTTCTCCATCATTGCCCGGGAATCTTTGCCCCGTTCCGCGAATCCCAAGCGGGGAGCCATTTGCCGGGTCCGGCATGGGGTTGGCGGCCGCCGCCGCGCCGGATCGGGCGTGTCCGCGGCAGACCACGGCTATCGTCGATCGCCTGCGGGCGTGGCATGCTGGCGCGATCAGGAACCAAGGAAATGCGGATGTCACGTGGGAAATGGATAGGTCTTGCCGTCGTTGTCGTGGTCGCCGCAGTGTTGGGCTGGCGCATGCTCGGCCAGGGCGGCGGCAGCGGCGGCAAGCGCGGCGGCGAAGCGGACGATTCACCGATCCCGGTTACCGTGGTGGCGGCGACGGCGCAGGACGTGCCGCTCTACCTGAGCGCACTGGGTACCGTGCAGGCGCTCAACACGGTCACCGTCAGCGCGCAGGTGAGCGGCCAGCTGCAGGCGGTGCACTTCGGCGAAGGCCAGGAAGTGAAGAAGGGCGACCTGATCGCCGAGATCGACCCGCGCAGCTACCAGGCCGCGCTCGACCAGGCGCTGGCGAAGAAGAAGCAGGATGAGGCGCAACTGGCCGCCTCGCGCAGCACGTTGCAGCGCTATGAAGATCTCATCGAAAAGAAGTTCGTCTCGGCGCAGGATCTGGAGAACCAGCGCCAGGTCGTGCGCCAGCAGGAGGCCCTGGTCGCCGGGGACGCCGCGGCAGTCGACAATGCGCGCACGCAACTGAGCTTCACGAAGATCATCGCGCCGATCGACGGCCTGGCCGGGATCCGCCAGGTCGACGTCGGCAACCTGGTCCAGGCCAACGGCAGCGCCATCGTCGTGCTGACCCAGACGCGCCCGCTCAACGTCATGTTCAACCTGCCGCAGCAGGACATGGCCAAGGTCCGCGAGGCCGATGCCACGCCGCTCAAGGTGATCGCCATGTCGCGCACGGACTCCACGCCGATCGCCGAGGGCGAGCTCAAGGTCATCGACAACTCGATCGACACGACCACGGCGACCTTCAAGCTCAAGTCCGAATTCGCCAATGCCGACCGCAAGCTGTGGCCCGGCGAATTCGTCAATGTGCGCCTGGCCGTGCGCACCGTGAAGGACGGCATCGTGGTGCCGGCGACCGGCGTGCAGCAGGGTCCGGACGGCGAATATGCCTGGGTCGTGCAGGGCGACAACACGGTGAAGATGCAGCAGGTTGTCACCGGTGGCACGGTCGATGGTGGCGGCGTGCTCGTTGCCGATGGCCTCGGCGTCGGCGACAAGGTCGTCACCGAAGGCCAGTTCCGCCTGAAGACGGGCATCAAGGTCACGCCGATGGCGCCTGGCGAAGTGGCCGCGCCGACGCCGGTGCCTGCGGCGGACGGCGAGAAAAAGCGTGGTGGGCGTGGGCGTGGCTGAGGCAAATGCGCTGGCCAACCCGAGTGGTTCGCGCAACCATCAACTCCTCACCGTCGTCCCGGCCCTTCGACAGGCTCGGGACAGGCCGGACTCTGTCCGGGCCGGGACCCAGTGACTTCGCCTTGGGATGTTGCTGGAATGCTGCCATCCGATCGACGGGGCATGCATCTGTGCCTGAACTTGAAAGTGTTCGGTTCCGATGTTTCAGGCACTGGGTCCCGGCCTGCGCCGGGACGACGTCAACAATGCTTCGGCTTGCCGGCACGTTGAAAGAGGATTCGGCGTTTCGAGGTTCGCGGCAACCAACATCCGTCACACACAGGAAAACCTGACCGGTGGGCTTCTCGACCATTTTCATTCGCCGCCCGATTGCCACCTCGCTGCTGATGGCCGGCGTCATGCTGCTCGGCGTCGTCGGCTACCGGCAGTTGCCGGTTTCGGCGCTGCCCGACATCGACGCGCCGTCGATCCAGGTCACCACGCAGTATCCCGGCGCGAGTCCGACCACGATGGCCTCGCTGGTGACGACTCCGCTGGAGCGCCAGTTCGGGCAGATTTCCGGCCTGCAGATGATGACCTCGGATTCCTCCGCGGGCCTGTCGACGATCCTGCTCACCTTCAACATGGACCGCGACATCGATGCCGCCGCGCAGGACGTGCAGTCGGCGATCAACGCCGGGCGCGGCACGCTGCCCAACAACCTGCCGTATCCGCCGGTCTACAACAAGGTCAATCCGGCCGATGCGCCGATCCTGACCCTGGTCATGAGTTCCGACGCGCTGCCGTTGCGCGAGGTCAACAACTACGCCGATTCGATCCTCGCGCAGAAGCTCTCGCAAGTCAGCGGCGTCGGCCTGGTCAGCATCGCCGGCAACGTGCGCCCGGCCGTGCGCATCCAGGTCGATCCGGCGGCGATCGCCAACCAGGGCCTGACCATCGAGGACGTGCGCTCGGCGCTGACCCAGGCCAACGTCAACGGACCCAAGGGCACCATCGAGGGCGCCGCGCAGTCGTTCACGATCGGCGCCAACGACCAGTTGTCCGACGCGGAGGGCTACCGCAACACGATCATCAGCTACAAGGGCGGCGCGCCGGTGCGCCTGTCCGATGTGGCGAAGGTCGTCGACGGCGTCGAGAACGACCAGCTCGCCGCCTGGGCCAACGGCAAGCCGGCGGTGCTGCTCGACATTCGCCGCCAGCCCGGCGCCAATATCGTGCAGACGGTCGACAGCATCAAGAAGCTGCTGCCGGAACTGCGCGACCTGTTGCCGGCCAATGTCCATCTCGATGTCTTCGCCGACCGCACGGTGACCATCCGCGCCTCGGTCGAGGATGTCGAGTTCACCCTGATGCTGACGATCGGCCTCGTCATAGCGGTGATCTTCGTTTTCCTGCGCCGCCTGTGGGCCACGGTGATCCCGAGCGTGGCCGTGCCGCTGTCGATCATGGGCACGTTCGCGCTGATGTCCTTCGCCGCGTTCTCGCTCGACAACCTGTCGCTGATGGCGCTGACCGTGGCCACCGGCTTCGTCGTCGACGATGCGATCGTGATGATCGAGAACATCGTGCGCTACATCGAGAAGGGGCGCGATCCCAAGGAAGCGGCCGAGACCGGCGCGAAGGAGATCGGCTTCACCGTGCTGTCGCTGACGGTCTCGCTGATCGCCGTGTTCCTGCCCCTGTTGCTGATGCCGGGCGTCACCGGCAGGCTGTTCAAGGAGTTCGCCGTCGTGCTGTCGATCGCCGTCGGCATCTCGATGATCGTCTCGCTGACCCTGACCCCGATGATGTGTGCCTACCTGCTGCGTCGCGAGAACGTGCCGCATGAGGAGAGCGGCGAGACGCCGCAGGATCCGGCCCGGCGCGACTGGTGGGACCGCCTGCTCGCCGCCTACGCGAAAAGCCTCGACTGGGTGTTCCGCCACCAGCCGCTGACCATGCTCGTGTTGACCGCCAGCGTGGCGCTGACCGTGCTGCTGTTCGTGATGATGCCGAAGGGCCTGCTCCCCGAGCAGGACACCGGCATGATCACCGGCGTGGTCCAGGCCGACGAAACGATCGCATTCGAGGCCATGCTCGATCGCACCCGGCGGGTCGCCGAAGCCCTGCGCGCCGATCCGGCCGTGACCGGCGTCGCCGCCTTCATCGGCGCCGGCTCGATCAACCCGACCCTCAACCAGGGCCAGCTCAGCATCGTGCTCAAGCCGCGCTCCGAACGCGACGCGCTGGATGTCATCCTGCCGCGGCTGCAGCGCACCATCGACACGATCCCCGGGGTCGCGCTGTATCTCAAGCCGGTGCAGGACATCGCGCTGGACAACCGCGTGGCGCCGACCGAATACCAGTACGCCCTGACCGAAGTGAACGAGGAGGAACTCGGCAGGTTCGCCGGGCGCATGACCACGGCGTTGCAGCAGCGCCCGGAGCTGGCCGATGTCGCCAATAACCTGGCCGCCAACGGCCTGCAGCTCAACCTGACCATCAACCGCGACCAGGCCAGCCGGCTCGGCGTGCCCATCCAGACCATCGACGACACGCTCTATTCGGCCTTCGGCCAGCGCCAGATCTCGACCATCTTCACCCAGCTCAACCAGTACCGCGTCGTCCTCGAAGTCGATCCGAAATTCCGCACCAGCGCCGACCTGCTCAACCGCCTGACCGTGCGCGGCAGCGGCAGCGGCGCGCTCACCGGCAGTAATGCGACCACGCTCGGCCAGGCAACGTCGAGCAACTCGGCGACGCCGAGCGGCATCAGCTCGCAGGGCAACACCGGCATCGCCATCGGCGCCGGCGGCGCGATACCGATGGCCTCGCTGGTCGACGCCAGGGTCATCAACGCACCGCTGGTGATCAGCCACCAGAACCAGCTGCCGGCGGTGACGATTTCGTTCAACGTGGCGCCGGGCTTTTCGCTGTCCGATGCGGTCGAAGCGATCAACGAGGTCGAACGGGGCATCGACATGCCGGCGCAGATCCGCGGCAGCTACATCGGCAAGGCTGCCGAATTCTCGGCCTCGATGACCGAAGAGGTGCTGCTGATCCTCGCCTCGCTGGTGGTCATCTACATCGTCCTCGGCGTGCTCTACGAGAGCTACATCCACCCGATCACGATCATCTCGACCCTGCCGCCGGCCGGCGTGGGCGCGCTGCTTGCCCTGACCCTATGCGGTTTCAGCCTGTCGATCGACGGCATCGTCGGCATCATCCTGCTGATCGGCATCGTCAAGAAGAACGCGATCATGATGATCGACTTCGCCATCG
>OEIU01002350.1_pt1 | contig 10224 bp, 7 predicted proteins | sample 1539221 | NCBI WGS metagenome assembly OEIU01 (sample SAMN03792071, study PRJEB22550) | activated sludge metagenome | feature: wastewater treatment plant; material: activated sludge; isolation source: Wastewater treatment plant of a petroleum refinery complex | place: Argentina: Zarate | collected... | reverse complement strand
GGTTGTTCCGGCGACTGAAGGGTTACCGGCGCATCTTCTCGCGCTTCGAGAAGCTGGACGCGATGTTCCTCGGCTTCCTGAGCTTCGTGCTCGTGGCCGACGGACTTCGCGGTTTGTGTTAACACGCCCTAGTTCAGCACCCGATAACCGCGGCCCGCCATGAAGTTGCGGACGATCTGGATCTGCGACTCCGCGCCGTGCGCGGCGCCGGAAGCGCCGCCGGACACCGCACCGATCGCCGCAACTCTGTTGCGGCTGTATTGCGAGCCCAACGCAGCGGGGAGCGCCACGCCGAGGGAGCGCCGACCGCGGCGCCCGCGGCTGCCTGGGTCGCGGGGTCTCGTTGCTGCGCGTACTGCTGGCAGTCGCGCAGATCGCCTTCGTAGCGAGCGGCATGGACGCCCTGCATGTCGACGACTGGGCGACACCTCGCACATGCCGTCAGGACGGTAAATGGCATGACAAGTGACGTTTTGCGTTGTATCGAGGGCTCCGGATGTGGGGTGAATTCAAGGGACGGGCGCCGATGGGAAAGCCGACGTTCCTGGGGATCGGTGCCATTGGAGTCGTCGCCAAGCTCATGGAATGAGCTTGTCGCGGGGCAGACTGGATGGCCGAGCGGGCGCGCGCCACCATCGACCGTCGACGACGCGCGCCAAGGAAACTATTGAATGAACGTTTTTCGAGTTTCGGCTAAGGTGGCGCCGTTCCAGAGCCTGCGCTGCTACGGGCGGGGGAGGCTCCGCCGCGCCCGGGTAGGGTCTTGGTCACCGCAGACTCGGCGAAATCCTTGGAGCTATGCGAGGGGCTTGGGGGAGCACGTGGACGTTTCCGAATTTCGATCCCGTCTGGTCGAGGAATACAGGCGATTCACACGCAGCTTCACGCGGATCCGGGCCGACGACATCCAACAATACGTCGACGCTCAGTACGAATCCCAGAAGTACTGGCCTGAGCCGCTAATCCCGGTCAACCCGACCTTCAGGCCCGGCGGCGCGGTTCAGGATCTGGCGCACGCCGCGCAGTTGCATCCCCGATGCGCCGAGATCTTCCGCTTGGGTAAGTCGGAAGGCTCGGCGGGCAACCCGCTCCCGCTTCGCAAGCATCAGAAAGAGACGATTAGCCTCGCCTGTAGCGGCGAGAGTTATGCCCTGAACACCGGCACCGGCACCGGCCCCGGCACCGGCTCGGGCAAGTCGCTGTCCTACTTCACTCCGATCCTCGACGCCTGCCTGAAGGCGAGGGAGGCGGACTCCACGCCGCGCACCTGAATTGGCTGCGTCCTGTGCTCCCGGATCGGATCGAAGTGTGAACCCTGCCTTTCGATAATGTTCGACTGAAGATGCATATTTCTAGAATTTTCGGTTTTCCGCGGAGTTCCTGGTGAGCGCCTTTATTGCTTTTCTCAGCAGCAGCCTCTGGGCCGTGGGCATCGTTGCGGGCCTGATTCTCGCGATCGCTGCCTGGTTCTACTGGGGATGGTTCAGGCCGCGGATCGAGGCGCTGGCCGCGGCGCTAGTGTCTTGCTCAGGCGCGCTGGCCACACATGATGGCGACTGGCCAGCTACGCGAGAGCGTGTTTCCGCGGCCGCAGGGGCACACCCGGCGGCCGCGGACGCGTGGCGGGAGACATCGGCCAGGACCGTCTCCATACCGCGTGGCGATCGCGTCCAACTCGCCACGATCGGTGTGCCTCGCGACGTCTGGTCTGGGAAGCTCCTCCTGTCCCGATCGATGAACGTGGCTTTGGCCGAGGCCGTGCCGAACCTGCTGGTCGGGATCGGACTGCTGTTCACCTTCTTCTTCCTTACCGTGGCGCTGATGCATGCCACCGACGCCCTGTTTGCCACGCGTGGGGAGAATCAGAACATTCTCGAAGCGACCCGTGGACTGCTGAGCGCCGCGGGTGCCAAATTCCTGACCTCGCTGGCAGGCCTGCTTGCGTCGATTGTCTGGAGCATCGGGATGCGACGGCAATTCGCCTCGCTCAATCGTGCATCGGAGCAGCTGCTCGATCGACTGGGAACGGTGATTCCCTCGAACGGGGGCGAACTCCTCGTTTCGGCGCAGCTCGATACGGCGCTGGAGCTGGAGAACTCGACCGACGAGCAGGTTGCGCTGACCAATGAGCTACTCGAAGAGGCCCGCGAACAGACCGGCACCTTCAAGCGTTTCGAGACCGACCTTGCGGTGTCTCTAGCGGGCGCGATCACCCAGGCTTTTTCGCCGCAGATGGAGGCGATGACGAACAGGCTGATCGAGGCGATCGATGGGTTGAGCGGCAAGCTGGGATCGATGAACCAGGATGCGCTGGAGAAAATGACGCGCGATTTCGCGGCGCAGCTGAAGCAGGGAACCGAATCCGAGATGGCACAGTTGCGGCAGACACTGACCGATCTCGCGACGAACCTGAGCAGCGCGGGGGAGACTCTTGGCAATGGCACCGCCGACGCGGCGGACAAACTGAGCGTTGCGGGCAGTCATTTGCTGGAGCGCGTCGGCGCGGTATCCGAGGCCTTGTCGGACGGCGCGCAGAACCTGGAGCAGGCCGCACGGACGGTCACGGGATCGATCAGCGAGCTGGAGTCCACGATCGGCAATGCGTCCGAACTCGGCAAGCGAGGCGCGGACTTTGTCACTGAGGCGTTGGGCAAGGCCGATGGCGTCTTCAATCGGCTCGAGGGGGTTTCGGAACGGCTCGTCGGCGCAATCGATGGCATCGACCGCGTGTCAGGGCGCCTTGCCGACGTGGTGGACAGCGTCGATGAGCTCGCGACGGAGCAACGGGTGGTCGTGTCAAACGTGCGCGAGGCGGTGCCTGAGACTCTTCAGGCCTTCCGCCAGACCCGCGACTCGCTTGCTATGGCTTCAGCGGCCCTCGGCAGAACGGTGGCATCCATCACCGAAGGGGTCGGCGAGTACTCGAAGTCAATCGCGGAGCTTCACGGAAAGATGGACGAGCATCTGGCGAAAGCTGTCGGTAGGCTCGACAAGGCTGTCGGAAGCCTGCACGACTTGCTCGAGGAGCTGATCGATGAACTGCAGTCCCGCGAGACAAGGGTTTGACGAATGCTGATACAGCACAGGCCCCGCAGTGAGGAGGGCGACCCAGAAGAGGCCTCCGAGGGGAGTTATCTGGCGTCGGCATCAGACCTGATGATCGGGCTCCTCTTTGTCTTCATCATCCTGGTCGTGGTGCTCGCACTGGAACAGCGTCGCCAGCAGCAGGCCTTCGAGGGGCAGAAGGATGCGTTCGAGACGCAGCAGAAGAAGGTGGAGAACGAGCGGAATGCGCTGCTTGGTGCGGGTGACCCGCGCGGCATGGTCACCGACGCGTTGGGGGACGGTATCCGGAAGGTGATCCCCGGCATCAGGGTGGATCGTGAAAGCGGCGTGATCTCGCTTCCCGAAGATGTGTTGTTTGACCTCGGCAGTGCCGAGTTGAATAGCCGCGGGCGCAAGGCGCTGGAGGGGGTGGCGGCCACGCTCGAGGAGGTGCTTCCCTGCTTCGTTGCGAGCGCTCGAGCGGGAAAGGCGTGTGCCGCGAGCGCAAGCGAGCACCAGATCGAGACGATCTTCATCGAAGGCCATACGGACAACCGGCCAATGAGGGGCATGGGGTACGACAACACGAACCTGTCCCTGGATCGGGCCCGATCCGTCGAGCGCGCACTGGTTCAGCGCAGTGCGCTCAACCGCTATCGCAACAAGTCGGGGCAGCCCCTGTTTTCGCTGAGCGCGTATGCAGACTCTCGACCCCTTAAGGGCGCCGACCCGTCCGATGCCAGAAACAGGCGAATCGCCCTTCGAGTCCACCTCGCCTACCGCCCGATCGAGGAACTGATTCCCAGCCTCGTGCGCACCAAGGCTGAGGCGAACCGGCAATTCCCCTGATGGAGATGTTCTATCCGCTGCCGACGGACTTTCCGCGGTTGATGCTGGCAACCGCTGCGATGGACGAGGTTCGTGCCGTTGCCCCCCCGCCACTTGAGGAAATCGGCATACGGCTGCGGAGAATCTACGAGCAAGCTCGAAGCACGGACTACCAGAGCCTCTCGAGAAGCGACTGGAGAAAGCTTCCATATGCCCTCTGGGTCGAGGGCGAGCCGCCGCTGCGCGAGGTACACGGCGAGCTTATTCGCCGGTACTGGGCCGAGGTGCTCCCGAAGGCAGTGAGCTCCGATCCTCGTCGCACCACGCGATGGCTTGCCCCGCTGTTTTTCGTGTACTGCGAGCAGTTCGCCGAACAGGACGCAGGCTTTCGCGAGTTCGCGCAGCGCCTCGTGGTGGCGATTTCCGTGGCGACAGGCGCCTATGCGCAGCGCTTGGCGCAATTGCAGAGCGATCTCGCCTTCTTTGTTCCATCCTTGGGGCCCGCCAGACTTGCTGAAGCCTTGCTTGCCGAAGGAGAAGGCCTGGAAGAGGCGCTGGCGTCTCACCTGCTGTGGCCCCGATTCGTCGATTCTCGTCTGGGTGAAGCGGCCTTCGATTCGGCACTATCGACCAACGAACCGAGGCGAAGGCAAGCGCGGCTGGTCGAGCGCCTACTGGAATGGGCGGACGGCCTGTCGACGCATGTGGAAAAGTCCAGGCGTCGCGTTCAATTCGCCGAGCAGCTTCTGTTGCCGTGGCGTGCTCAGCGGCCGCCCGACGAGCTGAAGTCCGTGCTTGTCGAGCGCTTTGTCCGATCCTACGGCGATCCGCGGGCGGCGGGCGCGCGCGAATACGGGTGGCGGGATGTGTCTCCCGAGGCAGTCGCGGTTCTGATGACGTGGATGGCTGGCGACACCTTGCGCGGGTTCATGCGCATTCTCGAGCAAACCGCCGACGAGATCTGGCGGTACCGGCAGAGATTCTGGATGGCGTACTACGACGCCGGATACATCAGCGAGGCTTGGCTCGCGCTCGGGCGAGATGCCCAAATGTTCGCCCGACAACTGCAGCCTAGTGAAAAAGGCTTGGGATATGGAACCCTCGAAGGCGGGGCGGCACCCGATCAATCGGTGCTGATCCTGAGGATTGGCAATCTGGTGTTCACGGAGTGGAGCCACAACGGCAGTCTTCGCGCCTACCCAGAGGACCGATCGGACACGCCCGTTCTCTATCGGCGCTCATATCGCGGGCAGGATCTTCGCGAGCCGCAATCCATGGACTTTCACGATGGCGCGAACATGAATCCCGAGCTCAGACATAGCAGTGCGCACAGCGGAAGCTGGCAGCGGAAGGCTCGGGACTTCATTCGCAAGCATGCCGGCGTACACATGACAGACGGAGCGATCCTGTGAGTCCGACTTTGCTGCCTGACCGTGTTGTCTGGAATTTCGACGGCATCGTCGAGGAGTGGCTTGCAGCCCTGCCGGTTTCGGCGGCGAGCGTGATCGGAAATGCGCTTGAGGCCGGGGTGGCGATTGTCGATGGGGCATCCTTGAGCGTGCCGGCTTTGGAGATCGCTCGGTGGTCGGAAGGCGCTGCTTGTGCTATCGGCTTGCCGCCCAACAATCCACTCTCGTTCGACGTTCGGCTGACCGGATCGATCGGGCAGCCAGGCGCCTCAATCGCGATCCGATGGCTGAAGCCCGGCAAGTCGATCCCGGAGCGCGAGGCGGCCAGGGATGGGCTATGGCTCGACCTGAAGGGCAAGCGATACCGGATTCCTTCGCCCGTCTTCGATGCGATTTCCCTGATTGACCAGTTCAATCATGCGACGGGGTCGTCCCTCGAGGAGCAATTCCGGCTCTGGGCGCGAATCAGGGAGATCCTCGGCGAGAGGAATGCCCAGTCGCTCACCGACGGCTTCCTGCGGTCGTTCCGGGTTGTGAGCGCGTCGGCATTTACGTTCGGCATCAGCACCGACAGCGCCGGCGAGGTTCAGGTCGATCCGGTCCTGCTGACGGTGAAGCGCGCAGCAGAGGGGGATCGCGACGAGCATGTCAGGGCGCTCGTCGAGGCGGATGAGGCTCTGTTCCCGCAACGCCTGGACCAGTTGCACGAAGGCGCCCTGGCCTTTCCAATCAGCCAAGGCACCTATGTGGTGGTGGGCGAACCCTTGCGCCAGGCCCTTGGCGTGGTTCGACAGATTCGGCGAGCTTCGCCAGAAGAGCGAAAGCGGGCGGCGATGTTCCCCGAAGCGGTCGTTCGGGACATGCTGGGCCTGGACGAAGCGGAGCCCACGGTCTTCATCGAGACGGAGCGTTTCGCGGAGCGCGTGCTGGACATTGGCGACTGGGCCCCGCCGATCCTTCCTTGGATCAAGATTGCCCCGCAGGATTGGGGGGCGCCAGCGTCCTGCGGAGTTCGTATCGACGGCGTCGATGTGCCTCTCGACGGTCAGCAACTCGCCGACGCGGTCGAACAGATGCGCTCTGCGATCGGTGCCGGCAAGCGCGAAGCGCTCGTTGGGGGCAAGACGGTACCGGCCACGGCTGCGAACCTTGCGGCGCTGGAGAAATTGCAGCGGGCCGTCGAACAACGCGAGGCCGGAGAGCGCGGCGCGGGTGAGGACATTGAGGCCAGCGACAAGGTCCTCATCATCGAGACGAACTTCGACGAGACCACCTACAGTCGGGTGAGCCTCGGCCGGCGCTTGGGCACGCCGGGCCTACCGGGAGGGTTGAAGACCAGCCCGAAGCCGCACCAGGAGACGGGAATCCGCTGGCTGCAAAGGCACTGGCTCGAGGGAAGCCCTGGCGCCTTGCTCTGCGACGACATGGGCCTCGGGAAAACCTTCCAGGCACTGGCGTTCTGCCAATGGCTACGCGAGGCCATGGAAGCCGGCACGATTAAGCGCAAACCTCTTCTCCTTGTTGCCCCAGTCGGCCTCTTGCGCAATTGGGAACGTGAAATCGAGGAGCACCTCGCCGCCCCAGGCCTCGGCGACATCGTGCGCGCCTATGGCGAGCATCTGCGGGGCCTGCGACGTGGCAGGCACGTCGATGGGACCGCGTGCCTTGATACCGCTCGCCTCGCGCGTGGCGACGTCGTGCTGGCGAACTACGAGGCGGTCTCCGACTATCAGCTCAGCTTTGGAGCGGTGCCGTTTGCCGCGATCGTACTCGACGAAGCGCAGAAGGTGAAATCGCCAAGAGCCCGAATGACCCACGCGGTCAAGGCAATGAACGCAGAGTTCGTGCTCGCGATGACCGGTACTCCGGTCGAGAACAGGCTCGCCGACTTGTGGTGCATCGCCGACACCGCGCAGCCGGGCGCCCTATCGGATCTGAAAGCCTTCAGCTCCCGCTACGAGGTCGATGGTGCGGACGTGGCCGCGCTGCGCGGTCAGATCTGGCAGGAAGAGGGCGATGTCGAGAGCGTGGTGCCGAGGCTGCTGTTGCGCAGATTGAAGACGGACAGACTCGAAGGCTTACCCAGGAAGCACGAGCACGTCATCAGAGAGACCATGCCGAATCGGCAGGCCGAGGCGTATGGTAGGGCGCTCGCGTTGCGGGAGATCTCTGGCCCGGAAGGCACATTGGGGATGATTCATGCCTTGCGCCGCGTTTCTCTTCACCCTCTGCTCGTCGAAGGCGGCGTCATGGCCGACGACTTGCGCGTCGAGGATTCCGCGCGGCTGAAGGCCACGATCGACGTGCTGGACCGGATAGCCGAATCCGGCGAGAAGGCACTTGTGTTTCTGGAATCGCTTGATCTGCAGGATACGGAGCAGCTTCCCATGTTGCTCAAGAGGCGCTACAGCCTCGACCGGCTGCCGATGGTCATCAACGGACAAGTTGGCACCGAACTCCGCCAGGCGAGGGTCGAGGCCTTCCAGCGGGATACCGGATTCGATGTGATGCTGCTTTCGCCCAAGGCAGGAGGAGTCGGGTTGACCCTGACCGCCGCGAATCACGTCATTCACCTCTCGCGTTGGTGGAACCCCGCCGTCGAGGATCAGTGCTCCGACCGAATCTACCGGATCGGCCAGCAGAAGCCGGTGCACATCTATTACCCCCTTGCCATCCATCCGGAAGCGGGCGAGCGCAGCTTCGACCTGCAGCTCCAGATGCTGATGGATCGGAAACGACGGCTGGCTCAGGATCTCCTCGCGGCGCCGGCGTTCTCGAAGCAGGACTATCAGGATCTGATGGCGGGAACCGGTCTCCCGAGCCGGTAGCGGGTTAGCACCGCTGCCTTCGCAGGTTCGCTCCAACAGGAGATCGCGTGTGCCCCGTGGTCGATCGACCGCCGCATTTCGGCGACCGCCCATGCCGCGGGCGGCGATCGGCTCGCCGCCATTGTCTGAGAATCGCTCGACGTCTACCACGAGGCGGCTGACAGGAGAGCCGACAACCACGGCGTTCTATCAGCCTCACTCCTCCGCATCGTCTTCTTCCTCCGGTTCTGGGAAGTGTTCGATTACGCGCTACGGCACGGTACGTTCTATAAGAGCGACCAAGCCGTGGAGCGTGCACCGTGGGCGGCAGGTACGGACCGCCCCCCGCTGCCGGCTACGAGCCGGAGCGAGGGAACCGCCCCTCCTCCTTGGAGGGGGACTTTTGTGAACGGCTCCGGACAATGGGCGTCCATGACGACACGGAGTGCTGCGCTCATGCTGGCGAAGCCCCGGTGGATGGGCGCAGGCCGATGAAGATATTGGCAGTCAGCGGCGTGAGTGTGCGATTCGGCGGCATTCTCGCTCTGGACAAGGTAAGTCTTGAGCTCGAGTGCGGCGAGATTTGCGGCCTGATCGGACCCAACGGCGCCGGCAAAACCAGCCTGTTCAACTGCTTGAGCCGGATTTACGACGTGTCCAGCGGGCATATCGATTTCATGGGCCAGCCCATTCTCGATCGCGCCGCGCATCAGATGGCCGCGCTCGGCATGGGGCGCACCTTTCAACATCCCGCTCTCTTTCCGGGCATGACCGTCAAGCAGAACATCCTGCTGGGCGGCCACAGCCAGGTGCCGGGCAACATGCTGCAGAACTTCCTGAGCACCAAGACCATCCGGCGCAGCGAGGCGATTCTGATCGAAACCGCCGACCAGATCATCGAGACGCTCTCACTGAGCGACGTCGCAAACAAGCTGGTTTACGGATTGCCCTTTGGTCAACTGAAGCGGGTCGAAATGGCAAGGGTGTTGGCGAGTTCGCCGCGCCTTCTGCTGCTGGACGAGCCGGCCGGCGGCTTGAACCATCAGGAAGTGGGCGAATTGATCGAGCTGATTCGAACCGTACGTACGGCCTTCAATCTCACCGTCTTCGTTGTCGAACACCACTTGAACCTAGTGATGACCGTCTCGGATCGGGTCATCGCACTGAACTTCGGCAAGAAGATCGCGGAGGGAACGCCGGCGCAGGTGCGAGCCGATCCCGAAGTCATATCCGCCTACCTGGGCTAGGGTGAGATCGTGGACCTTCTGAACGTCGACCATCTCTGCGTTGCCTACGGACCATCCAAAGTGGTTCACGACGTGTGCTTTTCGGTCCGCCAAAAGGCGGTCACGACCATCCTCGGCGCCAACGGAGCCGGCAAGACCACCATCCTCAAGGCGATCTCTGGCCTGGTGAAGGCGCGCGGCGACATCAGCTTCGAAGGCCAGCGGATCGAATCGCTGTCTGCGGACAAGATCGTCGCCAAGGGCATTGCCCACATTCCCGACCAGCGCGGCACCTTCGCGGCGCTCACCGTGGAAGAGAATCTGCAAGTCGGTGCCATCACGCGGCGCGACCGCGGCGGCGTCGCCGCCGACATGGAGCGCATGTACGCGTACTTTCCCTGGCTGGCCGAGCGCCGCCGGCAGCAGGCGGGCACGCTCTCGGGTGGCGAGCAGCAGATGCTGGCCCTGGCCAGGAGCCTGATGCTCAGCCCCCGGCTGCTGATCCTGGACGAGCCTTCGTTCGGCGTCGCGCCGGTGATCGTCGCACGCATATTCGAGATCCTCAGGACCCTCAAGCAACAAGGAGCCATGGCGATGCTGCTGATCGAGCAGAATGCGGCCCTTGCGCTCGACCTCGCCGACGACGCGTATCTGCTCGAGACCGGCCGCATGGTGCTTTCGGGCAGCGCCGCCGAACTGCGCGAGAACGAGTCTGTCCAGCGCGCCTACCTGGGCTACTGATCGTGCAAACCCTGCTTCAGCAATTGCTCGCCGGCCTGGAAAACGGCTGCATCTACGCGGTGCTCGCACTGGCCTTGGTGATCGTCTATCAGTCGACGCACCTGGTCAATTTCGCACAGGGCGAAATGGCGATGTTCTCCACCTACCTCGCATGGACGCTGATCAATG
>OEIU01002349.1_pt1 | contig 10227 bp, 8 predicted proteins | sample 1539221 | NCBI WGS metagenome assembly OEIU01 (sample SAMN03792071, study PRJEB22550) | activated sludge metagenome | feature: wastewater treatment plant; material: activated sludge; isolation source: Wastewater treatment plant of a petroleum refinery complex | place: Argentina: Zarate | collected... | reverse complement strand
ACGTCGGCCCCGCGCGGTCCCGCCTCGGGCCCTTCCACCAGCGCCCCAACCGCCTGTCCGATCGCGTGCTGCCGGTGCTGCGCGATCTCGCAACCCGCGGCACGGAAAGTCCGTCATTCCACGTCCGCCACGATGCCGAGACGCGGCTGTGCGTGTTCCGCGTCGATTCGCAGCATTCGACGCTGGACCGCGTCAGCGCCGGCGCGCTGCTGCCGCTCGATCGCGGCGCGCCCGGCACGGTGATTCTCGCGTTCGACGATGGCCGCGACGGCGACAAGTTCGATACGGTCCGCAACAGCCTGACCGCAGTGTCCTATGGCGAGCGCGATCCGGATTGCGCGGCGATCGCCAGCCCGGTGTTCGGCGCCGACCAGCGGCTGATCGGCGCGCTGTCGGTGTCGGGACCGAAATTGCGCTTCACGCCCGACAATGTCGCGCTGATGTCGCGCCACGTCCGCGAGGCGGCCACGACGATCACGCGCGCGCTGGGCGGGCGCGAGCTGCCATCTGGAATTCGGGTGGCGCGCTGACGGCGCGAGCAAATATCGAAGGCATCGGCTCCTTAAAATCGGATATGAATCGGCCGATGTCGTTCGCAAATGAATCGCCGCCGGAAACCTCGATCCGCTATGACGGCTGGCGCGTGGTCGCGGTCTGCTTCATCGCCGCGATCTTCGCCTGGGGCCTCGGCTTTTACGGGCAGGGCCTCTATCTCGCCGAACTCCATCGCAGCAAGGGCTGGTCGACCTCGCTGATGTCGACGGCGACGACGCTATATTACCTGTCGGGCTCGGGCCTCGTCATCTTCATCTCCGACATCCTGCGCCGGTTCGGGCCGCGCGCGGTCATGATCTTCGGCGCGTTCTGCTTCGCGAGCGCGCTGACGATCCTCGCTTTCGTTACCGCGCCCTGGCAGGTGTTCGTGGCCTATTTCGTGATGGCGACCGGCTGGATGACGATGAGTCTCGGCGCCATCACCAACACGGTCGGCCTCTGGTTCATGCAGAAGCGCGGCCTCGCCATCAGCATCGCGCTGACGGGCGCGAGCTTCGGCGGCATCGTGCTGACGCCGGCGATGGTGGCGGCGACGACGCGCTGGGGTTTCGTTCCGACCATGCTCGGCACCGCCGTCGTCACGCTCGCGGTGATCGTTCCGCTGGCGCTGTTCTGCATCGGCAAGCCGCCGGCCGCGATCCAGCAGGGCGCAACAAAGGCCGCGGGGCAGGGCGCTTGGACGCGCCGGCGGGCGCTGCGCTCGCTGCAGTTCTGGACCATGTCGCTGCCGTTCGCGCTGGCGATCGGCGCGCAGGTTGGCTTCCTCGTCCACCAGATCGCGCTGCTCGAGCCGCGGATCGGGCTTCAGCTCGTCGGTGTCGCGGTGGCGGTGACGACGACGATGGCCGTGCTGGGACGCCTCGCGATGGGCGTCGTGGTCGACCGGCTCAACCTGCGTCTCGTCAGCGCCGGCTCCTTCCTCAGCCAGGCGGCGGCGATCGCGCTGCTGCTCGCCACCGACAGCCACGCCGCGATCTTCCTGGCCTGCGCGCTGTTCGGTTTCTCGGTCGGCAACCTGATCACACTGCCGTCGCTGATCATTTCGCGCGAGTTCGACGCGGCCTCGTTCGGGATGCTGGTCGGGCTGTCGGTCGCGATCAATCAGGTGATCTATGCCTTCGGTCCCGGCGTCGTCGGCTGGCTGCGCGATTTCACGGGCAGCTACAGCGCTTCGCTGATGCTGTGCATCGGCCTCGAAACGGTGGCGGCGGCGATCATCCTCGTGCCGTTTCGGGATAAGGGTGAGGGCGACGCGACAGCGGGTGATGCATCGTCTTAGCTCAGAGGCATTGCCCTCACTCAGCGTCGTTGCCGGGCAAAGCCGTTCTTCGAACAGCTATGCCCGCGGGTGACGTTTGAGAGCGAGAAGGGACCTCGCGTCGTCCTGATTTCATCAGGCGAAACTGCATGGCGCTGCGACGCCGGCACCGCGGATACGCCCATGCTTCCGGCACAGGCGGGCGCGGTGGAATTCCCCCCCGCCGCCGCTAAAGTCCGCCGCGATCAATTCAAGAACACAGGAAACGCTGATGTCGTCGCTCGACAGCTTCCGCAAGGAAACCCGTGAATGGCTCGAGGCGAATTGTCCGCCCGAGATGCGCCAGCCGATGCTGGTGGAAGCCGATACCTTCTGGGGCGGGCGCAACAAGACCTACCAGTCCGACGCCCAGCGCGTCTGGTTCGAGCGGATGCGCGAGAAGAAGTGGATCGTGCCGCACTGGCCGGCCGAATATGGCGGTGGCGGGCTCGATCCGGAACGCGCCAAGATTGTCCGCGAGGAAATGGCCGCGATCAGCGCGCGTCCGCCGCTGCGCTCGTTCGGCATCATGATGCTCGGACCGGCGCTGCTGAAATTCGGCACCGAGGAGCAGAAGCGCGAGCATATTCCGAAGATTCTGTCGGGCGAGATTCGCTGGTGTCAGGGCTATTCCGAGCCGAATTCCGGCTCCGACCTCGCCTCGCTACAGACCCGCGCCGACGATCACGGCGACCACTACATCGTCAACGGCCAGAAGATCTGGACCTCCTACGCCAACAAGGCCGACTGGATTTTTTGCCTGACGCGCACTGACTTCGCGGCGAAGAAGCACGAGGGCATCACCTTCCTGCTGTTCGACATGACGACGCCTGGCGTCTCGACCAAGCCGATCAAGCTGATCTCGGGCGCATCGCCGTTCTGCGAGACGTTCTTCGATAACGTGCGGGTGCCGAAGGCGAACATCGTCGGTCAGGTCAACAAGGGCTGGGACGTCGCCAAGTACGTGCTGCAATTCGAGCGCGACTCGATCAGCGGCATCGGCGATCGCGGCGCCAAGCGCGCGATGAGCGAGATCGCGACCTCCTCCGTCGGCGTCGACAGGGAAGGTCGTCTCGATGCGCCGTCGCTGCGCGCCGGTCTGGCGCGTTTCGAGGTCGATGAGGTTGCCTTCCAGTTCGCCTCCGAACGCGCGTCCGATCAGGTCAAGACCGGGCAGGCGCATCCGGCGTTCTCGTCCGCGATGAAGTACTACGGCTCGGAGCTGAACAAGCGCCGCCATGAGCTGTTCATGGAGATGGGCGGCAGCGACGCGCTGGAATGGGAGAGCGAGCGCTCAGATCACGGCCGCACGCCGCGCACCTGGCTGCGCACCAAGGCCAACTCGATCGAGGGCGGCACCAGCGAAGTGATGCTCGGCATCGTCGCCAAGCGCATCCTCAATCTGCCGGGCGCGTGACGCGCGGCAGATTCGAAATTCACGCAATCAAAACTTCAAAAGAAAAGCAGGCGTATCTGTCATGGCGCTCGTCCTCACCGAAGAACAAAACATGCTGCGCGAGAGCGCGCACGGCCTGATCGCCGACAAGGCGCCGGTCACGCATTTCCGCAAGCTGCGCGACGACAACGATCCCAAGGGCTATTCGCCCGACATGTGGAAGACATTTGCCGAGCTGGGCTTCGCCGGCCTTCTGGTGCCGGAGGAATTCGGCGGCTCGGGCCTCGGCCATGTCGAGGCCGGCATCGTCGCCGAGGAGATCGGCCACACGCTGCTGCCGTCGCCGTTCGTGTCGTCGGCGGTGCTGACGGCGTCGGCGCTGGCGCGCGGCGGCTCCAAAGCGCAGAAGCAGGAATACCTGCCGAAGATCGCGGAAGGTGCGCTGCTCGGCGCGCTCGCTGTCGATGAAGCGCCGAAGCATCGGCCGCAGACGATCCGCGTGAAGGCGGAGCGCGCGGGCAACGGCTTTCGTCTCAGCGGAAGCAAGGGCTTCGTTGTCGATGGCCATGTCGCCGATGTGCTGGTGGTTGCCGCGCGTACGGCTGGCGCGGATAGCGATGCCGCCGGCGTCACGCTGTTCCTCGTCAACCCGAAGGCGAAGGGCATCTCGATCGAGCGCACGATCATGATTGACGCGCATAATTCGGCGCGGATCGATTTCAACAATGTCGAGGTCACGGCCGACAGCGTGCTCGGCGAGGTCGATCAGGGCCGCAAGCTGCTCAATGGCGTGCTGAATGCCGGGCGCGGCGTGGTCGCCAGCGAAATGCTCGGGGTGTCCGACGAGGCGTTCACGCGCACCGCGCAGTATCTCAAGGAGCGCAAGCAGTTCGGCAAGCTGATCGGCGAATTCCAGGCGCTGCAGCATCGCATCTCGCACCTCTATGTCGAGATCGAGATTACACGCGCGGCCGTGCTCAAGGCGCTGCAGTCGCTCGACGAAGATTACGACAATGCCGACGCCATCGTCGCCGTCGCCAAGGCGCGCGCCGGCGCGACGGGTACGCTCGCGGTGCAGGAGGGCTTGCAGATGCACGGCGGCATCGGCATGACCGACCAGTTCGACATCGGCCTGTTCATGAAGCGGATGCGGGTGTGCCAGGAGCTGTTCGGCGACGCGAACTACCACGCCGACCAGCTCGCGCTGATGCGGAATTATTGAGGACGTTGTTCGCCTGGCGCTGCAGGTATTTTCCGTCATGCCCGGCTTTATGCCGGGCATCCACGTCTTGTAGATCTTTTGAAAGACTCTCGTTCGTTCCCCGGATGCTGCGCAGCATGAAGCGAAGCGTAATGATGCGCTGCTAAGCCGGGGTCGTTTCAAATTCTGTCTTGATCTGACGGTCCCGGTTCTGCGGAGCAGCGTTGCACGCTGCACCGCGCCCGGGACACGTACAGCGCTACTAAGCAAGTTGTTGCCGTCTCAACCAGCCGCGCGCAGCAAATTCTCAAGATCGAGCCGCCGCGTGAACATCGCCAGCTTGCCGTCGTCGGTCGCCGGCCACTCTTCCTTCGGGCGGTCCCAATAAAGCTCGACGCCGTTTTCATCCGGGTCGCGCAGGTAGAGCGCCTCGCTGACGCCGTGATCGCTGGCGCCGTCGAGTACGATTCCGGCCGCCGTGACGCGTTTCAACGCATCGGCGAGTGCTGCCCGCGTCGGGTACAGGATCGCGGTGTGATAGAGCCCCGTCGTGCCCGGCGGCGGCGGCGAGCCGCCGAGGCTTTCCCAGGTGTTGAGGCCGATGTGGTGGTGATAGCCGCCGGCCGAAATGAAGGCGGCCTGCGATCCGTAGCGCTGCATCAGCTCGAAACCGAGCACGTCGCAATAAAAGCCGAGCGCGCGATCGAGATCGGCGACCTTGAGATGGACATGGCCGATGCGCGTGCCGGCGGCGATCGGCTCCTTCGTTGCCGACAACGGTTCGAGACGTGATTCCGAAGAACGCGAGTCCGCAGAATAAGACATCTGACACATCCCTGCCGAGTGAAGCGTGGCCGCGGTTGCGGCGTCGGCCTGATGAATCCTTGGCCATTCCGTCCTTCTTCATGCCGTCCTTGGCCATTCCGTCCTTCGACATGGTGTCTTTCTTCATGCCGTCCTTGCTCATCGAGTCCTTCGTCATGTTGTCCTTGCCCATCTTGTCCTGCGCGAAAGCGGCGGGCGCCAGCGCGAGGCCGAGCGTCAGGGTGGCGGCGGCGACAGCAGCGGAGATACGGGCGGTCATATGAAAACTCCCAAAAGGTGTTGTTGTGTCGGCGAACGCAGCATTGCGCTGCCTTGGGAGTTTCGCCTCGGGCATCAGGCGCGTTACGCGCGCCGCGCTGAAATTCCACCGCCTCGCGAAAGCGTGAAGACGATCGCTTCAGACCCGCGATGGAAATGAAATGGCCCGGTGGGGGCATCGCCGGGCCATTGGAGGAGGAAAACGAGGTAGGAGAGAAAGAGTTATGATGATCGAGGTCAGCGCGCCGATGTGCTGTCCGCGACGCAGATGCCGGCCGCGCTGCGCACCTGCTTGCCGCAATCGACGACCTGCTCGCGCACCTGCCGTGTCGCGCCGTCGCGAAGCTGCGCCTGCGGCGTGTTCTGGCTCGCCATCGACGCGATCATGGAGACCGCGCCGAGCGGAACGATGAGGAAGCGAAGCGAAGGCTTGAGCATGGCTGGCTCCGGTGACGTGGTGTCGGCGTTTCTGTACGTTCGTCGCGATGAATTTTCGGCAGGTTCACGTCAAGCGGCGAGACGCTCGATGCCGCTTCCCTTCAGCAATTCGGCGAGATGCTTGCGGGCGTAGAACATGCGCGTCTTCACCGTGTTCGCCGGCACGCCGACGATCAGGCTGACCTCCTCGACCGACTTCTCGTGGTAGTAGACAAGGTCGACGATCTCGCGATGCGCGGCGGAGAGCTTGCCGATCGCCTGGCGCAGCAGCGCGGCGGTTTCGCTCTGTTCGAGATGCGTCTGCGGGCCGGCCGCCGTATCGGCGATCGCCTGCACCTCGTCCTGGTCGAGGTCTTCGTGCTGGCGGTTGCGCAGCGCGGTCAGCGCCTTGAAGCGGGCGATGGCGAGAATCCAGGTCGACACCTGCGAGCGGCCCTCGAACTGGCCGGCGGTGCGCCACACGTCGAGAAATACCTGGCTGACGATGTCCTCGGCGGTGGAGACGTCGCCGACGATGCGCAGCACAAAGCGATAGGCGCGCAGATTGTGCCGGGCATAGAGCACATGCATCGCGGTTTTCTGGCCGGCGGCGATGTTCTGCAGCAGAACTTCGTCCGGCATCGACTGAGCACCGGCGAGAGTCGGGCGTGCGGAAACGGTCCGGATCGCGAGATTGCTGTGCATGGCGGCCCTCCCTGTCACGGCGCTCCCTTGCGCCGGCGGTCAAGGATTAGGGAGGGCGGGTTTCAGAGAGTCTGCGCAACAAGCGGAAAATGGTTTCGTTGGGGCGCGGAAATGTGTCGTCGCTGCAGCGCAAAATGAAACATTTCCAGCCAAGCCGTTGATTTCGAAAGACGCACTCCATCAACCAATGCTGCATCTGCGAGATATAGAGCCTAAGAACCGAGTTCTGACAGATTGTTTCCAGAAAACTTGGGTTCCCCGGATGCTGCCCAGCGCGTAACCTTGTGCTGCTAGGCCGGGATCGCTCCCCGGCGGCACGGGTGGCGCGTCCCCGGTTCTGCGAAGCATCACTGCGTGCTGCATCGCGCCCGGGGAACGCTGGACAGGCGCTTAATTCTGCGAAGCGTCAGCCCTTCTCGGGCGTTGGCGAGAACACATAGCCGCCGCCGCGGATGGTGCGGATCACGGTCGGGCGTGAGGGATCTGGTTCGATCTTGCGGCGGATGCGCATGATGCGCAGGTCGATGGCGCGGTCGAAGGCTTCGGCATCACGGGCGTTGGCGAGTTCGAGCAGCCGCTCGCGCGATAGCACGCGCTTGGGATTGGCGGCGAACACCTTCAGCAGGCCGAATTCCGACGCGGTGAGCGGATGCTCGTTGCCGTCGTCGTCGCGCAGCGCCTGCGCCTCGATGTCGAGCCACTTGGTGCCGAAACGCACCTGCTGGCCCTTGTCGGGCTTTGCACCGGTGGCCGCGCCCTGCGTTTCCGGCGCGCGCGCCGGCCCGCTGCGGCGAAGCACCGAGCGGATTCGCGCCATCAGTTCGCGCAGCTCGGCCGGCTTGGCGAGGTAATCGTCGGCGCCGAGTTCGAGGCCGACGACACGGTCGATCGGGCTCGCGGTCGCCGTCAGCATGATGACAGGCACATTGGTGCGCGCCTTGAGATCACGGATGATCGACAGCCCGTCCTCTTCCGGCATGTTGAGGTCGAGCACGACGAGATCGGGCGCGCCGCTCTCGATCGCCTTGCGCAGGCTCCTGCCGCCATCGCACAGCGTCACGGCAAAACCGTGCATCTTGAGATAGTCGCCGACCATCTCGCGCGCTGGCGCTTCGTCATCGACGACAAAGATATGCGGGGTCTGGCTCATGGCGTGTCCGGGCTTTCCGCGGGAAGATGGATGCTGAAGGTCGCGCCCTGGCCGGGGCCGGGGCTGGTGGCGACGATCTCGCCGCCGTGCATGTCGACGATTCGCTTGACGATCGACAGGCCGAGGCCGGTCGAGCTTTCGCCGCCGGTCGGCTTGGCGGACAGGCGCTGGAAGCGGCCGAACAGGCGGCCGATGTCTTCGGGCGACAGCCCCGCGCCGTCATCGGTGACGCGGATCGTCGCGCCGTCGGGATCGCGTTCGACGCTCAAGGCGATCCGGCCGCCAAGCGGGCTGTACTTGATCGCGTTGCTGACGAGGTTGTCGATCGCCTCGCGCATCCGGTCGGCATCGCAGGCGATCGTGATGGCGCTCTGCGCCGTCACCGAAATCTGCTGCTGCTTGTTGGCGGCGAGCGGCTGGTTAGCGGTGGCGATCTCCTGCACCAGGCTGGAAATATCCGCCGGCTCGCGGCGGATGGTGACGTCGAAGGCGTCGGCCATCGCATCCGAGATCAGCTCGTCGACCATCGAGGTCAGTCGCCGCGTGGCGTCGCGGATGTGGTCGATCTGCGCCAGCGTGCTGTCCTTCGAGGCCATCGCGCTGCCGACCAGCTCCTTCAGCATCTCGGTGCGGCCGAGAATGACGGCGAGCGGATTTTTCAGGTCGTGCGCGACGGTGCCGAGAATTTCGTTCTTGAAGGCGTTGGCGCGCTGCAGCCGCAGCCACTGCGCCGACAGGCGGCGGTTCGCCGCCATCAATGCACGGGTGCGCTGGGTGACGCGATCCTCGAGCTGCGCATTGGCGTCCTGCAACTGCTCGTAAAGGATCACGTTGTCAAACGCGACGGAGAGGCGGCTGCCGAACAGTTCGACGAGCGAACGGTCGGTCGCCGACAGATCCTTGGCCGCTTCGAGCAGCACTACGACCTCGCGGCCGCTCGCGGTGCGGATGTAGAGCACCGAGCGGTGATCGAGGAATTCATGCCGGCAGCGCTGGAACGCCGATTTGACCAGCTTCTGCAATTCGGAATCGAGCGGCTGCGCATCGCTCGCGCCGATGAAGCGGCTGTAGCAGCCGGAGCCGGCCAGCACGGAGTAATCGTCATCCGCGTCCTTGCTGTCGCGCAGCACGAGAATGCCGGCGCAGTCGACGTTGAGCAGAGAGGCGATCTGCGTCAGCACGCCTTCGGCGAGACGCTGCATCGACTTGAAGTCGTACAGCGTGGACGCGGCGTCGATGATGATCTCGAGGCCGCGCCGCGTCTCGACCATGCGTTCGAGCTGCTGATAGCTGCGCAGCGCCGCCGTCAGCGAGGTGAACAGCTTGTCGGCGGTCAGCTCGGTCTTGGCCTTGTAGTCGTTGATGTCGTAATCGACGATCACCTGCCGCTCCGGCGCCTGTCCGGGCTGGCCGGTGCGCAGGATGATGCGGACCGTCTCGTTCTTCAGCGTCTGGCGGATGAACTGCACCAGCTCGAGGCCGGCGGAATCCGTCTCCATGATGACGTCGAGCAGCACCGCGGCGGTGTCGGGATGGGCGCGCAGCAGCTTCTCGCCCTCGGCCGCGGAAAACGCCGACAGGATTTCGAGGCCCTGCTCGTTGAGGCTGTAGTCGCTCAGCGCAAAGCGCGTGCCTTCATGCACCGCCGGATCGTCGTCGATCACCGCGATCTTCCAGCGCCGCGCGCTCGCCGCCGGCGCCGGCTCCGAATCCTCGATCAGCTGGAGGACATCGTCCTGTTCGGCCATTGCGTGGATCCGTTGATTGAGATGTGGGCTTCGGCGTTCGCGCCGCGCGGCGATCGGGGAATGATGATGCGGAAGGTTGTGCCGGCGTCCGGACGTGACTCGAGCATCATCCGGCCGCCCATCTGCTGGGTTACAAGATTGTAGACGATATGCAAGCCGAGCCCGGTGCCGCCCTCGCTGCGGCGCGTGGTGAAGAACGGATCGAACGCCTGCCGCAGCACGTCGGGCGTCATGCCGACGCCGTCGTCGCTGAACACGATCTCGATGTCGTCGCTGCCGCGCGGGCGCGCCGTCATGGTGATGGTGCCGGCCCGGCCGTCCGCATAGGCATGAGTCGCCGCGTTGAGGAAAAGGTTCGTCAGAACCTGGCCGTAAGAACCCGGATAGGAATCCAGCACGATGCCTTCGGGAATATCGATGTCGACCGCGACAGGCGATTTCTTGAGGACCGGGCGCAGGCTGGCGACGATCTGCTCGGTCGCTTCCAGCAGTTCGAACGGACGGCGCTCGGCGTTGGAGCGGTCGACCGCGACCTGCTTGAACGACTGGATCAGCTCGCCGGCGCGCTGCAGATTGCCGACCAGCTGGTTCGATGCGTCGAGGCAGCTCTGCACGAAGTCCTCGAGGCGCGAGCGGCGCAGCGGCGTCTGCGATTTCAGCTCGGCGTCGAAGGTC
>OEIU01002348.1_pt1 | contig 10231 bp, 9 predicted proteins | sample 1539221 | NCBI WGS metagenome assembly OEIU01 (sample SAMN03792071, study PRJEB22550) | activated sludge metagenome | feature: wastewater treatment plant; material: activated sludge; isolation source: Wastewater treatment plant of a petroleum refinery complex | place: Argentina: Zarate | collected... | reverse complement strand
TGGTGCCCCAACCCGTCCGCTCGCCCTTGTGCCAGCCGTTCAGCATCGGTCCCACCGACAGGGCGATGGCGGGAATATTCACGGTCGCCGCCGCCATCAGGCACGCGGGCGTGGTCTTGTCGCAGCCGGTGGTCAGCACCACGCCGTCGAGCGGATAGCCGTAGAGCACCTCCACCAGTCCGAGATAGGCGAGGTTGCGGTCCAGCGCCGCGGTCGGGCGTTTTCCCGTTTCCTGAATCGGATGGACCGGAAATTCGAAACAGATGCCGCCTGCCGAGCGGATGCCCTCGCGCACGCGATGCGCCAATTCGAGGTGATGGCGATTGCACGGCGAAAGGTCCGAGCCGGTCTGCGCGATGCCTATGATGGGACGGCCCGATTGCAGTTCCTCGCGCGTGAAGCCGAAATTGAGGTAGCGCTCCAGATAACCAGAGGTCACGTCCGGGTTGCTCGGATCGTCGAACCAGGCCTGCGAGCGCAAGGTGCGGGCGGGCTTCGCGCCGTTATTCGTCATCGTTTCCTCGTCGGGATTCTTATTCTGCGGCTTTCCCCGGTTGGAGCGGAATAAAAATCAGTTTGTCGATGCGCTTGCCGTCCATGTCGATCACTTCGACACGCCAGTCACCGATGATGAAGTGATCGCCCTCGACCGGAATCCGCGCCAGCTTGTCGAGCGCGAGGCCCGCCGCGGTGTGATAGTCGGAAGGCGTATCCTCGATGCCGAGTTCTTCCTTCAGCGCGTCGAGCGAGGCGCGGCCATCGACGAGCCATGAGCCGTCGGCGCGCTTCAGGATTTCCTTCGCTTCGCCTTCGTCGTCGGAGGAAATGTCACCGGCAATGCCTTCCAGCACGTCGTGCAGCGTCGCAACGCCGAGGAAGTCGCCGTATTCGTCCACCACCAGCGCGATGTGCAGATTGGCGGAGCGAAACATTTCGAGCAGCCGCAGCACCGGCAACGTCTCCGGCACATAGAGCGGCTGGATGATGTGTTCCTCGACATTCAACGGCTTGCCGGAAAGCAGGCCGGTGAGAATATCCTTCTTCTGCACAATGCCGACCGGACGGCCGATGTCGCCGCCGCGCGCCACCACGATCCGCGAATAGGGACAGTCCGCGATTTCGCGCGCGATGGTTTCTTCCTCGTCGTCGAGGTTCGATCCAGAAACCTCCGTGCGCGGCGTCAGCAGCGCCGCGACCGAGCGGTCCGCCAGCGCCAGTACGCCGTGGATCATTTCCTCTTCCACCTCGTCGATCACACCCGACTCGGTGCCTTCGGCGATTGCGAGCTTTACTTCCTCTTCGGTCACGCCGTCGGGACGTTCCGTGGGAATACGCAGGATCGCGAGAAAGAACGCGGTCGTCTTTTCCAGCAGCCACACCATCGGCCGCGCAATCGTCACCACGATCTGCAACGGTTGCGCGAGCTTTGCGGCGATGACTTCCGGCGTGTTGAGTGCGATGCGCTTCGGCACCAGTTCGCCGATGATGAGCGAAACATAGGTGATCGCCACCACCACCGCGCCGAACGCGATTTCGTTGGCATAGGTGCCGAATACCGGAAACCGGCTCAGGAATTCACCGAGCCGCGCGCCGAGCGTTGCGCCACCGAACGCGCCCGACAGAATCCCGATCAGCGTGATGCCGACCTGCACCCCGGAGAGAAACCGGCTCGGATTTTCGGCCAGCGCGAGCGCCCGCGCCGCTCCGCGGCTGCCGCTCTCCGCCATCTGCTGCAGGCGTATCCGGCGGGACGAGACGATCGCCATTTCCGCCATAGCAAACAGGCCGTTCAGCAGGATGAGGCCCAGAACGACCGCGACTTCCAACCCAATGTCCATGACGGGCGGGAATCTCGCATGGGCCGGGCCGGCCCCGCAATGGCACTCCTGCCATGTCGCCCGTATCGGTTTGAAAAGACGAAAGAAATAGGCTCAATTACCCGCCAAGAAACGGGGAAACGCGCCATGTTGCAGACCATCGCAGGCTTCAGCCGGATCGGCGAGGAAAACGCCTTTGCCGTGCTCGCGCGCGCGGCCGAGCTTTCTGCGCAGGGGCGCGACATCGTGAGCCTCGGCATCGGCCAGCCCGACTTCCCCACGCCGCCGCATATCGTCGAGGCCGCGATCAAGGCGCTGCGCGACGGCCAGCACGGCTACACCCCTGCGACCGGGATTCTCCCGCTGCGCGAAGCGGTCGCCGCCGACCTTCACAAGCGCTTCGGCGTCGAAGTCTCGCCCGGCCTCGTCGCGGTCGTGCCCGGCGGCAAGGTGACGATGTTCTCTGCGATCCTGATGTTCGGCGAGCCGGGCGCGGACATCCTCTATCCCGATCCGGGCTTCCCGATTTACCGATCGATGATCGAGTTCACCGGCGCGAACCCGATTCCGATTCCGGTGCGCGAGGAAAACGGCTTCGCCTTGTCGGCGGAAGAAACACTCGCTCTCATCACGCCGACGACGCGGCTCATTATTCTGAACTCCCCCGCGAACCCGACCGGCGGCGTCACGCCCAAATCGGAAGTCGATAAATTCGTCGCCGGGATGGAGAAGCATCCGAACGTCGCGATCATGTCCGACGAGATCTACGACCAGATGGTCTATGACGGCGAGAAGCACGTTTGCCTTCTCACCTATCCGTCGATCCGCGACCGCCTGATCCTGCTGAACGGCTGGTCGAAGACCTACGCCATGACCGGCTGGCGCATGGGCTATTCGATCTGGCCGCAATCGCTCTACGAGAACATCCGCAAGCTCGCCGTGAATGCGTGGTCCTGCGTGAATGCGCCGTCGCAATTCGCGGCGCTCGCCGCCCTCACCGGCCCGCAGGATGCGGTCCATTCGATGGTCGCGGAGTTCGACCGCCGCCGCAAAGTCGTCGTGAGCGAACTGAACAAACTGCCCGGTATTTCCTGCGCGACACCGAAGGGCGCATTCTATGCGTTCCCGAATATCAAGAACACCGGCTGGAAGGCGAAGAAGCTCGCCTCATCGCTGCTCGAAGAATCCGGCGTCGCCATCATCGGCGGGCCGGACTTTGGAATTCTCGGCGAAGGCTACGTGCGCCTCTCCTATGCCAACTCCACCGAGAATATCCTGAAAGCGATCGGACGCATGGGCGAGTTCCTTTCAAGCCGCAAGGCGGCATAACAAGCCGATGCGCGCGTGGCTCGCCGTTCTCTGCGTGCTGCTCGGAACGTCGCTCGCGCAGGCGCAACGAATGCGCCCTTCCCACGAACTCTGTGATCCGAAAAACCTCAGCGGCCGCCCCTATTTCGTCTGCCTTGAGCGCGCGGTGTTCGATACCAACCGCCAGCTGGACGAATTGACGGCGCGGATTTTCGAACTCATCGAAAGCCGCGGCGATCTTGCGCCCGCGCAGAAGGGCCGCTGGAAAAGCTCGCTGGAAGAAGCGCAAATACTCTTTGTTCGCTTCCGCAATCAGGAATGTCAGGCGGTCGCGCCGTTCGAAGGCACGAAGTCGGGACGCATCGGCGCTTTCGACGAACGCCTCACCTGTCTGGTCGACAAGAACGTGACGCGTATGCGCGAGCTTGAGGCGCGCTATCTGAAATAAATTGGAAGGCTAAGCCGTTTTTACGGCGCGCAGGCTGCTGACTGCCTCGCTCAGGTCTTTCACCTGAAACGGCTTCTGCAAGACTTTCGTGCCGCGCCATTCCTCGCGCAGCCCGCTGCTGTCGTACCCGGTGGCAAAAACGAAAGGAATGCCGCGCGCTTTAAGCGCCTCCGCGAGAGGATAGGTTTCCTTGCCGTGCAGATTGACGTCGAGAATTGCTGCATCCGCCTGAGTTTCGGCAATGAGGCGGATTGCATCCTCGATCTTGGCGGCGGAGCCGGCGATGGTGTGCCCCAAATCTTCGAGCATGGCTTCGAGAAGCATGGCGACCATCGCCTCGTCCTCGATCACAAGCACACGAAAGCCGCTTGCCGGCGCAGTCATGCAAAATCCTTATGAAAGCAGCGCAACAAGATCGCGCGCCGCGCCACTCCCGCAATAATAACGCCGGAAAAAATAGGAAGTTCCATTTCGCTGCCGCGGCCAAAAAAGCCGAGGAAAGTTGGTTGCGGGGGCAGGATTTGAACCTGCGACCTTCAGGTTATGAGCCTGACGAGCTACCGGGCTGCTCCACCCCGCGCCAGAGGCGAAAATGCCGGCTGCGGTGCGCCGACGGCGGTTATGTAGCAATCCGATGACGCAAATGAAAGGCCGATTTGCCCTCAAATCGTGCCGAAATGCCGCGTTTTTCGGCGCTTCCCGCCGCCGCTTCTCTGCACGCTAAGTCTGCGAAAGCGCCCCTTGCGCTTGGCCCCGGACGTGCCAAGGTCCGCCCCCGGGGGCAAAAAGACCCGCAAATTCCAGGCAGAGGAACATATGCAGTTTCGCACCGGCAAAAACATTGGCTTTGTAGGCGCCCTTTGCGCCGCAGCCGTGGCTGTTACCGCCGCTTTCTACTCGATCACCGTCATTGCGCAGCCCAAGCTCGACATTCATTTCGTGCCGACCCCGCATGAGGTCGTGAAGCGGATGCTGGAGCTGGCGAAGGTCGGCCCCGACGACATCCATTACGATCTCGGCTCAGGCGACGGACGCATCGTCATCGCCGCCGTGAAGGACTTCAAGGCCAAGCGCGGTGTCGGCATCGACCTCGATCCGCAGCGCATCAAGGAAGCCAACGAGAACAAGGCCAAGGCCGGCGTCGGCGACAAGGTCGAGTTCAAGGAACAGAACATTTTCGAAACCGATCTGCGCGAAGCAACCACGGTTTCGATGTACCTCCTGACCTCCATCAACATCCGCATGCGTCCGAAACTGCTGTCCGAGTTGAAGCCCGGCACGCGCATCGCGACCCACGCCTTCAACATGGGCGAATGGAAGCCGGAACACGAAGAGAGCGTCGGCGGCTATCAGGTCTATCTGTTCATCGTGCCCGCCAAGGTCGACGGCACCTGGACTGTCGAAGGCGAGCGCAAGATGACGCTCGACCTCAAAGCCGAGTTCACCGAATTCGGCGGCACCGCGACCGTCGACGGCAAGCAGGCCACGGTCAAGGACGGCAAAATCACCGGCACCAAGATCGCCTTCACCGTCGAAATCGACGGCAAGCCCGTGAAGTTCGAAGGCACCGTTGACGGCAACTCCATCACCGGCACCAGCCCCGGCAAGTGGACCGCGAAGAAGTCGTAACGGATGGCGGCCGGCGGCATTACGCCGTCATATAATAAAATACGGCCTCTCGGCGGAAACGCGGAGAGGCCGCTATCATGCAGGAAACACGTTTGAGGGTACCGCCATGTCCGATGCAGCAACCAAACAACCCATCCTGAAGAAAATCGCGGCCGGTGTAGCCGCGCTGGCGCTGGGCGGCGCAATCCTGAACGCCACCGCGCAGGACTGGAACGCATTTGCGCAGGACCAGCCCAAGCTCGACGTGATCTATGTGCCGACACCGCACGATGTGGTGAAGCGCATGCTCGAACTCGCGAAAGTCGGACCGAACGACATCCACTACGACCTCGGCTCCGGCGACGGACGCATCGCCATCGCGGCGGTAAAAGACTTCAAGGCGAAAAAGGCAGTCGGCATCGACCTCGACCCGCAGCGCATCAGGGAAAGCCTTGAGAACCACAAGAAGGCCGGGGTCGGCGACAAAGTCACCTTCCTGAACCGCAACATCTTCGAGACCGATTTCAGCGAGGCAAACACGATCTCGCTTTATCTGCTCTCCACGTTGAACCTGAAGCTGCGGCCGACCATCCTCAACATGAAGCCGGGCACGCGCGTGGTCACGCAGAGCTTCACGATGGCGGACTGGCAGCCCGATCACCGCGAAGACGTCGAGTTCAAGGAAAACGGCCTCAGCGGTTCGCGCACGGTTTATCTTTTCATCGTTCCGGCGAAGGTCGGCGGAAAATGGGAGCTGACCGACGGCACGCGCAAGATCGCTCTCGATCTCAAGCAGACGTTCCAGTTCTTCACCGGCACCGCGACCATCGACGGCAAGACCGCCGAGATCAAGGACGGCAAGCTGAACGGCACGGCCATCCAGTTCACCGCCGAAGTCGGCGGCAAGCCGGTCAAGTTCGAGGGCACCGTCGACGGCAATGCGATTGCCGGCACCGGCCCGTCGAAGTGGACCGCGAAGAAGACGCTGTAACAAATCATCGCAAACGGATTGGGGAATCGATAATGGCGACGCGCGAAGGAAGGCTATCCGTTTTCGACGGCGTGATGATGCTTTGCGGCATCGTGATCGGTATCGGGATTTTCAAGACGCCCTCGCTGGTCGCCTCGAATTCCGAAAGCGGCCTCACTTTCATCACGCTGTGGGTGGCCGGCGGATTCATCGCGCTGATTGGCGCGCTTTGTTACGCCGAACTTGGCAGCTCGCATCCGAGTTCGGGCGGCGAATATCACTTTCTGAGCGAAGCCTTCGGCAAAAAACTCGCCATGCTGTTCGGCTGGGCGCGTTGCACCATCATTCAGCCGGGCGCAATCGCCGCTGTCGCCTTCGTCTATGGCGAGTATATCTCGGTTGTTCTGCCGCTCGGTGCGAACAGCATCGCCCTTCACGGCGCGATTGCCGTGGTGGCGTTCACGCTGATCAATCTCATCGGATTGAAGCAGGCAAGCTGGACCCAGAACGTCTTTGCAATTCTGGCGATTGCCGCGCTTGTCATCGTCGTACTGGCCGCGTTGTTCGCAGGCCCGCAGGCAAGCACGCCACTCGCAGCCAAACCGCCTTCCGCACCGTGGGCTGCCGCCGGCTTCGCGATGGTTTTCATTCTGCTCACCTTCGGTGGCTGGAACGAGTCCGCCTATCTTTCGGGTGAGTTGAAGGACGTGAAGCGCAACATGGCGCCGACGCTGATCTGGTCCATCGTCATCATCACGATTCTCTATGTGCTCGTGAATCTCTCCTATCTCTACGTGTTCGGCCTGCATGGTTTGCGCGACTCGAAAGCGGTCGGCGCGGACCTTATGCGTCTCGCTGCTGGCGGCGGCGGTGCAATCATCCTGAGTCTGATGATCACCGCAACGGCGTTGAGCACCCTCAACGCTACGATCTTCACGGGCGCACGCGGTTTTCAGGCGCTTGGCGAAGATCTTCCGATACTTAGCTATCTCGCGAAGTGGAATGGTGACAAGCCGGCAAACGCCTTGATTACGCAATGCGTGCTGGCGCTTGTGCTGATCGGCTTCGGCGCGCTTGCCCGCGACGGCTTCGAAACCATGACGGGATATACCGCCCCCGCATTCTGGGGATTCCTGTTCCTTGTCGGCGTTTCCGTTTTCATATTCCGCTCGCGCGGGCTGGTTGCAAAAGACGGGTTCCGGGTGCCGCTTTATCCTATCGTGCCCGTCATCTTCTGCCTGAGCTGCCTCTGGATGTGCTGGTCGGGCATCAACTACGCACATTACCTGTGGAGCCAGTCCGGCTACACGATCGGCGGCGTAGGTGCGATTCTCGGTATCGCCGTCATGCTGGCAGGCGTTCCCCTTGTGCTTCTAAGCAAGACCGCGAAAGGCTGACGCTCAAAACGCGCCGGCCACCTTCACCGCCGCGGCGAGAAACGCCAATGCGATCACATATGTGAGCCACCCTGCCCTGACCCGGCGATCGAGGAGCGCCTGCGCCGGGTTGGCAGGGTTGTAGAACACTTCCACCGCCTGCCCCGGCCCAAATTGCGCGGCTTCGCGGCGTGCGAGTGCGCCGAAACTCGCGGCGGCCTTCCAGCCTTCGCTGACCTTCTCGCTCTTATATTCGCGGCCATTGACGCTGTAGTTGTAGACGATGCGCGGCCGCTTCAGCCGCGTCCATTTCTCCCTGTCGCCGTGATTGGAGATCGTGCGGAATTCCTCGACCCCCGCTTCCTCGATTTTGCCTTCCACCGAAGGCCAGCTTCCGGCCATGCGCGCCGTGCGCGTTCTCGCGATCGCAAGAAGAAGCGCGAAGAGGCCCATGAAGCCGAGCACGATCGCGAGCGGGGAATTACCCTGCGGCAACGTTGCTTTCAGCCAATCATTAAGCCGCTCGATGCCGACGGTCAGCACGACACCGAGCGCAATCATCCCGCCAATCAGCCAGAATACGAACCGGAACACACCTTCCGGCACATCACGCTCCAGTACTGACTGTTTGCCCGGCTTAAGCGGATTATAGAAGACCGTGACGTGCGTCCCTGACGGATATTTCGCGAGCGTTTCCTCGACCTGAAAATTTCCAAGGTCTTCGCCGATGCTCACACGATTGCCGCGATGCTTTTTACCGCGCACTTCGAATTCGTAGATCACCTCGGCGAAGTTGCGAAGTTCGAGATCTTTCTCGTCTCCGCCAACACTACCGACACGGCGCCGCACCACGCGCAAAGAAATCACCTTTCCCGGCGCGGAAGGCCAACGGCTGGCGATGCGGACCTCAATGTATTTATATATTGCCGCGACCGCGATCAGCCCGGCAAAACCGCAACCGATAATGATGAGAAATGCTTTCATCGGGATTCCATTCGCCGGTTTTTCGTAAAAGTGTCATATAACTCTGCAACAAGCCAAACCTGCATGATCAAGCGACCCGCCCTGCGCCCCCACACGGCCCTCGGCGAAACGCTTTCCGCGATCGCCAGGGAAATTCTTAACGAAGCAAAGCTCGGGATCGAAGATCCCGCGAACGATACCGCGGTGGCGGTCCACGAATTCCGGAAAAGCAACAAACGCTGGCGCGCCTATCTCCGGCTGCTTTCCGATCATTTTGGCGAAGGCGCGAAATCGCTGCGCGCAGCCGCAGGCGATACGGCCCGTCCGCTTGGCGGCGCGCGCGACTTGCGCTCCACCATCGACGCCCTCGCCGACATCCGCGCGGTGGCAATTGATCTGACCGAGCGCAGCTACGCCACCATCCTCGAAAAAATTCAGGCAATGCAGGCGCAGGCGGAAGCCTCCAGCATTAATAGCGGGCAGCGGCGCGCCATCGGCCTCACGGTGGAAAAGTGGGCTGCGACCGTATCGCTATGGGATTTCGGTGGGATTGAATTTGCCGATCTCGCATCCTCGCTCACCAAAGGCTATCGCCGCGCCAAGCGCGAAATTCCCGATGATTGGGATGAAGCCACCATCGACGAATTGCACCGCTTCCGCCGCCGCGTCATCGATCATCGCTACCAGATGGAATTGATCGAACCGCTCTGGCCAAAGATGGGAAAACTCTGGGTCGAGGAAGCGCAACGCCTGCGCGATGCACTGGGCCGCCACCGCGATCTCGAAAACTTGCGCCTGCTCGCCGCCCCGCATCAGCCGCTCGCCCGTTTCCGCTCGAAGCTTGAGCCGGCCATCAACTTGCGGAAGCAAGCGCATTTGAAGGATGCGGCGAAAATCGCCTCGCGCGTATTCGCCGAGAAGCCGAAATCGTTTCAGGCCCGCCTCGAGTCGCTCTGGAAGGCGCGCTCGAAACATACGGCCTGAGGCTGGCCGCAAAACAAAACCGCCGCGCCACCAGCGCGGCGGTTCTTCGTTCGCAGCAGAAGGCTGGCGCTTAGCGCTCCGCCTTCTTGTCCTTGCGTATCGCGAGCAACAGGTTCGAGTCGTGGCCACGGTTGCGATAGCCGATGCCGAAGTCGAGTTTCGGCACCTTGTTCTTCGGATTGAACAGCTTCTGCGCCGCCGCTTCCGGACCCATGCCGAACACCGGGATCGGGCCGATATAGGTACCGAACGGGCTAAGCTCCCATTCCTCGCTCTTGAGGAAGCGCACCGGCACGCCGGTATCGTCCTGCACCAGCGTCTGCACGTGGGCGAGGATGAACTCGCGCACCGTGGAGAAATTGCCGCCGTGCAGGAGATAGGAGGCACTCTTCACGAGGCCGTCGCCCGGCGCGAGCTTTTCGCAGAACTTCAGGAAGCCGCTCGCCTTCACACCGGCATTCGAAAGGTCGGTCGAGAAATAATAGAGCGTCTGCGGCGCGCCGCCATCCTTGACGAAGGTGATCTTCACGCCCGGCGCGAGCTGGCGGCCCTTGAATTCCTTCGGGTCCACTTCGTTGCCGTCGGCATCGAGCGTGATGAGCTTCACTTCCTTGATCTCGGCGCCGGAGCGCGCGAGGTAGACATAGATCAGCGGCAGCGCGCCCTTCACGGTCTGGCCGCGCAGGCGCGAGTTCATGTCGCTGGTGATGAAGAAGCTGAGGTTCACCGAGTGTTCGAGCGCCGCGCGCACCGCCGC
>OEIU01002347.1_pt1 | contig 10236 bp, 8 predicted proteins | sample 1539221 | NCBI WGS metagenome assembly OEIU01 (sample SAMN03792071, study PRJEB22550) | activated sludge metagenome | feature: wastewater treatment plant; material: activated sludge; isolation source: Wastewater treatment plant of a petroleum refinery complex | place: Argentina: Zarate | collected... | reverse complement strand
GGCGAGCAGGTACGGTGCGAGCCGCGACCCGTCGGCGGCCGGCGCGGCGGGGCGTGCCGCACCGGCCCCCTGGGGGGCGCGCGCGAGACCTGTCGGGGACTGCGCGCGGCGTTCAGCGCCCACCATCGCGCGGCTCGAACACGTAGAGCCGATTCAGGCCGTAGACGAACCGGTCGAGGCGCGCGAGACGGAAGCCGGCGCAATCGAACAGCGCCATGACCTCGGCTTCGTCGAGCCCCATCTCCTCGTGCTCGTCGACTTCGCGGTGCTTGTCCTCGCTGTACCACCAGATCGCATGGCCGACGCGTCCGATGAAGCGGCCGATCATCGTGACGATCACGCGGCCGCCTGGGCGCAGCAGGCGTCGGGCTTCCACCAGCGCCTCGGCGCGCTCGGGAATGTGGTTCAGGCACGCGATGTAACAGACCGTGTCGAAGCTCGCGTCATCGAACGGCAGGCGGTCCGAGCGCTCGATGAGCACGCAGTCGCCGCCCCAGTCGACGACGTCGGCGCCCACGCTGTCGGCAGCCTCGGGCGTATTCGATCGCGCGCGGTAAAGCCGCACCATCGTGTTATCGCCGGCGCCGACGTCGAGCACCCGCCCCCTTAGCTCGGGCAGCACGACGGCGAGCCGCTCGGCGCGCAAGGACGTGACGTGCATCCGCTCGCAGGCGAGGTCGGGCAGCGCGATCATGCGCAGCGGCGCCGCGACGAAATCGGCGACGGATTGCAGCCACGGCTTCGGCCGCCTGAGCGACCAGTCGGGAGGCAGCGGCTGCTGCGCCGCGGGTGTCGCTGCCGGGTCAGCCATCGGCGCTGCCGGACATCGTGTCGCTGCGAATCGGCCGGTGCGGCAGGCTCGCGATCGACGCCAGCTGGATCAGGCGCAGCTGGCTGATCTGGTCGGCGATCAGCCCGACCGCGATCAGAAGCAGGCCGGCGAGCATGGCGACGGCTCCCGCGACCGGAAGGCCTGCGCCGGTCATCAGCGCCAGCGCGACGCTGTAGGCGAGGCCCGCCGAGCCGAGCAGCAGTCCACCGCGGAAGAAGATCCGCAGCGGCGCGAACAGCATCGCCATGCGCACGACCAGCGCCAGCGTGCTGACGCCGTCGCTGATTCGCACCTTGCTCACCCCCGTGCGCGGTCCGACTTCGACCTGCTCGAAGGCGACCGGATATCGTCGCTCGAGCATCACCATGAGGCTGGTGAGGCTCGCGCTGTAGCCCTCTGGCAGGACGTACAGGTAGCGGCTGATGATGTCGCGGCGAAACGCGCGCAGGCCGCAGTTCAGGTCGGCGCCGCCGTGGAAATCGAGCGAGCGCGCAAGCTGGCGGATCACCCACTTGCCGACCGCGCGCAGCGGCGTCTTGCTGCGGCCTCTGCGCTGTCCGATCACGGCCGCCAGGTGGTCGCGGTCCAGCCGGTCGACGATTCGGACCAGGTCTTCGACGCGGTGTTCGCCGTCAGCGTCGAACCACGCGACGTAGTCGCGTCCGGCCAGCACCATGCCGGTCTTCAGCGCGCCGCCGTAGCCGCAGTTGTATGCATGGCGGACGATTCGGATGCCCTCGACCTTGGCCGCCTCGTCGGCCGTTGCGTCGGAGCTGAAGTCGTCGACGACCATGATTTCTGCCTCGGGCAGGCGCGCTCGCAGCTTGGACAACGTGGTCCGGATGCCGTCCTGTTCGTCGAACGCCGGCACCAGCACGCTCAGCCGCTTCTGCCAGCTTTCGACCGGCGCCTCGCTTGGATGCGCTGGATCGGCGGTGCGAATCTGTACGTCGGGAAGCGGCTCTCGGTCGGATTGTGGCATCGACGTCCAGGGTGGCGCGGAGGGGGATTCAAGCCCCGTGCGATTCTATCGCAGCGGGGCAGCGAGCCATCGGCCGCCGGGATGCGCGGCTAATTCGGCTGCGATGCGTTGGGGCGGCCGGCACCCACGGCGTACGCCGCAACGACCAGAGGAAGGAGCGCGGCGAAGCAGGCCGGCGCAGCGTACTCGGGGCGCGAATCGATGAACCACGCCCACGGCAGGAGCCACGCCAGGTCGACGGCCCAGGTGCCGAGCGTGACCGGCCGGTGGCCGCGCCAGCGCTGGGACAGGCGCTGGTACGCGTGCGTGCGGTGCGCCTGAACGACGCTGTCGCCGCGCGCGAGGCGCACCAGCAGCGTGACGGTCGCGTCGGCCACGAACACCCCCATCAACGTGACCGACGCCCAGATCGACAACGTTCCCTCGGCGTGTGCGACGAAGGCCAGTGAGGCAAGCGCGAAACCGATGAATCCGCTGCCGACGTCGCCCATGAAGATTCTTGCCGGCGGCCAGTTGAACGCGAGGAAGCCGGCTCCGGCCGCCGCGAGCAGCAGCAGCGGCAGCCAGGCGACCGACGACGGGCCGGCCAGCCACGCCGAAGCTGCGGCGACGAAGACGAGTTCGGAGCCCGCGATGCCGTCGATCCCGTCCATGAAATTGAAGAGGTTCAGGATCCAGACGATCACGATCGCCGCCAGTACGTGCCCGGCGGGGCCGAGGTGAATCCGGGCGCTCGCGATCTCGATCGATGCGAATCCGCCGAACCACCAGGTGGCCCAGGCCGCCGACGCGAAGTGGACGAGCAGTCGCGCGCCCGGCGACACGTGACCGCGGTCGTCGAGGAAGCCGACCGCCGCAACGGCCAGGCCCGGAACCGCCATCGCGAGCACCGCGACCGTCCCCGTCGAGCCGGCCAGCCAGAGCGCCGTCGTGCCCAGGCAGGTGGTGACCACGATGGCAGCACCGCCGCCGCGCGGAGTCGGCACGCTGTGCGAGCTTCTCGCATTGGGCACGTCGAGCAGGCGTCGGCGCAGCGCGTAGCCGCGCAGCCAGGCCGTGCCCGCCAGCGACGCGGCGAACCCGACCAGCAACACCATCAAGGCCTCGCCGCTCATCCCGACACCCGGTTCGCCGGGTCGGCGGTGCGCGAAGCGAACCAGCGCCCGGTGCGTTCGAGCGCTGTCGCCGCGTCGATCGGCGCAACCCAGTCGAGGAGCTCGCGCGTCGCGCTAGTGTCCACCTGCAGCGACCCGATCAGACGATCGACTTCGGCGCTGCGCCCCGCCAGCGCACCGGCGACGCGCAGCAGCGCCGGCGGAGCCGGAAATAGCCTGGCCGGCCTGCCGATACCGCGCGCGAGGTGCCGCACCAGCTCCGGCGTCGAGAGATCTGTGCCGTCGGCGACCATCAGTGTGCGGTTGGCGGCGCGCGGCGCGTCCAGGCACCGGGCGAGCAGGTCGCACAGCGTCCACACCGATACCAGGCTGCGCGCGTTGCGCACGCATGCCAGCGGCAGCGGCACGCCGCGCTCGATCCAGCGCATCAGGCGTAGCACGTTGCCCCCGACGCCAGGGCCGTAGACCAGCGGCGGCCTGACCACCGTGAACTCGATCGCGCCCGAGGATGCGACGCGTGCGATCGCCTGCTCGGCTGCGAGCTTGGAGCGACCGTACGCGTCGACGGGCGCCGGCGCATCGAGCGCGTCGAACGGCTTCGATCCGGTGGCTTCGCCGTTGACCTTGACGCTGCTCGAGTAGACGAAGCGCCGCACCCCGGCCGTGGCGGCGGCGCCCGCGAGCCGCTCGGTGGCCAGCGTGTTCACGTTGCGGAACGCCTGCTCTGGGTCGGCTTCGGATTCGCTCATGACGTGAACGCGCGCCGCCAGGTGCACAACCGCATCGACGCCTCGCAGCAGCGGCGCCCAGCCGTCGAAGCGTTCGATCGCTCCGGTCTCGACGACCTCGCCGCCCGGCGCGGCCGCGGGGTCGCGCTTGCGGACCGCCTCGACCACCGAATGCCCGGCCTGTCGCAGCAAGGCGCAGAGGTGGCCGCCGACGAATCCGTGCGCGCCGGTGACCAGGACTCTCATCGCGCCGCCAGCGTCGCGACGATGTCGCGCGACAGCGCGGCGGAGAGCCGCTCGCGCGAGAAACGCTCGACGAACCCGCGCCGGTCGGTCTTACCCGGATCGAGGCGGCGCAACGCGCGCACGCCCGCCGCGGCGTCGCAGGGCGCAAACACCTGGGCGTTCTCGATCTGCTCGGTGACGAAGCGAGACGGATAGCCAGCCAGCCCCGCAAGGATCGGCTTGCCGGTGGCGGCGTACTCGAACAGCTTCGATGGCAGCACGCGGCGGAACGCGGGCATGTCGTTCAGGTGCAGGAACAGCACGCTCGCTTCGTCGTACAGCGCCTTCAGCTCGGCGCGCTTCACCGGAGCGAGCAGCCGCACGTTAGGCAGCCCTGTCACTGCCTGCTCGAGTGCCGCGCGCCGACCGCCGTCGCCGACGACGACGATGTCGAATTCGCCGGCCAGCTCGCGCGCCATGTCCGGGACGACTCGGTGCAGGCCCTGGCCTTCGCCGATGTTGCCCGCGTACAGGATCGTCTTGCGAGCCGCGACGGGCGCGGGTCGCGACGATGCTTCGACGAACTCGCGGTCGACGCCGTTGGGAATGTATCCGAACTCGACGTCGGGATAGCGCGCCTCGAAGTAGTCCCGGAACCCCTCCGAAACCAGGTTGACCTTGCGCGCCGAACGGATCGTGAAGCGCTCGATCGCCCGCAGGGCTGGCATCGCGATCGGCCGCGCGCGCGCCGGCAGCAGCGGTTCGATCGACTCGACGAAAATGTCGCGAACGTCGAGATACAGCGGTACGCGCTTGACACGAGCGACGACCGCGCCCAGGAACGCGGTGAACAGCCTCGAGGACGTGGCGAACACGGCGTCGGACGGCGTGCGCATCGCGTGCCACAGCGCGCGCGCCGAGAACGACGCGAAGGCGACGCTCTGGTCGGCGAGGCCGCCCGCGTGGCTGCTGATCGGCAGCCGACGGATCGTCGTCCTGCCGAGACGCTCCTCGGTCGGCGCCGCCTCGCGAAACGACTTGTACCGGTTGGGCTGCGTGCTGATGATGTACAGCTCGCCCGAGGGCGAAAGATCGCGGTCGAGTGCTTCAGCAAGCGCCGTGGCGCGGAACGACCCGGCCGAGAGATCGGGGCGAAAGTAGAAGCTGAGGAACAGGAGCCGCATTCATGGTCCGCGCGCGGTCATGGTAGAGCATAAAATTATAGCTGCACCCCCCAAACCGAGACCCGTGCCCCCGACGCCTCCCCGAAGTGCGCCCGCCTCGCGCGTGCGGCGCCTGGCCCGTCTGTTCCGGACGCTCCGTCACCTGAGCGTCGGCCAGGTCTTCTGGCGCGTCCGCTACCGCTTTCCGGTCCGCGAAGTCGCGTGGCGCGACGCGGCCCGGCGCGCCGTTTCGGGGGCGTGGTGCGAGCCGGTCGTTCGCCAGCCCTGCGTCGATTCGGCGCAGGCAGTCGCCACGCACCTGAACGCCGCGCGCCCGGTGTCGTCGCCGGCGTGCTGGAACGATGCGTCGGCGCCCAAGTTGTGGCTTTACCACCTGCACTACTTCGAAGACCTGGCTGGCCTGCATCGGCGCGACGGCACCGACGCGGCGCTGCGGTGGGTGCGGCGGTGGATCGGCGAGAACCCGCATCCGCGCGGCAACGGCTGGGAGCCCTATCCGGCGTCCCGACGCGTCGTCGCATGGATCAAGGCTGCGCTGGGCGGACTTCCACTCGACGACGCGATCCTGCGCAGCCTCGCGCGGCAGGTCGCTCGCGTGCAGGCGCGGCTCGAGTACCATCTGCTCGCGAATCACCTGTTCGTGAACGCCAAGGCACTCGTCTTCGCCGGCGCCTTCTTCGCCGGGCGCGACGCGGACCGATGCCTCGCGCGCGGCGTCGAGGTCCTGCGGCGCGAACTCGACGAGCAGGTGCTTGACGACGGCGGACATTTCGAGCGCAGCGCGATGTACCACGCCTCGTTCGTCGAGGATGTGCTCGATCTGATCGGCCTGTGCCGGGCGTATCGCGACGTCGCCGCGCTCTCGCTTCTCGAGCCGGTGCTGCTCGAGCGTGCGGTGTCGATGCTCGATTGGCTTGTTGCTATGCTCTGCCCGGACGGCGGCTATCCGCGCTTCAACGACTGCACGAACGGTGAGGCGCCTGCGGCCGGTGAGCTGCTTGCGTACGCCGCGCGGCTGGGCGTCGCGCCGTCCGCGCCGAAGGCGCGGGCGGCCGAGCACCTGCGCTCGTCGGGATTCGCGCGCGCGACGGTCGGCGGCTGGACAGTGCTCGCCGACGTTGGCACGCCCGGACCCTCGTACCAGCCCGGGCACGCGCACGCGGGCACGCTGTCGATCGACCTGTACGACGGCGACCGCTGCGTCGTCTGCGGTTCCGGCGTATCCACCTACGAGATCGGCGAGGTCCGCGACTTCGAGCGCAGCACGATGGCGCGGTGGGCGATCGGCCTCGATGGCGCTGACTCGTCGGAGGTGTGGGCAGGGTTCCGGGTGGGGCGGCGCGCACGCGTGCACGACGCCAGCGTAGAGGCGCGCGAAGGCGCCTGCACCGTGCAGGCTTGGCACGACGGCTATCGCTATCTCCGGGGTAGTCCACGCGTGAGCCGCCGGGTCGAGCTCTCGAGCGACGGCGTCGTCGTGGCGGACGGCGTGCACGGCGGCGCGCGCCACGCGGTGTCGGCGCGCGTGACTCTGCATCCGGACATCTCCGTCGTCGAACTTGCGCCGAGCCGTGCCGTGCTTCGCCACGCGGACGGGACGGTTTACGCGCTCGACGCCGAGCCGCCTGTGGACTTCGTGCGCGAGGTCGGCTGGCTGGCGCCGGAGTTCGGTATTCGCAGGCCGCGCGACGTGCTGGCGTGGACGATCGATGCGCCGTTGCCCGTGACCGTACGCACGCGGATCACCCGGTGCTGAGGGACCCGGCCGCTGCAGCCGCCATGCCTTGCGCTGGCCGCTCGCGATGGCCGCGCAGCCACTCGTCGAAGTAGAGCAGCTGCCAGATCCTGTAAGTGTTGTTCACGCGGCCGCCGAAGTGCGCTTCGACTAGTGCGCGCGCGAAGTCGGTGCTGGCGACGTCGGCGAACGGGCCCTTCTCCAGCCGGTCCATGATCAGGCCGGCGCCGAGCACCCGGATCTTCTCATCGAGCGGTGGATTGAATCCCACCTTGGGCCGGTGCACCAACCGCGACGGCAGATGGCGCTCGACCAGGCGCTTGAGGGGCAGCTTCGCGCGCGTGCCGCGGATCAATTCCCAGTCGGCGAGTGCCAGGCCGAGCGCGGCCAGGTCGCGCGTGAGCAGCGGAACCCGCACCTCGACGCCGTGCGCCATGCTCGAGCGGTCGGTCACGGTCAGGTTGTGCGACAGGAAACCGTAGCGGTCCAGCAGCATCGCCTGCTTGAGCGGTGAGCGACTTCCGGCCGGCGCCAGCACGCGCGCGAGGCGCTCGCGGAACGCCGCCGACGACTCGCGGCGACCGAGCAGTGCGTCGACCTCGTCGCGCGCGAAGTAGCCCACCAGGCTCGTGTAGGCACTTGCGAAATCGGCGTCGTTCACGAAGCGGACGAGGCGCTCGGATTTCTTGGCCCACGAGGGACGCGACGCGAGCAATCGGCCGGCAAGCGCGAGCAGATGCCGCGCGCCGCGCGCGCCGCGGCGATAGCGCGCGAGGAGGTGGCGTGGATAGCCTGCGAATAGCTCGTCGCCACCCATCCCGCTGAGCATGACCTTGAAATCACGTTCGCGCGCGTGCTGCGCAATCGCCTCGGAGGCGACGTAGGTGTAGTCCGAGATCGGCTCCTCGGTGCCGCGCGCGACCTGGGCGAAGGTTTCGAGAATCGCCTCGGCGCCCTCGTCCTCCGGGCGGTGGCGGATTGTCGACACTGGCAGGTTCAGGTGGCGCGACACCTGGCACGCATACGCCGAGTCCGAGGCGGACCGCCCGTCGTCGTACTCGACGTACAGCGCTTCGAGGCCCCGGGGCGCCGTCACGGCGAGCGCCGTCGAGTCCGTTCCGCCGCTGAAGAAGAGCCCGAGCGGCACGTCGGCGACGCACTGTAGCTGCATCGATTCGCGCAGCAGCGGCTCGAGGTCGTCGACGTCCTGGCGCGCGGCAGCACGCAGCGGGTCGTCGAAGCGGCCGTGCACCAACCTGCCGCTGTCCATCTCGAACTCGGCGCAGCAACCGGGCGCGATCTTCGACACGCCGAGCAGGCCGGTGGCGGGTTCGTATAGGAAGCCGTTGAGCAGGAATTCGGCGAACAGGTCCGGGTCGGGGCGCAGCGGGCGCCCGAGCAGCGGCGGCAGGGCGCGCGCCTCGGAGCCGAACGCCAGTCGGCCAGCCTCGGGCTCGTATGCATAGTAGAGCGGCTTGATCCCCAGCGGATCGCGCGCCAGCAGCACACGCCTGCGATCGAGGTCGGCCAGCGCAAAGGCGAACATGCCTTCGAAGCGGCGCAGGCAGTCTGTGCCCCACTCTCGGTACGCGGCCAGCAGCACCTCGGTGTCCGAGTGCGTGCGGAACGAGTGCCCGGCGGCGGAGAGTTCGGCCCGCAGTGCCGCGAAGTTGTAGATCTCGCCGTTGTAGACGAGCACGCAGCGCCCTTCTCCCGACAGGAAGGGCTGGTTCGCCGCCTCGCTCAGATCGAGGATGCTCAGCCGGACGTGGCCCAGGCCAACGTGCCAGCCGGCGATCTCACCGTGCCACCTCCCGGCGGCGTCGGGCCCTCGATGCCTGATCGCGGCGAGCGCTTCCTCCAGGCCAACCAACGGCGTCCGCGCGATGAATCCGGTGATGCCGCACAAGGTCCAGGTGCTCCTAGTGGCGATCGGCCCGCCGCGTCCGACCGCGCGTCAGCGCGGTGCCTTCGGGCGCTTGTGATACAGGAATAGCCGCGGGTCGATATCGCGGCGCACGATGCGCGCTGGTACGCCGGCAGCGACGCAGCGTGGTGGCACGTCGGCGAGCACGACGGCATTGGCGCCGATCACCGCGTCGGCGCCGATCGAGATCGGCCCGAGCACCTTCGCGCCCGCGCCGATGTAGACGTCGTTGCCGATCGTGGCGACCCCGAACTCGGTGGCATTGCCACCGATCGTCACGCCCTGGTCGATGTGGACGCGATCACCGATCACGCTGTCTTGATGGATCACGATGCCCAATCCGCCGTACCCCAGCACGACGTCGCGGCCGATCCGGGCCTCGTGGGGGATCCAGCAGGAGAACACCAGCCGATTCAGATAGTCGATCAGGCGCGGCAGCGCCGGCACGCGCCGGTCGGCGAGCCATCGCGCGATGCGATAGGACTGCATGGCCGAGATCATGGCTTCGCTCCGCGGACGCGGCCGCCGTCGCGCAACCCCGCTACGAGAGCCGCCAGCGCCAGGCGCACGCCCGCGACCAGTCCCATCGCCACCATGGCAAGGATCGTCGTTTTCATCAGGGAGGCGAGATCGAGGCGCATGAGGAATACGGCGAGGAAAGCCGCGAGGCCCGCCGGTAGTCTGCCACGTCCTGCCAGCGCCAGCAGCGCGCCTGCGACGGCGCCCAGCAGCGCCGGCCCCGCAGCTCCGAAGTTGGCGACGCTCTCGACGACGGCGTTGAAGCCGTAGCCGTAGCCGAGGGCTGCGAGGTCGGGAAAGAAGGTGCGGATGAACCATTCGGACGGGGCCTCCGGGCGGTCCGGCAGCAGCGATCGCGGGAAGACCTGGAGCAGGGCGCTCGTGTAGTCCGGGAAGTCCCTCGGGATCGACGACAGCGAGAATACGAACTCCGCGACGACGAGGAACCCGCCGAACTCCATGTTCGACGGTCGCAGCGCGTTCATCGCCTCCAACGACTCGAAAACGCTGCCCCACTCGTCGATCGGGCGATTCCTCACGAACCCGTAGGCGAGCAGGACAGCGGCTGCGCCTAGCGCCGCCAGCGGCAGGTAGACCGGAACGCGACGCGCGCCATGCGCGCACGCAATGCCCAGCGCGGTGCTCAGGAGGAGCCGGCGGTCGCCGAGAATGAGCAGATCGGACGCCGCGAACAGCACGAATCCGGCGACGAAGCAGGCGAGCGCCGCGGGTGAGGTCGGGGCGCCGCGCGCCGCGCGGTTGCGCCACGTCGCATATCCGATCACCACCAGCACGGCCGTCACGATGCGTGCCGCCGACAGGCCCGACTGCTCGTTGGCATAGATGTCGGCGCGCGTGATGCTGCCGATATCGATCCCGTACGTCGCGGCGGTCGCGGCGGGGGCTGCCGGGCGCCGCACCCCCGCGGAGCCCAACGAGCCAGCGTTGCAACCGGGGCGACCCCGCCATGGCCGAAAGGCGCCCGGGGC
>OEIU01002346.1_pt1 | contig 10237 bp, 7 predicted proteins | sample 1539221 | NCBI WGS metagenome assembly OEIU01 (sample SAMN03792071, study PRJEB22550) | activated sludge metagenome | feature: wastewater treatment plant; material: activated sludge; isolation source: Wastewater treatment plant of a petroleum refinery complex | place: Argentina: Zarate | collected... | reverse complement strand
GATGCCGGCGGACATCGGAGCTGAAATCACGATCGACCAGGTGCTGGCGGTCGGCGCAGGCGACCAGCTTTCGGTCGGCGCGCCGCTGGTGTCGGGGGCGACGGTTTCGGCGACGGTGCTCTCCCACGGGCGGCACGACAAGGTCCGCATCTTCAAGATGCGCCGCCGCAAGCACTATCGCAAGCAGCAGGGCCATCGCCAGAACTTCACCGAGCTGTTCGTCAGCCGCATCGCCTCGGCGATCGGCGAAGCGACTGCCGAGGTCCCGGCGATCGTGCGGCCCGCGGCCGAGGCCGCGCCCGGCGCCAACCGTTAAGCAGGAGTCAGCAACATGGCACAGAAGAAAGGCGGCGGCTCGACGCGCAACGGCCGCGATTCGCAACCGAAGATGCTGGGCGTCAAGGCCTACGGCGGCGAAACCGTCAGCGCCGGCTCGATCATCGTGCGCCAGCGCGGCACGCAGTTCCACCCCGGCGTGAACGTCGGCGTCGGCAAGGACCACACGCTGTTCGCGCTGGTCGACGGCCGCGTGAAGTTCGCCGTCAGGGGCCCGCGCAACCGCAACACGGTCAGCGTCGACCCGCTGCAGTGACGCGTTCCGCGGCGCCGCAGGAAGCCCCGCCGCGCGGGGCTTTTTTGTCTGCGCGCGTGCCCGACGATCGCGAGGCATCACGATGAAGTTCATCGACGAGGCGACCATCGAAGTCACCGCCGGCAACGGCGGCAACGGCGTCGCGTCGTTCCGCCGCGAGAAGTTCATCCCGAAGGGCGGCCCCGACGGCGGCGACGGCGGCCGCGGCGGCAGCATCTGGGCGGTGGCCGATCGCAACATCAACACATTGGTCGACTACCGCTACCAGCGCAAGTTCGTCGCGAAGAACGGCGAGCGCGGGCGCGGCTCCGACCAGTACGGCGCCGCGGCCGATGACATCCGCCTGCGCGTGCCGGTGGGCACGCAGATCCTCGACGAGGACACCGGCGCGTTGGTTGCCGATCTCACGCACCACGACGAGGTCGCGCTGCTCGCCAAGGGCGGCGAGGGCGGTCTCGGCAACATCCACTTCAAGTCGAGCACCAATCGGGCGCCGCGCCAGTGCACGCCCGGCAAGGAAGGCGAGCACCGCCGGCTGCGGCTCGAACTGAAGGTGCTGGCCGACGTCGGGCTGCTCGGCCTGCCCAACGCCGGCAAGTCGACGTTCATCGCGGCGGTCAGCAACGCGCGCCCGAAGATCGCCGACTATCCGTTCACGACCTTGCACCCCAACCTCGGCGTGGTACGCGTCGGCGCGGGCAAGAGCTTCGTGATCGCCGACATCCCCGGCCTGATCGAGGGAGCGGCCGAAGGCGCCGGGCTCGGGCACCAGTTCCTGCGCCACCTGCAGCGCACGCGCCTGCTGCTGCACCTGGTCGACCTGACGCCGTTCGACCCGGATGCCGATCCGGTCCGCGATGCGCGGGCGATCGTGCGCGAGTTGCGCAAGTACGACCCGGCGCTGGCCGAGAAGCCGCGCTGGCTCGTGCTGAACAAGATCGACATGATTCCGGCCGAAGAGCGCGAGGCGCGCGTCGCCGACTTCGTCAAGCGGTATCGGGGGCGAGGCCGCAGCGCGATGCCGGTCGAGCGCGTGTTCGCGATCTCGGCGCTCACGCGAGAGGGCTGCGAGCCGCTGTGCCTGGCGGCCAACGAGTATCTCGAGTCGATCCGGCCGTCCGAGTCCGACGCGGTCGACGTGCGCTTCGAGCGCGCGGCCGACACGACGCCGGATCACGCCGCGTCCGGCGACGACGACGCCCGGGAGTCGGCCCATGGCTGAGCGGCTCGTGGCCCGCGCGGGCGAGGCGGACGCGGCGGCCGCGCCGCTGCGCGACGGCCGGCGCATCGTCGTCAAGGTCGGCTCGAGCCTCGTGACGAACGAGGGCCGCGGCCTGGACGAGCAGGCGATCTCGCTGTGGGGTCGCCAGATTGCCGAGTTGCGCGGGCTCGGCAAGGAAGTGGTGATGGTGTCGTCGGGCGCGGTGGCCGAGGGCATGAAGCGCCTGGGCTGGGCCAGGCGCCCGAAGGCGATGCACGAGTTGCAGGCCGCGGCGGCCGTCGGGCAGATGGGGCTCGCGCAGGTCTACGAGACCTGCTTTCGCGCGCACGGGCTGGGCACCGCGCAGGTGCTGCTCACCCACGACGACCTGGCCGATCGCAAGCGCTACCTCAATGCGCGCTCGACGCTGCTCGCGCTGCTCGAACTGGGCGTGGTGCCGATCATCAACGAGAACGACACCGTGGTCACCGACGAAATCAAGTTCGGCGACAACGACACGCTCGGCGCCCTGGTGGCGAACCTGATCGACGCCGATGCGCTGGTGATCCTCACCGACCAGAGCGGGCTGTTTACCGCCGACCCGCGACGCGATCCGCAGGCGCGGCTGCTCGAGCGTGTCGTGGCCGGCGACCCTGCGCTGGAAGCGATCGCGGGCGGCGCGGGCTCGTCGATCGGCCGCGGCGGCATGATCACCAAGGTGCTTGCCGCGAAGCGCGCCGCCAGCAGCGGGGCGCACACGATCGTGGCCTCGGGCCGCGAGGCCGACGTGCTGGTGCGGCTGGCGCGCGGCGAGGCGATCGGCACGCGCTTCATCGCGCAGACGCCCAGGATGGCGGCGCGCAAGCAATGGCTGGCCGACCACCTGCAGTTGCGCGGCGCGGTCCGCCTCGACGCCGGCGCCGCGCGCGCGCTGGTCGCCGGCGGCCGCAGCCTGCTGCCGATCGGCGTCACCGAGGTGAGCGGGGAGTTCGAGCGCGGCGAAGCCGTCGCGATCCACGATCCCGAGGGTCGCGAGATCGCGCGCGGACTGATCAACTACTCGAGCTCCGAGACCCGGCTGATCATGCGTCGCCCGTCTTCCGAGATCGAAGCCATCCTCGGCTTCATGGAAGAACCCGAGCTCGTGCATAGGGACAACCTGGTCTTGCGCTAGCAGGTCTTCGGCGCGCAGGCTCTCGTTCGCCCATGCTCAGGACGGCCGGACGTCTTCGCCGAGCAGGTCGCGAATCCTGGCGAGCAGCGTCTCCTTGCCGAAGGGCTTGACCAGGAAGCCGGTGGCGCCGGCCTCGACGCTGCGCAGCACGACATCACGCGCGCTGTCGCCGGTGATCATCACGATCGGCAGCCCGGCGAAGCGCTCGATTGCGCGCACCCTGCGCGTGAGCTCGATGCCGTCGAGATCCGGGAGCCCGACGTCCATCAGTAGCAGGTCGGGCGGCTGGCGCCGCAGGGCAGCGAGCGCCGCGGCCGCCGAGGCGGCAAACGCCAGGTCCACGCCCTGGTCGGCGAGCAGGCCGTGCAGCAGCCGGTGCTGGAATTCGTCGTCGTCGACGACGAGGATGCGGCGACGCACGCGCTCGTTCAGCGCATTCAGTGCCTGCGCTGCTGCGCGCTCGCGCGCCAGATCCTGAAGCAGCGCGCCGCTCCAGTCGCGCACCGGCCGCACGGCGGCGGCCGCGTGCTCGAGCCGCGGCGCGATCTCGCCCGCTTTCAGGCGCTCGAATTCGCGTTGCAGGCCCGGCGCGTCCTTGACCTCGACCAATGCGCTGAATTGTCCCTGGGCCAGACGGTGCGAGAAACCGTCCAGGGCCATTCCGATCTCCTGCCGGGCCTGGCGCAGCGAGCGGTCGGCGCCCTCGATGTGCTCCCCTGCGGAGGCTGCCTGCTGTTCGAGTTGGGCGTGCAGTGCGACCAGACGCCGCGCGGGATCGGCGAACTCCCGCGCCGACGGTGTGTCGGCAGCTGCTGCATCGAGCTGGCGCAGCGCGTGGTGCACGGCCATCGGCAATCGCGGGGCGTCGTGCGACAGCGGCCAGAACAGCACGTAATCGTCGAAGTAATCCTTGCGGCACAGGGCGTAGGCGCGGTGGACGTCATCCTTGTTGCACAGGATCACGGTGCGATGTGGCAGCGCATGGATCACCGTGCTGCGCCGGAACAGCCCCAGGTAGTGGCGTTCGGCCTTCTCCAGCGACTCGAACGCGAGTACCAGCACCGCCGGTCGGTGCCTGTCGAAGTCGGCCGGCGCACGCTGGGGGTCGGTCGACGCGACGACCTGCTCGAACTCCTCGCGCAGCATCTTCCTGACGAGGGTCGCGTCGTCGACCGACTCGGCGGCGACGAAGATGCATGCGTTCGTGCTCATGTGACGCTCGAGGCCAGCGGGTTGATCCGTCCGTGCAGGCGCGCCCAGTCGACGCACCAGGCCGGCAGCGCTTCGCCCGGCATGGGGCGGGCGACGAAGTAGCCCTGCGCGATGTCGCAGCCGAGCGCGCGCAGGAAGTTCCAGTCGTCCTGCGTCTCGACTCCCTCCGCCACGGTTCTGATCCCGAGTTGGTGGGCCATCGCCAGTGTCGATTCGACGATGGCGCGCAGCGACGCGTCCCGGGCCGCTCCGTTGACAAACCCGCGATCGAGTTTGAGCTCGTCGAACGGCAGGTCGCGCAACTGCGCGAGCGACGAATGACCCGTACCGAAGTCGTCGATCGACAGCCCGACGCGCTTGAGGCGCAGCCGCGCGAGGATGTCCAGTGCCGCGCGGGCGTCCTTCATCAGCCGGCTTTCGGTCACTTCGAGCACCAGCGTCGATGGCGCGACTGCGGCCCTGCGCGCGATCTCGACCACCACCTCGGGGAAGTCGAGCGCGACCAGGTTGTCCATCGACACGTTGACAGCCACACGCAACTCGAGTCCGGCGTCGAGCCATGTCCGCGCCTGGCCGAGTGCGAGTGCCAGCACCTCGCGCGTCAGCGCGTCGACCAGGCCATGGTTCTCGGCGACTGCAACGAAGCGGTCGGGGTAGACCAGGCCGAGCTCGGGGTGCTGCCAGCGCGCGAGCGCCTCCACGCCGACCAGGGTGCCGCCCGAAAGCTCGACCTTCGGTTGGTAATGCAGCCGCAGCTCGCCTTCCGAGATGGCGCGCGCAACTTCGCGGGGAGCGAATTCCGATCCGGCGGCCGCCGCCGGGTCGACGGCCCGGCGCGCGGGCAGGCGCAAGCTGGCATTGGCCGCGTGGCGGGCCAGCGCTTCCCGGAGCGGTTCGATCCGGACCGGCTTGCCGAGCGCGCCGACGACCCGGATGCCGTGTGCTTCGGCCAGCCTGCGGGCGAAATGGAGCGTGCGTCCGTCCTCTCCGCTCACCAGCACGAGACTGCCCGCGTAGCGCATCTGCGCAAGATGGCGCATGAACTCGACGCCATCCAGGTCGGGCATCTGCAGGTCGCAGAAGACGAGGCCGTAGGCACCGGGCTCGACCTCGAGCCTGCGCAGCGCGTCGCGGGCGCGCTCGCACCGGGCGGCGTCGTGAACGCCGAGCCTCTCGAGCTGGTGCCCGAGCAGCCGCAGCGCGAACGGGTCGTCGTCGACGAGAAGCGTCTTCATCGCGGCCTCGCGCCTCGCCTCAGGCCGGAGCCAGAAGGCGGTCGATCTCCGCCGTCACTTCGACGATCGCCAGCTCCACCGCACGGTTCAGACGCTCGATCGGCTCGCGCACGCCGGCCCGACAGGCGCTTTCGAGTTGGGCGCACAAGTCGCCGAGCTCCAGCGCGCCGACCGAGCGCGACGACGACTTCAGACGGTGCGCGAGCGAGGACAACGCGCGGTGGTCCTGCGCGTCGCGCGCCACGTCGAACTCGCCGGCGAGCGACCGCGCCGACTCGAGGTACCCGGCGAGCAGTTCGCGTACCGCCCCGTCGTCGTCACCGACGAGTTCGCGCAACACCCCGACATCGACACGGCCGCCCGCTTGCGGGCGCGCTTGCGATCGCGGCGAGGGCGACACGTCCGCAGCCTGGCCGTGCGGCAGCCACCTTGCCAGGGTCGCCTGCAGCAGGTGCAGACGAAGTGGCTTGGTCAGGTATTCGTCCATGCCGGAGGCGAGCGCGCGGGCCGCTTCGTTGCGCAGCGCATTGGCCGTGAGCGCGATGATGGGCAGGCGGGTCGCAGCCCCGCTGCGCGCGTGGGCAGCCTCGTCGGCGCGGATGGCCGACGTCAGCATGTAGCCATCCATTTCCGGCATGTGCAGGTCGGTCAGCAACATCGCGTAGCCGCCGTCGCGCCACCTGCGCAGCGCGTCGCGTCCGTCGGAGGCGAGTTCCGCAGAGTAGCCGAGTAGTTCGAGCTGCTTCAGGATGACTTTCTGGCTGACGGCGTCGTCTTCGGCCACCAGGATGAGCCGGCCCTGCGCACGTGCCTGGGCGATTCCTGGCGCGGCCATCGACGTGTCGACGAGCTCACACGCCGACTCGGCCGCCGGCACGTCGGGCGAGGCACGCCCCGCTGCGACAGCTACGGCGCGCAGCAGCGCCAGGCGGCGCAGCGGCGTACCGGCCAGTGCCACCCGGTCGGCATCGGCGCTGATGGGGGCGGGCAGCGCGAACGGGGCAATCCACAGGTGCCGTGCGTCCGGCGCTCCTGCGAAAGCGGCGCGCAAGGCCGGCGCGGTCGGCTCTTCGCCGCGATGGCCATGGATCACGACCGGTCGCGTCAGGGTCGCAGCGTGTCTGGCTGCTTCGTGCAGGTCGCGCGCCCCGTGGACATTGGCGCCGGCGTGTACCAGGTAGGCGCAGACGTCGTCTGCCCAACGGCCGCCACCGACGACCACGCAGGCGACATCACGCATGTCGAACGGAAGCTGCGCGGCGCCGCCGGGCGCGGCCACCGGCTCGAGCGGCAGCCGTACCGTGAAGGTCGAGCCGTGGTCGGGCGCGCTGCGTACCGCGATCTCGCCGGCCATCAAGGCGACCAGCCGCCGGCAGATCGCAAGTCCGAGACCGGTTCCGCCATAGCGCCGGGTGGTCGACGGCTCGGCCTGCGTGAAGGACTCGAACAGCCGTCGTTGCGCCGCCAGCGTCATGCCGATCCCGTTGTCGGCGACGCGGATGACCACGCCGGGCGCGCCGCCGGACTCCGGATCGATGCGGACCCGGACACGCCCGGGCCTTTCGGGGCGCCCGCCGCTGAATTTCACCGCGTTGCTTGCCAGATTGACGAGAATCTGGCGCAGCCGCGTGGCATCGGTCCAGACCCGCTCGGGCAGGTTCGGATCGACGAACAGGTCGAGGTCGACGCCCTTGTCGCGCGCCATCGGCTGCAGCGACTCACAGACCTCCTCGGCCAGCCCCGCGAGCGAGACCGAACCGCGCTCGAGTTCGAGGCGGCCCGCCTCGATCTTCGAGAAGTCGAGGATGTCGTCGATGAGCGCGAGCAGCGCCAGGGCGGACGCGCGGATGGTGCGCACCGCGTCCGCCTGCGACTCGCTGAGCGGGCTGTGCGAGAGTACGTCGACCATGCCCACGACCCCGTTCATCGGCGTGCGGATCTCGTGGCTCATCACGGCGAGGAATGCGCTTTTCGCGCGGCTTGCGTCTTCGGCGGCCTCGCGCGCCTGCACCAGTTCCGAGGTTCGCTCGGACACCCGCTGCTCGAGTTCCGCGTTGTACTGGAGCATGCGGCGCTCGGCCTGCTTGCTCGCGGTGATGTCGATGCTGAACACCGCGATGCCCTCGGGAACCGGAAGGATCCCGATCCGGAACGACGAGGTCGACCCGTCCGGATGCGTGAACTCGTTCTCGCCCAAGTGACTCGCCCGATCCTGCATGCTGCGGCTCATGAGAGCGAACAGCGGAGTGGTCTCGATGCCGGGATAGCAGTCCATCATCGTGCGCCCGAGCAGCTCGTGGGCCGGCCTTCGTCCGTGCTCGGCTGCCGCCGAATTGACATAGACGTAGCGCCACTCGAAATCGATGATCTGGCAGCCTTCGAGCAGGCTGTCGAGCGTGCGGCGATATCGCTCGACGCTGCGCCGCAGCGCCTGGTCGCGAGCGACGAGCGCGCTGATGTCGCGCACTGCCGCCAGCAGCTGGACGTCGCCGTCGGCGCTGAGCAGGTTCAGCGCGATGCCCACCGCGACCGACGAGCCGTCTCGGCGGAGGACGTGCAGGTCGGTCCGGTTGCTTCGAGCCAGTTGCGGCGAATCCTCGTGAAGAAGTCGTTCACGCAGCAGCTCCCAGACGCCCCGTTCCGAGGGCGGCAGCAGCGATTCCACCGGGCGCCCGGACAGGTCGCCGCGGCTCCAGCCGCTCAGGGCTTCCGCCTGGCGATTGACCCTGACGATTTGTCCGCTGCGGTCCGCCAGCATCATCGCATCGGGGGCCAGGTCGAATAGATCGAAGAAGCGTCGCCGCTCCCGTTCGAGCGCGGAGGTGCGCTCGGCCACGCGTCGCTCGAGTTCCGCATTGAGTCCGCGAAGTCGAGATTCTGCATCGGCACGCGCCAGTAGCGCGCGCCGGACGTCGTACAACAGCACCGCGAAGACGACCGAAGCCGCACCCAGTGTCAGCAGCAGAAACAACAGCGAGTTGCGGCGGAAGTGCTCCGCGCGTGCTTCGTGCGAGGCAAGTTCGGATGTTTCCTTTCGTTCGAACGCGAGCACGGCCTCGCGCAATGCGTCCATCTGGCGCACGCCGTCCTGCTCGGCGAGCCGCACGCGCGCGGCCACCGGCCCCCCGGCATCGAAGGCGGCCAGCGTCTGCCGCAGCGAGTCGGCGTGCTCGAGGCGGCTCGCCGACAGGTGATGAAGCAGTTCGCGCCGCACGGGGTCCTCGGCCCCCATGACTTCGAGCGCCGCCATATTCAAGTCGGCGCGGCGCATCTGCCGCTCGTAGGCGGCGCGGTATGCCGGATCTTCGGTCAGCAGGTACAGCAGCTGCGCCGACTCGGCGCCGGAGACCGCCGAGGACAAGGCGCCCGAGTGGGCCAGGACCTGCTGTGAATCCGTGATCTGGCGTGCCGCCCGGCCGAAATCGACGCCGGCGCGATAGGTCGAGCCGCCGCCGATGACCAGGATCACCAGCGCCGCGGCGAAGCTCCAGGCGACCTTGGCCGCCACGTTGCCGCGGGTGGCTTCGGCGCCATGGCCCGGCCCGGCGTGGAGCCACAGGCCGGCGCCGATCGTGACCAGGCCCAGAGCTGCGTGTACCGCCATGGCGGGTATGAGCGGGTTGCCCCCCGGTTCGCCGAGATGCCAGGCATAGCCGAGAAGACAGAGCGTGCCGTCCGCGATCGCCACCGCCGCGAGCGCGCGGGTTGGCCGGCGCAGTCTGGGGTGTGGGGCGAGCACCAGCGCGCTGCCGATCGCGGCGAGCGCGACGGCCGTGAGCGGCGCCATCCGGAGCGATTCCGCGTCTCCCCAGCCCGCGTCAGCGGGCATCGCCCATGTGTCGATTCCATGTCGCCAAGCGAACAGATCCTGCCCAAGCGTCACTACCGCGAGGACGGCGATGATTAGCCCTACGCATTGGGCCGTTCGACGCAAACTGGGGGCAGTTCGCAGGTCGAGGGCGATCACCGCGCCGCCGGCCAGCAGCAGACCGAGCGCGGCGCTCGGCTTCATCGCGGGCGCACCGACGAGCATGCTCCTGAGCGCCGTGGAGTCCATGATCCAGCCGATCAGTCCGATGGCGCCGAACGCGGCGCCTGCAGCGCCGGCGAGGCGGGTCAGGACGGTCGTGGCGCGGTCTGGCTCGGGCATCGATCGTGGGGGCGGCAGGTCCGGGGCCCCGGGTCTGTTCGGGTCGGATGCTGCTGCCAGGACGTGAGCTTGCTGTGGCGGATCGGGCGAGGCGTCGCGGCGTGGGCACCGATCGATTCGGCGCGAAGCCGGCGCATCAGGCCGTCACGCCGACCATCGAGGCATCCCGGGAATCCGGCTCCGGCCCTTCGTCGGTCGCCCCCACCATCGCCTCGGCGTCGTCGACCGACACCACGCGGCGGTTCTCGCAGAAAAACCGCAGGCCTGCCCGGTTCTGCGCGTAGAGCCTGCGGGCCGCGGCGAGGGCGACGGAGGAGTCCAGGATCGTCGTCAACGAGAAGACCCCGTCGCCGCCCGCATCGGCATCGTCATCGTGTGCGTCGTCGGTCTGCATCTCGCTACTCCTTTCGAAGGGACGAGACAAGCCTAGGCGGGGTTCGGGGCCACGCCGACCCTGACCGGGCAGACGCCGTCTGTCGCGTGACGAACGTCGGGTCTGGCGGCCCCGGTCGTTGCACGCACGCGACGAAACCCCGTCACCGTGTGCAGCGGCCGGTCCGTGACCACCGGCCTGCCACCACGAGATATATCGCGAGATTGACCACGACCACGAGCACTCCGAGCCATTGCTGCGCCTGCGCGGTGAGCCCGGCCGGATAGACGATCGGGATCA
>OEIU01002345.1_pt1 | contig 10244 bp, 10 predicted proteins | sample 1539221 | NCBI WGS metagenome assembly OEIU01 (sample SAMN03792071, study PRJEB22550) | activated sludge metagenome | feature: wastewater treatment plant; material: activated sludge; isolation source: Wastewater treatment plant of a petroleum refinery complex | place: Argentina: Zarate | collected... | reverse complement strand
CTGAGCAGGCCGGCACCGAGGCCCCGGAGCTCCCGCCGGCCGCGACCTGTAGGCCCGGACATGCGCATCCTCCTCATCGGCGGCCACGGCAAGGTCGCCCGCCACCTGACCCCCCTCCTCGTCGAGCGCTCGCACGCCGTCACCGCGGTCGTCCGCAACCCCGACCACGTCGCGGACGTCGAGGCGGACGGCGCCACGGCCGCCGTCGCCGACGTCGAGTCGATGTCGACCGAGCAGATCGCCGACCTGGTTCGCGGACACGACGCCGTCGTCTGGTCCGCCGGCGCCGGCGGTGGCGCTCCGGACCGTACCTACGCCGTCGACCGGGATGCCGCGATCCGCTCGATGGACGCCGCACAGCAGGCCGGCGCCGACCGCTACGTCATGGTCTCGTACTTCGGCGCCGGACCGGATCACGGTGTGCCGCAGGATGACTCGTTCTTCGCCTACGCCGACGCCAAGACCGCGGCCGATGAGCACCTCCAGGCGTCCGGCCTCGCGTGGACCCTCCTCCGCCCGAGCCGGCTGACCGACGACCGGCCCACGGGCGCGATCGAGACCTCGCGCACCGGCGCCACCCGCAGCGAGGTGCCGCGCGCCGACGTGGCCCTCGTCGTCGCCGAGGTCCTCGCCCGTCCGGCCACGGCCGGCGCCGTCGTGGAGTTCAACACCGGCTCCACACCGGTGGCCGACGAGCTCGACGCCGTCGCCCGCGGCTGACCCGCCGGCCGCCTCAGGGCCCCGCCAGGCCCTCGAGCGTCCCCCGCAGGGCGCGCAGCTGCCACGTGGTGTCCTCGTCCTCGCGGGGTGCCCTCACCAGCTCCGGCACGTAGACCGCGACGTCCGCCAGGGCCCACCGCCGCTCGCGCCAGCGCATCCGCGCGCGGTCGAGCTCTCGCCCGGCCAGCTCCCGGTACAGGGCCGGGACGTCGAGGTCCGTGCGGGCGGCGACGAGCCAGAGGTCGCGCTCTGGCTCGGCGAGCCGCGCGGTGTCCCAGTCGACGAGCACCGGCCCGGACCGCGTGACGACGACGTTGCCCGGGTGCGGTTCGCCGTGGGTGAGCACGGCGGCCGACGGGGCGGGCGGCGGCGCGACGTCGTGCTCGGCCAAGGCGGCCCGCGCCACGGCTCCGTACCGCGTCAGCAGGTCGGCGACCGCGGCGGCCACCGGACCGCCGGCGAGACGCTCCCCTCGAGCGCACCGGTCGAGGGCGTCCTCGAGGTCGGCGCGGCCGGGGAGCGCGAGGTCCTCCGGCTGGGCCGGCACCGCGTCCTGCGGCACGGCGTGCAGGCCGGCGAGCAGCCGGACCACCTGCTCGGCGACCGACGTCGGCCAGCGGTCGCCGAAGGCCCCGGCCGCGCCGTCCAGCCACGGTTGCGCCGAGAGTGACCAGCGGCCGAGCGGCCGGAGCAGCGCACCGTCCCGCGAGGGCACCGGCCCGTGTGCCCCGGAGACACCGGCCGCGCGGGCCGCGCCCGGGACCCCGAAGGCGGCCTCGAGCCGGGCTGCCTCCACATCCGACGGCGTCGCGTCCGCCGTGACGAACCACCGGCGGCCGCCCCCACCCGCCACCGCCCAGTGGTGGCTGCCGTAGCCGACCGGGAGGTACGCGGCCGACGTGGCCCCGGCGTCCCACCCGTCGCGCACGATCTCGAGCACCGCGCTCTCGGGCACGTCGGCGGGCGGGGTCTGCACACCGGCACCGTACGGGGGTGGCCGTCGCGGCGGCACCGTGGTTGGCTGGCCGGCACGCAGCACGCACCCGAGGAAGGACGACGATGACCGCCTCCGACCCGAGCGCCGACGGCGCGCCCCCCACCGCCGACCCCCGCGGCGCCTTCTCCTCCCGCAAGGTGTTCATCCTCGCCGCGATCGGCTCGGCCGTGGGCCTGGGCAACATCTGGCGCTTCCCCTACGTGGCCTACGAGAACGGCGGCGGCGCGTTCATCCTCCCCTACCTCGTCGCCCTGCTCACCGCCGGCCTGCCCTTCCTGCTGCTCGACTACGCTCTCGGACACCGGGGCCGGGGATCGGCGCCCCTGTCGTTCGCCCGCACCGACCGGCGTACCGAGTGGATCGGGTGGTGGCAGGTCGGCATCTGCTTCGTCATCGCGGTCTACTACGCCGCGGTCATCGCCTGGGCGGTGCGGTACACCGGCTTCTCGGTGACCAAGGCCTGGGGCGACGCCCCCGACGAGTTCCTCTTCGGGTCCTTCCTCCAGGCGGGCGACCCCGGCGTGAGCCTCGACGTCGTGCCCGGGGTGCTCGTCCCGCTGGCCCTGGTCTGGGCGGCGGTCCTCGGCATCATGGCCCTCGGCGTCCAGAAGGGCATCGGTGCCACCTCGGTGGTCTTCATCCCCGTGCTGGTCCTCGCCTTCGCCGCCCTCGTCGTCCGTGCCCTCTTCCTGCCCGGCGCCGGCACCGGCCTCGAGGCGCTGTTCACCCCCGACTGGTCCGCGCTCGGCCAGACCTCCGTGTGGGCGGCCGCGTTCGGGCAGATCTTCTTCAGCCTCTCCGTCGGCTTCGGGATCATGATCACCTACAGCTCCTACGTCTCCCGGCGGACCGACATGACCGGTTCCGGGCTGGTCGTAGGCCTGGCCAACTCGGGGTTCGAGCTCCTCGCGGGGATCGGCGTCTTCGCCGCCCTCGGGTTCATGGCCCAGGCGGGCGGCGTCCCGGTCGACGAGGTGGCCTCCGACGGCCTCGGCCTCGCCTTCGTCGCCTTCCCCGCGATCATCAGCGAGGCACCCGCCGGCGCCCTCATCGGCGTCCTCTTCTTCGGCTCGCTGGTCTTCGCCGGCGTCACCTCGCTCGTCAGCGTCATCGAGGTCGTCATCTCGGCGGTGCGCGACAAGTTCGAGATGAGCCGCACCGGCGCGACCCTGGCCGTCGTGCTCCCGTCCGCGCTGGTCAGCCTGGTCTTCTTCAGCACGACGAGCGGGGTGTACGTCCTCGACATCGTCGACCACTTCATCAACCGCTACGGCATCCTGCTCGTCGCCGTGGTGAGCATGCTCGCCGTGGCCTGGCTCGCCCGTGCCCTCGGCCCGCTCGCGGCGCACATGAACCGCACCGGCTCGGTGCGGCTCGGGCGCTGGTGGCTCGTCCTCATCGGGGCCCTCACCCCGGCCGCGCTCACCGTCGTCCTCGTCCGCGAGTTGCTCACCGACCTCGACACGCCCTACGAGGACTACCCCGGCTGGATGCTCGCCACCTTCGGGTGGGGCGTGGCCGCCGCGGTCGTCGTCACCGCCCTGCTCGCACTGCGCGTGCGGTGGCGGACCCAGACCTCCCTCGTCCCGCCCGAGGACGACCCGTCCCTCGACACCGCGGAGGTGCGGTCATGAGCTCCGGAGCGATCGCGATGATGGTCCTCGCCATGCTCGTCCTGTGGGGCGGTCTCGCCCTGGCCATCTGGAACCTGGTGGCGCGCAGCTCGGCTCCCGAGGAGCGCTACCGGCGCGACCTGTGACCGCGACCGGCGTCCGGTGGCGCCGTCAGTAGTCGACCGGGTCGCGCACGAGCGGGCAGGTCATGCAGTGGCCGCCGCCGCGCCCGCGGCCCAGCTCGGAGCCGACGATCTCGACGACCTCGATGCCGGCCTGCCGCAGCAGCGCGTTCGTCGTGGTGTTGCGGTCGTAGGTGAAGACGACCCCGGGCTCGACGGCCACGGCGTTGTTGCCGCTGTCCCACTGCTGGCGCTCGGAGGCGTAGACGTCGCCGCCGGTCTCGATGACCCGCAGGCCGTCGAGCCCGAGGGCGTCGGCGACGACCTTGGTGAAGGTGCCCTCGCCGCGGTCCTCGACCTCCACCCCCGGCTCGGCATCGGCCGGGTGCAGGACGAAGGTGTGCGCGCCGTCCATGACGTTCGGGTAGAGCGTGACGACGTCCCGGTCGGCGAAGGTGAAGACGGTGTCGAGGTGCATCGCCGCCCGCAGCTGGGGCAACCCCGCGACGACGACCTTCTCGGCCGCGCCCTGCGCGAACAGTGCCGCGGCCACCTGGGTGATGGCCTGCCGGGAGGTGCGCTCGCTCATCCCGACGAGGACGACGCCGTTGCCGACCGGCATGACGTCGCCACCCTCGAGGGTCGCCTCGCCCCAGTCGGTCTCCGGGTCGCCCCACCACACCGTGGAGCCCGCGAAGTCGGGGTGGTAGCGGTAGATCGCCTTGTAGATGATCGTCTCGTTCTGGCGGGCCGGCCAGTAGAGCGGGTTGAGGGTGAGCCCGCCGTACACCCAGCACGTCGTGTCGCGGGTGTACAGCGTGTTCGGCAGCGGCGGCAGGAGGTACTCGCGGGCGCCGGTCTGCTCGCGCGCGAGCATGACGAAGGGGGTGCGGAACTCCTCGGGGAGGTCGGGGATGGCCAGGCCCCCGATGAGGAACTCCGCGAGCCGCGCCGGGTCGAGGGTCTCGAGGAAGGCCCGGGTGGAGTCGACGAGGCCGAGCCCGACGTGCTTCGGCACGATCTTGCGGTCGAGGAGCCAGTCCCGGGCGCCGGGGATGGCCATCGTCTCGGCGAGGACGTCGTGCAGCTCGACGACCTCGACCCCGAGCCCGCGCAGCTTCTCGACGAAGTCGGCGTGGTCGCGCTCGGCCTGGCCGACCCACATGACGTCGTCGAACAGCAGCGCGGCGGAGTTGGTCGGCGTGAGGCGACGGTGGGCCAGGCCGGGGCGGCAGACCAGCACCTTGCGCAGCCGTCCGACCTCGGAGTGCACCCCGTGGGTCACGGCGGGGGCGTCGGTCATGGGAGTCCTCCACGGTCGGCGGAACGGGGCCGGCCGGCCCGGCCGGGACCTCGATCCCATCACAGTCCGCACCACGCCACCAGCGCCCACCGCGGTCCACCGACGAGTCAGTCGCCTCCGCGGGTGGTCGGTCGCAGCATCGGCGGCTGGATGTCGGTCGCCCTCCCGCGCCGGTACAGGAGCGCCGGGCGCCCCCCGGCGGTGGACACGCCGTGGGCGTCGGTCGGGACGACGAAGTCGTCCGTGCCGAGCACCTTGCGCCGGAAGTTGCCGAGGTCGGGCGGCGAGCCCCACACCGCCGTGTACACGCGTCGCAGCTCGGGAAGGGTGAAGGGTTCGGCGACGAACTCCCGTGCCAGGGTGGTGTACTCGAGCTTGGCCCGGATGCGCTCACGGGCGTCGCGGAGGATCTGCTCGTGGTCGAAGGCGAGCGTCGGGGCGTCCGGTCCGCCGTCGAGGACGTCGTCCACCGACCACCACCGGGCGTTGGCGGCGTCCGAGCCGGCGGTCGGCTCGGGCAGGTCGGGGGCGAACGCCACGTGCGCGACCGAGACGACGCGCATCCGCGGATCGCGGTCCGGGGCCGAGTAGGTGCGCAGCTGCTCCAGGTGCCCCTCGAACCGCTCGACCCCGGTCTCCTCGACGAGCTCGCGCCACGCGGCGGTCTCGGCGTCCTCGTCGACCTGGACGAAGCCGCCGGGCAGCGCCCAGGACCCCGCGAAGGGCTCGCCGCCGCGCTCGACGAGCAGCACCGAGAACGCGCCGTCGCGGATGGTGAAGACCGCGAGGTCGACGGTGACGGCGAAGGGCGGGTGCTCGCTCACGGGCCGACCTCCGCCCCGGCCGCCGCCATCTCGGCCAGTGCCGCCCGGCTGGTCTCCTCCGCGACGCCGGCGTGCATCCCCGGGAGCAGCCGCACCGAGAAGCCCTCGCGCCGCGCGTCGAGGACGGTGGCGCGGACGCAGTGGTCGGTGGCGATCCCCACGACGTCGAGGTGGGTGACCCCGAGCCCGTGCAGCAGGTCGGCGAGCGCCACCCCGTCGGCGGTGCGTCCCTCGAAGGCGCTGTACGCGGCCGATCCGGCCCCCTTGCGCACCTCGTGCGTGATGCCGCTCGTGTCGAGCGCAGCGGCGTACTCCGCCCCCGGCCCGGTCGAGACGCAGTGCGCCGGCCAGGTCGTGCGGTAGTCGGGCTCCTCGTTGGGTGCGGCGAAGTGGCCGCCGTTCGTGCCGTGCGGCTCGTGCCAGTCGCGCGAGGCGACGACGGCCGCGTAGCCGGAACCGTGGGCGGCGACGTGCTCGCCGATCCGGCGGGCGACCTCGGACCCGCCCTCCACGCCGAGGGCCCCGCCCTCGACGAAGTCGGTCTGCACGTCGACGACGACGAGCGCGTCAGCCATCGGTCTCTCCTTCGAGGGTTGCGGTGAGGTACGGGCGCCCGGCGGACACCGAGCGCGCGGCCTCGGGGAGGGTGGCGAGGGCCGCCGCGCAGTGCGTGCGGACCTCGGCGAGCGGAGGGTCGTGGACCAGCCGACCGCCGCGCACCACCGGCACCTGGACCGGGGTGGCCCCGGGCTCGGTCAGGCCGTCGACCCGGTACCACTCGCGGGTGACGCGGCCGTCGGCGTCGTGGGTGCGCCACGCGGTCTTGCCGCCGCCGACCGAGATCTTGTCGTGGCTCTTCTTCGCTACGGCGTGCAGCGGTCCGCCGGGCTCGAACCCGACGGCGACGAGCTTGTAGACCATGCTCGCCGTCGGGTGCCCCGACCCGGTGACGACCCGGGTGCCGACCCCGTAGCCGTCGATCGGGGCGTCCGCGAGGGCGGTGATGACGTACTCGTCGAGGTCGCTCGTCGCGATGATGCGGGTGTCGTGGGCGCCGAGCTCGTCGAGGAGCGCGCGCGCCGCCGCCGCGGTGTCGGCGAGGTCGCCGGAGTCGATCCGGACCGCGCCGAGCCCCGGGCCGGCCACCTCGACGGCCGTCCGGATGCCCTGCTCGACGTCGTAGGTGTCGACGAGCAGCGTGGTGTCCTTGCCCTGCACCGCCACCTGGCTGGCGAACGCCTCGGCCTCGCTCGGGTGGGCGAGGGTGAACGCGTGGGCCGCCGTGCCGACCGTCGGCACCCCGTGGCGGAAGCCGGCGGCGAGGTTGCTCGTCGACGCGAAGCCGGCCAGGTGGGCCGCGCGGGCCGCGGCGACCGCCGCCTCCTCCTGGGTGCGCCGGCTGCCCATCTCGACGAGCGGCCGGCCCCCGGCCGCGAGCACCATCCGGGCGGCGGCGCTCGCCACGGCGCTGTCGTGGTTGAGGACGCTCAGCACGAGGGTCTCGAGCATCACGCACTCGCCGAGGGTGCCGCGCACGGTGAGCACCGGGCTGCCGGGGAAGTAGAGGTCGCCCTCGGGGTAGGCGTCGACGTCCCCGGTGAAGCGGAAGGCGCGCAGCCACGCGGCCGTCGCGTCGTCGACGACGTCCTGCGCCCGCAGCCAGTCCACCTCCGCCGGGTCGAACCGGAAGTCCGCGAGCATCGGGGCGAGCCGGCCGAGCCCGGCGACGACGCCGTAGCGACGCCCCTCCGGCAGCCGGCGCGCGAACGTCTCGAAGACGGCGGGATGCTCGACGCTGCCGTCGCGGACGAAGGCGGTGAGCATCGTCAGCTCGTAGCGGTCGGTCAGCAGGCCGGGACTGGCGGGCACCGGGACCTCCTCGGGTTAAAGTCATTGTGACCATAACAGGTCGGGCGGGCGATCGGAACCATCCTCGGCGACCCGGCCCGGCCACGGGGCGAGGCGTTCGGCTCGGGGACGTCCGGGGGCACTCGGGGTCGGCTCAGGGGTACCCCCCACAGACAGCGACCACCGGTGGCCGCCACGCTCGACGCATGACGACCACCGCGACACGGCCCGCCGCCGGCCGCCTGGCCCGGGACCCGGGGCATCCGGCCGGGCGCCCCACCTCGTGGGCCGCGACCGCACCGCTCGGCGGCCCGACCCGGGCGCCGGCCCTCCGGTCCGCGGCCGGGCACGGGCGGGCCCTGCGCGCCACGCGGTCCGCACGCACCGCCCTCGTGGCGCTGCTCGGATCCCTCACGCTGACGGTGCCCGCCCTGACCCTCCTCGGCCGCGCCGACACGGCGACCGTCGACGTGGTCACGTCGTTCCTCATCGTCGGCGCGCTCGAGCTCGTCACGGCCCGGGCCCTGTGGAGCCTCACCCACCGCCGGTCGCCCCCGGCCGCGTACGCCGCACTCCTGGCCCGCATCGGGTACGCCCTCCTCGTCGCCGTCGGTGCACTCGTCCTCCTCGACGACGGCGCGCGCGGGGCGGCGGAGTTCCGGCAGCACTGGACGAGCGCCGCCGCCGTCATCGGGCTCGGGTTCGTGGCCCTGGCCGTGGCGTTCTGGCACAGCCGGATCGGGACCAGGATCGCGCCGCTCGCGCTGGCCGGAACCGGGTTGGCCGGGATGGCCGTCGCGGTCCTCCCGGTGGACGTCCCGCCCGTCGCGTCGGTGCTCCCGCTCGTCGTCGGCGACCTCGTCCTCGTCGCGGCGCTCGCCGGCCGCACCGTCCGACCGCGACCGACCGCGGCCTGAGCCGGGCCCGCCCTCGGGCGCGCCGCGGCCGCCGACCCGGACGGCGCGGCATACTCGCCCCCGTGGTCGACGTCGCCGCCCCCGAGCCCTCCACGGCGGCCCGCGCGGCGTTCGCCGTCAACGCCGCGGTCGCCTGGCTCGGCATCGCGCTCACCGTCGTCATCTCCGGCGCGGGCGGCTACGCCGACACCGTCCCGGACGCGGGGCTCTACGGGGTGCACCCGGACGGCGCGGCCGGGGTCGTCTCGCGGCTCGCCGACACGCTCAGCTACTTCACGATCTGGTCCAACGTCGTCGTCGCGGTCTCGGCCACGCTCCTCGCCCGGCGCCCCCTGCGCGACGGTCCCGTGGTCCGCGTGCTGCGGCTGGACGCGCTCCTGATGATCACGGTGACCGCGATCGTCTACCAGGTGCTGCTCGCCCCGAGCGCCGACGTCGTCGGCTGGTCCCGGCTCACCGACCCGATCCTCCACGTCGTCACGCCGGCCCTCACCGTCCTCGTGTGGCTCGTCGTCGGACCACGCGGCTGGGTGTCGGGGCGACTCGTACCACTGGCGCTCGTCGTCCCCCTCACCTGGATCGGGTGAATGCTCGCCCGCGGCGCGGTGGTCGGCGCCTACCCGTACGACTTCGCGAACGTCGCGACGCTCGGGTACGGGTCGGTGGCGCGCACGCTGGCCCTCATCCTCGTCTTCGGGCTCGTCGTGGCGAGCGTCTACTGGGGCCTCGACGCGCTCCTGACCCGGCGGAGCCGGCGGCCCGGCGAGCCGGACCGGCCGAATCCGACCGGCTGAATCGACGAGCGGCAAACCCGCAGGTCAGCGACCCGGAGCGGATCGTGGACGCGCCGTCCTGACATCGATGTCGCCCCGGCGAGGGGTTGCCGAGCACGGACCCCCGTGGCAGTGTAAGCGCTCACAACCACGGTTGTAAGCGCTTACAAGGAGGTGTGCGCGGATGACCCCGGGCTCGAGCACGCACGATCACGCCGGCACGACGATCTACTCGGTCGCCGCCGCCGCCGGCGTCTCCATCGCCACCGTCTCCCGTGTCGTCCAAGGCAGCAGCGCGGTCTCGGACCGCACCCGCGAGAAGGTCCTCGAGGCGATCGACCGGCTCGACTACATGCCCCTCGCGGCCGCTCGATCGCTCGCGGTGCGCCATCACGAGGCGCTCGGCCTCGTCCTCCCCGAGCTCTCCGGACCGTACTTCTCCGAGCTCCTCATGGGCTTCGAGGAGGCCGCCGCGGGCCTCGACCTCAGTGTCGTCCTCGCCCTCGTCGAGCCCGACCGCCCCCTGGACGGCCCCCGGTTCACCCGGCTCGCGGCCGGGGTCGACGGCGTCGCCGTCCTCGGCGGGCTGCTCCCGGACGCCGTCCTGCGCCGCGCGGCCCGGCAGAAGCCGCTGCTCGTCGTCGCCGGCGAGGGGGCCGACGGCTTCGAGCACCTGGCCGCCGAGAACCTCACGAGCGCCCGGGAGCTGACGGCGCACCTCGTGCGCGACCACGGCCGCACCCGGCCGGTCTTCGCGGGCGACCCGGACATCGCCCCCGACGTCCGGCAGCGGTTCGACGGGTTCGCCGAGGCGCTGCGCGAGCACGGCCTCGAGGTCTCCCCGCCCCTCGGTGGCGGCCTGCGCGAGAGCGACGGCACCGCCGCGGCCGAGCGGCTCCTCGCCGACGGCCTGCCCGCCGACGCCGTCGTCTGCGCCAACGACGAGATCGCCCTCGCCCTCACCGCACGGCTCGCCGACGCCGGCGTCCGCGTCCCCGAGGACCTCGCCGTCACCGGCTGGGACGACGTGATGGCGGCGCGGTACGTCCGCCCCGGGCTCACCACAGTGCGCCAGCCGGTCCGCGAGCTCGGCCGGATCGCGGCCCACCGCCTCCACGAGCGCGTCA
>OEIU01002344.1_pt1 | contig 10247 bp, 5 predicted proteins | sample 1539221 | NCBI WGS metagenome assembly OEIU01 (sample SAMN03792071, study PRJEB22550) | activated sludge metagenome | feature: wastewater treatment plant; material: activated sludge; isolation source: Wastewater treatment plant of a petroleum refinery complex | place: Argentina: Zarate | collected... | reverse complement strand
CCTTTTCACTGAGCACCAGCACCATTCTCGGCGTGGTGCCGCTTGGCGGCATCCCGACAAGCACGGCGGACGACAGGCTGGCATCCTTGTCGTTTACCCTGAATGTACCCAGCGAGGATGCCGAAGCGCTGCAGGCGGCGGCGAAAAGCGCAAATGTCGTCGCCAACGCACGCGGGGCGATTGCGGAGAATAGGTCTTGCATGGTCGTGCTCCTGTCGGGTGGGTGGCCTTGTCAACAAGGCGATGAAAATCGCGAAAAACAGGTCCGCGAGGGGATACACCGTATCCGGGCCGAATTTCGGAGCGTTGCTGCAGGCATCGTGAAGACGACGACCACGGCATCTCGGCTGCGGCGCGACATGCAGTCGCGCCGGCCGATACGATGGCGGCGATCGCGAGGGATGGGCAGCAGCACGGCAAAAGTAGGCTCCGAGGATTCGCGCCGGATTCAGCGTCGAAACATCAAATGCCGTGAAGGGGTAAAACCGAACACCGTGCGGCGACGAGCGCAATCCAGCGCCACGCATCCCAGAACAAGCACCGCCTGACTGCCAGGATTTGGGGGTCTCCCGGATCGGCCGGATCGGGATCGGAGATTCCCGCTTCCACCCGGATGTCCCGCTTTTTAGGGAGGGTCTGATCAAGTAGCAAAGTCGTCACGACGCCTGTCTGCGCGCAGTTCTTTGTTGCGCCGACTTGAAACGACTGCAGGGATGCAGGAGGTAGAGCAACGCAGGAGCAGTTGCCGAGACGGCCGGTCTGTCTGCGTCGACGCGCCGTGATCTGCACACAGGCAGGCGTCGTGACGACTTTGCTACTTGATCAGACCCTCCCTGGCCGACAAGGACTGCGCGCCCTATACAATCGACAGGTGATCGCAAAGGCTATCGCTTCATCGACACGTCAGGGGGAAGACGGTGACGGACGACATGAGTTTCAGCCAAAGCATTGCCGTGGTGATTGGCATCAATCGCTACCAGGCGGATGTGCCGACACTGCGCTCTGCCGTCAACGATGCCAGCCGCATTGCCGACACGCTGCAGAAGCAGCATGGCTACCGGAGCATTCTCCTGCTCGACGAGCAGGCCACGCTGACGGCTTTGCTTGACCTTGTCGAACGCCAGTTGCCCGAAAGCGTCGGCGCCAACGATCGCGTGCTGTTCTACTTCGCCGGCCACGGCGTCGCGGTGAGTGGCGACGACGGCCCACAGGGATTTCTGCTGCCGCAAGATGCGCGCCGCGGGAATGTGGCCAGCTATCTGGAAATGACCCGGTTGAACGAGGGGTTGATGTCGCTGCCCTGCCGGCACATGCTGGTCATTCTCGACAGCTGCTTTTCCGGCGCCTTTCGCTGGTCGGCGCGCCGGGACGCGTCATTCGAACTGCCCACGGTCTACCAGGAACGTTTCGACCGCTTCCTGCGGGACCCGGCCTGGCAGCTGATCACCTCGGCAGCCTACGATCAGACCGCCGCCGATCAATGGAGCGGCGGCGACTTCGGCAACCGTGGCGAAGATGGCGTGCACTCGCCCTTCGCCGAAGCGCTACTGGACGGCCTGGTCGGTGCGGCGGACCTGGTCCCCAAAGACGGCGACGGTGTAATCACTGCCACCGAACTCTACATGTACCTGGAGGATCGGCTACAGCCCAAGAGCATCCAGTACGGCACGCGACAGACACCGGGCCTTTGGCCATTGCGCAAGCACGACAAGGGCGAGTTCATCTTTCTGGTGCCAGGGGTTGAGCGTCGCCTGCCGTCGGCGCCCGTCCTCACCGGCGACACCAACCCGTACCGCGGCCTGGCCGCATTCGAAACGCGCCACGCGGACGTGTTCTTCGGCCGCGATCCCGCCATCAATGCACTGGTGGCGAAAATCTGCAGCCAGTCGTTGACCGTGGTGCTGGGCGCATCCGGCACCGGCAAGTCCAGCCTGGTGAAGGCCGGCGTGGTTCCACGCATGGCAAACGAGCACAAGTGGCGGATCCTTCCGCTCATGCGCCCGGGCAGCAATCCCTTGCGTGCACTGCAAACGGCGCTCGGCAACGAGTCCGTCGGCGCCCAGCCAGCGTCCATTGAATCGGCATTGGCGCGCTTGTTGGCCGCAACCGAAGCACCGCTTCTGCTCATCATCGATCAATTCGAAGAGTTGCTGACGATGACCCGCTCGGCAGATCAGCGCGCAGCCTGTCTCGATCAACTTGCAGCGTTGCTGGAACAGGCCGATGGCCGACTGCACCTCGTGCTGACGCTGCGATCGGACTTTGAAGCACTGTTTGACCATTCGCCGCTGGCACCGATCTGGCAAGCGGGGCGCTTCGTGGTTCCGCCGATGTCGCGAGCCGACCTGCGTGCCGCGATCGAAGGGCCTGCCCTCGAACGCGTGCTCTACTTCGAGCCTTCGTCGCTGGTTGACCAGTTGGTCGATGAAGTGGCTGCCATGCCCGGCGGACTTCCCCTGCTCTCCTTCACTCTCGCCGAGATGTATCTTCGCTATATCGCACGCGCATCGGATGATCGTTGCCTGACGCAAGCCGACTACGAAGCGCTGGGGGGTGTCGTTGGCGCGCTGCGCTCACGCGCCGATGCCGAGCTGGCCGAGCTCGACACCGCACAGCAGGCGACCCTGCGCCGCCTGATGTTGCGAATGCTGCGGGTTCAACACGGCGCGCTGGTGCGTCAACGGGTCAGTGCATCGCAACTGCTGAACAAGGACGCCCAGGAAAGCGAGCGATTGCAGCAAGTACTGACGCGACTCGTCGGGGCAAGGCTGGTAGTCCGCGGCGTCGATGACCAGGGGCAGGCGTTTGTCGAGCCGGCGCACGATGCGTTGGTCAGCTCCTGGGGACAACTGCTCCAATGGACACACGAGGCGCAGGACCACGAGCCGGATTTGCCGTTCCTGCACGCCCTGCAGCGCAACGCCGAGGAGTGGTCCAATGCCGGCCCGACCGATCGCCCCGGCCTGCTCTGGCGCGACAAGTTGCGCAGCCGGCGACTGTGGTCGCTTCGCCGGAAGGAGCCGTTTCAACTCAGCCAGGTCGAGGATCGTTTCTGTCGGGCCAGCATCGCCCGCTGGCGGTTCCTGCGCAACACGGCGATCGGGCTGGTTGCCGCGATTGCCCTGTTCGGGCTGCTGGCTGGAGCGCTCGGACTGATCGCCTCGGAGCGCCGTGACCAGGCCGACCAGCGGCGCATCGAGGCCGAGCGACAGACGCGCCTGGCGCAGGCCAACGCACTCACTGCCGCCGCCCGCGGTGCGATCGACGGTGAAGGCGACGCGACGCTCGGCTTCAAACTCGCTGCCGCGGCTCTGACGCTGGAACCCGGCCATGAACCTGCCCTCTGGTTGATGCGAAAGGCACTGTACGGCAGCGGCTTCATCGCCGATCGCGGCTCGATCATCTCGACGCCATTCACGCGAAAACTGGGAGAGGATGTCGGCGAGGTTGTCTGGTCACCCGATGGCCGTCACATTGCCACCTGGCACTACGACGGGGAGGATTCCGGCCTTGGCACGGTGACGGTTTTCTCAAACGATGGCGAACAGCGCAGCCAAACTCTCGTCCGGCGGTATACCGGAGCCCAGTTCGATAGCACGGGCCGCTATCTGATATGGCCTGAGGAAGGTGATGAAGAGCCACAGGGTCAGGTCGCGCTGGATCTCGATGGCCACCGGGTTTCGGCGGCCACACTGGCGACGCTGAAACCATGGACATCTGACAATCGGGAATTGGCGTTCGAAGGCTATGACGGGACGCCTTTTTATCGCGTCAGCAGCGCTGACGGGCGTGTCCGCGCCGGCATTCTGACGGTCGATAAGGCGAACCCTGCGACGAATGAGTTGGAGTTCGGCATCGAGGTTGACGGCGTTCGTTCTTCGACCTTCGGTGGTTGCAACGTCTGCCCTGTAGTCGCGATCCGGTCGGACGGCTCGTTGATTGCCACGGCGGATTGGAAGGGCGAGGTTTTGCTCTGGAAAGCCAGCAAGGTCAGGCAGCATGCCCAACCTGTCGCCGTGCTCAGGCGCGCAGGTGGCGGCGAAACAAGGGTCCCGGATCTGAAATTCTCGCCGGATGGATCCCGCTTGCTGGCGCGCGATTGGCGCGGCGATGCCTGGTTTTGGGAGATCGGGTGGATCACCTTCGGCCACGCCGAGCAACCTGACAAGGGCCAGGCCTTGAGCTCCCCCAAGGAGGCTGGATTCGCCATTGACTTGAATACCGAGGGGTTGAGCGCGGACAGCCCCAATGCCACATTGACAGTGACCAACAAGGCCAATGGCCGCCAGTGGAGCAGGGTTTTCGCCAGCAGCGAAGTCCGGGCTGGACTGAAGAACGGGATCATCACGGTCCTCGATGACTTTGGCGTCTTTCTCCTCGACGTCGGCGGAACGCAATCGATCAAGCTGCCCATCAATGAGGTCAATGCAGAAGGCTATTTCGACGTTCTGGATCCACAGCACCCTATAAGCCCGTTGTTCAACGTCGAGCACGACGGCCTGTCGCTCAACGTGCCGCTGTCTGTCGAGGCAATGATCGACGAGGCAAGAGAGAAGAACTTCCTTGAAACAAGCCTCGACGAGCAAGCGCGCTGGAGCGTCATCGATGCGATCGCAGCACAGTCGAGGGACGAGGCGGCAACGCAGCTTGATTCCACATGGGCAGTGTTGAAGCGCAGGCTCGGAATTGACTCCGACTCCGGGCCGGACACTGGCACGCCCGTGCTGGATCCTGCAGGGAGCAAACCGGCATCAACCCTTGATGTACCGCCACCATGGCAGGCCTTGCTTGAACAGACGCCACAGCCTGCGCCGCCGATCAATCCCGAAGACACCTTCCAGCCCATTCGCAATATTGCTGCCGATTTGCGCGACGCGGGGCTGTTGAGTGCGCTGCAAGCGATGTCGCCCCCGGCGATCTATCTCAGTGGCCCCCATGATGCCAAGCAGTGGAATGCCCACAGCGAACAGTTTGCCCACTACAACCCGGCTTTCATCCAGTGGCTCTCCGATTCCCTGTTGCCGGCATCGCGGGATACGCCGCTGAGGATCGCAACACAGCCCGCCTACGATCGCCATGTCCGCCGTTTCGCAAGGATGCAGGCTGTCACCTGGCGCGCCTTGAACGACAGACCGGCACTTCGCGATGAAATCCTCGCGCGCTATGCCGGGTTGCAGTCCGGACGCGGCGAGTATCTGCTCAAGGCCTTGCAACCACTGGCCGATGCTTTGGATCCGGTCGATGAAGGCGAGCCTGCAGACGTCACCCAGGCCGCGGGCTTCTGGATCAGGCGAATGCTGGACGGCACCGCACCGCTGTTCGATCGCGCCCTGCGCCATGCACTCGACTGCTATGACCCGGACTTTGCAGCAGCCCTGCATCTGGACCAGGCAGCGGCCTCGAAGGTTGATCAATGACCACGCGGTTTACTCCTGCGCCGTATGGCCTGCCGAACCTTTGACAAGACCACTACTCGGGTTGCTTGAACTGGACAATATTGCCCTCCGGGTCCCAACCGTCCAGGACCACATGGCCGTCAAAGCGCCAGGCTCCAGACTCGGGCTTGAGGTAGCCACCCGTAGCCTGCGCCGCGGCGCGAACCTGGGCCAGGCTGGTGACGACGAAAGTCGGCTTGAACGGCGTTTCTTCCCTGGGTTCCGGCGGATTCGCGATGGTAATCGCCGTGGCGTACTGCGCGGGAATTGCGTGGACCACTACCTCGCAGGTCTTGTCCCGGAGAAGATCGTGCGTCAGATCCGACTCGATGACATCGAGGCCCAGCGCCTGCTGGTAAAAGGCAGAGACACGCTTCTTGTCTTTCGCGAAAACAACGAGGCCTTGCCGAGGCATGGTGTGTTCCCTGAACTGGATTGCAGTGACCAGCCGGGACCAACCCGCTGGCTTCGTTCGGCCCGCCGGATGTTCGGGACGGGAGGCGTCCTTCGGCACGTTACTTCGGCGGGATGGTCAGGCAGGAATGTTGCCATGATTCTCCGCTTCCGGCGGATTGGTGGTCCCTGGCTGTATGCCGAATATCCTGCCGAACGTGCCGCCGGCCCACATGAAGCCCATGAACGCGACGAGTTCGACCAGTTCGCTTTCACTGAAGTGCTCGCGCAGGGTTTCCAGCATCTGCCGCCGCGGTCCTGGTCACGCAGGCAAGTAGCCGGAACTCCCGCGGCGCCCCGATAACGAGCAGCGCCGAGTCGGCATCCATTGATTCTGCGCCACCGGGTGTGATTGACTGGCCCGTTCAGGGCACATGCCCACAGGCTTTTTAAAGCGGGGTTTTATGGCGACCGGGGTCTGGATCAGCTTGGGTCTTTATTTCGCGTTGATGATTGCGATCGGTTTCTACGCCTACCGCAATTCAACGGCGTCTGCCGAGGAATACATGCTCGGGGGACGCAAGCTCTCACCGGCTGTTGCGGCGCTGTCGGCCGGTGCATCGGACATGAGCGGCTGGCTGCTGCTGGGTTTGCCGGGAGCGCTGTTCATCTCCGGCCTGACCTCGGCCTGGATCGGCATCGGCCTGACCGTGGGTGCACTGGTGAACTGGATCGTGGTCGCACCGCGCCTGCGCGAGCAGACCGAGCGCTACGACAACAGCCTGACTATCCCGGAATTCCTCGCCAACCGGTTCCCGAGCCGGGCCATGGCCCTGCGCGTGGTCTCGGCCGTGATCATCGTGGTGTTCTTTTCCGTCTACACCGCCTCGGGCCTGGTGGCGGGCGGCAAGCTCGCCGAAAGTGCCTTCAGCAGCGTGCTCCAGTTCAGCCCGATGAGTACCTACGCGACCGGCGTGACGCTGACGCACGCCGTGGTGCTCGTGTACACGGTCATCGGCGGCTTTCTTGCGGTCAGCCTCACGGATTTCTGCCAGGGCGTGATCATGATGCTGGCCCTGATCATCATGCCCCTGGTCGTGCTTTACGGAGCGGGTGGCGGCGGCGTGTCACAGGCCTCGGAAACACTGGCGACCCTGGGTCCGACCTACCTGTCATGGTTTTCCGGATTGACGGTCATCGGCTTCCTGTCGGCCATCGCGTGGGGCCTGGGCTACTTCGGACAGCCGCACATCATCGTGCGCTTCATGGCCATTCGCTCGCTCGGGGAAGTTCCCCGGGCCCGCAACATCGGCATGTCGTGGATGGTCATCTCCCTGGCCGGCGCGGTCAGTCTCGGTGTGTTCGGACGTGCCTATGCGGTGCGCAACGGGATCGAGGTCGCCGACGCCGAGACGATTTTCATCGTGCTGGCCGACATGCTGTTCCACCCGCTGGTGACCGGCTTCCTGTTTGCCGCGCTGCTGGCGGCGGTCATGAGCACCATTTCGAGCCAGTTGCTGGTCGCCTCCTCGTCGTTGACGGAGGATTTCTACCGGCTGTTCCTGCGCAAGCAGGCCGGCGAAAAGGAGGCCGTGCTGGTCGGTCGCGTGAGCGTGCTTGTGGTCGGCATCGTCGCCGCCGTCATCGCATGGGATCCCGCGTCAAAGATACTGGGCCTGGTCAGCCACGCCTGGGCGGGTTTCGGCGCCGCTTTCGGTCCGCTGATCGTACTGGCCCTGACCTGGCGGCGAATGACGGGTACAGGCGCAGTCGCCGGCCTGGTGGTGGGCGCACTGACCGTGATGGCCTGGATCGCGCTGGGCTGGGACGCAAGCTTCATGGGCGGACCCGGCGTCTACGAAATCATTCCGGGCTTCGCGGCCGCATGGGCCGCCATCTATTTCGTCAGCCTGGCTACCGCGGGCCAGAGCGAATACCGGGCGGTACCGGCACGGTAGACGGGCAAGATGCCCTGGCGCAGCCAGCCGTCAAGGCTGGCTCGCCATCCGTTCCAGCGTCTCGATGTTTTTCAGGAACATCTCGCGGGACTCGGGGTTGAGCTGGGGATGTGAGAGCAGCGCGTTGTACGAGCGGATGCTTTCCTGGTACATGCCCAGTTGCGAAAAGAATGCCGCCTGGCTCTGGGCGATGAAATAGGATTCTGTCTCCCGCTCCAAATCGACTGCGCGCGCGTAGTTTTCCAGTGCCTTCTCCGGTTCGCCCATTTGCCCGTTCACGATGGCGATGTTCATGCACATCACCGCCCGATCGAACACCGGCAGGTCGCTGCGCAGGAGTTCTTCCAGAATCCCGATCGCCTCGTCGCGGTCGCCGGCCTCGACCAGTGCGGAGGCCCTGCCGGCCAGGGCTGCGCAGAGTTGCTTGTCCATCTGGCCATCGCCCCCTGTTCGCCTGCGCAATGGATGGCGCCATTGTCAGGCGCTACATGCATTGAAACGGAGAGCGTCTGGGCGGGGGGACACACCCCTTGGTTCCAGGATGATCCGACGGGTAGCCGCGCGGATCCGGGACGCAGCCTTCCTTGCAGCCAGCCATGAACGGAATACCCGGACGGAGGACTGGAGAACGGTGACATTGAACGCTCCCATTCAGGCCACGCCCCCATTTCGAATCCCGGCCAGCGGCCCCTTCCAGGTTGATCCAGGTCAATGCTGCGGGCATGCGGCCTCCCGATACTGGACATGACACGGATTCTGGCTGGATCTCTCGCGGATTCTGCACATTGATTCGGCGCTTTGCCTCCTCTCCAAATCCAGGGATTTTCCGATGCTTTTTCCAACTCGTCCGACCTGCCGTGCGGTGCTCGGTGCGGCCTTCTTCGTGACCAATGTGTCCGCGCAACAACTGTCATGGGAAACCACCGCGAACAACGGCACCATCGCTCCTGGCGGGGATCCTGCTGCAACTTTTCGCAGCTACAACCAGCCCGCCCTCAACAATGCCGGCGTCATCGTATTCCGGGCTCGCAGCAGCACGGGCAGCGGTGCGCAGATCGATGGCATCTATCTGCGCGACCTGAGCGGACCCAATCCGGTCGTCAAATTGCTGGCGCGCGATGACGTCGTTCCGGATCCGAACAATACCCTCTACATGGGAGCGCCGGCGTCGTTCACGGAATTCCCTTCCACGCCCCGGATCGATCAGGATTCCGGGCTGGTCGCCACGCGCGGCCAGCACCTGCCTGTCTGGACCTACATGCTCGGCGAGACCGAGACACGGATAGGCACGGCCGGAATCTACGCGTTTCCCCAAGGGGTTCCAGTTACCGGAGCAAGCCTGCTGGGAAGCGCTCTCGAAGCCGATCAGGTGACCTTGAGCTTTCCTTGGTTCGCGGTTCCGGGAGCGATCCTCGGCACGCGCTTCGACCAGTTTCCCGGATCGCCTTCCGCCACGAATGGCCGATACATCGTCTTCAAGGGCAACTACACGGATCCAGTCGATGGCCTGGGCAGAACAGGCATCTATTTCCGCGACGTACTCCCTTCGATGCCAACGCCCTATACCGGGCTGATCGCGGACTCGAACATGCTCATACCGAACCAGCCACCGGGTGGCGAGGTGAAATTCGGCTCGACCGCTCCCCCCAGCACGGCTGGGCGCTACGTCTACTTCACCGGCCTCGACAACGAGGATGCACCCACTCTGGGCGGGATCTACCGCGCACAGATTCCGGCATCGCCCGCTCGATCATCGCCGTTCACTCCACCGCTTTCGGTCATGGTCGGCATCGGAGACCCTGTTCCAGGCGAACCACCGGGCGCAGTCTTCAATGGGCTTGGCGAGGGACTATCGGTCAGCAGCGACGGCAATCTGGTGACCTTCTGGGCGCGCTGGGGAAGCGATACGTTCGCCAAAACGCTGTATTGCCCGACGGATGGCAATGTCGATCTCATTGCCTTCTGCAACGAGACGTATCCGGACGGATTGACGGTGGATATTCCGGTCAACCAGGGCATTTTCGTCCACAATGCCAGCACCGGCTTGACCTATCCGGTTGCGCGCACATTGCACGACGGGGTCGAGGATCTCCTGTATTGGGTTTTCTCCGGTCGCCCGCCGGGCGTCGGTGGCCCCGAGGACACAGACATCGAGCCGGCGCGCTGGCGCTCATCGGCATTTGCCGCACTGTCCTTTGGCGTCGATGAGCCGGCACAAGTGGTGTTCAAGGCACGACGCAATGCTCTGGATGGACTCTACCTGCGCGAAGGCACGGTCTTCCAGCTGCCACTGAAGGTGATCGCCGAAATCGGCGTGACGCCGGGAACGTCCCTGGATCCGCTTGCACCGGCAGGCTCGCTGGTCAGTTCGGTCGGCGCGGAGCGCGATGGATTCCGCAATGGGCGCCTGGCGATCACCGCCAGCATGCTCTATGTCGATCCGATCGACCCGAAGATCACC